>ERZ1035006.61-NODE-61-length-81637-cov-13.606347_pt1 | contig 81637 bp, 47 predicted proteins | sample MGYA00520694_ERZ1035006 | MGnify/ENA primary metagenome ERZ1035006 (study PRJEB33766, sample SAMN09781746) | gut metagenome | biome: gut microbiome | host: Homo sapiens | place: Madagascar | study: EMG produced TPA metagenomics assembly of the PRJNA485056 data set...
CTTACTATCTAGGAAGTGAAAGAAGGAGAAATCGTATGCAAAAATATGGAGAAATCAAAGATCTTGTAAATGCTGTTCTGGAAAGTTATGATAAATATCCGGTCATTCAAAACATCGACTGCCGCAGCCGGATCAACAGTGAGAGTGTCAACGACCTTCTGGAAATGATTCGCAAGATCCTTTTTCCGGGCTATTTTGAGATAAAAAATCTTCGAAAAGATTCGATCGAATATCATGTCGGAGAACTTCTGGAAAACATAGAGTATAACCTGACCAAGCAGGTCATGATGGCACTGCCGCACAGCAGCAAGTACCGTGAGGCGGATAAAGAGACCTTGATGGAAAGTGCAAGAGAGATCACGCACCGTTTTCTGGAGAAGATCCCGAAGCTGCGTGATGTGCTGGCGACCGATGTCCAGGCAGGATACGAGGGCGATCCGGCTGCGTTTAACACCGATGAAGTCATCTTTTCTTATCCGGGTATGTATGCGATCACAGTCAACCGTATTGCACATGAACTCTATCTGCTCGGTGTGCCGCTGATCCCGCGTATGATGACCGAACATGCACACAGCCTGACCGGGATCGACATCCATCCGGGAGCATCGATCGGAGAATATTTTTTTATCGACCACGGTACCGGTGTTGTGGTCGGTGAGACCACGGTGATCGGAAAATATGTCAAGATTTATCAGGGTGTGACACTTGGTGCACTTTCCACCAGAGGAGGACAGAGCCTTCGCGGTGTGAAACGTCATCCGACCCTGGAAGACAACGTAACCGTATATTCCGGAGCATCGATCCTTGGCGGAGAGACCGTGATCGGCACCGGAGCGGTGATCGGAAGTAATGCATTTATCACATCTTCCGTACCGGCTCAGACGAGAGTCAGCATCAAAAATCCGGAACTGCAGTTTAAAGACCGCTCCAGAAAGGCATCTGAGCTTGGTCAGGAAGGATTCTTCAACCGCAAAGAAGAGGACTAAAGAAAAGGAGTAGTATCGTGAAGTTTTTTCATATAGCAGATACACACCTGGGAGCGATCCCGGATGCCGGTTTTGCGTGGAGTGAAGAACGCAGAAGCGAGATCTGGGAGAGCTTTCGCAGTGTTGTGGCAAAGGCAGATCGAGAGGAAGTGGATCTGCTGCTGATCGCAGGAGACCTGTTTCACAGACAGCCACTGATGCGCGAGCTCAAAGAAGTCAACTATCTGTTTTCCACGCTGAAAAAAACAAAAGTCGTGTTTATCATAGGAAACCATGATTACCTGAAAGTAGACTCTTACTATCTGGATTTTCCGTGGAGTGAGAATGTGACCTGCCTCCGGGGCAAGGAATGTGAAAGTGTCGTGTTTGAGGATCTGGATACGGAAGTGTATGGATTAAGTTACCATACAAGGGAGATCAAAGAGCCGAAATATAATGATCTGCAGCCGGAGAAAAAGGCCGGTTTTTCCATTCTGCTCGGGCATGGCGGAGATGCAAAGCATATTCCGATCGACCGCAAAAAGCTGCTTCTGTCGGGCTTTGACTATATTGCACTTGGACATATCCACAGACCGGAGATGATAGAGCCGGACCGTATGGCGTATGCCGGGGCGTTAGAACCGATCGACCAGAATGATATCGGTCCTCATGGTTTCATTGAAGGGGAATATAACGAAGGCAAGCTGAGTATTTCGTTTGTGCCGTGGGCATGCAGAGAGTATATCCCACTTGAGCTGGATACGAAAGAATGTCCGACCAACCTGGCATTTCAGGAGACAGTGCGGATGCGGATGGCAGCAAAGGGAATGCAGCATATTTATAAAGTGCTTCTGCAGGGATATCGTGATCCGGATATTGTATACGATCTGGATGCCTGCAGGAAGCTTGGAAATATCGTAAGCGTACAGGATGAGAGCGTTCCGGACTATGATTTTGAACGGCTTATGCGTGTCCATGCGGGCGATATTGCCGGAAGATACATCCAGACTCTGTATCATAAAGACATGAGTGATACAGAGAGAAAGGCATTGTATTACGGAATACATGCACTGCTGGAGATGAGAGGATAAAAGTACATGCGGATACTGGAATTAGAAATCATTAATTTTGGAAAATTCAACCACGAGACAGTCACATTTCATGATGGAATGAATCTGATCTATGGCGAGAATGAAATGGGAAAAACAACGCTTCATTCATTTATCCGCGGTATGTTTTTCGGGATTGAAAAGCAGAGAGGGCGGGCAGCCAGAAAAGATGAATACAGCATCAGGGAACCGTGGTTTCATGCAGGACAGTTTGCAGGTATCATGCGATTTGAGAGCGGCGGCAAAATCTTTCGTCTGGAGCGGAATTTTTACCGCAAGGAAAAGAGCGTCAGCCTGGTATGCGAGACAAACGGTGAAGTACTGTCCGTAGAAAAGGGCGATCTTCAGGTTCTGATGGAAGGCATGAATGAGGATGCTTTTCGCAATACCGTGTTTTTTAATCAGCAGTCGGCAGCGACGGACGAAGGTCTGGCAAGAGAACTGCGAAATTACATGACCAATCTGCAGAATTCCGGAGACGGTGAGATGAACGTCAGTGCGGCGATCAAGAGCCTGGAAAGCCAGAGACGGCATCTGGAATCCGAACAGAAGCGTCTGGATGCAGAACAGGCAGAAGAGCTGGAAAGCCAGCAGATGCGTCTGGAGTACGTGCGTCAGGAACTGCTGGAGCTGTCCGAAGAACAGAAACACTGTGAAGTCCAGATGGCACGCATCGCAAAAGAGCGGATCGCACTTCAGGCGAGACTGACAGAAAAAAAGAGAAGCCTGGAGAAAATGAAGCGGGAACTGGATATTCCGCTGGAAGAGAATGCCGGTAAAGATGAGATGGAGTCCTGGAAAATGCGAATGGAAGCAGGACAGGACAAACGCAGGATGCTGTGGCGTAACCAGGAGCTCTGGCTTTTAGGAGGCGGTGTGCTGGCACTGCTGGTTTGCATTCTTGTGCCGCATATCTGGATCAGTGCCCTTGTGCTTGCCGGATGGCTTGGGATTTCTGCCATTTTTGTATGGAAGATCTACCGCCGCCATCAGGAGGAGCAGGAGCGGCAGGAGCGTATCCAGAAACGGATGCAGGAGCGTATGAAAAAAGAGATCCAGGCCGAGCGGGAGCGTTCCGCAAAGCGTGAGAAGCTTCTGGAAGAAAAATACCATGAAGAAGATGAACTGGCTCAGCGTGAAAAAGAGCTGAACCTGGAATTTGAAAAGCAGATGTGGAATCAGGAACGCATCAGTGCGGAGAGCAAAGAAAAACAGGTTATTTTAAACAATCTGGAAGAGAGCCTCCAGGAATTGCAGGAAGAGAATGAGCAGAGCGGAAGTATCCAGGAAGAACTCGATGCGGTACGTCTGGCGATCATGACGATGAACCAGATCTCTGAGGATATTTACAAAGAATCTGCCGCACATCTGAATCAGAAAATCTCTGATATTTTAAGCCAGATCACAGAAGGACGTTATAGCAGTGTATTTCTCGATGCAAACATGGAAGTACGTATCAATACGCCGAAAAAGCTCCTCTCCCTGGAACAGGTGAGCCGCGGCACGATGGAGCAGATCTACTTTGCACTGCGTATGGCGGTCGGTGAGATGTTCTGCCAGGATGAGACCATGCCGATCATACTGGACGATGCGTTTGTGATGTATGATGATAAGAGACTGAAACAGACACTGCGTTGGCTCTATAACAGCAAAAGACAGGTGATATTGTTTACCTGCCATGGAAGAGAGCAGAGGATTCTGGATGAGATAAAGCAGGAGAACTAAATTTTTGAATGTGCAAATGAACGAATTCCCCGAAGGCACGCACGGATATTTTTGTAAGTGTATGGAATGTATAAAAATGAGAGTATAGAAGTGTATAGAGTGCCGGACGAAAAAGGCAGAACCCGTGACACGCATCGTTTCCTGTTCGATTTGTGCCGTCTATGATCCGCCGTTCACTGGAACTCGCAGCTACGCTGCTCAGACACCGCTCGGCGGCGGAAACTAGACACAAATCTTTTTACTTCACTCGGAAAAAGATAAAGACATAATTTTTATACAAACTGATCTAAAACGATATCATAGATAATGACCTGATGATTTGTGTTGTAATAACATAGATTATCAGGTTATTTTATATCAGATGTGCACAGAAGAATATGTCATGCGATGTATGATGTGCACCTTGCAGCAAGAAAGCCAGAAGCATTCTTGAACAAATATACAATAGAATTGTCCGACTTATTGTTGCAATTTTATAAAAATATTGGAAGTTGTTAGAAAAGTGTAAAATAAGAAGTTACTTTCATTTATGGAGAAAAAGTAGTGCCCACACCTTGGTAGTATGAATCCTGTTTGCTCATGTGCAAATAAAATGCGTGATATTTGAGGTACATGTGGTATGTAAATAAGAACAGCCATAATGATTCGAAAACAAATCGTACTGACGATAGCAAGGCTTCCGTCGTGAGGTTTGCGATGTTTCCGCCCCCGAGCCGCTGTCTGAGCCTCGAAGAGGCGAGTTCAGGCAAAGGGCGGATAACACACGAGCGAACCGAACAGGAAACGAAGCGTGTCAGAAGATTGTTTTTGAACCATTATGGCGTTCTGTTTTCCAAAACTATTTCATTCTTAAATCACATCTGTTTGTGCAGGACAAACATTATGAATTGTGTTCTTTTAAGAATTTATTGATCCGGTCTAATGGGTTTAACAGACTGCTGATGGATGCATCATGATTCAGCGTATCAATGATGTAAGCGATATACTTGCTGAGGTCGCAGTTGATATAATATGGTTTCTGGAGCAGCTCTGGTGTCTGGTATACCAGGTTGGTTGTCAGAATGAAATCAAACATGCCGGCTTCATAAGCCTTGTCAAATTTCTCCATGCCGTTTGTGAACAGACCAAACGTAGAGCAGATAAATACACGGTTTGCTTTGCGTTTTTTCAGTTCTGCAGCGACTTCCAGAACACTTCCGCCGGAAGAGATCATATCGTCGATCACGATCATATCTTTGCCTTCCACATCAGAACCCAGGAACTCATGTGCAACGATCGGATTTGTACCGTTTATGATGGTAGCATAATCACGACGTTTGTAGAACATACCCATGTCGGTTCCCAGAACGTTTGCCATGTAGATAGCACGTCCCATACCGCCTTCGTCCGGGCTGATGACCATCATGGTGTCTTTGTTCGGATGAAGATCCGGAACTGCACGGAACAGACCTTTGATAAACTGGTAAACCGGCTGAACGGTCTCAAAACCTTTCAGAGGGATTGCATTCTGCACACGCGGGTCGTGAGCATCAAAGGTAATGATATTGTCAACGCCCATGCGGACCAGTTCGTTCAGTGCCAGTGCACAGTCCAGAGATTCTCTTCCGGTACGTTTGTGCTGACGGCTCTCGTAAAGGAACGGCATGATGACATTGATACGTCTTGCTTTTCCGCCTACTGCTGCGATGATACGCTTCAGATCCTGGAAATGGTCATCCGGTGACATATGGTTTGTATATCCGCAGAGATTGTAGGTCATGCTGTAGTTACATACATCTACCAGAAGATAAAGATCTGCTCCGCGGACAGACTGACGAATCACGCCCTTTGCTTCACCTGAGCCAAATCTTGGCACTTCTGCGTTGATCAAATAAGAATCCCGTTCGTAACCCTGGAAAGAAAGGCTGTTCTTGTGTTCATGGTTCCGCTCCTGTCTCCATGAAACCAGGTAGTCATTGACTTTTTTGCCCAGCTCTTTATGGCTGTCCAGTGCGATCAGCCCCAGTGGTCCTACCGGGATGGTTTCTATACATCGTTCTTTTGTTGTCTGCATTTTGTTGTTGTCCTCCTACGCATACTTACTACATTTTAAATGAAAACCCAATCCTATACATACCTACTTTAACATAAAGTAAAGCAAAGTCAAGCCATTTTCAGCCCTGTTCACCAAGCTTTTTCATTAAGCGGATATCTTTGCCGATCAGTTTCCGCATTTTGAAATTACTGGAAATCCGCGAAAAGACACGCTCGGAATACAGATCCCGCAGAGATTCCAGAGAGAGATTGGTGGAAATGATCGTGGATTTCTTGTTCATCAGACGCTCGTTAATACAAAGGAACAGCTGAGAAGCGACGAATGTATTCGTCATTTCCGTTCCGAGGTCGTCGATGATCAGCAGATCGCAATCAAAAATGGCACTGTGCTGCTGCAAAACTTCATCTTCGGCATATTTTTTGCCGAACGTGGCCGTTGAGAGCACTTCAAACAGGTCAAAAGACGTAAAATAAATGACAGAATGTGCACTTTCAAGCAGTTCCTTGGCAATGCAGTGCGTCAGAAAGGTTTTGCCGACGCCTGTCGCACCGTAAAAGAGCAGATTGTCGTGTTCCATATCAAAATTCTGTACAAAGTGCAGGCATTCATCGACGATTTTCTGGATGTTCTCGCGGGCATTTCTGCCGGTCACGCGGTCTTTCATCGTTTCTGGATAATAATGGAAGCAGAAATGGTCAAAATTTTCCGTTTCCAGGATTGAAGTCAGGTTTGACTGGGTGTAAAGCAGGTTGATCGCTGCCTGGCGGAAACAGTGACATTTCTCATTTCCGATATATCCGGTGTCTTTGCAGTCCGGGCAGGAATAATGCATTTCCAGAAAATCTTCCGGGAATCCGGCATTTTTCAGCAAAGCTTTGCGGTGGATACCGTATGCGGCAATCTCTGTTTTCAGGTCATCAATCGAAGCAGCCTCCCCTTCCAGAAGGCGGCGGGCACATTTCATGCTTAAAGAAGCGATTTCTCCATTGATCTGTGAAAGCTCCGGCAGTTCCTTTTCTGCAAGGGCGATGCGTGCCTCCTGATCCCGGCGGTTCTGAAGCTGTTTTTTGTTGTATTCGCGGATGATCGTATCGTATTGTGTGTTCGTCAGTGCCATGGCAGTCCTCCTACTGGTTCAGCAGCGATTCCAGATGATCAAAATCATAGTCACGCTGCGAGAAATTGTTGAATTTGCTTCCGGAAGTCACGGCAGGACGCTGCTTCGATGCCGCTTTTCCCGTCTTCTGATGTTTCTGGTCAAGTTCCCGGATTTCATTCAGATGGTGGATACCGCTTGCGTGCCAGCTCTCCAGGATTTTGTTGGCATACTGGAAACTCGGGTTCTGCGTCTGGGTCAGTGTGCGGCTGCACGCCTCCAGAATGATATCCGAAGTAAAATGCAGGTCATCAAACCAGTGGTCGATCATCTGCACTTCCGGTTTGCCGGGACCCCGGTCGCGGATGCCGAAAGCATTTAACACAGAATAATATTTCTGGCTGTACTGAGACTGGCGTTCCTTTGCCTGCCCGGCATTTGTGATGCCTTCCTCTGCCCATGCCAGAGCTACTTTATCTATGTAATGAAAACTTTTCGTTCCCCGTGAAATACAGTACTCGATCAGATATTCGATCAGCTCAAAATTAAAATGCAGCGAGTCATAATAATATAAAATAGAAGACATTTCAGTCGGCGAAAGACTGTGTCCGAGGTAAGATTCTGCGATCAGCAGGAGTTGTTTGATATCCTGTTCTCCCTGAAGGGCAGCCATACGGTCTCTGGAAATCTTCAATTTTGGAGAAAGGACCTTTGCTTCCGTGGAATCATTCGGTTCGGAAGCCGCTTTTTTTGCTGCATTTTTGGAAACGGGTGCCTTTGCAGATGCAGGGAGCACTCCGGAAGAGACAGAAGCAGCAGCCTGCTGCACGCTCTCCGGCTTTCGAACTTCCAGAAAGACCAGATCGCTGATGCTGCCGTCCTGGTCAAATGCCAGGTCGATCAGTCCCTGGTCTGCCCAGTACTGCAGACCGCGGTAGATGTCCCGCTCGGTATAATCAAAAAGTTCCGCAATGGATTCCAGAGGAATACTGCCATAGTCCGCCGCATGACGCAGCAGACAGAGATAGAGCTTGACGTATTCTCCGCCGGCCTGTGGCATATAGTAATCGATAAAATAGTTTGATACGGCAGTCATGTTGTTGGAAAACGGATGATGTAAACGTATATTTTTCATAAAGTAACTCCCCTCCTGTGGAGCAATTCGCAGGCATCGGTTGAGGAAAAAAAGGCTTTTCCCCGACATTTCTGTCCACTAGTATAGCATAAAAGAGATGCATTGAGAATAAGGGAAATAAGGGCAGAAAAATCCACATGTTCTGCAAAAAAAGAATGTGCAGAAACATGTGGATCAAAGGAATCAAGACCGGAAAACCGTGTGCAGATTTTATTTTCCGAGCAGTTTCTCACCGATCTTGACAACATCGCCGGCACCCATGGTGATCAGGACATCACCCGGCTTGCAGTTTTCGAGCAGACAGGTCTCAATCTTGTCGAAGGAGTCGAAATAATCCGCACAGCCGCCAAGAGCGTTCACTTTCTCTGCCAGCATGGATGAGCTGATGCCGAGGGTATCCGTCTCTCTGGCAGCATAGATATCAGCCAGAACGACATGGTCGGCAAGGGTCAGAGCTTTTGCAAAGTCATCCATCAGAGCTTTTGTCCTTGTATAAGTATGCGGCTGGAATACGCACCACAGCTTTTTGTGCGGATAGTTGTGTGCAGCGTGGAGTGTAGCTTCGATCTCAGTCGGATGGTGAGCATAGTCATCGATAATCGTTACGCCGCCGATCTCGCCTTTTTTCTCGAAACGACGTTTGGTGCCGCCGAATTTCTCAAGACCGATACGGGTATGTTCCATGGAAACGCCCATCTGATCGGCCAGGGCGATGGAAGCCAGAGCATTGCTGACATTGTGGATACCAGGAACGTGCAGCACAAAATGACCGAGCAGGGTATCTCCTTTATAGCAGTCAAAGGACGGATGTGCGAATTCGTCAAACGTAATATTGGAAGCATAATAATCGCTGGAAGCGTCCATACCGTAGGTTACGATCTTGCAGGTCAGTCCTTCTGTCAGCTGATCCAGGTGTTCAATCTCACTGTTGACGATCAATGTGCCGTCGCCCGGCAGCAGCTGGGCAAATTTGCGGAAAGAATGACGGATATCATCAAGATCCTTGAAGAAATCCAGATGATCCGCATCGATATTTAAGATCACGCTGATCTTCGGGAAGAAATGAAGAAAACTGTTCGTGTACTCACAGGCCTCGGTCAGGAACGTGTCATGACCGCCGACACGGATATTGCCGCCGATCGCATCGAGGATACCGCCGACCGAGATGGTCGGGTCCATATCTGCTTCCAGGAAAATGTAGGAAGCCATGGAGGTGGTTGTCGTTTTGCCGTGCGTTCCGGAAATGGCAACCGGCGTTTTGAAGTTGTGCATCATCTGGCCGAGCAGTTCAGCACGGGAGAGCATCGGGATCTGTTTTGCGACCGCAGCGGCATATTCCGGATTGTCCGGGTGGATGGCGGCTGTGTAGACCACCAGATTCGGTGTGTCATCCAGGTTGGAAGCACGCTGACCGTAGTAGAGAATGGCTCCTTCGGCTTCCAGCTGCTTTGTGAGCTCGGATTCGTGGGCATCGGAGCCGGATACTTTGAAATGCTGGTTCAATAATATAGAAGCAAGCCCGCTCATGCTGATGCCGCCGATGCCGATGAAATGTATATGCATTGGTTTCTTGAAATCTATCTGATACATAGTTGTAGTCTCCTTTGTTGTTAAAGTCTGATTTTAGTATAAACTTTTTTTTGGAAAAAAGAAAGAGCTTATTGGAAATCCGGCATAACTTTTACCGTGTTTTTAGGCAGATAATTCAAAGAGTTTTCGCAGAAAAATCGACATAATGCAATTATAATAAAAAACAGGAAAATTTTTTCAAAAATTTGTAAAAAATGTTCACTATTTAAGAAACCTGTGATATAATAAAAAATACAACATAGATGATGCATTTCAGGCATCATGGGAACGGGAAAATGGTTCCTGATGTGAAAATAATATTAAGAGGTGATAGCGTGATTAAAAAAGAAATGATAGCCATGCTGCTTGCCGGAGGACAGGGAAGCCGTCTCGGTGTCCTGACTTCAAAAGTGGCAAAGCCGGCGGTAGCATTCGGCGGCAAATATCGTATTATTGATTTTCCGTTGAGTAACTGTATCAATTCCGGTGTGGACACAGTCGGAGTCCTGACACAGTATCAGCCGCTGAGACTGAACACTCATATCGGGATCGGTATTCCGTGGGATCTTGACCGCAATGTCGGCGGCGTTACCGTACTTCCGCCTTATGAAAAGAGTTCAAAGACAGAATGGTACACAGGTACAGCAAATGCCATTTACCAGAACTTGAATTATATGGAAACTTACAATCCGGAGTATGTCCTGATCCTGTCAGGTGACCATATTTATAAGATGGACTACGAAGTAATGCTTGATTTCCATAAAGCAACCAACGCAGATGTAACGATTGCAGTTATGCCTGTTCCTATGGAAGAAGCAAGCCGTTTTGGTATCGTTGTCACAGACGAAAACAACGTCATTACAGATTTCCAGGAAAAACCGGCAGAGCCAAAGAGTAATCTTGCATCCATGGGTATCTATATTTTCTCATGGAAAGCATTGAGAGAATCTTTGATCGCACTGAAAGACCAGAGCAACTGTGACTTCGGCAAGCACATCATCCCATGGCTCAAAGAGCGTGGAGACCGCATGGCTGCCTACGAGTTCAACGGTTACTGGAAAGACGTTGGAACACTTGGTTCTTACTGGGAAGCAAATATGGAACTGATTGATATCATTCCGGAGTTCAATCTTTACGAAGAGTTCTGGAAGATTTATACATCCAGCGAGATCATTGCACCGCAGTATATTTCAGCAGATGCAAAAGTGGATAAATGTATCGTCGGAGACGGTACCGAGATTTACGGTGAAGTACATAATTCTGTGATCGGACCTGGCGTTACGATCAAAAAAGGTGCGGTTGTGCGTGATTCTATTATTATGCGAGGCACGACGATCGGCGAGAACGTAACGGTAGACCGAAGCATTATTGCAGAAGGTGTTACGGTTGGCAATGACGTAGAGATCGGTATCGGAGAAGAAGCACCGAACAAGTTCAAACCTGCTGTATATGCCTTCGGACTGGCTGTTATCGGCGAGAAATCCGTCATCCCTGCCGGTGTTAAGATAGGAAAGAATACAGCGATTTCAGGAATTACCACAGCAGAAGATTATCCAAATGGTATTTTGGAGAGCGGTGAATCTATTATAAAGGAAGGTGATATGGCATGAGAGCAGTAGGTATTATTTTAGCAGGCGGAAATAACCACCGGATGAGAGAGTTATCCCAGAAGCGTGCGATTGCTGCCATGCCGATCGCGGGTGGTTTCCGTGCAATCGACTTTGCACTGAGCAACATGACGAATTCTTCCATCCAGAAAGTTGCAGTGCTGACACAGTACAATGCAAGATCCTTAAACGAGCATCTGAGTTCTTCCAAATGGTGGGATTTCGGACGTAAACAGGGAGGTCTGTTTGTATTTACACCGACCACAACTGCAGACAACAGTTTCTGGTACCGCGGTACGGCAGATGCGATCGCACAGAATCTGGATTTCCTGAAGAAATGCCATGAGCCGTATGTGATCATTGCTTCTGGTGATGGTGTATACAAGCTGGATTACAACAAAGTGCTGGAATATCATATCGAGAAAAAAGCAGATATCACCGTGGTATGTAAAGACCTTCCAAGAGGAGAAGACGCAACAAGATTCGGTGTTATCAAAATGAATGAAGACAGCCGGATCGAAGAATTCGAAGAGAAACCGATGGTAAGCAATTCCAACTGCATTTCTACCGGTATCTATGTGATTCGAAGAAGACAGCTGATCGAGCTGATCGAGCGGTGTGCACTGGAAGACCGCCACGATTTTGTAAAAGACATCCTGATCCGTTACAAAAATCTGAAACGTATCTATGGATATAAGATCAAAGATTACTGGAGCAATATTGCATCCGTAGACTCTTATTATAAAACAAATATGGATTTCCTGAAACCGGAAGTACGTGATTATTTCTTCCATCAGTATCCGAATATTTATTCAAAAGTAGATGACAATCCGCCGGCAAAATACAACCCGGGTTGTGAAGTGAAAAACAGCCTTGTTTCAAACGGCTGTATTATCAATGGTTATGTGGAGAATTCTGTTCTGTTTAAGAAAGTTTTCGTCGGAGAAAACTGCGTGATCAAGAATTCGATTATTTTGAACGATGTCTATCTTGGAGACAACACACACATCGAGAACTGTATCGTAGAGAGCCGTGATACGATCCGTGCCAATTCTTACCATGTCGGCGAGGACGGCGTCAAGATCGTGATCGAGAAAAACGAGAGATATGTGCTGTAAGGTATTCTTTAGTTTAGCAAAAACAGGTGTGGGGACCGGATATCCGGTTTAAACACGATATAATAAAATGGGGACGAAAAGTGCTTTTATCCGATAGCTGATACCGGATGGAAGCATTTTTTTCACAATTATATCACAATTCTTGCGTAAACTTGAAAAAAATAAAAGATGCAAAAATGACGAAAACAGGGGGAACAGGGAAAAATCTGAAATCAGGAAAGGGGAGTATATCCGTGAACAAAAATGTCATATTATTGATCGAAGATGAAGAAAAATTATCCAGGACACTTGCAGAATATCTGGAGTTGAACGGATACCGTGTACTGCGGGCACTGAACGGACTGGAAGGGCTGTCGATGTTTTATGACCATATGCATGAAGTGGATCTGATCCTGCTGGATATCATGCTGCCGGGTATGGATGGCAGTGAGATCCTCAAGGAGATTCGCAAAAAATCCAATGCACCGGTGATCATGGTGACAGCAAGGGACTCGATCCACGATCAGCTTCTGAACTTTGCAAACGGGGCGGATGATTATATCACGAAACCTTATGCACTGGCGATCGTCAAGGTTCATATTGAGGCAATCCTGAAACGTGCCGGAAAACAGAAAGAGAGGGTGGAAGTCGGACACATCGCGGTGGAGCCGGATACCTGGAGAGTGTATGTGGATGAAAAGGCGATCGAGACAACACCGAAAGAGTATGAACTTTTAAGTTATCTGATCAAGAATAAAAATGTCGTTATGACAAGGGACAGCATCCTGGAATCGGTATGGGGATATGATTACAGCGGAGATACGCGTACGGTGGATACTCTGGTAAAACAGCTTCGCAGGAAGATTGCACCGTATGGAAGTTATATACGTTCGGTGTATGGTGTCGGTTATATATTTGAAGGAGAGGAAAATGAAACAGCAGAAGCTTAGGGCAAGTATGCTATTGATGGAGCTGATGTTTCTTCTGATCGTGGTCGGAGGAAGTGTGCTTCTTTATAATATGTTTGCATCGGCTTATTACCGGCATCAGAAGAGCCGGGTGATCGAAAAAGCATACGAAGAAGTAAAACGCATGGATCTGTCAGGGATCGGCGATGAAGAGATGGAAACATTCAAAAGCTATGAAGGGCAGAATCTGACATTTACCATAGCAAATAAAGAGATGGATCCGGTTTATACAACCGGATCTTCACAGGATAATTTATATCAGGAAGAAAGACAGGTGCACCGCAATATTGTTGTATACCGCAAATTTTTCGAAAAAGATCCAAAAGTACAGTTCTGGAATGCAAGAGGAAAAGAAACGTTATGGTTATTTGGAAGGCTGAAACAGGGCGATGAGCGTTATTATGTGTGTGTGAAAGAAAATGTACAGAAAGTCTACAGTGCCCTGTTCTATACCGAAAAATTTTTGCTGTTCGTGGTTGTTTTTTCCCTTCTGAGCGGTTGTGCATTTATGTACTGGCAGTCGCGAAGGATTGCAAAGCCAATCGAAGAACTTTCCGGTGTTTCGCAGAAACTGACTGAGCGTGATTTTTCCGTGCGGGCAAAAAATTACGGAACGTATCAGGAGATCAGTGTTCTGGCACATAATTTCAATACGATGGCAGATGAGATGCAGGATTATATCCAGAAACTGGAAAGCAGCAAGGATGCACTGGAACGTTTCAATAAAATGCGGAACGATTTCACGGCAAATGTCACACATGAGCTGAAGACACCGCTGGCGGTCATTTCCGGACAGATCGAGCTTTTGCAGGCGATGGGAGATAAGGTGGATCAGGATTATTATTTCTCGTCGATCCGTGAAGAAGTGCAGAAGATGAGTGATATGGTTGGAAATCTGCTGAATATTTCTTCTATGGAGCATGAATTGGAAAATGTGGAGAAGCAACGTCTGAATTTATCAGAAACAGTAGAATATATGATGTTGAAATACGATGCACTGTTTCACAAAAAGAATCTGAAGATCGCAAGCGAGATCGAAAAGGACTGCAGGATCCTCGGAAACCGTGAATACATTGAGCAGGCAGCGGGAAACTATATCATGAATGCTTTTGCACATTGTGGCGAGGGAAGGCACATGAAAATTTCTCTGGCAAAGAAAGACGGAAAAGCGGTTTTTGGTGTTTACAACGACAGTGAACCGCTCACAGACGAAGAGAAAAGAAAAATCTGGGAAAAATATTACCAGGGAGAAGAACAGGCAGGGCACAGCGGACTCGGACTTCATATTGTAAAGACTGTGATCACGATGCAGGGCGGAGAATATGGTGTGGAGAATGAGAAAACAGGGGTAAGGTTCTGGTTTTCCTTCCCACTTGTGTAAAAAATGTGAAATCCGAAGACAGACTTGAAAAAAGAGCAGATTTAGAGTATGATGTGCTGGTAAAAAGAAAAGAAAAAAACAGGTAAAAAGCCCGGCTTTTGAAAGTGGGATACCCCCCCACAGGAAAAGGCGGGCAAAATTGTCGTTGGAGGTAAGGATATGTATATAATCGCAGGACTTGGAAATCCTGGCAAACAGTATGCAAAGACCAGACATAATGTCGGGTTTGACACGATAGATATATTAGCAGACAAGTATAATATCAGCGTGGATACAAAAAAACACAAAGCACTCTGCGGAAAAGGCATGATCGAAGGTCAGAAAGTGGTGCTTGCCAAACCGCAGACTTTTATGAACTTGAGCGGCGAGAGTGTGCGGGAACTGGTTGATTTCTATAAGATCGATCCGGAAGAAGAACTGATCGTCATTTACGATGACATCAGCCTGGAGCCGGGACAGCTTCGCATCCGTCCAAAAGGAAGTGCCGGCGGCCACAATGGCATCAAAAACATCATCGCACATCTTGGCACCCAGGTTTTTAAACGGGTGAAGGTCGGAGTCGGTGAGAAACCAAAAGGATATGATCTGGCAGACTATGTGCTGAGTCGTTTTCCAAAGGATGAAAGAGTGCTGATGGAGGAAGCCTTTGAGCGGGCCGGAGAAGCAGCCGTCTGCATGATGAATGACACCATGGAACATGCGATGAACCAGTTTAACAAGAAGACGGAAAAATAGACAGGGGCTTGAATGGGAGGTAGCAGACGGATGAGAGCTTTTACAGAACCGCTTCAGGAGCTTGAAGAATTTCAGAAAATACAGCAGGCACTGAAAAAGCAGTCAATCCAGGTGACAGGATGTATCGATGCCCAGAAAGCACACTTTATCTATGCAGCAGGGGCGGCAAAAAAGAAACTGATCGTCACATACAGTGAACTGCGTGCAAAAGAACTGTGTGAAAATTATCGCCTGTTTGATAAAAATGTGCTGTTTTACCCGGCAAAAGATCTGATCTTTTACAGTGCCGATGTGCAGAGCAATCTTCTGGTACAGCAGCGGATCCGTGTACTGCAGAAACTGATGGAAGAAGAGGAAGTGACCATCGTCACGACCATGGGCGGTATCATGGATCATCTTCTGCCGCCGGAAGTTTTTCAAAAGCAGATCGAGACGGTAGAGAGCGATTCGGAATTTGACATGGAGCTCTGGAAAAAGAAACTGACAGCCATGGGCTACGAACGAGTGGGACAGGTCGAAGGAAGCGGGCAGTTTGCCGTGCGAGGCGGTATTCTCGACATTTTTCCGCTGACCGAAGAAAATCCGGTCCGCATCGAGCTGTGGGGCGATGAGATTGACTCCATCCGCAGTTTTGATGTGGAAAGCCAGCGTTCCATTGAAAATCTGGACCGAATCCGCATTTATCCGGCGGGCGAATTTATTGCTGATGACGGGCGGATCAAAAAAGGGCTTGCGGTGCTGAAAAAAGAGGCGAAAAGGCTTGCAGAGCAGTTCTTTCAGGAACGGAAAACAGAAGAATCGGCACGCCTGAAAGCTTTTGCAGAAGAAGTAAAACAGAGTCTGACGCAGTGGAAGCAGATGTCTGTGCTCGATGGTCTGGCTCCTTATTTTTATGACCGGATGGTTTCGTTTGCGGAATATTTTCCGAAAGAGGCACTGGTGGTGTTAGATGAGCCGAACCGCCTCTGGGAGGAAGCACAGGCGATCGAAAAGGAGTTCCGGGAGAGCATGACAAACCGACTGGAAAAAGGGTATGTGCTGCCGGGACAGATGAACCTGCTCTGTGAGAGCCAGATGGCATCCGAAAAATTGCAGAAACATCGCTGCATGGGGCTGTGTATGCTGGAGGCGGCAGGAGCACAGTGGCATTTTGCGGAGCATTTCAGCATCGATGTACGCAGTGTCAATACCTACAACAACAGCTTTGAACTTCTGGTGAAGGATCTGCAGCAGTGGAAGAAAAAGGGAGAACGCGTGATCCTGCTGTGTGCATCCAGAACCAGGGCGAAACGTCTGGCAGAGGACCTTCGTGATCATGAACTGCGGGCATTTTATTCGGAAGATGCCGACCGCATCGTACAGCGAGGCGAGATCATGCTGCTTTACGGAAGTGCCCACCGCGGGTATGAATATCCGCTGATCAAGTTCCTAGTGATCTCGGAGAGCGATATTTTCGGCAAAGAAAAGAAAAAACGCAAAAAGATCAGACATTACGAAGGTAAGGCGATCCACAGTTTTTCAGAGCTTTCTGTTGGCGATTACGTGGTGCATGAAAACCACGGACTCGGCATTTACCGCGGGATTGAAAAAATAGAAGTCGATAAAGTCACAAAAGATTACATGAAGGTGGAGTATGCCGGCGGAAGCAACCTTTATGTGCCGGCAACGCAGCTCGATGTCATCCAGAAATATGCAGATTCGCAGGCAAAACGCCCGAAACTGAACAAACTGGGGACGCAGGAGTGGGGGCGTACCAAGACAAAAGTACGCAGTGCGGTCAAAAACATCGCAAAAGATCTGGTGCAGCTCTATGCGGCGAGACAGCGGGAAGAGGGATTCTGCTATGGAGAGGACACGATCTGGCAGAAAGAGTTCGAAGAGACGTTTCCGTTTGATGAGACGGACGATCAGCTGGAGGCGATCGAAGCGGTGAAACACGATATGGAGAGCAGTAAGATCATGGATCGCCTGATCTGCGGCGATGTCGGATATGGCAAGACGGAAGTGGCGATCCGTGCGGCGTTCAAGGCGGCACAGGAGAGCAAACAGGTGGTATTTCTGGTGCCGACGACCATCCTTGCCCAGCAGCATTATAATAATTTCGTCCAGAGGATGAAAGATTATCCGGTGCGTGTGGATCTGCTCTGCCGTTTCCGCACGGCAGCAGAACAGAAAAAAACGCTGGAAGACCTCAAAAAAGGACTGGTTGACATTGTGATCGGCACGCATCGGGTGCTCTCAAAAGATGTGCAGTTCAAAGATCTCGGTCTTCTGATCATCGACGAGGAGCAGCGTTTCGGTGTCACGCACAAAGAAAAGATCAAAAAGCTGCGGGAAAACATCGATGTACTGACCCTGACGGCAACGCCGATCCCACGGACGCTGCATATGAGCCTGGTTGGGATCCGCGATATGAGCGTTCTGGAGGAAGCACCGATGGAGCGTGTGCCGATCCAGACATATGTCATGGAATACAACGAAGAGATGGTGCGGGAAGCGATCAGCCGGGAACTGGCACGGGGCGGACAGGTCTACTATGTCTATAATCGTGTCAACACGATCGTAGAGACGGCAAATAAGATCGCATCGCTTGTGCCGGAAGCCAGAGTGGCATTTGCACATGGGCAGATGAAAGAGCGTGAACTGGAAAAGATCATGTATGACTTTATCAATGGTGAGATTGATGTGCTGGTATCCACGACAATCATAGAGACCGGACTGGATATTTCCAATGTCAACACGATGATCATCCATGACGCGGACAATCTTGGCCTGTCGCAACTTTATCAGCTCCGCGGGCGTGTCGGACGTTCGAACCGGACGGCGTATGCCTTTCTGATGTACCGCAGAAACAAAATGCTGCGGGAAGTGGCGGAAAAACGTCTCCATGCGATCCGGGAATTTACCGATCTTGGCAGTGGCTTCAAGATCGCCATGCGTGATCTTGAGATCCGTGGTGCCGGCAATCTCCTCGGGGCAGAGCAGCACGGCCATATGGAGGCAGTCGGCTACGATCTTTACTGCAAAATGCTCAATGAGTCCGTAAAAGAACTCAAAGGTGAGACGCAGCCGGAAGAAGAATTTGATACCGTCATCGATCTGGATATTGATGCTTTTATCCCGGAACGTTATATTAAGAATGAATTCCAGAAGCTGGATGTCTATAAACGCATCGCCACAATCGAGAGCGAAGAAGAATACGATGATATGCTCGAAGAACTGATGGATCGTTTCGGAGAGCCGCCAAAAGCGGTGCAGAACCTGCTTGCTGTGGCAAATTTAAAAGCGATGGCACACCGGGCATGGCTGACCGAGATCGCACAGAAAGGCGACCAGATCCGCTTTACCATGTTTGAGCGGGCAAAGGCAGATCCGGCAGGGATCGAGCTTCTGGTAAAAGAGAGCAAAGGGAAAATAAAATTTGTCATAGATACCAATCCTTACTTTATTTATATGAAGCCGCGTAAAAACGGAAAAGATAATGAGGATGTGCTGACACTGGTACGCAGCCTAACGGAAAAGATGATAAAAAATCTGGCATGTGATGTATGATAAGCTCCTTGAAATAAGAATGTCAGGAATACTTTAGAATATCGGATGGCAATTGACGTACCAAGTGAAAAAGGATATAATAGCAGACAGTATGGTGCCTGAAAGAGGATTTTTTGCGGCCGGATGCCGGAGGTATTCTTGAATGAATGGCACCAGTTGATCAGGAGGAAAAGACAGTGAAAAAAACAATGAAAAACAGACTGGCAGTCGCAGGACTGTGCTTTACGCTGACAGCAGGGATGCTGACCGGATGCAGTGGAAATTCAGGCAAGGCGATCATTACATTGGACGGACAGAAAACAGAATATGCAGTGGCAAATATCATGCTTCGTTATAGCCAGGCACAGATGCAGGCATTTTACGGAGCTTATCTTGGAGATAATCTGTGGTCACAGTACGGCGATTCCACAAAGAGCACGATGATGGATACCCTCAAACAGATGCTGATCCTCGAACAGCATCAGGACGAGTATAATGTGAGCCTGACAGACGATGACAAAAAGAAGATCGATGAAGCTGCACAGCAGTTTATGGATGACAACGACCAGGCAACCCTGAAATCCATGGGTGCGACAAAAGAACGTGTGGCACGTGTTCTGGAACTGTACACGATCCGCAATAAAATGTCAAATGCGATCGTTGCAGATGTTGATACCAACGTAACTGATGACGAAGCAGCCCAGAAAACAATCAATTACGTGGTATTCAGCACTGCAGATACGACCGATTCGGATGGCAATAAAGTGGTACTGACGGATGATGAGAAAGCAGCTTTGCTTGCAAATGCACAGAAAGTACGTGATGCAGCAGCAAGCGGCAAGAGCATGGAAGATGCAGTCAAAGATGTCGATGACACCAAGACCGTGAGCAGCACCTCTTATGGTGATAATGATGAAAGTTACACCCTGGATGAAGCGATCCGCAATGCGGCAGATAAACTGAAAGACGGAGAAGTGGCAGATGAAGTGATCACCACAGATGCAGGATATTATGTCATCCAGATGAAAGCAACCTATGATCCGGATGCAACTGCAAGCAAAAAAGAACGGATCATCAACGAAAGAAAGAGCAGCAAATTCAGCGAAGTCTACGATGCATGGCAAAGTGCAGCAGACTACACACAGGATGATGCTCTGTTAAAAGAGATCACCTTCAATGATATTTACCAGATGGCAACCGAGGCTCAGAGCGAGACCGGAACGGAAAGTACAGAAAGTACCGAAGATGCCGGAAGCACAGAGGCAACCGAGGCTGCAAGTGAGACAGAGAGTGCAGCTGCAACGAAATAGAGAGTCTGTTCTGTCAGTATAGAAAGCAGTATTTTATAATATATCATGCTGGACGTAAAAAGGCAGAGCACGTGACACGCATCGTTTCCTGTTCGGTTTGTGCCGTCTATGATCCGCCGTTCGCTGGAACTCGCAGCTTCGCTGCTCAAACACCGCTCGGCGGCGGAAACTAGACACAAACCTCACGACGGAACCTTGCTACCGTCACTGTGCAGCTGCCTTTTTTCTGTCCAGCATATACATTTCTCAGGCTTTCAAAATTACCGCAAGATGGTACGGAGTTTCTTTTGATTCAGAAACTGGTGATAAAATCGCTAGGGTATAGATACGGGTAGATTTTATGAGTGTGCAGAAGAACATATAATGTATGATATACATCTTTTGGCAAAATAATAAACGTATTCTGAAATCAGGAAGATTGGAACTGCCAGATGCATTAGTGGGAAAAACAGCACAGTCATAACAATCAGAAAGTAAGTCAAGCTGACGGTAGCGAGGCTTCCGTCGTGAGGTTTGCGATGTTGCCGCCCCGGAGAGCCGCTGTTTGAGCCTCGAAGAGGCGAGTTTAGGCGAAGGGCGGCTAACACACGAGCGAACCGAACAGGAAACGATGCGTGTCAGCGGATTTACTTTCTGATGTTATGACGTCCTCTTTAACTATAGTGAAGTTCAAACTAAAAACCTTGACGTTCCACAGGTTTTATTGTATGATAATACTGAATATTTTCGGTGACGCGAATCGGGATTTCGTATTACTGAACAACTCGGGGACATTTCAAAGGGAGATATCCCCGCTTTTAGTCATTTAAGGAGGAAAAGTATGAAAAGAAAAAGCAGCAAACAGTTGTTTTCTGTGCTGATGGCAACCGCTATGGTTATGTCCGGCTTCAGTGTTCCGGTCATGGCATCACCGGTTGACGACGCTATGGTGCAGTCTGCTCTGGCAGAAGCCGGCGTAGAGGCATCTGAAAGCAGAGAGATCAATTTCAACAAAGGCTGGAAGTTCCACTTTGGAGATGTGACTGGTGCAGAAGCAAAGAATTACGATGATTCCAAGGCAGATGAATGGGGAGACTTAAATCTTCCACACGACTTCAGTATCACACAGGAGCCGTCCAACTCCAACGAAGCAGAGTCCGGATTTATGCCGGGTGGTACAGGATGGTATCGCAAGAGCTTTACCCTGCCGAGTGATTACGCAGGCAAGAGTGTTGTCCTGAACTTTGACGGATCTTATAATCATACATATGTATATGTAAATGGCACAAAAGTAGGCGAAAACCATTATGGATATAATGATTTCGCATTTGATATTTCAAAATACCTGACCTGCGACGGCACCACAGAGAACGTGATCAGCGTAAAAGTGGTACATCAGACTCCGTCCAGCCGCTGGTATTCAGGATCCGGTATCTACCGTGACGTAGAGCTGATTGTTACCGATGCCGTTCATGTTTCCAGAAACGGCACATACGTGACTACACCAAATCTGGCGACAGAAAAAGACGGCGATGTTACCGTTAAAGTACAGACCGATGTCCAGAATGACAGCAGTGCACAGGCAGCAGCCCAGATCCGCACAACAGTCCTGGATGCTGAGGGCAAAGCAGTTTCCAAGGCAGTGACCACCGATGTGACACTGGCAGCAAACAGCACAGCAGAAAAAGAACAGACCCTGAAAGTAAACAAACCGGCACTGTGGAGCACAGAAAATCCGAACCTGTACTATGTACAGACCGAAGTTCTGGTAGACGGCAAAGTAAAGGACACTTATAAGACAACCTACGGTTTCCGTTACATCAATTTTGATGCAAATACCGGTTTCAGCCTGAATGGCAAAAATGTAAAACTCAAAGGTGTATGTATGCACCATGACCAGGGTGCACTCGGAGCTGCATCAGAACGTGATGCAGTATACCGTCAGGTTAAAAAGCTCAAAGAAATGGGATGTAATGCGATCCGTACTTCTCACAACACACCTTCTTCTGTACTGCTTGAAGCATGCAACGAGCTGGGTATGATGGTTATGGATGAGACGTTTGACGGATGGGCATTCCCGAAAAACGGCAACAGCCAGGACTTCAGCACACACTTCAACCAGACCATCAGTGCAGACAACAAGCTGCTTGGTGCAACGACAGGCGATACCTGGTATAAATTTATTCTGGAATCCAATATCGAGCGTGACAAGAACGATCCGTCCGTTATCATCTGGGATATCGGAAACGAGCTGAACTTCGGTGTTACCGATTCCAGCCAGTACGAGCAGTACGCAAAGAACATGAAGAGCTACATCGAAGCAATCGATAAGACAAGACCGATCACAGTTGGTGATAATAATCCAAATGGTCTTCAGAATGCCAATACACAGGAGTTCCGTAACAAAGTATCTACTGTTCTGGCGAAGAACGGTGAGGGACTTGCAGGAGCCAACTATTCTATGGGATCTATGGCAGGTATCCATAAGACACATCCGGACTGGAAGATCATTGCTACAGAGTCAGCTTCTCCAAGCAACAGCCGTGGTATCTACAATACACTGTCCCAGTACAACAAGACAGGTGACTATCAGTGTACCGCATACGATACCAACGCCGTATCCTGGGGCAACACAGCACGTGAGTCCTGGTGGTACACCATCAAAGATGACTTTGTATCCGGTGAGTTTATCTGGACCGGATTTGACTACATCGGCGAGCCGACACCGTGGAACGGAACCGGAACAGGAAGCGTCAGCGGTGACCAACTGGCAGTACCGAACTCCTCTTACTTTGGTGTGATCGATACAGCAGGTTTTGAGAAAGATTCCTTCTATTTCTACACCAGCCAGTGGAGAGAGGATAAAAAGACACTGCATATCGTACCGCAGAGCTGGAATGCAGAAGACTTAAGTATCTCCGGCGGCAAAGTACCGGTATACGTTTATTCAAACGCAGCAAAAGTAGAACTCTACCTGAACGGATCACTGATCGGTACTTCTACAAGAACCCCGATCAAGACAGCAGCCGGTCATGAATGGGCTACTTACAGCAATGTATCAAACGATGCAGACCAGTGTACAGCAGTCAACGAATCACAGCAGTGGAAAGCTCAGGCGATCCAGTTCAACGTAAAATATGCAAAAGGCACGCTCAGTGCAAAAGCATATGATGAAAGTGGCAAAGAGATCACAGACACCCTTGGTTCTGCTGTTGTTACGACAAACAGCGACAAAGGAAGCAGCCTTGCAGTTACTGCAGAGAAGACAGAGATCCAGGCTGACGGAAGCAGTTTAAGCTACATCGATATTGATGTAAATGACAAAGACGGACGTTTTGTAAGCTCCGCAAACAACAGCATCCGCTTTACTTTGACCGGTAACGGAACCATCGTTGGTGTGGACAACGGAAATCCATCTACCGTAGATAAATTCCAGCAGAAATCCGTTCTGACAAGCGACAAGACCGCAAACATCAAGGCATTCAGCGGAAAAGCACTCGTTATCGTACGCAGCACAGAAGGTGCAGGCGGTTTCGTACTGAAAGCAGAATCCGCAGGCCTGAAAGGGGATTCTGTATTTGTAAATACGGTAGGTGACAAAAAAGGTGAAGTATTCCTGAAAGATTACACGATCAAATCAGAATACACCGTTACCATGGGAACAAAACCACAGCTTCAGACAACCGTAACCGGTATCATGAGTGATGATTCCACACAGGAAGGTACGATCACCTGGAATCTGACAGATAAGATGTACAACACTCCTGGCGAGTATGTCCTGAATGGAACACTGAAAGTTGGAAACGAAGAAGTAGCAGTATCTGCAAACCTTCATGTAAAACCGATCATCGTGGCAGTACAGAACTACACAAGAGCAACCGTAAAAAATCTGGTTCCGACCCTGCCGTCAACCGTAGCCGGTATCCTTCCGGATGGCACAAGCTATGGTGCATATGCAGTTACCTGGGAGTCTATCAAAGCAACGGATCTGGCAAAAGTCGGCGATGTTGTAAAAGTAAACGGTAAAGTTGACGTAGATGGCACAGAGATGACCGCAACGGCAACCGTACGTGTCGCAGAAGGCGAAGTAAAAGAAGCAGTCAACGTAGCACCGAAATATAAGACTCTGACAGAGAGCTGTGGTGAGCCTGCAGATAACCTGCTCTCCATCGTAGATGGTACAAACAATGTTCTGAATCAGCCGAATATGCGATGGACAAACTGGAACGACCATCTGCTGAACTCTTCACCGGTTATTACGTTTACATGGGATGAAGTTTACGAACTGGCAAGCATCAATGCATGGTTCTTCGGTGATGAAAACGTATCCGCACCGGAAAGCGTAACTATTGCAGTGTCCGAAGATGGCGAAAACTTCAAAGAAGTTGCATTTACCAAAGGAGATTACCAGGTAAATCAGAAGAATGAACTGGTATTTAAAGATGTCCAGAAAGCAAAAGCACTGAGATTTACCATGAAACAGGTTGGTACAGGCTATGTTGGTCTGACTGAGCTGGAGATCTGGACAAGCACAAACGGTTATACATCCAACAGCACAGCGGAACTGAGTGATCTGAAAGTAAACGGAACAGCAGTAGCCGGCTTTGCAGCAGGCAAACTGGATGGTTATACCGTAAACGTAGACAGAGCAGACAAAGCGGTTGTAGAAGCAACTGCAAAAGACAATGCATCTGTAACAGTAGTACCATTTGATAAAGATGACGTTGTAAAGGTAATCGTTACCTCCGAAGATGGTAAGAAGACCAATACTTACAAAATTAAACTGAATGCAACGGTAAAAGTAGCAGACAAAGAAACAATCGAAAAAATTCAGGGTGAGATCAAGCTGGCAGAAACAATTGAGAAATCAGAGTACACAGCAAGCTCTTATGCAGCATATAAAGCAGCTCTGGAAGAAGCTCAGAAAATCGTAAAGAAAGACGGAGCTACAAAAGAAGAAGTAAATGCAGCACTTGTAAAACTGCAGACAGCAAGAGCAAATCTTGTAAAAGGCGTTGATCCGGCACCGGAACCGAAGCCAAATCCGGAACCGAAGCCAGAACCGACACCGAACCCGACACCGAATCCGACGCCAAACCCGACTCCGGCCAACGATGTTCCGGCAAAAGGTGCTACGATCAAGTACAAAAACGCTACTTACAAGGTGACAAAATCTGCAGCAAAGGGTGGTACGGTAACACTTGTTAAGAGAAATAACAAGAAGGCAGCCTTTACTGTTCCGGCAACCGTTAAGAGTGCGAACGGCAAATACACCTTCAAGGTAACCGCAATCGCAAACAAAGCATTCAAGGGCGATAAGAAACTGAAAAAAGTTGTGATCGGCAAAAACGTTCAGACCATCGGCAAGAGTGCGTTTGAAAAAGCAACAAACCTGAAGAGCATCACGATCAAATCCACTTCTCTGAAGAAAGTCGGCAAAAAAGCATTCAAGGGTATCCATGCGAAAGCAAAGATCAAAGTACCGGCTAAGAAGCTGAGATCTTACAAAAGACTGCTGAAAGGAAAAGGACAGAAAGCAGGCGTTAAGATCACAAAATAAGCACATAGAAAAGCGGATACAAAGACAGCCCGATCGGAACTTATAACCATCGGAAAATCGTCCCCGGCAGTGAAAAACTGCCGGGGCGGTTTTTTTACTTGTAAAATATGTAAAAAGTGGATAAGATATATAAGATGATGCCAGGGTTGTGGGAGTGCAACGCACGGAACAATCCGTAGGCATCATAGTTGGGGATTTTTGACACCCACATCATAGGATGCCAAAAGCGGTCTGTTTTTACCATTTTGGTATAAAAGAGAAAGTTTCTTTCAAATTGCAGTAAGAACGGAAAGGAGATATTTTGAAAAAACTTCTGATATATCTTCGCGACTATAAAAAAGAGAGCATTCTTGCCCCGGCGTTCAAAATGCTGGAGGCAACGTTTGACCTTCTGGTTCCTCTTGTTATGGCTGCGATCATCAACACAGGAATTGCAAACAAAGACAAGGGATACATTCTGTCACACTGCGGACTTCTGATCCTGCTCGGTGTGATTGGTCTGACCTGCAGTATCACCGCACAGTATTTTGCGGCGAAAGCATCCGTTGGATTCTGTACGAAGGTGCGGCATGTGCTGTTCTCACATATCCAGTCCCTTGGATTTGCGGAGATGGACAAGCTGGGTACTTCCACACTGATCACGCGAATGACGAGTGATATCAACCAGGTGCAGAGCGGACTGAATCTCTTCCTGAGACTGTTCCTGAGATCCCCGTTTATTGTATTCGGAAGCGTTGTCATGGCATTTATCGTAAGTCCGAAGGCGGCGGTTATTTTTGTTGTAACGATCCCGTTGCTTTCCATCGTTGTCTTTGGCATTATGTTGATCACGATGCCACTTTACCGGAAGGTACAGGGCAGCCTTGACGGGATCCTGGGGGTCACCAGGGAGAATCTGACCGGTGTGCGTGTGATCCGTGCTTTCGGAAGAGAGGAGCAGGAGAAGGATCGCTTTGAGGAGAACAACGGACTTCTGGTACGCAGCCAGCTTCTGGTCGGAAAGATCTCCGCACTGATGAATCCGCTGACTTACGTGATGATCAACCTTGCGGTTGTTGTGATCTTAAATACGGGAGCAGTGCAGATCCATCTTGGAAATATGCAGCAGGGCGATGTGGTAGCCCTTGTGAATTATATGAACCAGATTCTGATCGAGCTGGTCAAGCTGGCAAACCTGATCATCCAGGTGACAAAAGCAATGGCGTGTGCAGAGCGTGTTGCTTCTGTTCTGAACGTAGAGCCGGAAATGGAGTTTTCCTGTCCGGAAAACAATGCAAAAAACAGAAAAACAGGCACTTCAGATGAAGAAGTGGCATTTGATCATGTATCGTTCACTTACGGCGGTGCCGGTGCAGAAACGCTCTCCAATATTCATTTTACGGTGAAAAAAGGACAGACCGTGGGTATCATCGGCGGAACCGGAAGCGGAAAATCCACGCTGGTCAATCTGCTGGCACGTTTTTATGATGCAACGGACGGACAGATCCGCATCGGCGGTCACGATATCAGAAGCTATTCAAGAGAAGAGCTGCGTGGCAAGATTGGTATGGTCATGCAGAAAGCACAGCTGTTTTCCGGTACGATCCGTTCGAACCTTCTTTGGGGCAATCCAGGAGCGACCGATGAGATGCTCTGGGCAGCTCTTGAGACTGCACAGGCAGCCGAATTTGTACAGAAAAAAGAGAAACAGCTGGATGAACCGGTGGAGCAGGGAGGACGCAATCTGTCCGGAGGTCAGAAACAGCGTCTGACGATCGCCCGTGCTCTGGTGGAAGATCCGGAGATCCTGATCCTGGATGACAGTGCAAGTGCACTGGATTTTGCAACGGATGCGGCACTTCGAAAAGCAATCCGTGAGTTGGATAAAGAGATGACGGTATTTATCGTCAGCCAGAGAACGTCCAGCCTGATGCATGCCGATCTGATCCTGGTGCTGGATGACGGCAAGACCGTCGGCATGGGCACGCATGAAGAACTGCTCGGAAACTGCCCAGTTTATCAGGAAATTTATGAAAGTCAGTTTGGAAAGGCAGGTGAGACGGCATGATCATGAGAATCTGGAAACATATTCGAAAATACTGGTTTTATATTGTATGCAGTCTGATTTTTGCCGCTCTTTCTGTTGCATCCCAGCTCTATGTGCCGATCCTGACCGGAAATGCTATTGACCATATGATCGGAGTCGGAAAAGTGGATTTTGCGGGCGTGGCAGCGATCGTACGGGTGATCGTGGCAGCGACTGCCGTGACGGCGATCTCCCAGTGGATCTTTGGTATCTGCAATAACAAGATCACTTATAATGTCAGTCGTGACCTGAGAAATGCAGCGATCGCCAAGATCCAGAGACTGCCGGTTTCTTATCTGGATGCACATCCGACCGGAGATCTGGTCAGCCGTGTGATCGCCGATGTAGAGCAGTTTGCAGACGGACTTTTGATGGGATTTACCCAGTTTTTTACCGGAGTTCTGACGATCCTCGGAACACTGGGTTTTATGCTGTATGTCAATGTGCCGATCACGCTCGTCGTTGTGTGCGTCACACCGCTCAGCTTTATAGTGGCAGGTTTTATCGCAAAGAAAACGTATCGTAATTTCCATATGCAGACCGAAGTCCGCGGCGAGCAGACTGCATTTATCAATGAGATGATCGAAGGACAGAAAGTGGTACAGGCATTCTGTCATGAAAAAGAAAATGTGGATCAGTTTGATGAGATGAACGAGCGTCTTCAGAAGGCGAGCCTGAAAGCCATCTTTTTCAGCAGCATCACAAACCCGGCCACCCGTTTTGTCAACAACGTGGTTTATGCCGGTGTGGCTCTTGTCGGAGCACTGTTTGCCGTGTCCGGCGGCATCAGTGTCGGTCAGCTGTCCTGTTTTTTAAGTTATGCAAACCAGTACACAAAACCGTTTAATGAAATTTCAGGTGTTGTCACAGAGCTTCAGAATGCCATGGCATGTGCGAGCCGCATTTTTGAGCTGCTCGATGAAGAAGAACGCACTCCGGACAAAGCAGATGCGAGAGTACTGACGGAAGAACAGGTTGACGGAGCCGTAGAGATTTCCGATGTTTCCTTCAGCTATGTGCCGGACCGCAAACTGATCGAGCATTTCAATCTCTCCGTAAAACCGGGCGAGCGAGTGGCGATCGTAGGACCGACCGGCTGCGGAAAAACGACGATGATCAATCTGCTGATGCGTTTCTATGATGTAGATGCCGGCAAGATCTGTGTTTCCGGAACGGATATCCGTGATATCAGCCGCATTTCCCTTCGCAGAAGTTACGGCATGGTGCTCCAGGATACCTGGCTGAAATCAGGAACGATTTATGAAAATATTGCCTACGGCAGACCGGATGCCACAAAAGAACAGGTCATCGAAGCAGCCAAAGCGGCTCATGCCCACAGCTTTATCAAGCGACTGCCGGACGGCTATGACACCGTGATCTCAGAAGACGGAGGCAATATCAGCCAGGGACAGAAACAGCTGCTGTGTATCGCCAGAGTCATGCTCTGCCTGCCGCCGATGCTGATCCTGGATGAGGCAACATCCAGCATCGATACCCGTACTGAGATCAAGATCCAGCAGGCCTTTGCCAGCATGATGAAAGGCCGCACCAGCTTTATCGTGGCACATCGTCTCTCGACGATACGTGAAGCAGATATTATTCTTGTGATGGACAGTGGAAAAGTTATAGAACAGGGAACACACGAAGAGTTGCTGGCGGAAAAAGGATTTTATGCAAAATTATATAACAGTCAGTATGAATTGTGATAGTTTTGTAAAGTAGTGTCCTTGTTTTGTAAAGAATTTCTGATATGATTATACCTGATACCAGTGGCACTCGTTTAGTGCCGACCGAAGCGGAGCGTAGATTGCGAGAGTTACTTCGTAACGGAGCAATTCGTGGGCATCAGTAAAAAAAGAACGCAACAGAAGGAAGGTGCTAAAGTGAAACAGATTGTCATATATAAATCGAGAACCGGATTTACGAAAAAATATGCAAAGTGGCTTGCACAGTCGTTAAACTGTGAGTGCATACCACAGGAAGATGTCGGCGGAGAAAGGCTCTCGGATTACGATGTGATCATTTTCGGGAGCAGCTTCCGTGCAGGAAATGTAGAAGAGCTGAAATGGTACAAAGAGACGATTCTGCCGTTTGAAAAGACAAACGTGCTGTTTGTGACCGGGGCGATGCCGCCGTCTTCTGCAGACGCTGTCAAGTCCATTGAACAGCAGCTGGGCAAAGGTGAGGACAGAGAAGTAAAAGTATTCTACCTGCAAAGCGGACTGAATTATGAAGCGATGAATCTTGGCGATAAGCTTATGATGAAAGTCTTCTGCAAGATGATGAAGAGCCGCAAAGCACACAGTGAAGAAGAGAAAGCCCTTTTTGAACAGATGCAGAAATCTTTTGATGTCTGTGAAAAGGCAAATCTCGAACCGATGCTCAACTATATACAGGGATTATAAAAAAACAGGAATGTTACATGATTAGAATATGAGATGTGACATTCCTGCTTTTTTGACTTTATATAATAAAAAGTATCTGCTATACGAACCGAACAAACGTATGTAAGATACGAAAAATCCAGTTATATCAAGGACTTTCAGCAAAAAGAAAAAAGTGGATTTGATTGACAATTATCGGAAATAGGGGTACACTGTTGGCGTAATAGAGGGCTAATTTCATAGGAGTTTTGTGGTGAGATTGCGTTTATGTGATCTCTTTAAAGGAATCCGGTGAGAATCCGGAACAGTTATTCCCTGCTGTATGGGGGACGAAAAAGATTATTTGCCACTGGTTAGTCAAACTGGGAAGGCATCTTGAGTAGGAGGAACCCAAGTCAGAACACAAACACAAAACCGGTTTATCAGCAACGTCCGCAGGCATAGCGGAGGTGTATTTTTTGTCCCCTTTTGCCCGGTGTCTGAAAATTATGAAATTGGAGAACACACAGAAAGGGAAGGAGGAAAACGAAAAAGGAAAACACAGATGTGAGCATGTGTAAAATAAAAAAAGCAAACAGAAGCGAATCGCCAAAAAGCGAATGAGGAGGAACAAATGGAACGAAGAGAAAAAAGATTTGCTTCCAGAATTCTGGCATGGTTTCTGACCTTTTTGATGATCACAACCATGATTCCGACAAGTGCATTCGCAGCACTGCCGGGACAGGACACGGGAGCAGTTGTTTCAGAGGATGCGTCATCGGATGAAACAACGCAGGATGGTATTCTTTTAAAGACAACTTTGACGGACAAGCTTACGGTAAAAGGACAGCGCAAGCTGTTCGATGTCTGGGCAAGAGATGCTGAGGACAACACGCTCAAACCGACAGCAACTCTTGACGGACAGGTACTTTCGGCAACCTGGAGTGATAATGTAAAGACAAGCTTTACGCTGGATTTCCAGGGCATGGAAGAAGGAGAGCATACCGTTGTTATTTCCGCAGAAGACGGAAAAGGAGCATCGAAAACACAGACTTATACCGTTATTTATCAGAAAGCCAAAAAAGGCGAATTTATCGGTTATGCAACGGTCAGCATTGAAGCCTTTACAATCTCAAAAGGTTATATCGTAGAACCGGTTCTGATGCCGGTTTACGAAGGTGACAATGCAGCGAAAGCATTTGTAAACCTGATCCGTGAAGAAGGCTATGATGTAGAATACACCGGAAGTCTGACCAGTGGTTTCTATCTGTCCCATATCGTAGGATCTAATGCAAAAAAACCAAAGAATGCGACAAAGAAACTGGATCTTGCCGGTGCAGCACTTGAGCCGCATATGGCAGAAAAACTTCCGGATCTGATGTTTGACGCCGACGGCGGAACAGAAGGTTCTCTTGGTGAATTTGACTACAACTACATGTCAGGATGGATGTACTGTGTAAATACGGTATTCCCGAATGTAGGATTTGCAGATTATTATCTGTCTGACGGCGATGTCATGCGTGCACAGTTTACTCTGAAGTACGGCGGTGATATCGGAGGTTCCAGCGGTATGGGCGGCGGCTATGATGATTCTTACAGCGTCGCAAACAAAGATGTGCTGACCACCACTCTGGCAAAGATCAATTCTGCACCGAACAGTGCCGAGCTGAAGGCAGATCCGGATATCGCAGCAAAGATCACAGAAGCAAAAGAAGTTCTGCAAAATATTGTTGCAGAACAGAGTGAAGTAGATAAAGTAAACGATGAACTGAACAAACTGCTTGGCGGTGAGATCACAAGTATCACACTGGATCAGAGTGAGATCACACTGGAAAACGAAGGTACCATGCAGTTAAATGCAAAAGTGGAGCTGACAGGCAAACCGACCGAGCCAATCGAATGGAACAGTGAAGAACCTTCTGTTGCAACGGTGAAAAATGGTCTGGTAACAGCTGTCGGTGCAGGAACGACCACGATCACGGCAACCTGCGGCGAAAAGACAGCAACCTGTAAAGTAACCGTAAATGCAAGTCCGCTTCAGGAAGTCCGGCTGGATAAATCAAAAATGGAAATCCTGAAAAATGACAGTGAAACACTGACAGCGACACTGGTTCCGGCAAATACCACAGATGACAGAACCGTTACCTGGAGCACAAATGCAGAAGATGTCGCAACGGTAAATCAGAGCGGAAGAGTAACCGGTAAAAAAGAAGGAACGGCTGTCATTACAGCAAAGGTTGGTGACAAAGAGGCCGGCTGTACGGTAACAGTCAAAGAAGTCCATACACAGCGGATTTATTTTGATGACAGCAAACTGACCCTGAATAAAGGAAAGAACAAAACCTTATCTCTGAGATTTGATCCGTCCAATACAACGGATGCAAAAAAAGCGACCTGGGAAAGCTCAGAGCCGAGCGTTGCAAGTGTTTCCACAAGCGGATACGTACGTGCACTGAAAAAAGGAACGACTACGGTCACGGCAAAAATCGGTGACATGACTGCTTCCATTGAAATAGAAGTTGTAGAAGTGCCGATGACCGGCGTAAAGATCAGCTATGGCTCTAAATCACTGAAAGTAAAACAGTCCACCTATATGTCAGCAAGCTATCTTCCAAGTGATACCACAGATACCAAGAGCGGAACCTGGAAGAGCAGCAATACAAATGTGGCAACCGTTTCCAGTTCAGGAAAGGTAACTGCAGTCAGTGAAGGCGAAGCGATCATCACATTCACAAGCGGTGCTTTTACTGCAGAATGTTATGTAAAAGTTCTGGCTGCAAATGCAGACGTGTTCAGCACCATATCCATCACTCCGAATCAGAAAGAGATTGGATGTGGCGTTTCTGATACACAGAAGATTATGGCAGACGTAGGCGATGGAACCGATCCGGTTGTATGGACTTCTTCCAATCCGGCAGTTGTGGCAGTCAGCACAGACCAGTCTTTGGCAGCAGCACAGTCAGCAGAGAATACGATGCAGGTTGGAAAAGAAGCAGTGGTCACAGCAACCGGAAAGGGAACAGCAGTGATCACAGCAAAATCAGGACAGAAGAGCGTAGATATTCCGGTAACCGTTGTAGCAGCCGGCATGAAAGAGTTCAAGATCCTGGCAGGAACCAATGCAGAAACTTCTTTTGCATACGAGATCACACCGGAATATAATATTACGAAAAACAAATATCAGGTTGTCATCCCGGATGCAATTACCAATGTATATCTCTACTCCAAACTTGCAGATAATGTAACTGCAACGGTAACAGCACGTTACACAGCGGCAAATAACGGATCTGCGAAGAATATTACACTGAGAAGTGGTGCGACATCAAGTGCCGCCTACCTGACTAAAAAAGACATGAATGGCAACACACTGTATGTAGATGTGAAGAAGGGAGACGAGACAACAACTTATGAATTTGATGTTGTTCGTGAATCCACTCTGACATCCTTAAGTGTGGCATCTGCAGATGGAGAAGAAGTACTTCATCCTGGCTTTGATAAAAATGTAACAGATTACACAGTCAGTGTAACCGACAACAACGACAGCGTAAAAATAAATGCAGCAGCATTTCTGGAAAACGCAGCAGTTTCTGTCAACGGTACCGCAGTGACAGGAGAAACATCAGTTCCTCTGAGCGGAGATGAGACTGTGATCACCGTCAAAGCAGCAATGGAAGATGCACCGTCTCAGGCAAGAGAATACAAGATTCATGTTCTGAGAAAAAAATCCGTAAAACTGACACTGAAAGCAGATCCGGCAGATACAGTGATCACACTGAAAGATGCTGACAGCAAAAAGCTGAAAGCAGAGAACGGTGTATACACACTGAAGGCAGAAGAAACTTACAGCTATGTTGCCGTAAAAGCCGGATATGTTACAAAGAAAGATACGATTTCTATTACAGAAAACACCGAGAAAACCATCACAATGGAAAAAGCACCGGAGAGCACCAGAAAAGATGTATCCGCAGCATGGAAAAACTTCCGTAACAGTGATGACAACATGGGTATTACCTCTGCAAAAACACCAACGAGCGAGGCGACAACCTACGAAAAATGGTTTAAGAAACTGGGAAGCGGCTGGGGTGCAGCACCGAGTGTGCAGATCATCGTGGATAATTCCCTGATCGTCATGAGTGCAAACCATATTTACAAACTGGATCTGAATACAGGTGATATCCTGCAGACAGGCGATATGGTAGCAGCGACAAACTTTGGATACACACCGCCAACCTATGCAGACGGCATGATCTTTGCACCGCTGGCAGACGGACGTGTACAGGCGTTCAATGCAGAGACACTGGAATCTCTGTGGGTTTACCAGGATACGCTGAAAGGCCAGTCCTTAAGCCCGATCACTTACAGTGACGGTTATATTTATACCGGATTCTGGAATGCAGAGACAAAAGATGCAAACTATGTGTGCATCCCGGTTACGGATGAAGATCCGACGAACGCACAGGAAGCAAAAGAAGCAGCATGGCAGTACACAAGCCTTGGCGGTTTCTACTGGGCAGGTTCTGTGGTACGCGGTGACTATGTTGTATTTGGTACGGATGACGGCACAAGCGGTTCAGACGGAACCGGACATGTATTATCTCTGAACAAGAAGACCGGAGAAGTTATGGACAGCGTCGATGTGATCGGTGACCAGCGTTCTACGATTGCTTATGACAAAGAAACAGACAGACTGTATTTCACAACAAAAGGCGGCTACCTCTACAGTCTAAAACTGAAATCCGACGGAACCTTTGATAAAGATACGCTGAAATCCGTACAGCCTGGAAGCATGAGCACCAGCACACCGGTTGTATACAACGGAAGAATCTATATCGGTGTGACAAGCGGAAGTAACTTCAGCGGAACCTATTCGATCAGCGTGATTGATGCGGCAACGATGACAGAGATCTACAAAGCACCGCTGAAAGGATATCCACAGTGCTCTGTACTTCTGTCAACCGCTTATGAAAAAGAAGACGGAAGTGTTTATCTGTATGCAACTTATAACAAGAATCCGGGTGGTATCACTCTGATCCGTGATAAAAAAGGACAGACAACTCCGGATGTAGAAGAAATTTTCACACCGGAAAAAGCAAGACAGCAGTACTGCATCACAAGTATTATCTGTGACGAAAACGGTACGCTGTATTATAAGAACGACAGTGCATGCGTTATGGCGGTTGCATCCAGTGAGGCATATATGACTGGCGTAACATCAAGTGCAGAAGGCAGCAGTATTGACGCAGGTGCAGCATTTGATACAAAAGCAAATTCACATAAGATCAATATTTTTTCAGAAGCAGAAAAGACAACACTGATGGTAAAAGCGTCCGCAGGAAGTACTGTGACCATTAATGGTGTAGAAGGAAACATTTACAATCTGGATCTTACGGATGAAGAAATTACGGTACCAGTTGTTGTGAAAAAGGGTGTGGAGAGCAGAACTTATACGCTGATCGTACAGAGAAAAGAGCCAAATGCAAAACTTAGTGAGCTTTGTGTGACTACCAGTAATGGAGTACCAAGTTCAAGCAGTATGGTGCCAATGACACCGACATTCAGCAACGATGTGCATGAATATCGTGCAGAATACAGCAGTACAAAGAGCTTTTTAAATGTATGGGCACTGGCACAGGATGCAAATGCAACCGTAAAAGTATATCCGGTTCTGGTCGGAAGCAGTACAGCAGTAAATTCAGATGGAACAATTCCGGTTACAGCAACAACGAATACACATAACCGCTATGCTATTTATTTTGGAAATAATGACTGTGCGAAGGTACGTGTGGAAGTTATTTCAGAAGGCGGTTACGCAGAGGCTTCTTATTTTGTAACTATAAAACAGCAGGCAGGAAATACACCGGTTATTTCTGCAGAAGAAGGAGCAGGTGTTCGTAAGAGTGCAACAAGTGCAGCGGTAACATTCACAGCAAATGAATACAGTACGTTGTACTATAAGGTATTGCCGGCAACGGAAGCTGCACCGGAATCCATTGATACAACAGGGGAAGGCATCCAGGTTGAAGCAGGTGAGAATACACTGGAATTAACCGATATTACCGATGCAGCATACAAAGTCTACATGGTACTGAAAGACAGCGACAGTACACCAAAGACAAGTGAAATGCTGACCGTCAGAGTGGCGTCGGTAGAAGAACTGCTGGCACCGGCAAAAGAAGCAGCCATCACAGAGCTGAACGTATACAAAAATGCAGAGGATTACCGTGATGCAGAAAAAACACAGATCACAAAGATCCTTGCAAATGCAAAAGTCCTGATCAACAATGCAAAAACAGCAGAAGAAATTGCAGAACAGTTAAGCGATGCAAAAGCAGATCTGGACAAACTGAAAACAAGTGCAGAACTTGCAGCGGATGAAAAGACACAGACCGATGCAAATGCAGTAAAAGCACTGATCGAAGCACTTGGAGATGTAACACTCGAGAAAAAAGAAAGTGTAGAAGCAGCAAGAAATGCATACGATGCACTTTCCACAGATGCGAAGAAACTGGTTTCCAATTACGATGTTCTGGTTCAGGCAGAAAAGAGCATCCAGACTCTGGAAGCAAAGAAACAGCAGGAAGAACTGAAAAACCAGATGGATGCAGCGGCAGCAGCATCGATAAGCAATGCAATCACAGCGATCGGCGAAGTAACGCTGGATAAGAGAGGTGTAGTAGAAGCAGCAAGAGCCGCATACAACACACTGACAGAAGATCAGAAAGCTCTGGTAACAAACTACACAGATCTGACCGCAGCAGAGAACCGCATTGCAGAGCTTGTAAAAGAGGCAACGGACAAAGCAGAAGCAGACAAGGCAGAACAGGAAAGACAGGAAGCCCTGAAAGCCAAAGCACAGCCAGTCATCGATGCCATCGCAGCAATCGGAGAAGTAACGCTGAACAGTGAAAAGGCGATCACAGCAGCAAGAAGTGCATATGAAGCCCTGGAAGCAGAAGTAAAAGAAAAAGTAACGAACCTGTCGGATCTGGTCGTAGCAGAGAAGAATCTGGCACTGCTGAAAGCAGAGAAAGAGAGTCAGGACAAAGATGCAGCGGCAGCAGCATCCGTAAGCAGTGCGATCACAGCAATCGGAGAAGTAACGCTGGATAAGAGGGGCGTAGTCGCAGCAGCAAGAGCCGCATACGATACTCTGAGTGATGTCCAGAAATCACTGGTAACAAACTACAGCGATCTTCAGGCCGCAGAGAGCCGCATTGCAGCACTTGTAAAAGAGGCAGCAGACAAAGCAGAAGCAGACAAGGCAGAACAGGAAAGACAGGAAGCCCTGAAAGCCAAAGCACAGCCAGTCATCGATGCCATCGCAGCAATCGGAGAAGTAACGCTGAACAGTGAAAAGGCGATCACAGCAGCAAGAAGTGCATATGAAACCCTGGAAGCAGAAGTAAAAGAAAAAGTAACGAACCTGTCGGATCTGGTAATCGCAGAAAAAGATCTGGCTGCACTCAAAGCGGAAAAGAAAGCGGCAGAAGATCTGAAAGCTCAGCAGGAAGAAGCAAAGAAAGCTCAGGAAGAAAAACTGAAAGCTCAGGAAGAAAAACTGAAAGCTCAGGAAGAAAAACTGAAAGAGCAGGAAGAAAAACTGAAAGCAGAGAAAGACAAGTATGGATTTAATGAGAAGACAACTTTGAAATCTGCAAAGGTGAAAGGCAAAAAAGTAACTCTGAAATGGAACAAGGTTAAGGGTGCAAGTGGATACGAAATCTACTGCAAGACTGGAAAAGGCAAGTGGAAACTTGTGAAGACGCTCAATAAGGGCAGCAAGGCAAGCTACAAACTGAAAGGAAAAGCAGGTAAGAAATATACCTACAAAGTACGTGCATTCCAGAAAGTAGAAAATAAAGTGATCTACGGTCAGTACTCAAATACCAAGTCTGCAAAGATTAAAAAATAACAATTAAATTTCCGTATGCTGAGAGCATAAAAATATGAAATATATGCTTATCAGCAAGGAAGATGGATGATCAGGGGGGCAGAAATCTGCCCCCGGATCACCATTACAAAGATTACAATCTCAGAAAAAGAGATGCACTTACAGAAAGAACAGGAGTGTGGAGAAATGAGCAGAAAAACAAAAAAATGTGGTTATAGAAAACGGATTCTTGCAGGAGTTCTGTCGGCAGTTGTAGCTCTGTCATCTGTCCAGATGCCTGTTACTGCTGTCCATGCGGCAGCGTGGGATCAGAATAAATTTTCAGACAGTCTGAAGCTGCGTTTCTGGAACAATGAAAAGCCGGGAGTGCGTTTTTATATCAATGCAGCGGCAAAATATATTCTGGAAAACCAGCAGGAGCAGTCAGAAAAAACAGGAAACAGCTACCCGACCGTAGGAAGTACGTTTGGAGAATGGTCAGTGTGGGGTCTGCTGCGCGGCATGTATACAGGGGCAGATTATATCAACAGCATACCGGAGAATTATTTTTCTGACTATTTAAAACGTGTGGAAGCACATGTAGAAAATAAGAAAGGAAATCTGCATGCGGCAAAGTCTACCGAGTGGTCAAGACTGATCTTGCCGCTGACTGCAATGGGATATGATATCCGAAGCGTGGCAGGCTATGATTTTATTGAAAAATTATCTGATTCATTCAGTTTTTCGTATCGCCAGGGCATTAACGGTCCGATCTGGGAGATCATTTCCATGAACAGCGGCGGTTATGAATTTGACCAGACGGATCATCCGGAAACAGCAAATACCTTTGGAAAAATGCTGGATTACATTCTGAATTTGGAGATCACCGATGCAAACGGAATCAAAGGCGGCTGGGCATTGTCAGGAAATGTACCGGATGCCGATATCACTGGCATGACACTGACAGCATTTGCACCATATTATCTGAGTCAGGAAAAATATGAGCAAACAGATGCAACCTATAGTTATGATGAGTTTGCAAGTGCGGTAGAACGCGGTATTCTCGTGCTGGCAAATATGCAGAAGCCGAACGGCGGTTTTGAGAGCTGGGGAACGGTCAACAGCGAATCGACCGTATGGGCGATGATGCCGCTTCTGGAAATGGGGATCGATCCGAAATCAGATAAGGTAACGTTGCCGCATATCGGAAAAACATGCAGCTTTGTCAAAGAGGGAGCGACACGGGACGGCGTTTACACCGACAATATGGTAGATGCACTTCTGACCTTCTGGGCAGCCGGAAGCGGAAGCAGTGCGTCGATCGGCGGATTTAAACATGTAACGGCAGGCTACGACGGAGGTGGCGGTTCCGGCACAACGGTCAATCCGATGGCAACCGACCAGGCACTTTACGGACTGATCGCATACGACCGTTTTGCACACAAACAGAATTCCCTTTTTGATATGCAGGATCAGCTGGACGGCAGTTATCTGAATGCCACGGCAGATACTTATACGATCACCTATGACGGTCAGAAAGAGGGCGAGACCTTCACAACAGAAGCTTCCCCTTATGCAGAAGTACTCTTATCCGAAGGAAAAGTAACCGATGAACAGGAAGCATTTTTGACGGAGTGGAATACCAAACCGGACGGAAGCGGGATCAGCTATTATCCGGGAGAGCTCCTTTCCATGCCGGAGCAGGATATCACGCTTTACGCACAGTACGGACAGCCAAGTTATGCACTGAAATTTGAATTAAATGGTGGTACTCTTTCCGATGACATCATTCTTCCGGACACCTACAGTCCGAAAGACCAGATCACACTGCCGACCGCAGATGAGATCACAAAAGCAGGATGTAAATTTGACGGATGGTACACCAATGCGGAATTTACCGGAAGAAAAGTGACCGAAATACCGGCACACAGTTATGGCGATAAGACTTTTTATGCAAAATGGACGGTAAATACTGAAAAAGCAAATCAGTTTTATGCGATCGTGAATCGTCTGTCCGGCCATGCGACAGCCATTTCTGATAAAGAAGACATTGAAAAGGCGAGAGAATTGTATGATTCAATGATGGATATCGAGCGGGAGCGGATCACGGCAAGTACTTACCATACTTTCCTGAAGAAGGAAAAAGAACTGAAGGAACTGCTTGCAAGCATGGATCAGGCAGAACAGGTCAGTGAGATGATCAAAGCACTGGATAAAGAACTGACGCTTGCAGATGAGCAGCCGGTAGTGCGTGCAAGAAATGCCTACGATGCACTGACAGAAACAGAAAAAGCGATGGTAGAAAATCTGGATATTCTGACGAAAGCAGAAGAAAAGATCTCACAGATGAAGGAGAACAAAGAAAAGGCAGATGCCGTGATCCGTCAGATCGAAGCGATCGGAGATGTGACCTTAGATTCCAGAGAGGAGATCACAGCGGCAAGAGAAGCATTCCAGGCACTGACAGAGAGCCAGCAGGCACTTGTTCCGGAGCGTGTGAGAAAACTTCTGGAGAATGCAGAAAAGAAGATTACAGAGCTTTTGGAGAAGAAAGACAGGATCGATGCATTTTCAAGCTGCGTTAAGCGGATCCCGGAAAAAGTGTCACTTACAGATGACAGTCTTTCACTGCTTATGAATGCCCATGCCGCATGGCTGAAATTGAACGATGAAGAAAGGGCACAGGTAGATGGAAAGCTGATCGAACAGATCAAAGAAAAAGAAAAAGAACTGCAGGAGCTTGCACAGGCAGAGGCAACGGATGAGGATTATACGGCAGTCAAAGAGATGGAAGAGCGGATTGCTGCGGCAAGCGGTGAGGTGAAACTTGAGGATGAAGAGACCCTGAAAAAGATCCGAAGTGATTTTGATGCGATGACAAAGATCCGGCAGGCGATGGTTGTCAATTATTATTCTCTCGTTGCACAGGAAATGGATCTGGAGAAGCTGAAAAAAGATACCGCCATCGCAGAAGCCATCAGCGAGCGAATTGCAGCACTTGGCGAGATCACCTTTGAAAGTGAAGAGACGCTGACGGCACTGCGAAAAGATTACACTGCACTGACAACCGCACAGAAAAATCTGGTCAGAAATTATGAGCTGCTTGCACAGGCAGAAAATAAACTGGCAGATCTCAAATACAACAGAAGCCAGGCAGAGTCAGCTGTTGAAAAAATAAATGCCATAGGAGAAGTGACCCTGAACAGTCGTGAAGCTATCGCAAAAGCAAGGGCGGCGTACGATGCACTTCTGGAAGATCAGAAACAGTATGTCAGCGAAGAAATCTTAAAAATATTGACCGATGCGGAGACAGAATATGCGAGACTGGAGTCTCTTGTTCTGAAAAACATCACGCTGGATAAAACAGAAGTCAATATGAAAAAAGGAGAACGGGTGACACTTCATGTGACTTACGATCCGGAAGATACGATCAGTGACAAAAACATCATCTGGAATGTGGCAGATCCTTCCGTGGCAACCGTGGAAAACGGCACAGTGACAGCCATCGGCGGCGGAGAAACGGCGGTGTCCGCCCATGTTGGAATGCTGACAGCGACCTGTACCTTAAAAGTGGAAGTTCCGCTGGAGAAACTTACATTTACAGAAAACAGCGTGACGCTGAAAAAGGGCGAGAGTCATATGTTAAAAGTACAGCTCCTCCCGGAAGATTTGAATGTAGCGAGCAGCATCCGTTATCGCAGTGCTAATCCACAGGTGGCATCTGTGGATGCAGACGGACAGGTCCGTGCACTTGCATCCGGAGAGACCCTGATCACAGCGTACTGCGTGGAGCAGCCTCAGATCCTGGCACAGATCAAAGTGATAGTTAAAGAAACGCAGCAGGTACAGCCGAAACCGACTGATCCAAACCAGAATATCACCGTTTCCGTACCAAAAGTTTCCTTTATTTCCCTGAAGGCATCCAGGAGCAAAAAAGCAGTGCTGAAGTGGAAGAAGATCAAAGGCGTGTCTGGATATGAGATTTTCTACGCGATCGGAAAGAAGAAAAACTGGAAGCGGGCGAAGACGATCAAAAAGGCGAACACCACAAAACTGACCTGGAAGAAACTGAAATCCAGGAAAAAATATTACTTTAAGATCCAGGCCTATAAGATCGTCGGAGGAAAGAAATACAGCGGAAAATACAGCAAAATTCGTTCTGTGAAAGTAAAATAAGCGGTAACTGATCCGGAACATCATAATTACAGTGAAAAATGGATCAGAATATTTTACAGTTTCAGAATAACAGGAGGAGCATATGAAAGGGCTTTTTCAAAAAATGATGAAAAAGTTGCGGAAACATTCAGAAGCAGCAGGTGCCATTGCGGCACTGCTGCTTATTGTGCTGTTTTCGGGAGTGATGATTCTGGGAATCCGTACGCAGAGAGAAAGTGTGCCGGAAAATCCGATCGATGGTATGGAGAAAAGCTCGATGGTCATGTTGACCGGCACGAAAGAAGTGCTGGCAGAGCAGACAAAAGAGAATGGAAGCAGCCGGCAGCAGATGCAGAATCAGCAGTCAGAAAATCAGGATATGAAGGAGACGGAGAGCGAATCGTCAAAAGAAAGCGGAGCTGACAGCCAGGGCACAGAAAGCACAGGGAGCGGAAGTAAAAACGAAAACGGCAGTTCAACAGAGGCAAACAGAGATGCTTCCGGAAACAATTCCGGCAATAGCAGCGGGACTGCATCAGGAACAAACGGAGGCAATTACGGAGACGGAACAGGCGGCGAAAAAACGGATGGAGACGATAAAAACAACAAAAAGCCGAATAAGAATCACTCCGGAAATAAAAACAAAGACAAAAACGGCAAAAAAGACAGGCAGTATTTCCGGACAACGATTGAAAACGGCGGGACGGTCACAAAAGCAGATTACAGTTATCAGATTGAACAGCTGACGGATCTGAAAGTACTGAAAATAGAAAACACCTTAAACGACGGCAAAGTGACCACTTACCGGGGAAGTCTGAAACTGGCACACGGCGAAAATAAGATTCTGGTGGCAGTCACTTATCAGCAGAAAGACGGTACCAAATTTACTGTTTCCAAAGAATATACCATCTATTACGACGAAGAAAAACTGCTGATCCAGACAAATCTGTCCGATCAGACGGTAAAAAGCGATCACATTTCCTTCCGTGCCTGGGCACAGCTTGGCAAAGAGACGTTTGCACTGACGGCAACGCTAAACGGTACACCGATCAGTGCCGATGAAAACTGGGATTATAAAGACGTTCCTTTGCAGGAGGGCGAAAATCAGATCGTTTTGGATGCAGAAAAAGACGGAAAGAGCGAACAGCAGGTTTATACCATAACTTATGAACGACCGCAGAACCAGAATATCCGCTTTGACACCGATCTGGAGGACAAAGAAGTATATAAAAAGAAATACCGGTTCTATGCACAGGCTTTTATGGGCAGTGACAAAGTCGAAGATCTGACCGCCTGGCTGAACGGAACGCAGCTTTCACCGACAGATGGTGACAACTATGAAGTGCTGCTGGAAGAGGGCGAAAACCAGATCACGCTGTATGCAGAAAAAAACGGAAGCAGTGAAGAGATTACCTATACCGTAACCTATGTCAAACAGAACAGCGGAGACGGAGACGGCGAAGGCAATGTGGAGGCACCAAGAGTTACCTGTACGCTTGGTGATTCCGGAAACAGTCTTGAGACGCAGCGAAAGAGCTTAAGTTTCCAGGTACAGGCAACCGATTATCATGGAAACGGGCTTGGTGCAGACAACATCCGCATTTCCTGTTTCGGTGACAGCGGAGACAATATTACCGGTCTGATCTGGGAGAACAGCGGCGATGTCAGTTACCATACGGAATTGTCCCAAGGCTATAATACCATGGTGATCACCGTCACCGATGCAGAAGACAACACAACGGAACTGACTTACAGCATTTTCTGTACGGCGGCAGAGAGCGGGGAGCGGATCGGAACGGTTCACATCAGCGTGGAAGCAACGACCGTGGGAAGCGGTATTCTGCTGTCACAGGATGTAGATATTTATGAGGGAGAGACTGCGGCGGAGACGGTAGTACGCATGCTGCAGAATAATGGCTATTCTGTTGACTATACTGGAAACTATGAGACCGGTTTTTATCTGGCAAGGATTAGTTCCGAGAGCAATTTTGTCACCGGAAATATTCCGGAGGATTTAAGGACCAAACTGGAAGAACACGGCTTTGAAATCTATGATTTTACACCGAACAGCCTCGGAGATTATGATTTTACAAAAGGAAGCGGCTGGATGTATCAGGTAAACGGCGTTTACCCGAACTATGGCTTAAGCGATTACTGTTTCCAGAACGGCGATACACTGCGGCTGCGTTTCACGCTGGCATACGGAGCTGATATCGGGCAGGACATGACTGGCGGTTCAGATAACTGGGGGTATGAATGGTAATGAAAAAGGGAAATGATCAAAAACAAAATGCAGAAAAAAGAAAAAACAGAAAAAACAGAAAAAACAGAATGACAGCCCTGCTCATGGCACTGATCCTGTGCGTTGGGATGGTTTCCGGCACAAACAAGGAAGTACGGGCACAGTCTGCATCCCAAAACAGTGAGACGCAAACAGCTTCTGAATCAGACGTTACGACAGAAAATACAACAAAAAGTGCAGCGAATGTCACACATTACGAATACACGGCAGAAGAAGTAAAAGAAACCATCCAGGGTATTTTTGAGTGGGCCAAGAGCCTCACAAATGCTGACGAGCTGATCGATAAGACCTTTCTGGAAGGGGCGGATACTTCGCTCAATGACTGGTTTGCCTTTGCAGCAGCGAGAAGTGGATACAAGGAAGACTATAAAAGCTATCGAAAAGCGATGGAAACGGCGATCGCCAAAAAATATGGCACAAAAAAAGAAAAACTCGGAAAAGCGACCGAATATCAGAGAGCGGCACTGGTGATCGCGGCTCTTGGCGGTGATCCACAGGCAGTAAGTGACATGGCAGGAGAGAAGACCATCAATCTGATCGCAGACGGAACGTACAACCGCGGAAAGACAGAACCGCTCGATACGCAGGGAACAAATGCACTGATCTGGGCACTGATCGCACTGGATTCCGGGGATTATGAAGTGCCGGAAGATGCATACCAGAGCCGGGAAGAGATCCTGGCAGAACTTTTAAAAGCACAGGAGAGTGACGGCGGATTTTCCCTCTCAGCGGGTTCCGGGCAGACAGATGTAGATATCACTGCCATGGCACTGACTGCCCTGGCACCATATTACGAAGAAAACAGCGAGGCGAAAGCGGCAGCAGATCTTGCACTGTCCTGGATCTCTGAACATCAGGAAAGTGACGGAGGATTCTGTTCTTCCATGGATACCGGCACAGAAAGCTCTGAGAGTTGTGCACAGGTTCTGACGGCTCTTTGCAGTCTAGGCATCGATCCGCAGAGCGACAGTCGTTTTATCAAAAACGGAAATACCGTGCTTGATAATCTGATGAGCTTTCGTCAGGAAGATGGCGGATTTGTCCATGCTTATGTTTATGATGCGTCCAATCCGGCATCCATACCGGATGAATCCGATTTCCTGGCAGGAGGCCAGGCGGCATACGCACTGACCGCATTCTGCCGTTACAAAAACAATATGAAAAATTTATTTAACTTGCGTCCGGAAAAAGCATCCCTGCTTTCGAAAAATGGCAGTGCCATGCCGGTCATGGTCATCGCAGTAGTGATCGCAGCGGCAGTGGTACTGATGTTAAAAAGAAGAAACAAAAAAGAATGATCCGGAACAGGAGAAGCATGGGATGCCATGACAGCAAAAACAGGATTCAGGTGTGCAAAAATACGGTTGGGAAGAAAAGTTTAACGGATTTTGCAGAAAGTAAACAGTATAAATATAACAGGACAGTTATGAGAAAGAGAGGGCATATGAGAAAAACAGAAGCAATGATAAACGAGATTGAAAAAGTAATCATTGGAAAAAGAGAAGTGATCGAACAGGTGCTGATGACAATCCTGGCGAAAGGCCATGTGCTTCTGGAAGATATTCCGGGAGTCGGAAAGACAACGCTGGCACTGAGCTTTGCAAAAGTCATGGGCGTGGACTATCACCGGATTCAGTTTACGCCGGATGTTACTCCTTCCGACGTGGTCGGATTCTCCCTGTACGACAGGCAGAGTGGAGAGTTTCAGTACAAACCGGGGGCAGTCATGTGCAACCTGCTTCTGGCAGATGAGATCAACCGTACTTCCAGCAAGACACAGGCAGCCCTGCTTGAAGTAATGGAAGAAGGAAATGCCACGGTAGATGGAAAAACCTATGAAATCCCGAAGCCATTCACTGTGATTGCCACACAGAATCCGTTCGGTTCTGCCGGAACACAGATGCTCCCGCAGTCTCAGATGGATCGTTTTATGGTCAAACTCTCCATGGGTTATCCGGACTTTGAAAGCCAGATCAATATCCTGCGGGATCGTCAGACGGAGCAGCCGCTGGATTTGCTTCAGATGATCTCATCTCGAGAAGAAGTACAGCAGCTTCAGCAGGAAGTAAAAGAGGTAGAAGTGGCAGATGATATCCTCAGATACATCACACTGCTTGTAGAAGCGACCAGACAGAACGACAAGATCCAGCTCGGCGTCAGCCCGCGAGGAGCACTGGCCCTCAACAACATGGCAAAAGCATCCGCTTACATAAACGGGCGTGATTATGTGATCCCGGATGATGTCCTTCGCGTATTTGCAAAGGTATGTGCACACCGCGTGATCCTGCATCCGCGTGCCAAAGTTGCGGGTATCCAGGCAGAAGAGATCATGGAGCAGATCACACATCAGGTTTCCATTCCGGAGATCAGATAGGAGGAGAACATGAAAAAATCCAGAATCCTTGCCGGCATCTGGATGCTGTTTCTGGTGCTTGCATATCTGGTAAGTGCGAGCATCACCATAGGAATTGCAGCTGTGGCAACCGTTCTGCTCTGCTTTTTCTGCTTTTTTCTTTCGATTGCCATGAAAAATAAAGTAACCTGCTATTTTGAAGTGCCGGACATGGCAGAAAAAGAACAGCAGGTTTACGGGAAACTGATCTTTGAAAACCACAGCCTGCTGCCGGCAGGACGCTTAAGGGCAGAACTTCTGTTTCAAAATCTGCTGACCGGAGAGAAAGAAATCTGCCATCTTGACAGTATGGCAGCGGGGAAAGAAAAGACAGAAACGAAATGGAGTGTTTGCAGTAACTGCTGCGGGGCCATCAGAATATCCGTGCAGAAACTTCTGGTCAGTGACATGCTGGGACTGTTTTTGACCGAGCAGAAGCTTAATATCAGCGATACCATGATCGTGCTTCCAGAAATGAAAACGGTGGAAGTACAGGTCGGAGACAGTTTTACGACCGACTGGGAAAGCATACAATATTCCGAACAGAAAAAAGGGGACGATCCGGGAGAAACCTTCGGGATCCGGGAATACCAGCCAGGTGACAGCACGAAGATGATTCACTGGAAAATTTCACAGAAACTGGGAGAACTTTATGTGAAGGAACCGGGACTTCCGGTAGAAAATGCAGTGCTTCTGTTTTTTGAGACAGCAAAACTGACCGGGGATAGCAGAACTTCAGATCAGGCAGAACTGATGGAAAAATTGATCTCCGTTTCCGAAAATCTGACGGAGAAAGGGATGCATCACAAGATCGGCTGGTACGATCAGAAAAAAGAGCAGCTTTGTATGGAAGAAATCGACTCCGCAGATAACCTTGCCCAGATCATACACGGCTTACTTTCACTGGAGAGAAAAGAAAAAACATTCACAGGCTTGCAGGAATATGCACAGAAATATCAGGAACAGCCATTTGGACATATTCTCTATTTTACCGCAGAAGATCCGGGAAATCTGGCAGATCTCTTTGCATGGCAGTGCAGTTTTCAGACCGTACGGCCAGGAGAAGATGTCGGTATCCTGCTGATTTAGGAGTGAAACATGAAGAAACACAGAAAAATTCAAAAAAAGCAAGAAACAGAACTGTACGTTCAGGTTGCAGAGAAGCCGGAAAACCAGAAAGAAAATGTCGGAGAAGCACTTGCCTGTTTCTGCATTTATGTCGGATGGTATCTTATGGTGATGCAGTTTTGCAGGGCATCTCTGGCGATGACTCTTTCTGGCAGTGTGGGAGCGATTCTACTTGTGATGGCCGTTCTTGTAAATGGACAAAAAGAAAAGAAATTCATACGGAAAATCGTGCATGAAATTCTGGCAGCGGCAGTTCTTTGTTTTCTGATCAGCTTTACGATCCGAAAGGGCTGGATCTTTCAGGGAGCACTGATCGCCGGAAACGGGCTGCTTGAGACGATCGGGAGAAATATGCGAACCTTTGAGCCGGATTATGTACTTACGATTTCCGAACCTTTGCAGCCATTTGTCACAGCCGTTTTTTATGTAACAGCAGGCATGCTTCTGGCAGCTCTTCTGGAATTTTTAAGGGTCAGCAAAAGCTGCATCGGAATGATTCTCGTCAGCCTTATTCCGGGAGTTCTGCTTCTGATCTGGCAGAAAGAAGCAGTTCTTTTTCCGGTGCTTCTGATCTATGTAGGTTTTCTCTGCCTTGTTGCCTTTCGGAAAAAAGAAAAAGGTCTGGCACAGTTACAGACAGATGTGATGCTGCTTGTGTTATTTGCGGCAGTGACGGCAGCCGGATTTTTCATGCTTCGGGGAAAAGCTTCGAGTTTTTCGCCAGACAATCCGTTCTCGCAGAAAGTACAGAAATTGGCAGAACAGATCCGTTATGGGAAAAAGACGGTGGATTCCCTGCCGGAAGGACAGTTCCGGGGGCTTGGAAACCTGAAACTGACCGATGAAGCCGCTCTGAAAGTGACCATGGAACATCCGGATTCTCTCTATCTTCGTGGATTTGTCGGCAGTATTTACACAGAAGACGGCTGGAAACAACAGGATGCAGATGAAATTTATGATAAAAAAGATCTGTTTTACTGGCTTCACAAAGAAAACGTTTCCGGGCTTCAGCAGCTTACCGCTCTTTATCAGCTGGAAAATCCTGCAGACGATGACACCGGAAATATGACTGTCACGACCATTGGTGCGAGCCGGAAATATGCTTATGTGCCGTATGAGCTGAGTACGCTTCCGGATACGCTGGAAAATGTCCGAAGTTTTGGAGATGACCGCCTGATCCCGGAAGGATTCCGGCCGCAAAAGACGATTTCGTTTCCGGTACACAGCAATCTGATCAGAAAGTATCCGCAGATCGCATCCGCATATTATCAGGATCAGGATACGGAGGCATTTGCAGAATACAAAAAATGCGAAAACAGCTACAATGCATATGTATATGACCAGTATCTGCAGGTACCGGATTCTCTGAAACAGATGCTTACAAAAGTGCTTGTTTCTGATTCGGATGAGAAAGACAGCGAAAATGTTACGTCTCATATTTCCTATGAAGAGGCAAATACCAGGATTACCGGATATTTAAATGAGAACATCACTTATACAGAAGAGATCGATCCGAAGAATACAGATGCATCCGGAGAAGATCAGAAAACAGATGCAAAGACCGGAAATTTTGTGACTGATTTTCTGATGACGGAGAAGAAAGGCTATTCCGTGCATTATGCATCGGCGGCTGTTCTGATGTACCGCTGCTTCGGAATCCCGGCACGCTATGTCGAGGGTTATCTGGTCACGCCGGAGATGGCAGAAAATGCTCAGGATGACGGAACGATCTATGTGACTGGAAAAGAGGCCCATGCATGGGTGGAAATCTATCAGGACGGCATCGGATGGATCCCGATGGAAGTGACGCCGCCGTATCTCGATAAGATGGAACGCCCGGATTTCGAGACGGTTTCCTGGCAGGGAGCACAAAATCAGGGAGCTTCTGAGCAGACGGACACAGCAGAACAGATCAAAGATGAAGAGCAGACAAAGCCGGAAACCAGGAAAGGCAGAAAACAGCTGCCGGTTCGGAAAATTCTGATCGTTGTGATCCTTTTGCTGATACTGGCACTGATCCTGTGGATCGCTTATCAGATTTTAAAATACCGCAAAAAATGGAAAGAAAAGAATCGGGCGATGTATTCGAAAGATGCCTCACAGGCGATCCGAAGCTGTTATGCACAGCTAAGGTGCTGGCTTATGTACGACGGAGTCCGGATAAAGGGAGGCTCCAGATATCAGATCTGCGAAGAACTGAGCAGAAAGTATAGCTCCGAGATGGCAGATCAGTATCGGAAAGTGACAAGACTGGCAGAAAAAGCCGCATACAGCAGCCATGCCATGGAAGAAAAACAGGCAGAAGAAGTCCGGGCATTTCTTATGAGTACCCAAAAACAGATATTAAATGGAAAGAATCTGTTTCAGAAATGGAAGATGCAGCTGAAAGTCCTCTCCTGAAACACCGGACAGGATCTCCGGCAGATCACAGGGGCACAAAAGGATAAGCAGAGCCGGTAATTGCTTGACATTTCCGGCAAATCAGCTTATCATACGAATATTGTGACCAGAAATCGGTGCCGTCCGGCATCCATAAAAGGGGTATCATGATCAGCCAAATGGACTGCTGAATGATACAGAAACAGGAAAGGATAACGTATGTCTTATATTATTGTATTTTTCATATCAATGGTTCCGCTGATCGAACTTCGAGGAGCGATTCCATATGCCATAGCCCAGGGACTGCCGTATGTGCCGTCCTACATCATAGCAATCCTCGGAAATATGCTTCCGGTGCCGTTCATTTATCTGTTTGCCAGAAAAGTACTGCTCTGGGGAGCCGACAAACCGGTCATCGGAAAGTTCTTCACCTACTGTATCGAGAAAGGTGAAAAGGGCGGAAAGAAACTTCAGGCGACCGCAGGAAAAGGTCTGTTTGTGGCACTGCTGTTGTTCGTAGGTATTCCGCTTCCGGGAACCGGAGCATGGACAGGAACACTTGCGGCAAGCTTTCTGGATATGGATTTCAAGTCCAGTATCATTGCAGTCATGCTCGGCGTTATGCTCGCCGGCATCATCATGGGACTTGCATCCGCAGGACTGCTCGGGGCAGTCAGTGCATTGTTTGCAGTGTAAGGTTTTTTTATGTTTGCAGTGTAAGGTTTTTTTATGGTTGACCTTATTTTCAGATAATGGTATGCTAAGAGATAAGGGAAACAGATAGTTTCCTTTCAATAAAGCGTGGTATCTGATACCGGGAAAGGAGAATTGTTATGGTAAAAAGAAATATCGTACTTGGCAATGTAGCAAATGTTCAGGAGTTCAACAGAATCTGCGGACATATGGATTTCGATGTAGATCTGACACAGGGCAAATACCTGGTAGATGCAAAATCCATCATGGGCATTTTCAGTCTGGACATGGAAAAACCATTAGAGCTGTGTGCAAATACAAACGATGAAGCTTTGATTGACGAAAAGTTCAAAGCTTTTATCCAGTAATTGCAGATGTTAAAAAAAGTAATACAAAGATATGCAGTCGCTTTTGGCATGGCAGCAGCCATGTTCGCCGCAGGAGCCGGGGGAATACAGAAAGCAAATGCGGCAGAGATTGCAGATCAGGCAGGAAGTGTACAGGAGTCTGAGACCGTGCGGCAAAGTGAAACGCCGCAGGAGTCCGAGATGCAGAGGCAGCCTGAGACTACACAGCAGTCCGAAACGACCGGCCAAAGTGAGACACTTCCTCTGAAAAATGTTAAAAAAGCACCGAAGCTTTCTGGAAAATGGGTAAAACAGCACGGAAAGGTTCGGTTTCTTTTACAGGATAAGACTTATGCAATAAAGACCTGGGTAAACATAAAAGGCAGATATTATTATTTTGATAAAAATGGTTTCCGCCGCCAGGGGCTGTTCCGCTATCGCAATGGAAAGACGTACTATCTTGGCAAAAAGGGAGCGATGGTCACCGGATGGCAGAAGATCAGAAAGCACTGGTACTATTTCGGCAAAAACGGTGCCATGAAGAAAGCGTCCTGGATCAGGACAAAGACCGGTTATGCCTATGTAGATGCAAAAGGAAAGCGAGTGGTAAGCAGCTGGGTCAAAGTAAAAGGCAAAAAGTACTATATCGATGAAAAAGGTGTCAAAGTGACAAAGAGCCGTTACATTGGCAACAAAGCTTATTATTTTGACAAAAAGGGTGTTTATCATAAGGACAAAAAGATCAAAGAGCGGCTGATCAACCCGAAAGGAAAGATGGTGGCACTGACGTTTGACGATGGTCCGGGACCTTATACCGACCGTCTGTTAAAATGTCTGAAGAACAACCGGGCAGCAGCGACTTTCTTCCTGGTTGGGACGAGTATCGCAAATTATCCGGATACGATACAGCAGATGGCGAAGCAGGGATGCGAGATCGGAAATCACACCTGGGATCATGCAAGCCTTTCATCTTTAAACGGCAGTTCCATACAGAGTGAGATCAGCAGCACAAATGCTCAGATCCGTGCACTCACCGGCCACAATGCGACGCTGGTGCGTCCGCCGTATGGAGCCTACAACAGCAATGTGCAGATCAATGCGGGAGCACCGCTGATCCTGTGGAGCATTGATACCCTGGACTGGAAGACAAGAAACGCCAAGAATACGATAAATGTGGTTATGAATGAAGTGAAAGACGGTTCGATCATCCTGATGCACGATATCCACAGCCCGTCTGTGGATGCAGCAGAAGTGCTGATCCCGAAACTGATCGCATCCGGTTATCAGTTAGTTACGGTCAGTGAACTGGCAAAATACCGCAGTGTGGCTATGTACAGCGGAGGCGTGTACAATGCCTTTTACCGCTGAGTAGATTTTACGGATCCAAGTAGCAAAGCGGATTGCGAATATCCGCTTAACATGAAATAAAGCTGGAGTATAATCGAAAGATATACCCCAGCTTTTTGTTACTTTGTGATGTGAGATTTATGATGCCTGCGGATTGTTTCGTGCGTCGCATTCCCACAATCCCTGACATCATATCTATTCTGCTTCGTGTTTTGCGACAGCGGCTTCTACGAATCCACGGAACAGCGGATGCGGACGGTTCGGGCGGGACTTCAGTTCCGGATGAGCCTGTGTTCCGATGAAGAACGGGTGATCCGAAAGTTCTACCATTTCCACGATACGTCCATCCGGAGAAATACCGGAGAGCATCATGCCGTTTTCTGTGAGCACTTTGCGGTAATCGTTGTTAAATTCATAACGATGACGATGACGTTCATGAATCGTTTCTTCACCGTAAAGCTTATAAGCCAGGGAAGATTTATCCAGTACACAAGGATAAGAACCAAGTCTTAAGGTACCGCCGATATCCTCGATGCCGTCCTGCTCCGGCAGAAGTGCAATGACCGGATGGGTAGTATTAGGATCCAGTTCGATGCTGTGTGCGTCATTGTAGCCAACCACATGGCGGGCGAATTCAACAACCGATAACTGCATGCCAAGGCAGAGCCCAAGGAATGGGATCTTGCGGATACGGGCAAATTCGATTGCTGTGATCTTGCCTTCGATGCCACGGTCGCCGAAACCGCCAGGTACCAGGATGCCATCCATATCACCGAGCACTTCTTCGACGTTACTGTTGTTGAGCAGTTCGGAATCCACCCACTTGATATTTACAGTCGCATGCTGTGCGATACCGCCGTGTTTCAGGGCCTCCACAACACTGATGTAAGCATCGTGCAGCTGGATATATTTGCCTACCAGAGCGATATTTACTTCTTTTGTCGGATGACGCAGAGCATTTACCATAGCTTTCCAGTCTTCCAGATCCGGCTCCGGGCAGTCAAGCTTCAGGCAGTCGCAGACAACCTGTGCCAGATGTTCTTTTTCCATGGCAAGCGGTGCTTCGTAGAGATATTCCACATCAAGATTCTGCAGAACGTGGTCACTTGGCACGTTACAGAACAGTGCGATCTTGTCCTTGATGCCATTGTCAAGCGGCAGCTCGGAACGGCACACGATCACATCCGGCTGAATTCCCATACCCTGGAGCTCCTTTACGCTGGCCTGTGTCGGCTTGGTTTTCATTTCACCTGAGGCACGCAGGTAAGGGATCAGAGTAACGTGGATCAGGATCGCATTTTCATGTCCGACATCGTGCTGGAACTGACGGATGGATTCCAGGAACGGCTGACTTTCGATATCGCCGACCGTACCGCCAACTTCAATGATCGCAATGCTGGTTTCGTCTGATGTAAAATCGCGATGGAAACGGCTCTTGATCTCATTGGTGATATGAGGGATGACCTGTACCGTTCCACCGCCGAAATCTCCGCGGCGTTCTTTCTGCAGAACGGACCAGTAAATCTTACCGGTTGTGACATTGGAATTTTTCGTCAGACTTTCGTCGATAAAACGCTCATAATGTCCAAGGTCCAGGTCTGTCTCAGCACCGTCGTCGGTTACAAATACCTCACCATGCTGGATCGGATTCATCGTTCCCGGGTCGATATTGATATAAGGATCGAATTTCTGCATCGTTACTTTGTAGCCACGTGCTTTCAGAAGTCGTCCGAGGGATGCGGCTGTGATACCCTTTCCCAGTCCGGAAACAACACCTCCTGTTACAAATACATATTTTACTGACATAATTTCCTCCGTTCTGTGCACAAAACACGCATTTTTTTTGACCAGATATTAAGTTCCTAAAAAAAATACGGAAAAGATTATACACTATGCAAAGAAAAAAATCCAGTAAATCATACTGGATTTTTCAAAAAAGTACAAAGAAATTTTAGTGATAGTTTTTGTTGTTCTCATATTTTGCTTCCATCGTGAACTGGATACCGAGCTGTTTCAGCTTTTTGATATCCACCGGGGAGAGCATAACAGAAGTATGTGCCTGGCATTCGGCAAGTTTCGGCAGCTGTTTCATAGCCAGAGCAGCATCTTCATGAGCGGCGGCACTGATGGACAGGGCGATCAGGACCTCATCGGTATGCAGTCTCGGATTGCGGCTTCCGAGGTAAGCAGTTTTCAGACGCTGGATCGGCTCCAGAGATTCCGGTGCAATGATATTTTTCTCGTGGTCAATGCCGGCAAGCTCTTTTAAGGCATTTAACAGAACCGCAGAAGCGGCACCGAGCAGGTCAGAAGTCTTTCCGGTGATGATCCTGCCGTCCGGCAGTTCTATAGCAGCAGCCGGAGCACCGGTCAGTTCTGCGACACGTCTTGCAGCCGGAACAACCTTGCGGTCGGTTGCAGTAACGCCGGCCTGGTTCATGATCAGCTCGATCTTATAAACTTCCTCTTCCTGATTGCGTCCGGTCAGAAGTCCGTTCAGTGCGTTGAAGTAGCGGCGGATGATCTCCTGGCGGGAAGCTTCCTGGCAGAGTGCATCATCGCAGATGCAGTTCCCGGCCATGTTGACGCCCATGTCAGTCGGAGACTGATAAGGGCTTTCGCCGTAGATCTTTTCAAACATTGCTTTTAAAACCGGGAAGATTTCCACATCACGGTTGTAGTTTACCGTGGTAAATCCATAAGCTTCCAGATGGAATGGATCGATCATGTTGACATCGTTCAGGTCAGCCGTTGCTGCCTCATATGCCAGGTTGATCGGATGTTTCAGCGGAATGTTCCAGATCGGGAAAGTCTCGAATTTCGCATATCCGGCACGGATACCTCTGCGATGCTCCTGATAAAGCTGAGATAAGCAGGTAGCCATCTTTCCGCTTCCAGGACCAGGGGCAGTGATCACGACCAGAGGGCGGGAAGTTTCGATGTAGTCATTTTTACCGAATCCCTCATCACTTACGATATGAGAAACATTATTCGGATAACCCGGAATCATATAGAGGGTGTAAACCTTGATGCCGAGTTTGATCAGACGTTGTTTAAACAGGTCTGCACTGGTCTGTCCGGAGTATTTTGTGATAACGACACTTCCGACAAAAAGTCCACGTTCTTCGAAAGAGTCGATCAGACGCAGTACATCGGTATCGTAAGTGATGCCGAGGTCGCCGCGAATTTTATTTTTTTCAATATCCACCGCACTGATGACGATGACGATCTCTGCGTGCTCGGACAGCTGCATCAGAAGCTGAAGCTTGGAATCCGGCTCAAATCCCGGCAGTACACGGGAAGCGTGGTAGTCATCAAATAACTTTCCGCCAAATTCCAGATAAAGTTTGTCTCCGAATTTGTCAATACGCTCGCGGATACAGCGAGACTGTGTAGCAAGATATTTTTCGTTGTCAAATCCTTTTTTCATATGATTAAGAACCTTTCCTAAAAATTCAAGTCGGATGCACGCAAGAACCGGCGTGCATTTCCTTGTTACAAAGTAACTCTTGCACTAGTATACAATAAATCATACCCGTTCGGCTACCGTTTTTTTAGAAAAGATTCATAATTGTGAGCTTTTTTTCACAATCTATATATTGATTTCTTCTGAAACTGTACTTATAATGGGATAAGTTGGAGTTTGCATATGAGGAGGACAAAAATGGACAACAATCAGATGCAGGGCGGCGGTCCTGGCAGACCACAGGGACCGGGTGGACAAAAACAGCCGGACAATGGTCGCAATAAGAACAATGGGAAAAAGCAAGGCGGCGGCAAAAGCATTCTGGTTTTTCTGGTGATTACTTTGATTGTGATGCTTGCCACGAATATCGTTACCAGCATGGTAAAAGATACAACCGAGCGTAAGATCACTTATAATCAGTTTATTAACATGGTTGACCGCGGAGAGGTCGAATCTGTAGAGATCGGTTCCAACCGAATCGACATCAACCTGAAAAATCAGCCAATACCGGGTGTGAAGATCACCTGTTATACAGGTATCATGGACGATCCGACACTGACAGACCGACTGCTCAAGGCAGGTGTACAGTGTAGCAAAACCGTACCGGACAATTCTTCTTACCTGATCTTAAATATCGTGGCAAATGTTCTGCCGCTGGTTATGATCGGATTTATTTTCTACTTTTTCATGCGTCGTATGGGATCAGGCGGCGGAGTCATGGGTGTCGGCAAGAGCAAGGCAAAAGTTTACGGCGAGAAGGAAACCGGTGTGACCTTCCAGGATGTTGCCGGACAGGATGAAGCAAAAGAATCGCTTCAGGAAGTTGTAGGATTTCTCGAAGATCCGCAGAAATACGTGAAGATCGGAGCGAAGCTGCCGAAAGGAGCACTGCTTGTCGGCCCTCCGGGTACCGGTAAGACACTGCTGGCAAAGGCAGTCGCAGGAGAGGCACACGTGCCGTTCTTCTCCATTTCCGGTTCCGATTTCGTAGAAATGTTTGTCGGTGTCGGTGCATCGCGTGTGCGAGACCTGTTTGAAGAGGCCAAAAAGAGTGCACCGTGTATCATTTTTATCGATGAGATCGATGCGATCGGTAAGAGCCGTGACAGCCGTTATGGCGGCGGAAACGACGAGCGTGAGCAGACACTGAACCAGCTGCTTGCGGAGATGGATGGTTTTGATTCCTCCAAAGGTGTGCTGATCCTTGCAGCAACGAACCGTCCGGAAGTTCTGGACTCTGCACTTCTGCGTCCGGGACGTTTTGACCGCCGAGTGATCGTAGACCGCCCGGATCTCAAAGGAAGAGAAGATATTCTGCGTGTACACGCAAAGAACGTTAATCTTGATGAGACGGTCAATTTCAAAGAAATCGCCCTGGCAACAGCCGGAGCTGTCGGATCAGACCTAGCAAATATGGTCAATGAAGCAGCCATCCTTGCTGTAAAAGCAGGAAGAAGTGCCGTATCTCAGGCAGATTTATCGGAAGCAGTCGAGCTGGTTGAGATGGGAAAAGAAAAGAAAAACAAGATCCTGAGCAAAAAAGAGCGGGAGATCGTTTCCTATCATGAAGTCGGACACGCACTGGTCAGTGCACTGCAAAAAGATGCAGAGCCGGTACAGAAAATCACGATCGTGCCGCGTACATCCGGAGCACTCGGATATGTCATGAACATTCCGGAAGAGGAGAAATGCCTCTATACAAAAGAAGAACTGTGGGCGAGACTGGTAGAATTTACCGGCGGCCGTGCAGCAGAGGAGATCGTATTTGGTTCGGTGACAACCGGAGCATCCAATGATATCGAGAAAGCAACTTCCATTGCCCGCTCAATGATCACACGCTACGGTATGTCTGAGAAATTCGGTCTGACCGGTCTGGAGCGTGCGGCAAACCAGTACCTCGATAATCAGACGGTTCTGGACTGCAGTGAGGTGACACAGGCCGAGGTCGATAAAGAGATCACTGCCATGCTCAAAAAGGCATATAAGGAAGCAAAAGACATGCTTACGGCAAACCGCAGCATTCTGGATCACATTGCCGCTTTCCTGATCGAGAAAGAGACGATCACCGGAAAGGAATTTATGGAGATCCTGCGTAAGGTACAGGCAGAAGAAGCACAGAAAAACAGCGAAATACAGACCAAAGAAAACAGCACAAAAGTAAATCTTTCAAAAGAGAACACAGCAGACACCGCAACCGAGTAAGTGAGGATGTAAAAGCAGATGTTTGATATTCAGGAAGAATTAAAAAAGCTCCCGGCTAAGCCGGGAGTTTATATTATGCATGATGACAGAGATGCCATTATTTATGTGGGCAAGGCGATCAGCCTGAAGAACAGGGTGCGGCAGTATTTTCAGACCAGCCGCAATAAAGGTGCTAAGATCGAGCAGATGGTCACAAGGATCGCCAGATTTGAGTATATCGTGACGGATTCCGAGCTGGAGGCACTGGTTCTGGAGTGCAATCTGATCAAGGAACACCGCCCGAAGTACAATACGATGCTCAAGGATGATAAGACTTATCCCTTTATAAAAGTAACGACATCGGAGGCATATCCTCGGATTTTGTTTTCAAGGAGCATGAAAAAGGACAAAAATAAATATTACGGGCCGTACACCAGTGCCGGGGCAGTCAAAGATACGATCGAGCTGATCCGTAAGATCTACAAAGTCCGTACCTGTAATCGCAGACTGCCGCAGGATATCGGAAAAGAGCGTCCCTGCCTGAATTATCACATCAAACAGTGTGATGCACCATGTCAGGGCTATATCAGTCAGGAAGAGTACCGCAGATCCTTAAACGGAGCGATGGATTTTCTGAACGGAAATTACGGACCGATCCTGAAAATGCTCGAAAAGCGGATGCTGGATGCCTCAGAGCGTATGGAGTACGAGGAGGCAGCGACCTGGCGTGACCTCAAAAACAGCGTCAGCCAGATCGCACAGAAGCAGAAGATCACAAGCAGCGACGGCGAGGATAAAGATGTGATCGCCGTGAAAATGGACGGCAGCGACGCAGTAGCCCAGGTATTTTTCATCAGACAGGGCAGGCTGATCGGCAGAGACCATTTCTTCCTGCGGATCGCACCGCACGACACGCAGAATATCGTGATCTCCAGTTTTATGAAGCAGTTCTATTCCGGCACGCCGTTTATTCCAAGGGAGATCATGATCCCGTGTGAGATCGAAGATCAGTCCGTCTTAGAGGAGTGGCTCGGAAAGCGAAAAGGGCAGAAGGTGCACATCAAAGTACCGAAAAAAGGCACCAGGGAAAAACTGGTCGAGCTTGCCACGCAGAATGCAGAGATTGTCCTGCGACAGGACAAAGATCGTATCAAACGAGAAGAAGGCCGCACGATCGGGGCGATGAAAGAAATTGCCGGCTGGCTGGATCTGCCAGATCTGGTACGAGTGGAAGCCTATGATATTTCCAATATCAGCGGTTTCGAGTCGGTCGGATCGATGGCAGTCTTTGAACGCGGCAAACCAAAACGAAGTGATTACCGCAAATTCCGCATCAAAACCGTGCAGGGGCCAAACGACTACGCAAGTATGGAAGAAGTCCTGACAAGACGTTTTACACACGAGAGTGATCCTGAGAAAAAAGAGTATGACAGTTTTGGAAAACTGCCGGATCTGATCATGATGGACGGCGGCCGCGGTCAGGTCAATATCGCACTTGGCGTTCTGGAAAAGCTGAATCTGAACATTCCGGTCTGCGGTATGGTAAAAGATGACCGGCACCGCACCAGAGGCCTGTACTATAATAACGTAGAGATCCCGATTGACCGCGACAGCGAGGGATTTAAACTGATCACCCGCGTGCAGGATGAAGCCCACCGTTTTGCCATCGAGTATCACCGCTCCCTGCGAAGCAAAGATCAGGTACATTCGATCCTGGATGACATTGACGGCATCGGTCCGGCAAGAAGAAAGGCTCTGATGCGTCATTTCCTCTCCCTGGAAGCGATCCGCGAGGCAAGCGAAGAGGAACTGGCAGCAGTGCCTTCGATGACCGCCTTAAGTGCAGGAAAAGTCTACGCTTTCTTCCATGAAAAGAAAAAAGAAGAACAAGGATGATTGTATGCAGCAAGAATGCCTCTGGCATTCTTGCATTTTCATGTGAACAGTATACAATTTTTTACAGAATCTGTTTTGTTTCTTGTATGATGTGTGCGGATGTGATAGAATGAGAGCATGAAATCGAAGGAACGTGCATGGATTTGACGATGTTGTGTGCGTTCATGAGCAAGTAGCGAAGCGGATTGTGAATGTCCGCTTTACTGACAGGAAAGGACAAAAACAGATGAACAGTAACAGTAGTGTAGAATTGACAAAAATTGCAAAAAGCATGGAACTGAAGAATCTGACACCGGATGTTGATATTTCATCGATCGTGGTGACCACACCGGATATCAACAGACCGGCACTGCAGCTGACCGGATATTTCGAACATTTCGCATCCGAGCGTGTACAGATTGTCGGTTATGTGGAATTTACTTATCTGGAGCATATGACGAGAAATCAGAGAGTGCATGCCTATGAGCAGTTCTGTGCCCATAAGGTTCCGTGCATTATCTTTACATCAAAAACGGATCCGGATGAAGATATCCTGCGTATCGCCACAGAGAACGGTATTCCGGTCTTTACCACAGAGAAAAATACATCTCCGTTTATGGCGGAGATCATCCGCTGGCTGAATGTAGAGCTGGCTCCTTGTATCTCTATCCACGGCGTGCTGGTAGATGTATACGGCGAAGGTGTCCTGATCATGGGCGAGAGCGGCATCGGTAAGAGTGAGGCAGCTCTGGAGCTGATCAAGAGAGGCCATCGTCTGGTATCCGATGACGTCGTAGAGATCCGCAAAGTCAGCGATGCGAGCCTGGTCGGAAGCGCTCCGGATATCACCCGCCACTTTATCGAGCTTCGCGGTATCGGTATCATTGATGCCAAGACCTTATTTGGTGTGGAGAGCGTGAAAAATACACAGACCATTGACCTGGTTATCAAATTAGAAGAGTGGGACAAGGACAAAGAATACGACAGACTCGGACTTCAGGAAGAATACACCGAGTTCCTCGGCAACCGCGTTGTATGCCATTCCATTCCGATCCGTCCGGGACGAAGCCTGGCTGTGATCGTAGAGTCTGCTGCTGTCAACCACAGACAGAAAAAGATGGGTTACAATGCAGCTCAGGAGCTTTATAACCGTGTTCAGAAGTCACTTGCAAAGAAAAAAGAGGAGCAGAAGAAATGAAAAAATATTGTTTTGGAATCGATATCGGCGGAACAACCGTAAAATGCGGACTTTTTAATGTAGACGGAGAAGTCCTGGATAAATGGGAAATTAAGACAAGAACCGAAAACAACGGCGAAAATATCATCGCAGACATCGCAGAGACAATGAATGCCAAGATCGCAGAAAAAGGTCTGGACAAAGAAGAGATCGTCGGAGCAGGCGTTGGTGTACCGGGACCGGCAGATGAAGAAGGCAACGTTCCGGTAGCCGTCAATCTGCACTGGGGATTTGTACCACTTTCAAAAGAGCTTTCCGAAAAGACAGGCCTTGCGGTACGCGTCGGAAACGATGCAAACGTGGCAGCACTCGGCGAAATGTGGAAAGGCGGAGCAGTCGGCTATCACAATGTTGTTATGGTGACACTTGGAACCGGTGTCGGCGGCGGCATCATCATCAATGGCAAGATCGTAACCGGAAGCAACGGAGCCGGCGGTGAGATCGGACATATCCATGTAACCGACAGCGTTGACAAACCTTGCAACTGCGGCAACACCGGATGTCTGGAACAGGTTGCATCTGCGACAGGTGTTGTATATCTGGCAAAGAAAAAGCTGGCATCCTGCGATACACCTTCCATTCTGCGTGATGGGGAAGTCAGTGCAAAGAGCGTCTTTGATGCCGTAAAAGCAGGCGATGCAGTTGCACAGGAAATCGCAGAAGAATTCGGCAGATACCTCGGTCTTGCATGTGCAAACATCGCAGGTGTAGTAGATCCGCAGGTATTTGTAATCGGCGGCGGCGTGTCCAAAGCCGGAAAGATACTCTTTGATTATATCGAGAAATATTACAAAAAATATGCATTTCCATCCTGCAAAGATGCAAAATTTGCACTGGCAACACTGGGCAATGATGCCGGTATCTACGGTGCAGCAAAACTGATGCTGTAATAAAACAACGGCAGTCAGCACTGCAATAAAAATCCCATGAGAATTTACTTGATTTAAGTAATATCCTCATGGAATTTTTTGTATCCAAATGAAATTTTAAGATTCGGACAACAAATGCTTTGAACACCAGAGCAGCTGCTTTTATGGAATGATCTCCAGGATGTCATCTCCGCCCGGAGCCGGGGTGCCTCCGGAGTCTCCGCCGGAAGTGCTGCCGCCGGAAGTGCTGCCACCGGAGCCGGAACCGGAATCTGTGCCAGAGCCTGTGCCGGTACCTCCGCTTCCGGAAGAATCGCCGGAGCCGGAATTGCTGTCAGGTGTAGTTGTTGAACCGGAATTTGCATCAGAACCCGGCGTGGTCGCACCATCCTTCTTCGAATCATCGGCATCCATATCTGCCGCATCCTTTTTCGGATTCAGGATATCCGTGATCTTATCCAGGATGTTATGACCTTTGCAGGTCGCACTTGGCGGAGCATAAGCGGAATCTTCCGTTGTGCCCTCGCTTCCGGCCGGTCGTTTGACAAAGATTTTCGTTGTCGTGGTACAGGTCGCAGTCGGGAGCAGTCCGGTGGAAGAGCAGACCTTTACAGCCGTGTGCACATCGCAGCTCTTGGTCGGTGTCGTGCCTTTTGCAAAATATTCCGTGTAAGCCATGGAGCCTCGCGGATCTCCGGTGCAGACACCATCCACGGCGAGCAGTCCGGATTTCTTACATACATAGGCAGTTTCCACACTGTCCGGCTGTTCAAACTGTCTGACCGGAAGAGTTTCGTGGATGCGGCTCATGATCGCAGTCCACAGTTTTTTGTGATACGTGTGGTAAAGATCGCCGGACGGGAGCGTGTCGTGGTTGTCATAGCCGCCCCAGACCGTACACGTATAATACGGGCTGTATGCGGCAAACCAGATATCGCGGTCATCCGAAGTCGTACCGGTCTTGCCGGCGATCGGCATCTCGCCGAGGCTGACATCGGAGGCTGTTCCGCCGGCTTTTACAACATCCATCATCGCCTGCGTCAGCAGGAAAGCGGTGCTGTCCTTTAAAATCGTCTTTTCTTCCGGAGTGTTGTCAATGATCACTTTTCCTTCGGAATCCTCGATACGGGAATAAAACTTCGCTTCGTTGTATTTGCCGCCGTTCGCGATCGTTGCATAGGCATCGCACAGCTCGATGTTTACGACACCGTCCGTGATACCGCCAAGAGCCAGCGGCTGGCGTACGTCCAGATTCTCATCATCGTAAAGCGTGCTGATGCCGAGAGCTTCGGCATACTCAAAACCAAGCCGCGGTGTGATCTCAGTCAGACATTTGACTGCTACTACGTTGATCGAACCTGCGATCGCCTGACGGATCGTAGTCAGTCCGGTGTAGGCATTTTTACCTGCCCAGTTATTGACCGGGACACCGTTTGTATAATTGTAAGGTGCATTGTCGAATACCGTAGCAAGTGTCATATTCTCGGCGTCGAGAGCCGGAGCGTATGTGCTGACGATCTTAAAAGTCGAACCTGGCTGTCTGCGGGTTTCCGTGGCACGGTTCAGCGTCAGGCTGGCTTCCTTTTCGCCACGTCCGCCGACGATCGCCTTCACATATCCGGTCTCATTGTCGATGATCACGACAGAGGCCTGTGGCTGCGGAACAAGAGAAACACGCTCGCCAAGCACAGTATCGCCTTTTTCAACCATGGCGTTTTTGTAAGTCTCTGCGGCAGCTTTTGCAGATTCCTCATCGTCAAACATCATATTAAAAGAGCTGTCCTGTTCCTGGAACCAGCTGCGGAGCATTTCACTGCTGTAATTGATGATCTCGCCGTCGGATTTCTGGATACTCAGAGCATAATCAAGACCGATCAGCGTCACCGAAGGATAATTCTCCGGGTTGGCAAACTCCTCATCGCAGATTTTCTGGATTTCTTCATCCTGATTGGAATAAATCTTCAAACCGCCGGAGTAAACGGCTTTGTAAGCCTGCTGTCTGGTGTATCCCTTGACTTCCACAAGGTCATCCATGACCTGTTCGATCAGAGCGTCCGTATAGTAACTGTAAATAGAAACCTCGTCCGTCTCCTGAGCCGTTTTCTGGATACGGGAATACACATCGTCCGCAAGGGCATCCTGCTGCTGCTGTTCGCTGATATAGCCCTGATCGACCATTTTCTGAAGAATGATCTTGCGTCGCTTTGCATTCTCATCCGGATTGATGATCGGATTGTACAGCGTCGGATTCTGTGTAATGCCGGCAATGACCGTAGATTCCGAGAGATTCAGCTGAGATACATCTTTATTAAAATAGCGTTTGGCAGCAGCCTGTACGCCGTATGAACTGGCACCTAAGTTGATCGTGTTCAGATAATCCTGCAAAATCTGGTCTTTCGACATCTTTTTCTCCAGCTGCAGAGCCAGATACTGCTCCTGGAACTTACGACGCAGCTTCTGAGAAAGAGCCGTCTGCGTCACCCAGTCCGTAAAAACATTATTCTTGATCAGCTGCTGCGTGATCGTACTGGCACCCTCTGAGAAATCCCCACTGGTGATGCCGATCACCGCGGCACGGGCGATACCCTGGATATCGATGCCGTGATGCTTGTAAAAACGCTCATCCTCGACGGCAACGATCGCATGCTGCAGATCCTCCGGGATCTGATCCAGCTTCACAAGAATACGGTTGGAAGTTGATTCGGCAAGCTTCTGGACCGGTTTATTGCCGGTGTTATAGATGTAGGTGGCCGATTCTGCCGGTGCAACCGAGAGAGAATCGATGTTAGGGGCACTGGCGATCAGCCCTTTGATCATGCCGACACCGGCCGCCGTGCCAAGGATGACGCAAAACAGCAGAAGTACCAGAAAAATCTTCAGAGCCGTAAGCGAAATACGCTTGAAGATCCTGGTTCCCGTTGGAATGCTCTTCTTGCGGGCAACGTGGTTTTTGTCAAAATTCATATAAAATACCTCCGAAAAAAGACAGTAAGTTTTGCTATGTAAAAACGATAACGTTTAAAAAGCAGGATGTGCTACAAAATCATTCAAAATTCGCTCATTTTTCAGCGAAAAATGGCTGCTTTCTCATGATTTAACGGAACCCATGATGCCATACGGATTGTTCCGTACTGCATACTTTCACAATCCTGGCATCTTAGTATTTTAGCACACAACTTTGAGGAAAGAAAGAGCAAAGGAGGATTTCTGCTGTTGCTTCTTTTGGGGGACTCTGGTAAGATAGCATAAGTATTACCGAATTCTGGAATTTTAATCGGAGGGTTTTGGCATATGAAAGAATATAAAATTGTCTATTGCGGCGGAGAGGGCGAGATCGTTGAGAAAAAATCACGTTTTATCGCGACCGTAAAGCCGGTGGACTCGGAGGAGGAAGCATCTGCATTTATTGCAGAGATGAAAAAGAAATACTGGGATGCCAGACATAACTGTTCTGCATTTGTGATCGGGGAACATAATGAAATACAGAGAAGCAGTGACGACGGGGAACCGGCAGGAACAGCAGGTCATCCGATGCTGGACGTGCTGCTCGGAGAGGGCATCCACAACACAGCCGTTGTGGTGACACGTTATTTCGGCGGAACACTGCTTGGAACAGGCGGGCTTGTCCGTGCGTATTCAAAATCTGTACAGGCAGGGCTTGCGGCCAGCACCGTACTCGAAAAGAAAAAAGGCTTTCTGCTGGCGATGGAAACCGATTATTCCGGGATCGGTAAGATCCAGTATCTGCTCGGACAGAGAGGGCTTCTGATCACAGATTCTCAGTATACGGACAAAGTGACCGTCGAGACTCTGGTTCCGCAGGAAGAGCTTGTCTCTGTCAAAGAAGAGATCACAGAAGGGACGAACGGCAAGACGGTCTTTGCAAAAGAAGAACCGGTTGCCTATGCATTTGACGGGAAAACACCGGTCTTTTTCTAAGCAGGGAAAGGACTGCTTGCAATTTACAGGGGTTCGACGTAAAATATAAGGGATTAATTCGGAGGAAAATAATTTATGAGTGACAGATGTAATGCTCCGGTAGGAGTTTTTGATTCCGGCGTTGGCGGTCTTACGGTGGCTCGTGAGATCATGCGAAACCTGCCGGAAGAGAATATCGTATATTTCGGGGACACAGCCCGTGTTCCTTATGGAACAAAATCAAAAGATACGGTGCTGCGTTATTCCAGACAGATCATCCGCTTTTTAAAAACACAGGATGTCAAAGCGATCGTGATCGCCTGCAATACGGCAAGTGCCTATGCACTGGAAGATGTGGAAAAAGAGCTGGATATTCCGATCATTGGTGTAGTAAAGCCGGGAGCGAAAGTAGCATGCGAGGCAACCCACAACAAAAAGATCGGTGTCATCGCCACAGAAGCAACAATAAATTCGGGAATTTATTCTTCTTATATCACCAGACAGGACCCGCAGATCCAGGTGATCGGCAAGGCATGTCCGCTGTTTGTACCGCTCGTAGAAGAAGGATGGCTGAAAGACTCGGTGACATTTGAAGTTGCGGGCAGATATCTGCGGGAACTGATGGAGCAGGACATCGATACCCTGATCCTTGGATGCACCCACTATCCGCTTCTGCGTTCCACACTGCGTGAAATTGTCGGAGAAAAGGTGACACTGGTCAATCCGGCTTATGAGACTGCACGTGAGCTGAAACAGCTTCTTGCAGAAAAAGGACTGACAAACATCCAGTCTCAGGAAGAAGCACGTAAATATCAGTTTTATGTCAGCGACCAGGCAGATAAATTTATGAGATTTGCAGATTCGATTCTGCCATTTGATGTAAATACCACAAAGAAGATCAGCATAGAGGAGTACTAAATGACAAAAGATATAATGCTTCGCATCAGCGGTGTACAATTTCCGGATGGAGAAGAAAACAGTGAAGAGATGGAAGTGATCACTTCCGGCAGCTACTTTGAAAAAGACGGCCGCCATTATATCAAGTACGATGAAGTACAGGAAGATTCCAATGAAGTGATCCGCAATCTTCTGAAAATCGAAAACGGCAGTCTGGAACTGACCAGACGCGGGATGACAAACGTGCATATGGTGTTCGAAAAAGACAAAAAGAGCGAATCTTATTACGACACCCCATTTGGAAGATTCCTGGTCGGGATCTCCGCAACACATCTGGATGTCAGCGAAAAAGAAGACAGCATTGATGTGCAGGTAAAATACGCACTGGAGATCAACAGTGAGTATATTGCAGACTGCAGTATCAGCATTTGTGCGAATTCCAAATAAAAAGTGCATCCATATCTCTCGATACGCATGCACTTGAAAGTTTTTATTTCTTCTTCTTTCCCTTGGAATCTTCGGCAGCAGATGCATTGAGCTCTTTTGACTTGCGAAGAAGCTTTTCGGAAAGACGGACACGCAGGCTCTTTTTCTGCTGCGGTGCCTCAACTCGTCCGCCGCGGACACTCTTGATCTCAGTTATGTAGATACCGCTGACAACAGCCTTGATCTCTTTCTTTACCGGAATAGAATCAAAAATAGTTGTTTCGCTGATCAGCGTCTGGATCTTAGGACCGATCTTTGCTTTGACAACCGGGATCTTCGTACGACGCATATACCACGGTGTCTGATCGATGACGATCTGAGGAAGACCGGATTCCTTTAGTTTGAGGCGTTTCTTATCAATAATAAGCATAGAGACGACCTGACGAGTCGCTTCGAGCTGTTCCTGTTGTGCGGCCTGTTTTTTCTGTGCTTTCTGTCCAAAGTAATAAAGAAGTGCAAGTGCGATTACCAGCACGAGCAGAATTACAATGAGGACATTCCAAAATGTAGACATAGTACACCCTCCTAAATAAGTTCATATATTTCAATATTGTACCATTTATTTGCAGAAAGTGCAAGAAGCGGTACCGAATAATTACAATTTTATGAATATCATCAATTTAGGGTGGTAATTTCTATTACAGATGTGATATTATGATGCAAGGGTTAAAAAGTCATGCGTTTCATGTTTACATGAAAACGCATGACTTTGGAACCCGTAAAAACATGAGAAAGCAGCCCGAAGGGCGAATTTATCACCAGTGTGGAGGGGAATATGAACGAAAGTGAAAAACAGGAGCGAGCGGATGCCCGCAAAAAAAGAAAAAGGCGACAGATGTTTATAGGGAGGATGATCATAGTCATTCTTCTGTTCATCATCCTTGGCCTGTGTGCATTTCTTGGAAAAGATATGCTTGAAAAGAAAAAGCTCCGGGACAACCGGGAGCAGGCAGCGACCAGTGCTGAAAGTGAGAGTACGGCAGATACCGCAGGCACAGAGGGTGCAGCCGAGACAGAAACACAGGCACAGAAAAAAGAAGACGATATCATGTCTCAGGCAGAGTTAAAGGCAGCACAGTATGATTATGACGGTGCAATTGAGCTTTTAAAGGCATCTTCTGATTTCGCAGACAGTCAGGATATGCAGGATAAAGTGGCAGAGTACGAGCAGGCAAAATCGGAGCTTGTAGAATATCCACTTGACCAGGTGACGCATGTATTTTATCATACATTAATATATGACACCTCGAAAGCATTTGATGGTGATTCCAAAGAAGCCGGATATAATCAGGTTATGACTACCATCGATGAGTTCAACAAGATCACACAGTCTATGTATGACAAAGGATATGTGATGGTAAGTCTGCATGATATGTGTACGGTCAATGAAGATGGTACCGTATCACCGGGCAAGATCATGCTTCCGCCGGGCAAAAAGGCATTTGTCCTTTCACAGGACGATGTCAGTTACTATCATTATATGGATGGTGATGGCATGGCAACGAAGCTGATCGTGGATGAAAATGGCGATATTAAAAATGAATATAAAGAAGATGACGGAAGTATATCAGTAGGCGATTACGATATGGTGCCTCTGATCGATCGCTTTGTGGAAGAGCATCCGGATTTCTCCTATCACGGACATAAGGGAATCATTGCTCTGACCGGATACAACGGTATACTCGGTTATCGCACCGATATCGCATACAAGACAAGAAAAGACCTGGATGAGTACCAGGAGAAATTCTTCGAAGAGAACCCGGATTTCGACAAAGCAGCCTGGAAAAAGGAAAGACAGCAGGCGAAAAAAGTGGCAGATGCCATGAAAGAAGAAGGATGGGAGTTTGCAAGTCATACATGGGGACATATCAATGTTGGCGAAGCAAGTCTTGAAAGACTGCAGACCGATACACAGAAATGGCTGGACTATGTAAAACCGCTTGTCGGAGACACCAATGTGATCATTTTTGCCTTTGGTTCCGACCTTGGCGACTGGCAGCCATACACATCAGATAACGAAAAATTCGCTTATCTTAAGAGCATGGGATTTGATATTTACTGTAATGTAGATTCCACGCAGTACTGGGTACAGTTTGGAGAAAATTATATGCGTCAGGGAAGAAGAAATCTGGACGGCTACCGTATGTATTATAATCCGGAAATGCTGGAAGATCTTTTTGATGCCGGAGAAGTCTTTGATAAATCAAGACCGACACCGGTACCGGAAATGTAAAGCGACGCAAGATCTGAAAGGAGAAACAACTACAATGAAAAGAAAAGTAATCGCAGCCCTGCTTCTTGGCATGGCGATCACCGTGACAGGATGTTCAGGAAACACGACAAAAGATACAGACACCACAACCGAAGCAGCATCGGATGCGTCTTCTGAGACAACTGCAGACAGCTCATCTGAGAGTGAAGCAGCAACAGAAGCAGCAGAACGCCCGGACTACAAAGCACTGGATTATGTCAAACTGGGAGACTACAAAGGACTGGAAGTAACACTGGCATCCACCGATGTCACAGACGAAGAAGTCGAGCAGCAGGTTGAGACAAACTTAAACAACAACGACAAATCCGAAGAGATCAAAGAAGGTACCGTAGAAAACGGCGATGTGGCAAACATCGACTACGAAGGAAAATTAAACGGAAAAGCATTTGACGGAGGCACAGCAAAAGGCTACGACCTGACGATCGGCTCCGGCAGCTTCATCGACGGCTTTGAAGACGGACTGATTGGCAAAAAGATCGGAGATACCGTAGATCTGAACCTGACTTTCCCGAAAGATTACAGTTCCACCGACCTGGCAGGCAAAGAAGTTGTATTTACCGTTAAGATCAATTCCGTAAAACGTGCACCAAAGCTGACAGATAAGCTTGCAGCGGAAATTTCCAATAATGAATACAAAACAGCAGAAGCATACAACAACTATATAAAAGAAGACCTGGAAAACACGAAAAAAGAAAACCAGCACAACCAGGAACTCAATGATCTGGTAGCACTTGCATACCAGAATGCAACCGTAAACGATTATCCGCAGGAAATGATCGATTATCAGCTGGAGCAGGTTACCTCCTATTATAAATCCTACGCAGATCAGTATGGCATGGAATATGCAGATTTCCTGGAACAGCAGGTAGGCATGACGGAAGAAGAATTTGTAAAGAAAATGACAGAAACCGTAAAACAGAGCCTTGGCCAGGAAATGGTACTGCGTGCGATCGCAGAGACAGAAGGCGTTGAGATTTCCGATGAAAAATTCCAGAAAAAAGCAAGCGAATACGCAGCACAGATGGGATCTACAGACGTGGATGCATTTATCAGCCAGTATGGTAAGAGCACGATCATGGCAAGTATTCTGCAGGATGAAGCAGTGGAGATCCTTGAGAAAAATGCCGTTGTAAAAAATGCAGACGGTACACTGGCAGAGACAACAGCAGAAACCGAGACAGAAACAGCATCTAAATAAAAAAATGTCTGTAATGATCCGGTGCAGGCCGAAGCACTTGCTGCCGGGCCATTACAGGTGTTTCATAAGAAAAATTGTAATTGCGAAGTTACTGAGCATTACATAAGTAAAATAAGTGAGGAGGAAACTTAATGATTACGTTACAGGGAAAAGGTGTTTTTGGTGGGATCGCAATTGGAGAGATCGCTTTCTTTAAGAGAGATTCCGGTGTAGTACAGCGAAAAAAAGTAGAAGATCCGCAGGCTGAGATCCAGCGTTTCGAAAATGCAAAAGCAAAAGCCATTGAAGAACTCGGTGAACTGTATGACAAAGCTGTTTCTGAAGTTGGCGAGAGCAATGCCATGCTTTTCCAGACACATCAGTTCATGCTGGAAGATCTGGACTATGTAGAAGCAATCGAAAACATGATCCAGACACAGTCTGTAAATGCAGAATATGCAGTCAGCGTTACCGGAGACAATTTCTCACAGATGTTTGCTTCCATGGATGATGACTATATGAGAGAGCGTGCAGCTGACGTAAAAGATATTTCAGCCCGTGTAGTGAAAATCCTTACCGGAGCAGGTGAGAACGGACTGGTAACGGACAAGCCGGTCATTCTTGCATCAGACGATCTGGCACCGAGCGAGACTGTACAGCTTAATAAGGACATGGTATTGTCTTTTGTGACACAGGGCGGTTCTACGAACTCCCATACCGCAATTCTTGCAAAGACGATGAACATCCCGGCAATCATCGGTATCGGTGATGCACTGGATGAGAAATACGAAGGAAAAGAAGCCATCGTGGATGGAGCAAACGGATGCCTGATTATCGAGCCGGATGAAGAGACCATGAAAGAATATCAGGCAAAGAAACAGGAGTATCTGGCACAGCAGGAGCTTCTGCAGCAGTTCCGCGGCAAAGAGACCGTATCTTTGGACGGACAGAAAGTAAAACTGTATGCCAATATCGGAAATGCATCTGATATCGGAGCTGTGATCAAAAATGATGCAGCAGGCATCGGACTGTTCCGAAGCGAGTTTCTGTATCTGGAAAATGACAATTTCCCGACGGAAGAAGAACAGTTTAAAGTATATAAATATGTGGCTGAGACGATGGGACAGAAACAGGTCATCATCCGTACACTGGATATCGGAGCAGACAAGCAGATTGATTACTTCAACCTGCCTCACGAAGAAAATCCGGCAATGGGTTACCGTGCGATCCGTATCTGCCTGAAACAGCAGGATATTTTCCGTACACAGCTGCGTGCTCTGCTGCGTGCATCTGCATTTGGAAACATTGCCATCATGTTCCCGATGATCGTGGCACTGGAAGAAGTACTGCAGATCAAAGAGATCGTAAAGAGTGTTATGGCAGAATTAGATGCAAGCGGCATCCCGTACAACAAAGAGATCCAGCTTGGTATCATGATCGAGACACCGGCAGCAGCCATGATCAGCGATGATCTGGCAAAAGAAGTCGATTTCTTCAGCGTCGGAACAAACGACCTGACACAGTATACAACCGCTGTAGACAGACAGAATGCAAACCTGGAGGGATTCTACTATCCGCACCACAAAGGCCTGCTGCGTCTGATCAAAATGGCAGCAGACAATGCACATAAGAACGGCATCTGGATCGGTATCTGCGGTGAACTCGGAGCAGATATGGAGATGACAGAAGCATTCCTGGCAATGGGCATCGACGAACTGTCTGTATCACCGGCATGTGTTCTGCCGCTGCGTAAGAAAATCCGCGAGACTTCAGTCAAAGAAAGACAGGAAGAAATCTTAAAAAATGTGCTCTAAAATATTTTGTTTTGATTTAGATATGACACTTCTGGATCACAAGACTTTTCACATTTCCGAAAAAGTGCTTAAGGATCTGGAAGCACTGAAAAAAGAAGGTCATGTGGTAGCTGTCGCAACCGGTCGCGATATGGACAGTGAATTCAGCAAAGCATACAAAAAACAGCTTCAGCCGGATGCAATCGTCCACAGCAACGGCCAGAAAGTAACCGTAGGCGAAAAAAAGATCCGGGAAGTCTTCATGGATCCGAAGCTGATCGCCCGCATGATGGAGTTCTGCCGTGAGCATCATCTCTGCATCGGCATGAACATCGGCAAATACGGCTGCTATGTCAACAAAGAAGTGCTGATCGAGCATGAAAAGCGGATTTTCGGAGACGGAGACCGCGAGTACATAGACGAGTCCAACCTTCTGACACACCCGTTTTACGGACTGGCATACTTTGGCGATCCAAAAGGTACCGATCTGCTCCGGGAAGCATTTCCGGAAATCAAGACGCCGCTTTTTGCCGACCGCAGAGGGGCAGATGTCATCACAAAAGAAGTTTCTAAGGCAAACGGCATCCAGGCACTTCTGGACTATTACCAGAAAGACTGGTCTGACATCGTGGCATTTGGAGACAGCATGAACGATTACGAAATGATAGAGAAGGCAGGAAACGGCATCGCCATGGGAAATGCTGTGGATAAGCTCAAAGAAGTGGCAGATTACGTGACCAGACCGATCGAAGAAGAAGGCGTGAGCTTTGCACTTCGCCATTTCGGTTATCTTTCGGCGGATTGCAGAGGTGCACAGAAGAATATGTCATGCGATGCATGACGTGCACCTCGCAGCAAGAATGCCAGAGGCATTCTTGAATATAAAGCAAGGTCAGATGTGCACTCATCAGGATGAGAATGCACAGTCTGACCTGCTTTTTTATCTCAGTCGAGAAGACTCCCACTTCTGCAAGTGGTGAGTAATAACAAGTCTTTCTCAGTGGGAGTACAATCTCCGACTGAGATAAACGCTCCGCGAGGATGTGCAGTGATTCTGAGAAGAATATGTCAGCTTTCGCTGACCAGAATCACGCACCAAGTCTCACGTGCGTTCGACTTGAATGTTCTGCGTTCGTTTCGGATATAGTAAAGACAGAAAAGATATTTAATGGAGCTCTGCGATGCGGGTCACACCGACATAGATCTCCTGGATTTTATACCAGGTGCGATAGTCCACAATACCGGTCACCGGAAGATTGAAAATATCCTGAAAAACTTCCACCGCCTTCTGTGTATCTTCTCCGTAAATACCATCTACGGCGATCCGCGGGATCAGAGGATAATTATTTGAAATCGCATTTAACTGTTCCTGCATCTGCTCCACTTTCGGCCCGGTTGCCCCGATGTCGAGATCGTATCCAGGCCAGGAAGAAGGAATCCCGGAAATCTCCTCCGCTGAATTGATGTAGATGTTGTCACCATAGTAGTAGCGGAGGATTTCTGTGGCTGTGTATCCCTGATCTGCCAGAGACTTTGAACCCCACTGTGACATCCAGTTCGGACAGCTGACCCGTTTGCCGTCGCAGTACTGCGTCAGGATCGGCTGTTTGACGTTCGGGCGGGATAAATAATCGGCAAAAAGCTCATCCACAACCTCCGAGATACTCTCAAAAATATTTCGGCTGTAGATCCATTTGTGGTCAAATGCCGTCGAGGACGTGATCGTAAAATCAAATCCTTTATTGCGGTACCATTCCGTGTATACACGGTTTAAGGTAAACGACATGATCGCCAGCACATTGGCACGGATGGCAGCCTTCGGCCAGGTGGCATAGATTTCGCTGGAAGCCACATTTTTGATATAATCGCGGTAACGCACATAATAATCGCCCGCAGTGCTGTCCGTCGGGGCACCGTCGTGCACCACGATAAATTCCGGGATCACTACGCGGCTTAGGACGATCTCGCCGCTCTGCGAAAGAGGTTTGATCTCCGCCTCTGCGATTTTTGGCGGATAATCGCCATAGAGCGTGTGAGCCGGGATCACGACATTGTCATATGCTTCCGGGCCGGCGAGCGGTTTCAACCGGATATCCTGCAAAGCCAGCTGATTTGCGAGGATTTCCGCACCGGAGATTGTAAGCGGCTCATAGCCCGGAGCCGTAATGCGGAAATTGTACTCCGAGTAAGGCTGCATTTCGCCGGGACTTAAACTGTATTCCTCCGGCGGAGCCTCCAGCTCCAGCGTATCCGTCTGTCCGACACTGTCCGTTGTCACCTCCTCCAGGATCTGATCCGGTTCCCCGGTGCTTGAAATATCGATCACGGCATCCTCCACGGGAGCAGCACGCAGCTGGGAAGTAACCTGTATCTGTAATTTTCCGGTAGCCATAGAACACCTCAAAAATTCCCTTGAAAAAGTATATGTAGAAGAACGGAAAAGATGCCAGAAAACAACTTCTGTGCCGACACATCGTGCTTTCAGGCTTTTGAACCTGACATTATTTGTATAACTAATCATAAAAATGCATAAAAATTCGCAAACAAGTACTTGCAATCTTGATTATCTTGTGGTAGAATCTTAACAATTTGAGCATTTATGTATCCAGGGCTGAGGGGGGCGTAGTAGGGACTTACTATTACGTACCCTTTTTTAGAGTCCGGGGTACAGACAAAGATACAATAACCATTGGATTAAACGCGAAAGGGGAAGACGAATGAAAGCATATTTGATTCTGGAGGACGGTACTGTTTTCACTGGAAAAAGTATCGGATCGACAAAAGAAATCATCAGCGAGATCGTATTTAACACATCCATGACCGGATATCTGGAGGTGCTGACTGATCCATCTTATGCAGGACAGGCCGTTGTGATGACCTATCCGCTGATTGGAAACTATGGCATCTGCTACGAAGATATGGAATCCGCAAAACCATGGCCGGACGGATATATTGTTCGTGAACTTTCCAGAATGCCGAGCAATTTCCGCTGTGAAGGAACGATTCAGGAATTTCTGGAAAAACACGACATTCCTGGTATTGCCGGGATCGATACAAGAGCACTGACCAAGATCCTGAGAGAAAAGGGAACCATGAATGGCATGATCACCACCTGCGAATATGAAGATTTAAGTGAGGTTCTTCCGAAGATCGCAGCATATAATACAGGCAAAGTGGTAGAAAAAGTGACCTGCACAGAGAAATACGTCCTGGAAGGAAACGGACCGAAAGTAGCACTTCTTGACCTCGGTGCAAAGAGAAACATCGCCCGCAATCTGAACAGACGCGGCTGCGAAGTGACCGTATATCCGGCACTGACCACAGCAGAAGAGATCATAGCATCAGGTCCGGACGGCATCATGCTTTCCAACGGACCTGGAGATCCGAAAGAATGTACTTCCATTATTGAAGAGATCCGCAAACTGTACAATACCGATATCCCGATCTTTGCGATCTGTCTCGGACATCAGCTGATGGCACTGGCAACCGGTGCGGATACGCACAAAATGAAATACGGACACCGCGGCGGCAACCACCCGGTCAAAGATCTGCAGACCGGCCGTGTATACATTTCCTCCCAGAACCATGGCTATGTGGTAGATACCGATAAACTGGATCCGTCCGTAGCAGTACCGGCATTTGTCAATGTAAACGACGGTACAAACGAAGGACTGTCCTACACCGGGAAAAATATTTTCACGGTACAGTTCCACCCGGAAGCATGCCCGGGACCATTAGATTCCGGTTACCTGTTTGACCGCTTTATGAAAATGATGGAGGTGTCAGAATAATGCCAAAGAATCCAGATATTAAAAAAGTACTTGTGATCGGCTCCGGTCCTATTGTCATCGGACAGGCAGCAGAATTTGACTATGCAGGAACACAGGCGTGCCGTTCCCTGAAAGAAGAAGGCATCGAAGTCGTACTTCTGAACTCAAACCCGGCAACGATCATGACTGACAAAGATATCGCAGACCGTGTATACATCGAGCCTCTGACCGTAGAAGTCGTGGAGCAGCTGATCCTGAAAGAAAAACCGGACAGCGTACTGCCGACCCTTGGCGGACAGGCAGGACTGAACCTTGCCATGGAGCTCGAAGAAGCCGGATTCTTACGTGAGAATAACGTACGTCTGATCGGAACCACTTCCCAGACCATCAAAAAAGCAGAAGACCGCCTGGAATTCAAACAGACCATGGAAAAGATCGGTGAGCCGATCGCAGCATCCCGTGTCGTAGAAAACGTAGAAGACGGTATAGAATTTACCAAGATCATCGGATACCCGGTAGTACTGCGTCCGGCATACACCCTCGGCGGAAGCGGCGGCGGAATCGCCCATAACTACGAAGAACTCGTAGAAATCCTCGAAAACGGCCTGCGTCTGTCACGAGTAGGACAGGTTCTGGTAGAACGCTGCATCGCCGGATGGAAGGAAATCGAGTACGAAGTCATGCGGGATAGTGCCGGCAACTGCATCACCGTCTGCAACATGGAAAACATCGACCCGGTCGGCGTGCACACCGGAGACAGTATCGTCGTAGCACCTTCCCAGACCCTGGGCGATAAAGAATATCAGATGCTGCGTACCTCCGCCCTGAATATCATCAGCGAGCTGAACATCACCGGCGGATGCAACGTACAGTACGCCCTGAACCCGGAAAGCTTCGAATACTGCGTGATCGAAGTAAACCCTCGTGTATCCCGTTCCTCCGCACTGGCATCCAAAGCAACCGGCTACCCGATCGCAAAAGTTGCCGCAAAGATCGCACTGGGCTACACACTGGATGAGATCAAAAATGCCATCACAGGCAAAACGTATGCAAGTTTTGAGCCGATGCTGGACTACTGTGTTGTCAAGATCCCGCGTCTGCCGTTCGATAAATTTATCAGTGCCAAGAGAACACTGACCACGCAGATGAAAGCAACCGGCGAGGTCATGAGCATCTGCGATAACTTCGAAGGAGCCCTGATGAAAGCCATCCGCTCCTTGGAGCAGCACGTAGACTGTCTGATGTCCTACGATTTCACACATCTGGATGATGAGGAACTGACCAGACAGCTTGCTGTAGTCGATGACCGCCGTATCTGGGTGATCGCAGAAGCACTCAGAAGAGGATTTTCCTATGATAAGATTCATGAGATCACCAAGATCGACAAATGGTTCATTGACAAACTGTGCATCTTAACAGAGATGGAAACAGCCCTGAAGACACAGCCACTGACGGCAGAATTATTAAAAGAAGCAAAACGCATCGAATTCCCGGACAACGTGATCGCACGCCTGACCGGAAAGACCGAAGAAGAGATCAAAGACATGCGTTATGCAAACGGCATCACAGCAGCCTACAAAATGGTAGATACCTGTGCCGCAGAATTTGCCGCAGAGACACCGTACTACTATTCTGTATTCGGCAGCGAAAACGAAGCCATCGAGACAAACGACCGCAAAAAAGTCCTCGTCCTTGGTTCCGGTCCGATCCGTATCGGCCAGGGTATCGAGTTTGACTTCTGCTCCGTACACTGTACCTGGGCCTTTGCAAAAGAAGGATACGAGACCATCATCATCAACAACAACCCGGAAACCGTAAGTACCGACTTCGACATCGCAGACAAACTGTATTTCGAGCCACTGACACCGGAAGACGTAGAGAGCATCGTAAACCTCGAAAAACCGGACGGAGCCGTAGTGCAGTTCGGCGGACAGACAGCGATCAAGCTGACAGAAGCCCTGATGAAGATGGGCGTGCCGATCCTCGGAACATCCGCAGAGAACGTCGATGCAGCCGAAGACCGTGAACTGTTCGATGAGATCCTGGAGAAATGCGGCATCCCAAGACCGTCAGGCCACACCGTATTTACCGCAGAAGAAGCCAAAAAAGCAGCAAACGAACTCGGCTACCCGGTACTCGTCCGCCCATCCTATGTACTTGGCGGACAGGGTATGCAGATTGCGATCAACGACGAAGATGTAGATGAATTCATCGGCATCATCAACCGGATCGCACAGGAACACCCGATCCTGGTAGATAAATATCTGGTCGGAAAAGAGATCGAAGTCGATGCCGTATGCGACGGCGAAGACATCCTGATCCCTGGTATCATGGAGCATATCGAACGTGCCGGAATCCATTCCGGAGACAGTATTTCCGTGTACCCGGCACAGAGTCTTGATGACCACGTAAAAGCAACCATCGTAGACTACACCAGAAAACTGGCACAGTCCCTGCATGTCATCGGACTGATCAACATCCAGTTCATCGTCTGCGGCGAAGACGTATATGTCATCGAAGTAAACCCACGTTCCAGCCGTACCGTACCGTACATCAGCAAAGTGACCGGAATCCCGATCGTACCGCTGGCAACCAGAGTGATCCTCGGCAAAAAATTAAAAGAACTCGGCTATCCGACCGGACTTGCACCGGAAGCAGACTATATCGCGATCAAAATGCCGGTATTCTCCTTCGAGAAGATCCGCGGTGCTGACATCAGCCTCGGCCCGGAAATGAAGTCCACCGGAGAATGCCTCGGTATCGCAAAGACCTTCAACGAAGCACTCTACAAAGCATTTATCGGTGCCGGCATCAAACTGCCGAAGCATAAAAATATGATCATGACACTGAAAGATGCCGACAAAGAAGAAGGAATCGAGATCGCCAGAAGATTCGAGAAGATCGGATACCGCATCTACGCAACACGCGGCACCGCAAAAGTCCTGCAGGAAGCAGGCGTAAATGCGATCCGCACCAACAAGATCGAGCAGGAGTCACCGAACCTCCTCGACCTGATCCTCGGCCACAAGATCGACCTTGTCATCGATACCCCGTCCCAGGGCGTAGAGCACTCCAGAGACGGATTCCTCATCCGCAGGACAGCCATCGAGACAGGCGTTAACGTCCTGACCGCTATGGATACCGCCAGGGCACTCGTGACCAGCTTGGAGAACACCGATATCAAGAAACTGACCCTGATCGATATCGCAACCGTGAAGAATATCTAAAAATTCTCTTGAGCATTACAAAATGCCGGATACAAAAGTTTCTGAGTATCCGGCATTTTATTTTGAACAAATAGAAACAAAAAGATTGACAAACATCACATAAACGATTATAATAAACACAAACAAATTCAAACACAAATCTTAATTAAAATTCTATGCCGTTCGGCAGGAAAATCCAAACATCAAAAAGACCTGCACGAAGCGGCTTAAAAACAAATTTTTTGCATATGTTATGAAAAACAGATGCAGACCAGTCGGCTTCGTATCCAGGCAAAGAAAAATGTGCAAAATTGCAGGATAAGGAGAAGCCTATGGGAGAAAAGGATATAACAGAAAAAATATTAGAAGATCACAATGATGTATTTGCAGATATCATCAATGGATTGATTTTTGCAGGAGAACAGAGAATCTTACCGGAATCACTGGAAAATACCGCAGTACATTCACAGTACAAGGCAGACGATGAAAAGGTGCATGAGCTGGAAAGAGATGTGGCAAAGTACTGGAAAGATCAAGATGTACAGCTGGCAATCTGTGGAATTGAAAACCAGAGCAGCGTAGAAAAATACATGCCGTTTCGCATTATAGGATATGATGGAACAGCTTATCGCAGCCAGCTACAGGACAAACGAAAAGAAATCCTGCCGGTCATGACCATTGTTTTATACTTTGGAACAGAACATCGCTGGTATGGAAAAAGAAATATAAAAGGTCTGATGAAAATCCCGGAAGGATTAGATGATTATATCAATGACTACAAAATGCAGGTGTTTGAAGTTGCCTGGTTGACAGAAGAGCAGATCAGTCGTTTCCGCAGTGATTTCAAAATCGTGGCAAACTTCTTCGTTCAGAAGAGAAAGAACAAAGATTATATTCCAGATGATCCAACAGAGATTAAACATATAGATGAAGTACTGAAATTATTACAGGTAATGACAGGAGATGAACATTATAAAGAAGTTATTAGAAAAAAGAAAGGAGTTCGGAGTATGTGTGATGTAGCAGAAAGACTGGAAAAAATGGGAATTGCAAAAGGAATTGAAATTGGAAAAAGTGAAGGAATTATAGAAGGAAAAATGCAGGTGTATAAAAATTTGCTTGAAAGAGGATTTTCGGAAAAAGAAGCAAAGGAAATAACAGAAATTCCAGAAACAATGAATGCGTAAAGAAAGTTTACTGCTGACTGATATGCGGTATATAAATGGTCAGGTTGAAAGTTTACCACTGACCGATATGTGGTATATAAATGGTCGGGTTGAAAGTTGAGTCCTTCACATTATTTTTGTCTGTAAATATAGGAAGAAATTATTGGTTTCGAGGCAGATATCAGATGATATAAAACAGTTTTTCGTATGAGATATGTCAGAGACACAGTGTGATAATAAGATATATGGAAACAGATAAAGACCACATTCACTATATGATAGAGACAGAACCAACAATGTCTATCAGTAAGATTGTAAACCTGATGAAGAGCTATACAACATATCATATATGGAAAAGATATCCCCAATATTTACGAAAACATTTGCAGATAAAAAACATGGTAAAAAATCACCGTTTGGCAAAGCCTATAAGTGATGTATCATGGTATGAGCTGACAAGACAGTTAGAATATAAGGCAAA
>ERZ1035006.62-NODE-62-length-80841-cov-5.244993_pt1 | contig 80841 bp, 56 predicted proteins | sample MGYA00520694_ERZ1035006 | MGnify/ENA primary metagenome ERZ1035006 (study PRJEB33766, sample SAMN09781746) | gut metagenome | biome: gut microbiome | host: Homo sapiens | place: Madagascar | study: EMG produced TPA metagenomics assembly of the PRJNA485056 data set...
TGATGAACAAACTCAAAACTTTAACCGCCGCCGTCCTCATGACCGCTTTGGGCGCCAACGTTTCTGCTGCCGACATTGAAATGACGGCCGACGTCGTGGTGATCGGTGCCGGTACTGCCGGAACGGCCGCCGCATTGGCCGCTGCCGAAACCGGTGCCAAGGTCATTACCCTGGAAAAGAATGCCACCGTGGGCGGCACGGGCAACTTCTCCGAAGGCATCATGGCCGTGGAAAGCAAGATGCAGCGCGACTGGAACTACAACCTGACGCGCGATCAAGCCTTCAAAATGATTATGGATTACGGTCACTGGCGCGGCAACGCCAAGATGGTGCGCGCTTTTGTGGACAAGACCGCAAGCACGATCGACTGGATGCAGGGTTATGGCGTGAAGTTCGAAAAGCTCTACTCCAACTATCCGGGCGGCCTCTACACGTGGCATATCTACGAAGGGCGCGGCGCCGGTTGGATCAATCTCTTCCACAAGAAATACGCCGAAATGGGCCAGAAGCTTTTGATGCAAACGCCTGCCAAGAGCCTCATTCAGGAAAACGGCAAGGTTGTGGGCGTTGTGGCTGAAAACGACGACGGCGACAAAATTACCATCAAGTCCGGTGCCGTGATCATCGCTTCGGGCGGCTTTGGTGCCAATCCTGAAATGATGAAGGAATATATGCGATTCCCCGGTGTCGACGGCTTGGCGCAAGCCGGTAAGACCGGTGACGGCATCAAGATGGCTTGGGCTGCGGGCGGCGGTAAGGACGGTGTCGAAGTGCAGGCAAGCTATCGTCCGGGCCCCAAGGGCGTGGGCACGACCAACCACGTAGCCGCTACCGCCAAGCAACCCCACCTTTGGCTCGATCCCAAGGGCAACCGCTTCTGCGACGAAACGATCATGCTCAACTGGCCTTTTGCCGGTAACGCTCTGGAACGTATCGGCGGCAAGATGTGGGTGGTTTACGATCAGCAGACTCTGGACTATATGGTCAAGGAATCCGGTATCGATTTGGGTGTGGGCGTGATGGTGCCCGTGGCGACCAAGTTGGACAAGTTTGACAAAGAGTGGCCCGCAGCTGAAAAAGCCGGTTGGGCTGTGAAGGCTTCGAGCCTTAAGCAACTTGCCAAGAAGACCGGCATGGACTACGAAACTTTGAAGAAGACCGTGGACGAATATAACGGCTTTGCCGAAATCCGCCACGACGGTCAGTTTGCCAAAGAGCCGCAATACCTGCGCTCCGTCAAGAAGGGCCCCTTCTACGCCATTCAGTCCGTGGCAACGAGCTTGGGGACGTTGGGCGGCATCAAGTCCAACGAACGCTTTGAAGTCGTGAGCCAGGACGGCACGCCGATTCCGGGGCTCTACTGTGCCGGTAACGACGTGGGCGGCATGTATGGCGACAGCTACGACTTGTTGATGGCTGGCTCCACCATCGCTTGGGCTGTCAACTCCGGTCGCATCGCTGCTGAAAACGCCGTGAAGTACGCCAAGTCCAAGAAGTAATTTGATGACTTGAAACGCGTGAGCCGATCAAACACGCGGTTCACAAAAGCATTGGCGCTCGCTTTTCTTTCAAAGAAACGAGCGCCGAATTGTTTTTGCATGAGCCGAGTCGATTAGCGATTTAACCAATCATAAACTTCGTCAAAAAGCGCCTTTTCCACCAAAAGCGTCTTGCCGTTTTTGCGTAAGAGTCCTGCTTCCTGCCACTGAGAGAAGATGCGGGATACAGAAACGCGGGTGAGGTTGGTCACTAGCCCGATTTGTTCGTTGGTGAGTAACAATGGCACTACATTGTCGTGCAGTTTGAGCTCCAACCCATAGCTTTCAATCAGCACCCGCAAAAAGACTTTCAAGCGCTTGTCAGCCGAAAGCGTGAAGTTGGCAACCATGCCTTCCAAATGCGACTCTTGTTTTCTCACCAAGTGGAGTGCCAACTGACGCATGAGTCCGGGTGTGGATTCGATGCGGGTATAGAGCTGCGCCACATCGACTTCAAGAACGTCCGACTTTTGCCAAGCCACGGAAAAGACATTGACCTTGTCTTCAGTCAAGCACGTCAAGTCGCCCATGGTGCGCCCGGGCACAATGAGGCTTAAGACCGAAGGGCGTCCTTTGGCCTGCTCGGCAATCAGATACGCGCAAAGCCCTTTTTTGAGATAAAAGAGCCTCGGAGTTTGGCCGCCGCTTTTCAGAACTTCGCCTTTTTTCACATGACGCACGACTCCCAATTCCTCGTAGAGTTTGACGAGGAAATCGGGCTCAGAAGCATGAATCCACGGTAAAGACTGAAAAATCTGACGCATCGACTCAAAAAACGAAGGGTTAGGCGGAAATGATGTCGGGCTTTTTGGCGCGACGACGCTTCTTTTTCTTGATCTCAGGGTGCTGAATTTCCGGCAGATCGCAATTGTCGATCGTATCGATAAAGCCCCCGCCCAGACACACTTCGCCTGCATATAAAACGGCGCTTTGCCCCGGTGTTGCCGCCCATTGCGGCACGGGGAATGCCAAGTCAATGGTAGAGTCTCCCGAGCCCAAAATACGGCAAGCGCCGTCGGGTGCGCGATAGCGGGTTTTGACAGTGACTTCCGTGTCAACGGTGGGTGCCGTCCCCGATACCCAACTCGTGTTTACAGCGGTCAATTCATGCGTATTGAGCCACGGATGGTCGTGCCCCTGCACCACCCAAAGGGTGTTGGTGGCCATATCTTTGCGCGCCACAAACCAAGGCTCGCCGTTACCTTCTTGGCTGCCGCCGATACCGATGCCTTTGCGTTGACCCAACGTATAGAAACTTAAACCCACATGTTCTCCGATCACCTTGCCGTCGTCGCGGCAAATGGGGCCGGGGTGCGTGGGTAAATAGCGATTCAAAAACTCTCTAAAGGGGCGCTCGCCGATAAAGCAAATGCCGGTGGAGTCTTTTTTACCTGCCACGGACAGACCTAGCTTTTGCGCAATTTCACGCACTTGGGTTTTGCGAAGTTCCCCCACAGGAAACATCGCTTTGGAAAGCTGTGCTTGGTTTAAGCGATGCAAAAAGTAGCTTTGATCTTTGGTTTCGTCTAACCCTCGTAATAATTCAAAGCCGTGATCGGTCTCTCGCACGCGGGCATAGTGGCCGGTAGCGATGCACTCGGCTCCCATGGCCATGGCGTGATCCAAAAAGGCATTGAACTTGATTTCGGCGTTACACAGCACATCCGGATTTGGGGTACGGCCGGCCGAATACTCGCGCAAAAAGTCGGAAAAGACGCGCTCTTTGTATTCTTTGGCAAAGTTGACGGCTTCCAAGTCGATGCCGATCACGTCGGCCGCACTGGCCGCGTCCAAGAAATCTTGGCGGCTCGAGCAGTACTCGGAATCGTCATCGTCTTCCCAGTTTTTCATAAAAAGACCGGTGACGTCGTATCCGGCTTCTTTTAACAGATAGGCACTCACGGCACTGTCGACGCCGCCGCTCATGCCGATGACAACTTTTTTCTTCATGGTTTTTCAGGCTTGCAACATGTGTTGCGCAAAAATTCTGGATTGCGGCTAAGGATACACAAAAAAGAACGCGCAAGTGCAAAACCCGCGCGTTCTCATAGATTTTTGGTCAGCTAAGACCGATTAGTGCGTCGTATCGACCAACGGCTGCACATTGGCTTGCGGTGCATGGCACAGCGTGCATTCGTGGCGAGAGGGCTGCATCACGAACTTGCCGTCGACCTTGGTCCAGTGGGTAGAAGGCATGGCCGTGGCTTGGCCCTTGACTTTGGGTGCATCAATTTTTGCGGTATTGCCGTGGCACATCACGCACATGTTGCGATCCTGCGTGATGGGGTAGTTGTTGATGGCATGCGGAATCATGGCCGGAGCCCCCAATTGGGTTTCTCGATACTGACCGGCATTGAGTTCGAATGCTTCGGGTGTCGGCACTTCAAAGGGGCTCGTTTGTTCCAAGCTCATCTTGTCGATATCTACGGGGTCGCCCACGGTGGCGGCACAGCCGGCAATAAGGCCGGTAGCGGCAAAGGCGCAAAGAAGAAGTTTTTTCATAGGGAATCTCTCCTTACTGGGTCGAATTATTTTCTTTTAGGACTGCTTTTTTTGCTGAAAAACGCGGTGCAAAACGAATGGCGTTTTCAGGACAAACGGCAGCGCAGCGTCCGCACCCGGTACATTCGCCCGAGGCGATGAAACCGATTTGGGCGGCACGCTGAAAGTTCAAGACTTGAGGTTCGGGACAGGGTTTGAGACACAGCCCACAACGCGTACAACGATCGTCGTCAAAAACGGGTTTTAAAACGCCGACTTTGCCGACAACAGACCAAAAGGCGCCAAGCGGACACAAATGACCGCACCAACCTCTGGGCACAACCAAAAAATCGAATGCAAAGATGCCGAGCACGGCCGAGATGAAGCCTAAGCCCACACCCCAAACGGCTTCGCGCCACAAGAATGCTTGGGGGCTCACCCACTCGAAGGCCGCTGCGCCCGTGATGACGGATGCGACTATGCTTGCGACACACAGCGCATAGCGCGTATAACGATGGATGCGCACCATGTCGGCTCGCAAACCCGTTTTTTCGCGCAGCCAGGCAGCCGAATCGGTCACCATATTCATGGGACACATCCAACCGCAAAAGGCGCGCCCGCCCAAAAGGATGTAAAGCGCCAAGACAATCAAGGCACCCGTGATCATCGTGAGTTCCGGCGCGTGACCTGCAACGAGCTTTTGCAACGTAGCAAAGGGATCGGTTAAAGGAACGAGTCCGACCACTAAACTCGCCGAAAAGTCGCCAGAAAGTAACGGCGCTCCCAAAAGCGTCCAGCCCAAGCGAGCGGTGCCGACAAAAAGCGTCAAAACAGTCAATTGCAACACGCGACGCACGATGTTGACCATCAACAAACGCTTGCGGTTGGGGGTCTCGGACTTTGGAGCGCGTCCCGATTTCCGGGTCGCAAATTCGTTTTGCGTACTCATAATGTCGGGTCTTCCATGTTGTTTAAGTAATCCAGACCGCCCGGCGCCGTGTTGGCTTCTGGTGTCGGCGCTTTGGGCGCAGACTGAACCTGAGGATGGTGCGGCTGCTCGTCTTTCCAACCGAGGCGATAGTGATCCCCAATGCGTCCCAACACCGCTTTGCGATCGACGATGTTGATCGCCGCTTCCTGCGTCGGACAACTCCACGTACAAAGCCCGCAGCCGGTGCAGTGATCGGGAACGATCGTCGGCACAAAGACTGCGTGTTTGGAGAGTTCTCGCGGGTGCGGATCGAGTTTCAAGGCCTTGTCTTTGACGGGGCAAATGCGATAGCAAATTTCGCAACGCAAACCCTGCCAACTCAAGCACGACGCGGGATCGACGACGGCGACACCCATACGCGCGTCGTTAATGTCTTTCATCTCGCGATCCAAAGCGCCCGAGGGACACACGCGCACACAAGGAATGTCTGCGCACATGTAGCAGGCGACTTCTCGCGGAACAAAAAACGGCGTTCCGTAAGGGGCGGGGTCGGAGAGTTTGGCAAGTTTGAGTGTCTTATACGGGCAAGCTTGAACACACAGCCCGCATTTCAGGCACATGGTCGCAAAATCGGCGTGCGCGCCCGGAGGCAACGGCACCCAGCCTTTGGCCTTGGCGTCTTTGACCCAACTTGAGAGAACTCCCGTTCCCAAAACCGCAATTCCAGCGCCTTGAAGCGCAATGGAAATCACTTCGCGTCGATTGGCTTTGATTGGCATTTCGATTTTCTTCGTTTTCTCTCGTACCGAGCCGAAGGGCTCGGCACGAGAGGCGTTTAAACCTCAATGTCGGATTTAGGCGCGCGTGACACGAACGGCCGATTTCTTGAAATCGGGTTCGGCCGAAATCGGATCGGTCGCGTCAATACAAAGCTTGTTGCACTGAACCGATTCGTCAAAGAACGCCAACCAAACCGTGCCCTTGGGCATCTTCATGCGGCCTTGGGTTTCCACCAACGCCTTGATGGTGCCGCGACGGCTCGTGATCTGGGCCACGTCGTTGCGTTTTAAGTCGCGCTTTTGCGCATCTGTCGGGTGCATATAGAGCACGGCCGACGGAGCCGCACGGTGCAACTCAGGCACGCGGCGCGTCATGGTGCCGGTGTGCCAATGTTCCAGAATTCGACCCGTGCAAAGCATCAAGTCGTAGTTAGCGTCGGGTTTTTCCACGGGTTCGGCAAACGGACGGAAGAAAATCTTGGCGCGTCCGGGCAAGGGCTTCGGGGTCTTGTCGGTGATGCCGTCGAGGTTACCCTGAGGAATGGCCTTCATCAACTTGCCGTAGAACTCAAAGTCGCCCGTCTTGACATAAGGATCGTACTCGGCATTGAAGCGATATGTCGTTTCCTTGCCGTTGACCACGGGCCACGTGAGCCCTCTGACCTTGGGATCCATGTAGGTGTCGAACTCTGCCAAATCGTGACCGTCACCCAACGTGAACTGACGGTATTCGGTAAAGAGTGCCTTTTCGGGGAACCAGTCCACACCCAAAATTCTCTGGGTGCTGTTTTGCGTGCCCGGATACTTGGCATCCGGCCACTTGCATTCCTTGGTTTCCTTCATGCCGGCAAAAAGCACGTCGAAAAGCGAGGCTTCGGGGTCTATGCCCATGGCCTTGGCGCCTTCCAGAACGTCGGGCAGGACTTTGTCGTTACTTAACTTCTTTTCGCCCCAGCATTCTTTGACCTTAAAGCGTTTGGCAAATTCCATCATCATGGCGATATCGCTCTTGGCTTGTCCCGGAGGCAGAACCATCTGCTGCCAAGCCTGGGTGCGGCGCTCGGCGTTGCCATACAGACCCCACTTTTCAAAGATCATGGCGGCAGGCAAAATCAAGTCGGCGACCTTAGCCGACAACGTCGGATAGACGTCGGCTACCACCACGAAGTTTTCGGGCTTGCGAGCCGCACGCAACCAGTGATTCGAATTCGGCGCCGATTGGAAGACGTTCACAACCTGCGTCCACAAGAAGTTGACCGAGCCGTCTTCAAGACCGCGCAACAAGCCCATGATGGGCTTACCCAAAACGGGATTCAAAGTGCCTTCGGGCACGTTCCAGAGTTTTTCAGTCTTTTTGTGATGTGCGGGGTTACCCACCAACATATCGGCGGGCAGTCGATGCGAGAAAGCGCCCACTTCGCGGGCAGAGCCGCAAGCCGAGGGTTGTCCCGTCAAAGAGAAGGCACCGTTACCGGGGCGAGCCTGTTTGCCGGTCAAAAGGTGAAGCGCGTAGATCTGTTCGTTGACCCAAACGCCGCGCACGTGCTGGTTCACACCCATACACCAGAAAGACAGGATGTCGCGCTTGGCGTCGCAATAGATGTCGGCCAAAGCGACGAGCTTTTTCTTGAAACTCTCGAGCGTTTCGTCCGGATCGCCCTTAGCCAAGTTGGCCACGAAGTCCAAGGTGTAAGGTTCGAGACCGCGACGGTATTCGTCAAAGGAGATGTGCCAGTGGCCGCCTGCGGTACCGCCCGCGTGCTTTTGTTCGACTTCGATGCCAGCCTTGCGACGTTGCCCCACGGCTTCTGCTTCGGACAAAACGATCTTCTTTTGCTTGGCCTGAATGTCTTTTTCCGCTTCAAAGGCAAATTTGTCGGTCGGGCGCATACCGTAACCGATGTCGACGTTGCCGGTCGCAAAGATGCAGTGTTCGTCGATGAACTTCTGGTTGAAAGCTTTGCGGCGCACGATTTCGCGAGCCAGGAAGTTGGCAATGGCTAAGTCCGTATTGGGCTTAAAGATGATTTCCAAGTCGGCCATGCCGGACGACAGATTCGTGTGCGTTGTCAAGTTCACAATCTTGGTGGCCTTGTGCGTGAGTTTGCGGTCGGTCACGCGGCTCCAAAGCACCGGATGGGCTTCGGCCATATTGTTGCCCCAAAGAACCATGGCGTTGCACTTTTCAATGTCGCCGTAGACGTTGGAGGGTTCGTCCACACCAAACGTCTGATAGAAGCCTACCACGGCGGAAGCCATGCAAAGACGAGCGTTAGGATCGATGTTATTGGTTCTGAAACCGGCCTTGAGCAATTTGGATGCGCAATAAGCTTCGGGGATTGTGTACTGGCCCGAGCCGATGATGGCAACACCTTCGGGGCCTTTGGTTTCGTAGACGCGACGGAACTGACGTTCCATTTCAGCGTAGGCCACGTCCCAAGACACGGGTGTGAAGGCGCCGTTTTTATCAAACTTGCCGTCCTTCATACGCATCAGAGGTTGTGTCAGACGATCCTTACCGTAAAGAATCTTGGCATTGAAGTAGCCTTTAATGCAGTTTAAGCCTCGATTGACCGGGGCATCGGGGTCACCCTTGGTGGCAACCACGCGCCCGTCGAGAACGCCGACTTGCAGTCCGCAGCCTGTACCGCAGAAGCGACAGACACCCTTGTGCCATACGATACCGGCGTCGCTGTCTTTGGCCGCTTGTGCGGCTGCTTGCGTCACGGGCAAGCCTACGGTCAAAGCCGTGGTGGCGGCAACGCCCGTTTTGATCAATTCACGACGTGAAATAGGAATAACTCTGGGTTGAGTCATGGTTTCTCTCTCCTAAATTTGGGCCGTCTTGCTCTTTTTCGAGCCCCGGGACTTGTCATGCCGGGCGAAGATTTGTTTTTATGGGTTCGAAACGGCGCTTTCTGAGTCAAAAATAGTTATGGGGTGTCGTCTTCGCGATGCACGACAAGGCTTACGTCAACGACGCCTTCGAGTTTGCGGATTTGGGCAAAGCGATCGGTTTCGGCTTCGATCGTTTCTTCTTCGAGAACGACGACAAAACGACCGGTCGCGTGATCCGTTTGATGAATTTCGGCACCGGGCAACGCTTTGAGCTCATTTTCAAGCTTCTCAAAGTTTTCAGGCACGCAGGTGACGACTAGGCCGGAATAAAACATTTGACAAATCTCTCCTGAGAGGATTGCAACGGGGATTGGCAATCCATTGGCTTATCCTACCGAGTGAGTAGGTGAGAAAGTGCAGAATTTAGGTGTAAACACTTACACCTATTGATAGTGTTTAAAACGATACTGGAGGAAAAATTCAATGAAATCAACGGTTAATTTGTAAATTGGCCTACAGAGCCACTAGGCCATTTGCCAAAATTGCCGGAAAAGAAAGACGAAACTTCCGGCCAAAATGAAACCCGAAACGAAGCGGCTTCGTTTCGGGTTCGGGGGAGCTGGGGACGGCGATTGTACCGTCCCGAGTCCGAGGTGTTTGGGGAGCTTCGAATTTAACTCCCCCTTTGTCCTAACACCTAAATCATTTTTGTTTTCTTTTTATATTAGATGTAACCGTAAACCATACCCAACAGGTAACCGACGATGACGGCAGTGATAACACCGATCAAGCCCGGCAAGATGAAGGAGTGGTTGATCACGAACTTGCCGATGTGCGTCGTACCGGAGCGGTCGAAGGTCAAAGCGGCCAAGTCAGACGGATACGTCGGCAGGATGTAGTAGCCGTAGGCTGCAGAAGCCATAGCCACGATGATGCCAGGAGGCGTACCGATAGCCAATGCCACGGGAACCACGGTTGCCACAGCGGCAGCCTGAGAGTTCACGAGCTTGGACACCAACAGAAGAACGATACCGAAGGCCCACGGAGCGGTCTTAATCCAGTCGGTCAAAGCAAGCTTCAGGTCGGCCAAGTGGTTCGAGAACATCGTATCCGACATCCAAGCCACGCCGTACACGGAAACGATGGCAACCATACCGGCGTTAAACACGTTGGTCTTGTTGATCTTCTTAGCGTCGCAGAACATGACCATGAGGATACCGGCCAAGAGCATGAACATCTGGATGACCAAGGTCATGGACAAACGCTTCTTGCCGACGAGCGGGCGAAGTTCGGGGAAGGAACCCAAAATAGCCACGACAGCAACGGTCACGAGGAAGATCCACAAGCTGCCCCACTGCTTACCGGAGAACTTGACACCAACCAAGGTGGTCGTTTCACCGTAAACATAAGCACGCTGTTCCGGATCGGCAATCAAAGCCTGGAACTTTTCGTCCTTATCGAGGTCCTTACCGCGGAATACAGAGAAGGTACCGACCATGAACAAACCGACGATAGCGGCCGGAATCACGATCGCGAACAACTGCGGGAAGCCGAAGGGCTTGCCACCGACCAGCTGACCGTCCAAAAGGGCGATCATGGAAACGGCAGCAACGGCAGCCGGCGAGCAGATCACGCCCATCTGAGCAGCGATCGTCGAAGCAGCCATCGGACGTTCCGGACGGATGTTATTCTTAATAGCAACGTCATAGATAATCGGCAACATGGTATAAACCACGTGACCCGTACCGCAAAGAACCGTCAGGAACCAGCAGAGGTAGGGAGCCAAGTAGCAAACTGCGCGCGGATGACGACGCAAAACGCGTTCGGCGATCTGCAGCAAGCAGTCCAAACCGCCAGCAGCCTGCAAAGAAGCACCGGCACACACCACAGCCATAATGGTCAGGATCACGTCAACGGGCGGCTTACCGGGTTTCAGACCGAAGCCGAAGATGAAGATCACCAAACCGATACCACCCATCAAACCGAGCGTCATACCGCCCTTGGGTGCTGCGTAGAACAAGCAGGCCAACAACACTAAAAGTTGTAGCCAAAAGTCAAAACCAATCATTTTCTATCCCCAGTGAAATGTTAGGACGGTGCAATTATGATGGTAAGTACTGCACAAATGGGCTAGAACTTTAGGGTTATTTGATCTGTATCTAAACGTAAAGAACATTTACCCTTGCAAGAGTAAGGGTAAGCACTTAAGTTTGCCCGAAAAGTCGTGCTGTATAAGGATAAATTACAAAAACGTATGGCTGAGAGTTTTGTAAAGATTGAAATATGCGAGAAAAATGATTTACCACAAAGGAGGTAGATTTGTCGTGAAAAGGGTATGAAATTCCTGTGAAATACTTCGATCGACCATAAAAAAAGCTCGCCGACAAAATGCAGGCGAGCGTTAAAGTCAAAGTGGGTTTGCGATGAATCAACGCACGACTTCGTAGGGCCAATCGAGAATACCGCCGAAGTTGTAGACGTTCTTCCAGCCGTTATCGGCCAAAGCGCCCGCTGCCATGCCGCTGCGACGACCGCTGCGGCAGTAAAGAAGGTAGGTCGCATTTTTATCGGCGATGATAAAGGGAATTTTTCCGGCTTGAATCTGATCGAGCGGAATGTTAACGGCGCCCGGGATATGCCCCTGAGCAAATTCATCGGGGGTGCGCACGTCGACAATGCGAAGTTTGGCACCCGAATTCATCATTTCACGCGCTTGCTCGGCGCTGATGTCTTTGTAGTTCATGGCAAATACGTCGGTAGAGGTGACGGGGCTCAGGCCTAAAAAGCCTGACAGAGCGGTACTCAATAATAGTGGTTTGATATGAATCGTCATAATATGGCAATTAAAAGGCAAAGTGATGATCGAACTAACGTCGATTGTAAGCCGCAAATCGGCAAGCGCAACAAATTCGCGAGGTGCTCGACGAAAGACAGAGAGCGAAGCGCTTAGAATTTCGTCAACCGAATTAAATTTTGAGGAAAATTCCATGTTTTTGCGATTGTTGTCGATTGCGATGGCTGCAACAGTATGCACTGTCGCTTTTGCGGGCGGTAATACAGAAATCGCTAGTTTCAATCAAGCCAAGCAATTGTTGGAAAAGAAGGTCTATAAAGATCACCGCGTCACTTTTTATTGTCAGGCATCTTTTGACGCGAAGAAAAATATCGATTTGCCCTCGGGCTTCACCACGCCCAAGCATGAAAAACGCGCCCATCGCGTAGAGTGGGAGCATGTGGTGCCCGCGGAAAATTTCGGACGCGCCTTTGTCGAGTGGCGCGAGGGCGATGCCAAGTGCGTGGACAATAAGGGAAAGTCTTTTAAGGGCAGAAAGTGTGCGGAGAAAGCCAACGAAACGTTTCGTTTGATGCAGGCCGATATGTATAACCTGTATCCGGCCATCGGTGCCGTGAACGCCCTTCGCTCCAACTACCGCTATAGCCAACTGCCGACAAGTCCCGTGACGTTCGGCACCTGTCCCATGAAAATCGACGGCAACCGCGTGGAGCCGCCCGAATACACGCGTGGTGCTATTGCTCGTACGACGCTTTATATGGCCGACGTCTATCCTCAATACAGACTTTCAAGTGCCGATCGCAAGCTGATGGAGGCTTGGAACAAGATGTATCCGGTGGATAAGTGGGAATGCCTGCGTGCCGAGCGCATTGAGAAGATTCAGAAAAACGAAAACACGTTCGTCAAAAACGCTTGCCGCAACGCAGGCTTGTCGAAGTAAAGACTTACACTGCCAATTCCCAAAAATCGACATCTAAGAACCGGCCGAACTTTCGGCCGGCTTCGGTGACAGTGCCGACAAATCGGAACCCCAATTTTTCGTGCAAGGTTCTGCTCGCGATGTTGTCGCTTGTGACAAGCGAATAGATTCGATGGGTTCGAGAATCGGCTTTGGCCCAATCGATCATGGCTTGGGAAAGTGCAAGTCCGACGCCCTGACGACGGAAATCTTGGCTCACATAAACCGACAATTCTACCGAGGTGCTGTAAGCGGTCTTGGGATTGAAGGTCGACAGACTCACGTAGCCAGCAACACGACCCTCGATTTCTGCCACCCACAGCGGGTGATTGGCTTTGTTGTGGGCTTCAAACCAAGCCAAGCGCGAATCGGCAGTGACGGGTTCTGTATCAAACGTGGCCGTGCCGTGTAGCACTTCATTGTTGTAGATGGCAACGAGTTCGACCAAATCGCTGTAACAGGCGGGACGGATAATCATAAGCGAACCTTTCGAGACTATTCGGGTAGGGCATCGAAGCCGTGCAGCCACAACGACTTCAAAAGAATGAGCGTGGGACCTTTGGGGGTGACATAACCCGTTTCCCACTTGATGACCGAACTCAAGGAGACGTCGAGCATATCGGCCAAATCTTCGCGACTGATGTCAAGACGCTCTCTTAAATGACGGATTGCCGGACCGTCAAAGGTTTCTGGCATGTCTCTGCGCCGATTCTCCAGTTTGGTAGCGTCGAAAGGATCTTGCGAAGTGCCCAGAGCGGTTGCGTTCGTGTCGTCATTATCTGAAGCCTGCTGTTTGCCCTTTTGAGGGCGCATGGCAAAGTGAAGGCGCTTGCGATTCGGATTGAGAAGCTCGAAAAAGGAGTCGCGACACTTGTCCAGAAGACAAAGCATGACGCAGGCAGGTCCCGGAATGTTTTCTCCGTCGCGCTCCCAGCGCAAGACCGTTTTGTCCTGAACGCCGAAAAGAGAGGCCATCGTGCTTTGGCTCAACCCCAGTTCTTTGCGCAGTCGACGGACGTCGGCCGGTGCATAGACGGGCAAAGACATCTGGCCGTTGACAAAATCGCGCATACGCAATTCAAAGCGAGAAAGCTTGCCGAGACTGTATAAGTCTCTTGCGGCTAAGGGCGAGAGGTTTTTAAGCTGAGAACGGCTGGGCATGGCAATTCTTTTCCTTTTTTCAAAGCTTGGACAATGATGCCACAAAATTGAGAAAAAAGAGAAAAATGAGTAAAAATTGTCAGCAATTAAAAAGATCCCTCAAGACGAAGCTTGAGGGATCGGCGAAAAGAATCGCGTAAGCGAAACCTACTTCAAGTTCTGGTAGACCTTGGGATCAACGGGTTCCATCCAGGTGGTGCCGGCACCGGTTGCCATGACGGACAAGTGCTGGAACCAAGAACCTTGTGCGGCACCGTGCCAGTGTTTGGTGTTTTCAGGGATCGTGACGGTCACGCCCGGAACAATCTTTTTGGGTTCTTCACCCCAAATCTGGTAGTAGCCGGCACCCGAAACACCTACTAAAATCTGACAAGACCCTTGGTGCGTGTGCCAGTGGTTGATGACGCCCGGCGCAAACGTGACGTTGGAAACGCCCGGATTCACACCTTTGCCGGTCAACGGCGCCAGGAACGTTTTGCCCGTGAAGTATTTTTCATAAGCGACGTTATCGACCCCAATCGGAAACACCGTGCCGCCGGTTTTCATCAAGCTTTCGGTGATTTCTTTGACCTGAGCTTCGGTGGGCGCGTCGGCAGCCATCGCAACGGAAGACAAACCGACGAGGGAAGCGGCAACCAGGGTAACGAGTTGAGTTTTCATAGCAAACTCCGTGAAAAGGATTGTTAGAGAGAATTGCGCAAAATTTGGATGACGCCCGCCTTATCGATCGGACGGAAGGCACCTTCCAAGGACCACCAGCACTGCGCGACGTGATCTGCCATTTCTTCAAAGTGCGAGTCGTCAACGCCTACATCGGAAAGTTTGGACGGAATACCGATCGAAGCAAAAAATTCGGCCGTTTTGTCAATGGCGGCGGTGGCCAAGGTCATGGTGTCGAGACTTGCGTCCATTCCCCATACGCGCACGGCATATTGGGCAAAACGCGGTGCCGTTTCATCGGTTAAGGTGTAGCGCATCCAGTGCGGCGTGATAATGGCCAAACCTGCGCCGTGGGTAATGTCGTGGAAGGCCGAAATTTCGTGCTCGATCCCGTGGCAGGGCCACACGCTCGGCGTTCTGCCGATGCCCAAGAACCCGCAGCAGCCGAAAGAGCTTGCCATCATCAGTTCGCTGCGCGCGTCGATGTCGTTAGGGTTGGCAATGGCTTTCGGAGCATTTTTGATCACGGTGCGAAGCATGGCTTCGCAGAAGCTGTCGGTGATTTCGTTGCCTTCTTTCACAAAATACTGCTCAAACGTGTGCGACATGATGTCGGCGGCACCGGCGGCGGTGTGCCATGCCGGAACGGAGCAAGTAAAGCTCGGATCCATAATGGAAGCCACCGGCCACAGTTTGGGCGAGCTGATCGGCAACTTTTCGTTTGTGTCCAAATTGGAGATGACGCCCGAAGGATCGAATTCACTGCCCGTGGCGGCCAATGTCAAAACAGAGAAGAAAGGAAGACCGCGCGTGATTTTGTTGGAGTCCAAAACCAAGTCCCAAGGATCGCCCTCGTAGAAAGCGCCGGCGGCAATGGCCTTGGTCGCGTCAATGACGCTACCGCCGCCTACGGCCACCATAAAGTCGATCCCTTCTTTCTTGCAGATTTCCACTCCTTTGCGAATCGAAGTGATACGCGGGTTGGGCTCGATACCGGAAAGTTCAAAGATTTCGCAATCGGAAAGCTGTTCTTTCACACCGGCCAATATGCCGTTTTTAACGATACTGCCGCCGCCATAGGTGATGAGCACCTTTTTGCCGTAGCCGGCCACCGTTTTTTTCAATTCATTCAGACGACCCACGCCGAAAATCAGGTGCGTGGGCAAATAGAGGTCAAAAGACTGCATTTTTTAAATTTCTCCCTGTATGTGCTCGCTTAGAGCATCGATAAGCGAAATTTACGCGACCCAACGGCGAAAACCGTGCCTAATTTTCTCAAAAACAAATAAGAATGTTTTAGTTTTAACTATGCGCAAAAGTTTTGGATGAAATTTGCTATAGAACGAAAAAAAATTCCGACCCTGCACACATCGGTACAGGATCGGAACGTTTTCTTAGGAAGATGTCGATATGAGATTACTTCGTCAAAGCACGCTTGATGGCGTCGGCGGCAACACGACCCGAGGTGAGAGCCCAACCGACGTTGGCACCGGCCGGGGAGTCGTCACCCATTACGCCACCCACGAGTTCGCCGGCTGCATACAGTCCCGGAATTGTCTGACCCTTGGCGTTGATGACATTTAACTGATCGTTGGTCTTCAAACCACCCATGGTCGTCGCAAAGCGCGGCTTTTGTTCGACGATATAGTAGGGGCCTTCTGTAGCGATTTCAGCCTTCATGTACTGAACCGGACGATCGAAGTCGGCATCCTTACCTGCACGCACAAAGCCGTTGTAGCGAGCCACGGTCTTCGCTAAGTTCTTGGCATCAATGCCCGCCTTGGCGGCAACTTCTTCCAAGGTTGCGCCTTTTACAAAGAGCGGGGTCTTTTCGGCAGCCAAGTACTTGTCGGCATCTTCATGAGACACACCGGTTTCGGGTAAGCGCTTATAAAAGCCTTCCCAGCTCTTTTGGTCCATAAAGACATAGCCCTGACCGTTGGCGGTTTCGAGCATCGGGTCGAGAATGTGGCGGTTGGAAGCCTTTTCGTTCACGAAACGGTTACCCTTAACGTCAACGAGAATACCAGCCTGATCAAAGGCGCCGACGTTGGCGTAGATCGTGGACTTGGCAATGCCCGGAGCCACTTCGATACCGTTGGGATAACGCTTGCCGTAAGCCATCAATTGAGTGTCGGCACCTAAGTTCATGGCCAAGCGGTGACCATCGCCCGTCGAAGACACCGGACCGTAGTACAGGGTCGAACGAATCGGTTCCTGAAGCATTTGCTTGTTGTTGCCAAAGCCGCCCGTGGTCAGCAACGTCGCTTTGGCGCGAATCGTCACTTCGGTGCCGTCGTTGGCCGTGGCTTTCACGCCGATCACGCGACCGTCCAAGTCGGTGATGAGGTCGTTGACACGGGTATTGAAGAGCACTTGCGTGCCGTTTTTGCTAATGACTTCGCGCAGATGCTGAGCCATGGTCTTGGCGCCGCCTTCAAATTCCACTGCACGGCGGTGAGAGTATTCGGCCAAGTAGGGCAAATCGTTGGGGATGATCTTGACACCCACGTCGTCATGCAACCAGTCGATGGTCTGGCCTACGTTTTCAGCGTAAAGACGGAGCTTACCCTTGTCGTTGAGGTTGTGGCCGTTAGCTAAGAAGTCTTGCATCATGGATTCGACCGAGTCGTCCGTGACACCGAATGCTTTCTGAAGCTTGGAACCCTGAGCCACGACCTGACCGCCCGAGATGGCGGCGGCACCACCGATATAGGGCATCTTTTCAACGAGGATGACGTTTAAGCCGTTGTAGCGACCGCGAATGGAGGCAGACATACCTGAGCCGCCGCCACCTACGACTACCATGTCGGTGTAGTAGGTCTTTTTAGCCGAGCTCTTTTTGACTTGAACCGGAACCAATGCGGCAGGATCGCCGCCTGCAGCGCGGATGCAGTTGTTGACAGCCGTAAAGATGGCTTTGGACGTGATAGAGGCGCCGGTCACGCCGTCGATTTGTGTCGATTGCAATTCGACGATTTTCTTGGGCAACTGTTCGACGGCTACCGACCCGATGCCTTGCGTTTCGGACTGCTTGGTGACCTTGACGGACTTGATGGCGTTGTCGCTAAAGACAACCTCAACAGCCACGGGGCCGTGAATACCCTGTGCTTCGGAGGTCTGCGTCGAGGGCGTGAAGGTTGCGGCTTGGGAAAGACCTGCAACGGACAAAGAAACAAGAGCCGATGCGGCAAGGATGCGTTTCATGGAAAAATCTCCCACAATGGAATCAAAAATCTTGGGCGAATTATTCCGCAATACCGGTTTTTTCGATACCGTCTCTGGGATGTATGGCTGGTGGTAAAGGCAGTTGGCACATAAGCGAAGTTTCAAAGATTTTTAAGTGAGCTTGAAAAATGATCGCAATCGTGAAAATGTAGAAGAATCAACGTTGTCCAAGAGAGAAATTGTCAAAAAATGCTCAATCAAATATCAAAACAGCATTCAAATTTTGCCCTATATTGTGTGACCACTGTTCTCTGACTTAGCGAAGCCCGTATTGGAACCGAATTTCCTGCACGACGGCAATGGGGTGAGTGCCCAAAAGTTTAGGGCGAGGAACACGTTGACTGGAAACTTCGATGGCACGTAATGCGACGCGATCGAGTTCCGGATTGCCCGATGTACGACGCAGACGAATGTCTGAAAAGCTGCCGTCGGAGTCGATGACAAAGGCATAGGTGACGATGCCGATTAAATCTTCGTGACCGAATTGCAGACGGTGCGAGTGAATTTCGAGACTCACGGCATCCAAGTATTCGTTGTAGGCGCGACGGCGATTTTCTGCGAGTTTTTCTTCTTGCGCAGTGGCCGGCGTCGTAAATGCATCCAGACTCAGGATACCCGCTTCGTCGACCACGAGTGCTTCGGTACTGTCCAAATTCAGGCGCACGAAACTGCGCCCGGCATCAGTCGGTGCGTCAAAACCGCTGAAAGCTGCTAATAAAACGGCGTGCAGTCCCAGCGAAGTCATCAATCCGATGCGAAGCGGCTCCGAGAGACTCATTTTTTCTGTCCTTCGGGGGCGGTTGCTACCATCAGTTTTTCGCCGCCGTTACGTCGCACATGGTCGACCAAGAAAATAAGCGATTCTACAGGCGCTTGAGGCGAAGCCAACAGAACCATTTGACCGGGGTGGGATCGAAAAGTTTTCACCAAATCGTGGATTTTGTAGGGAAGATCGTCGCGCGCGACCGGCACATCGTCGATGGTGTATTTTCCGTCGGTTGAAAGTCGGATTTCGACAATGCGTCCGGAGATTGCTTTGGTAGCTTTAGCTTGCGGCAGGTCGATATCTAACCCATGGATGGTAAACGATGCGGCCAAAACAAAAAAGAGCAGCAAAATGAAGATGACGTCCATCAAAGGCGTCATATCCAAACCCGTCGTTGAAGCGTGCCTGGGAGTGATGCGAATCATAGTTTCCTCACGATTCAGGCATTTTGGTTGACCTGAGGTTGCTGTAAAACGATGTTGCCCGCAAGCGTCAGGAAGTTCGCCATTTCACGCACGCGCGCTTCGAAGTAGGCTACAAAGAGATAGGTCGGAATTGCAATAAATAACCCCGTTGCCGTGGTGATCAAAGCCTGCCACAGCCCTTCGGCAAGTTTGGTCATATCTACTCCGGTCGTGGTGGCGGCAATCACGGAAAACGCATCAATCATGCCGAGAATTGTCCCCAATAGCCCCATGAGCGTTGCGGTCTTGGCAATGACCGAGAGTAACCCCAATCGCTTTTCCATGACGGCAACGACAGATTGACCGGCAATGCCGATGGAGATTTCGTCTTTTTTAGTTGCCAGCACTTCGCGAAAAAGCGCTAAATGATCCGAATTTTTAAGTGATGTCATGACATCGGATTCGGTCGACAAAACCGTGATGCCTTTGGGAACGCGATAAGGGGAAATCACCAAAAAGCGTTCGACGATAAGGCCCAAAGCCGCAATCGAGAGAATCAGTAAGGGCCACATCATGGGGCCGCCTAATCGCATGAGTTCCATCTCAATTTTCCTATTTCGGTGTGTTGAGACTTTCCGGTGAAGTCACAATTTTGAATCCGGCAGGAGTCGCAATGCCGTGGCCGATTAAAACGAAAAAGCCGACAGGTTCTGCGCCGGAGGTCTGCGACCATTTTTCCAACATGTCTTCGGTTGCCGGCTCATAAGACAAAAGACCGGAAGCAAATTGAACGACCGACAAACCCTCGTCTTGAATGTTGACGATCCCTTTGGCGCGACGCAAACCCGTACCTGCCGTTTGGATGATTTCAGAGAGCTGATTTTCGGTTACGGCATTGGGGATCTCGATCGTCACCGTTTCGAATTCGTTGGCCGTAGGCTCGATAGGCTTGAAAGTCCGTTTAAATGCAAAGCCGGTCGACGTCTCAGGTGTTGCTGTTTTGGGCGACTGTTGCGAGGGTAGCGGTTTTTGCTCGGTATCGAGCCAGTGGTAATAGAAGTTGTCCAACACGGCAAAGGGAATCGCACCATGAAAGGCGCCGACAACCAAAGCTTGGTTGTTGAGTTCATGCAGACGCTGCATCAAGTGTTCGAGATGGGGTTCGTCCACCAAGTCGGCTTTGGAAACCACCAGAACGTCTGCATTTAATACCTGCGACAAACGGCATTTGGCGTCTTCATCGTCGGTCACGGAGAGCGCTTGCGGATTTTGAGTGAGCGTCCAACCATCGACTACCGTGATCAAAAGGCCGCGCTTGACCAAGTCGTTTAAAGCCAATAGTGAATACAGAACATTGACCGGATCGGCTACGCCTGTCGTTTCAAGCACAAATTGTTCGGCCGGTGTCGTTTCCATCAAACGCAAAATTCCGGGGCGCAAACTGTCGGCCAAGGAGCAACACACGCACCCGTCGTCCAAAGCCTCCACACGTGTTTGTCCGGCCAGTACGAGACTGTCTAAATCCACCTGGCCGAATTCGTTTTGAATGACGCCCGTGAATCGTTCGCGACCGTTCAAGTATTCCAACCACTGGCGCAGGAAGGTAGTTTTGCCGGCACCCAAAAAGCCAGTTAAAACATGAACGACGGGCAGGTCTTGTAATTCGTCCGGTTTGGGTTGGTGGGCAAAGTAAAGTTTGCGAAGGCGTTTGCCCGGAAGCTTTCCTTCGAAGTTGCCGGCTACAAAAGAGAGGCTGACGGTTCCGTCTTGGGTATCTGTACTTAAAACGAGTTCGCCTTCGTGTTTCGTTTCATGACGAAAAGCTTCGGTGACGGATGCCAGAAGCGGACACACACACGTGAAGTCGTTGAAGCCTTTTTGAGCCGAAGCAATGACAGTGAGTGCCAAAGCGTCACCCGAGATCGTAACGAGCAACTCCAACTCGGCGCAGGCAAAGGCCTCGAAATAATGGGTGTTGGCAGAAAGTTCGCGAATGCGGGAAAGATATTCTCGATCGGTAACGATCGCTTTTTTCTCGGAAGTTAATGCGGCTACGCCGGCACTGTCGGGAGCAGGAAAACGATACAGCGTAAAGCGTCCGGCAACGATGTCGCCCTCAGAGTCCTCATCGATAAAAGCAATGCCGAAAATGTCGGTGCTCTGCGCCAAACGAACCGTCCAAGCCGACCCGTGAGAAAACGAGGGGCGCACGCCTCTAAATCCGAGTCGGCGGGACAGTCGTCGATCCAAATGTATGCGCGCGATCAGTGCGTTGAAAAGAGTGACCGTTTCATTGCCGGCTTCGGCCGACAACGCCCTGGGTAAAAGCGTCTTGAGCATACTTTGAACCAAACCTTATGAATTGTTGTCTCAAAAGTGCGAACCCGATGCCGAGAATCGCACTTTTTCGACAATCTTAAATCTAGGACGGGAAGGTTAACGTATCCCCGTTACCCAAGTAGTTGGTGGTCTTGGAGCGGAAGCGTGCAGTGCCTTTTACGACCGGGTAGCCGGCATCGACAAACTTCTGAGCTGTAATCAAGCCCGTGCAGTGGTTGCAACCGACCTTCTGCAAGTCCCATTTCTTCAGACCGATCACCAAGTCGTCGTACTTCGGATCCCAGTCATCAAAGGGCGAGATGTGCAAGCCGCCGTAAAGACCGTAGAACTGATCCTTTTCGTAGGCCAATTCCTTGTAGGCCGTATCGGCAAAGAGAATGATGCCTTGGTGGCAGCAACCCGTGATACTCACAAGTCCTACATCCTTGACGTTGCAGTACATGGACATTTCGCCGTAAACGCGGAAGATGATCGGGCACTCGAATTGATAAAGCGCCACGCCGTCCTGTAAGCGATGCAACCCCTTGGTGACTTCGATCACTTTGCCGCGGTGACCAGCCTTTTGCATGTAGTCCTTGCCTTCCGGATAGAAGGTCGACGGACGGTACACGTCGATACCCGGAGCGTACTTCGTCACGACCGGGAAGCCCCAGTAATGATCCATGTGCTCGTGCGTGGAAATGAAGGCCTTGATTTCGTTGTTAGCCAACATCTTGTCAATGCCTTCGCGCTGGAAGCACGTATCCATCCACTGGTAGTTCCAACCGCAGTCAAAGAGGTAGCGAGTCTTTTGACCGTCCAAGGCTTCGACTTCCACCAGGCAGGAAAAGCCACCTGCGTTATCGGGATGCTGACTCAATTCCTTGGCTACGTCCCAAGCACCTGTAATGTCGTGCTTGTCCAAGTAAGGTTGAAGGTTCTTCATGCCGTCGGCGTACGTCCCTTTGCCGGCAGGTTTTCCGTTGCCAAATGGCGGCCAATTGTACGTGTATTGGTCAACGAGCAAACCGCCCGAAGCCGTTACGTCGGTCATGAAGATGCTGTTATCAAACCAACTCGTTTCCGAGATGTTGATCACCTTTACGGACTTGCAAAGCCCGATATCGGTATTGCCGCGTTGTACCTGAGGCAATACGTTCATACGCATAGGCGAATAGGAAAACGCACCCATCGCACCGATCGTTCCGACACCGGCGCCCAATGCCGCACCGGAAATCAATAATTTACGTCTATCTGTCATTTTGTCTCTCCGGTTAGTCCACAAGCGTGAAGATGGCACTCATTTGCGGCAACAGCCACACCAACAAACCGTAGAAGAGGACACCGGCGATGATACCGAATACCAAACCCACGCCCATGTCGGAATGCCATTTTTCTTGCGCGAGTTCTTCTTCTTCAGCCTTGATTTCTTCTTCGGTGCGCATCTGGAGCTTCCAGCCGGGCCATCCGTCCATGAACCACCAGTTAATCAGCCACAAGTTGATCAACCAAATCATCGGAATCATCGGGAACTGCTGCGGATGCGAGAATCCCTTTTGTGTACCGAGTAAGAAGTGAGCGTACTTGTAATAGAGGCTATACAGGATCACGGTACCCACAATCACAATCGACGTGCGAATGATGATATTGACGGGCTTGGAGAACTTGCGAGGCCAGTTTCCGCAATAAAACTGCAGGAACAATGCCGGCACCAAGCAGAAGATGGCCGTTTCGCCGACATGCAACCAACGCCAGTCGGGCGCTGCGTCGCGACGGTGACCGCGAATGGCTTCGCCCCAAGTCAGTTCTTGCATGAACCAGAAGAAGAAGCAAAGCGATACGGAAATAACGATGATGCCGAAAAACAGGCAGAAGCGGCGCAACCACGGCGTCTTAATGAGCGTAAAGGGATAGCGCTCCCAGATACCTTCCATGAACCACACCACGACCGTACAGCACATAATCCATGCCACGTGGAAGTTTGCAGAAACAGTCTGAGCAAACTCTTCCCAGTAAGGCGGCGTAATGGCCGTAAAGTACTGCCACGGGTAATACAAAATACCCATGTGGTTATGCATGGTCATTAAATAAATGACCAGACTTAATGCAAATGTTCCCATCCAAATCGAGAAGCCTTTCCAGGGTTGCACCAAGTCCTGCCAGGGACGCCCTTCAAGTGCCACAACCCACGCCGGGCTGATCCAAGAAGCGATCACGGCAAACATCATGCAGGCTTGCGCTGCATATTCGGTTGCGTAGAACTCGGTCAAACCGGGAAGCTTTTGTAATTGATCGGGATTGAAGTAGGCAAATGCCGTGTTGCCCAACACGCCTTCAAAGAACCCGTGAATGATCAAAATCAAAAGACCCACGGAAATGAAGGATAAAACCACGCCTTTTTGCAAGGGGTGCGCGTGAATCAGCCAATTGCGTCTAAAGGGCCAGAAGTCGAAGATGTAGGCCATCCAAATGAGGATGATCAACCACCAACGGCAATAGTTGTAGCCGACATAAGGCGTATAAAAACGCATAATGCCTCGCGGATCCTGAAAGATCCACCAGGTTATGGCAAAGATCACTAAGGTAAAGGCCAAATTGGCCAATGCGGGCCAGGGGCCGCTCCAACGTTTGACGAGCTTTCGCTGTTCCAGGAACGGCAGTTGTTGTGCGCCAGACATATATCCTCCGCGAATAAGCCAAACACTCGATCGTGTTTGATGACAGGAGGTTTCCGGCCCAAAGCAAATGCGGTTGTTAAGCTTCTTCTTTTTCTGTGGCGCCTTCGGGGCGCTGTGCGTTAAGCGCATTTAAAACGGCTTGGGCCATTTCTTCTCGCGTCATGTTCTCGACATCGAGGTTAAGCAATTTCGCCTGCGCCAAAATGAGCGCGGGTGAGAAATCGGAAGGGAGTTGAGTCATGCGACCTTGATCGGACTCTTCTTGCAATAGGTGAGGCTGTTCATCGGCTTGCGGCTGCCAATGTGCGGTGAAGAGTTGTCGACGGGTGCATTTCATAAGTGGTTTCTCCCGATTCCTAACTTGCAGTGTATTCTCGACAAAATTTGAAACACCCTGCCCTAAGGGTTTGATCTTAGGAGGTTTTCCCGATGCTTTTACGCGACAATTTTAAGAGTTGAAAAGTGAGTTGAAATGGATTGGTTCAAGCGAATGTGATGTGATGAAAATTTGATAGAACCTACTGTTTTAGTGGGATAAATGGATTTTTTTAAAGGAAAAGCGATAACGTGTTTTAGGATAATGACGTATTTCAAAGTAAGAAAACGCGTAACGATCGAAAGACAAATTTAAAAAGTGGGAAGTAGTGTACTCGTGAAAAATTAATCTCAAATAGATGTCGCAATCGTGCAAAAGTTAGAGCTAAGTAGTTTGAGAAAAGGATCTATCGAGAAATCCTCAAGTAGAAAGCCGAGTGAGCACCGCACTGTGCACCTTTTCAGTATGGTGTCGAGGAAGCGGGCAAGAGTGCATTGGTCGAAAGACTCGGCGGTTGCGTAGAGGTGAGGCAGTTGTTTGGTACGACGGAGATATCTAAAACGAAGACGGCATTCGATTTTTGTCCTACTATATGTCAACCGTCCTGTAACTTTGTGATGAGGAAGAAAGTCATGCAGCAATTGCATCAGTCGTTAGACAAAGACCATCCGGCATTTCAGCGTGCGATGAAGCGTTCCAAAACAGGCGCGATCGGCCACATCGGTACGCATTTCGATTGCTATACCTCGGAGCCTGAACAATCCCGCTATGAGGTTGATGCCATCATCGTCGATTGCACACAGGCGATGCCTGACGTCGCAATCTGCGAACAGTTGCCTGAGCTTAACGGGCAGGCGCTGGTTCTCTATACAGGCAATCTTGAAATGAACGAGTATGCAACCGAGGCGTATTTCCAAAAGGAAACGTTTTTGACGCAAGAGGCATTGCTCGCCATTTTGGCAAAGAGCCCCGCTTTCATCATTCTCGACTCCCACGGTATCGGAACTTCGGGCAAAGTGCACACGGCGATGGATGTTTTGTGCGAAGAGCACGGTTGTCACGTCATCGAAAACGCGCAGTTGGCGTACTTGAAAGGTAAAAGCAAAACCCGTATCACGATTATTGTCGATTTAAACAATGGTTCGACGGGCAAGCCTTGTCAGTTGTATTGCGAAGATTGACCGTGTGACACGAGAAAATTGGAGTTTAAAAAAAGCGAGGAGTCTGAAATGACTGCATAACGATTATTCCGTAAGAACAGTTCCGGCGGATAGACAATCTCTCCGACGGATAGCGGATCGAGGTTCGTGCAACTTCGGTCTGTCATTTTATGCGTATTTGGAATTTCTCGTGTAAAAACAACGTCTTTCAGAGACACCGCCATTGCATTATTTGTGAAACAAATTTGTTTTAGCTCATATCTGTAGTGAATTCGCTACGCATTGTTACCCTACAATGAACGCAGAGTATAGGGTGACAGTCTCGCTGGCTGTCCCTGAAACGAGGCCTTGTCATATGCCTGGCCTTTCTCCGTAGATATCGATAGTGATGAGTAGGTCGAAGTATCGGACGTCAATCGTTTAAAACCAGTTAGGCGCGTGATTGAAAGACTGCGAATGTCTCAGTTGTTTGGAAAAGCGGTTTTCCGGGCAGATTTCTGGTAGCACTGGTCAAGAAACTGATTCGAACGACGCCAATTTGGTCGTTCGGCGTTTTGAATCCTTCAGATTTGATGATGCTACGGCTCGATTTAACTGGAAAACTTTTAATAAAAGACATGGATAAATGCAGACTCGCCCCCCCCCCCATTTCTCAGGCTTTCAAGTCTGATTTTGCTCGCGGTCGTTGAGGCGGGTGGCGTTGCTATTGCCGCGCCGATGAGCCCTGAAGCCATAGCTTCGCAGCGTGCTATCGGTCGCGATCCAGTGCAACAGTTGCAGCAAGATGTCGAGCGCTATCGCCAGCAACACGAAGTGCGCCAGTTGCAGGAGCAACGCCGCGAACTTCAGAATCAAACGCCTAAGGCGCCTCAGCCGAGCGATCTTGGAAATTTCAAGTTCCAGTTAAACGGCGTCGACCACAATCCCTCCCTGATTCTCAAAGACGACGAAATTTCTAAAAGCGTCGAGCCTTTTATCGGTAAAGAAGTGACGATGGAAGATGTGCAGGCCATGCTTGCCGCTATCAATACGCTTTATCGGGAAAAGGGATTTGTTGTCTGTGAAGCGCGTCTGATGCCGCAACGTATTCGTAACGGTCAGCTTTTCGTTACGTTAATCGAAGGCAAGACCGGCAACGTGACGGTCAAGGGCGCTGAACACACAAGCGAGTCCTACATCAAAAACGCTTTCGATCTCGAATCGGGTAAGGTCGCCAACTATCGAGAACTCTCGGCAGACCTCGTGCGTTTCAATATGACCAACGACGTGGTGCTCTCGGTCGATATTCGTGCGGGTGAAGCCGTTGAGACAACCGACTATGAAATTACGGCGCACGAACCCAACAATTGGACAGCGACCGTTTTTGCCGACACAACAGGGGCGGAGTCTTCGGGGCGTCCGAGAGCGGGCGTGTCCGTCACGAATCGCTCTCTGTTCGGTCGACGTGACGCACTTACGGTTTTGGGCTTGGCAAGTCAAGGCAGCAAAAGCGCGATGGCCTCTTACAGTCTGCCGATCAATAGCCTCGGTACGCGTATTACGGCAAGCGCTTCCTACGGCAAGGTCGAGGTGATTGATGGCGCCTCCACTGCCGGAGACGTGAAGGCCGAATCGCAATACTACTCTTTGCGAATGGATCATCCCGTTTATGCCGATGCCGAAATGAAGTGGACGATTTACGGCGAATTTAATCGCCAGAAGTCGGAAACGGACTTTTTTGCCGTGACGATCAACGAAACGGAAATCGACACCTATAAGAGCGGGGCCGAGGCGATCTTTTTGGGCGACAACTCGGTCCTTTACGTGACGGCGGGCGTGGCGCACGCTATTGCCAAGGAAAAGACCTTTGACGAACGCTGGGTCACCAATTTGGCTATGGGTAACGCCTTCTGGCGTTGGCAGGTGACACCCAAAACCATGTTCTCGGTTTCGGGCGCTTGGCAGTCGGTTTTGGGTGGCGACGCCCTAACAACAACACAATACTTTTATCTCGGACATACGAACGGTGTTCGAGGTTATGACAACGACGTTCTTTCCGCCGAACAGGGGGCTTATATCAATATCGAAGCGAGCTATGCGCCCGCAGGTCCCCAAACGGCGATTTTTGCATTCTTTGATGCTGGCAAACTCGGGCGCGAATCCTCTTACGAAAAGCGGGAACTCGCGTCCGTCGGTGCGGGGGTGACCTGGCCGCTTTGGTCGGGCGCGTCCGTGACGGGCTCGGTGGGATTTCCCTTGGTGCGCCACATCGGCGACGAACAACACGTGAATAAAGCGCGTTTTGACCTGGCGGTTTCTGCAGTTTGGTGATCCTAATTTTTAAGGGATCCGGGTTCAATGACGATAACCCATGACAGAAACGCATACTGAAAAGGTAGTGATATGAATAAGATCTTCAAGGTGCTGTGGAATAAGGTTCGCGCGACAAGCGTTGTGACAGATGAAGCAAAGACTGCACACGGTAAAGGCCGTCAGGGCGTGCTCTCGACGACATTGGGCGCTGCCACGGCTACAGGGGCAGCATCGCTTTTGTTTGTTCTGTCTCCGATGACAATGGCAGCAAGTACCATTACGCCGGGGTGGAACAACACTACCGTGTCTAGTAAAGACGGCGTGCATAACATCACGACCAATGCGATTCAGGGTACTGTCGGCATCAACAAGTTCGATCGATTCGAGATCGTCCAGAAAGAAATCGCCAATCTGCAGTTCGGTTCGGCCAATAAGCTTTTAAATTTTGTCAATCAGCAGATCAAGGTTGACGGGACGGTAAACGCTGTCAAAGATAACAAGATCGGCGGCGACCTCTACTTTATTTCGCCTCAGGGCATGGTGGTGGGCTCCACGGGCGTGATCAATGCGGGAAGTCTGTCAGTCGCTACACCCAAGCAGTCGACCTATGACGAATGGCTGACACAGGCCGATACTCCGAGTATGTACGCTGACCGACTTGTCGATACGATAGATTCCGGCCATTATGCGATTAACCCGGCCGGCATCATTACCGTTAACGGCAGCATCAATGCGGGCAATCGTATTGCACTGCGTGCAAAAGAAATTACGGTAGGCAGTACGGGTGCTCTCAAGACCGGGGTGGACGATTTTGCCAATCTCGTTAACATTAAAAATGGTACGGCAACGGTGAGTGCCGGGCTTGATCCGAAACTGGAATTCTCAGTTGACTCCAATTCGGGTGACATCATTCTTGCCGCTCGTGCCGAAGTTGAATCGGCGGGTATTATTTCGGAATCAAAGAAGGGCAGTACCTACCAAGAAAACGTTCAAGCAACGATCACGGTTGAAAAGGGCGGCACGGTCACGGCTCAAGGCAATATTAAGGCAACAGCCGAAGCCGGCAACGGCGAATACGATTTGGTCAAAGCTTCCGGTAGCGATAAAGAAGGCGACTATGACTTTAAAGTCAATGAAGCCACGCAGTCCTATAACGTCACGGCCACTGTGACGATCAACGGAACGTTAACGGCCGGCGGCGATATCGACCTGAAAGCGCACGCATTCAATCTTGTTGACAACTCTTTTGGCTTTAATCTGGCAACAATCACCGAGCAGGCTGGCGGTGGTTTTGCCAATGCGCTTTTCGGTAGCACTGTAGCCTATGCCGATGCCGACGCCGTCTCTAAAGTGGTGGTGGGAGAATCGGGCGTTGTTCAAGCTCAAAACGGAAGTGTGAACGCCGAAGCGATCACAACGATTGATCTCAATGTCGGGGATTCGACTGCCGTTCGCAACCTCAATAAGCTGGGGAGTGTGAAGGAAATTCCTACGGCTGCCGTTGCTGTGGTGAAGGCAAACGCACAAAGTAACGTTGAAATTCAAGGTCGGGTTCAAGCTCAAAAAGACATCACGCTTAAAGCGCATAATGATTTCACTGTTTTGGCAGAAACAAAGGCGCAGACACTGGAAGGCTCCAACATGCAGGTTGCAGTCGTGGTGGGCGACTTTGCCTCCAACTCCGACGTGACGATTGGTAAAACGGCCAAGGTTGGGGCGGCAGATGCCGATGGCAGTTTTGGGTCGTTGAAGGTTGAAGCCGGTAGCGACAATCGCGTTGAAACATCGGCTGAAGCGATTGTTTATTCTAAAGACGACAAGAACGATCAGTCGGGTACCGATATCGGTTTTGCCGTCAACTGGACGGAATTTGATTCGGACGCAACCGTTAACATCGGTACAGCGATCCTCGGCACGGCCGGCAGCGTCGACATTGACGCGACAAATACGACCGAAACCGTCAAGATTCATGCCAAGACCACCGTGGGCGATAAAGGCTTTCTCATGAAAGGAGTGGGAGCGCTCACGGGCGTTGCTTTGGGAAGTCTGATCAAAGCATCTAATGAGGCTGCCGGCGGCTCGGCTTCGGGAGTACTCGACAGTCTTGACTTTAATGTCGGCGGAGCTTTGGGTTACATCAAGAGTCATCAGGGTGCCGAAGTCAACGTGGCAGGCAATATCGAAACTAGCGGCACCTTGACGATTGTTGCTCAATCGCTTTTAAACGATCATCACTACGAGGCAATCACCAAGCAGGTGATTGACGACAATGCCAACGGACAAGGTGCAGCGTCGATTCTGATTGCCCAAGCCGGTGACGGAGGTTCGGCCTCGGCTGTGGTCAATGTTGCCGACGGCGTGACGCTTGACGCGACACAAGTTTTGCAGATCCGAAGCGATGTGTCGATCAATAAGAATCGTTTCCCGTTCCTCATTTCCGAAATTGAGAAATCGTTTGACAGCCTCGCTCAGATTTTTACAAAAGCGGGACAAGCCGAACAAATCGCTCAATTCAATCAGGCGAAACAGGATTTCAATGACGCTGTCGATATGTTCCAAGCCGCCCAAAACGACGGCCAGACGCTTGAAGCCATACAAAAGCTCGGTACCGTGACAACGAAGCTGATAGACATTATCGAAGCGTTGTCCGGCTTTGCTACGGAAAATGCCAGTGCTCTGTTTTCAGCTGTCAAGTCAACAGGGTTTGATATTCTCGACTTGATTAACCCGGCAAGCTGGGTCAACGGCTTTGTGTCTGCAGGCGGCGTGACGTCCAAAGCAAGCAACTCACCGATTTCTTTGGCGGGTTCCGTGGCCGTCTTGAATCAATCGACCAAGTCGCACGTCAACATCGGCTCACAAGTTAAGATTTCCGGACAAAGTATTACGCTTGGCTCCGAGAGTAACAATGAATCCACCGCTTTGGGCGGGTTCTTGGACAACTTCTTGGGTATACCGTTACCGCAAAGAGATAACTCCAAGTCGGCCGGCGGCACGGTCGTCTATCAAAACGTGGAGACGGATACGAGCTTGACGGTTCGCGAAGGCACGACTCTGACAGCCAAGGACGATATTATCGCCAGAACCAACGATGCGATTGACGCTGTCACCGTGGCGGCAACGGCCGGTATCAATAAGGGCGGTGTTGCGCTCTCGGGCTTTGCAGCCGTGACGAACGCAATCGGCAAAAATGTCCTTTCCATTGACGATGAGGTCAATTTCACGGCGGGAGATGCCGGCAAGATCAATATTTTCGGCCAAAGATACGACAATATTCAGACAATTGCCGGCGGTTTGACCCTTGCCATGTCCGATGGCAGTAATGCCGCTATGGGGGTGGGTATTGCCGTCAATTTGGGGGGTGTTGAAAATTCGGTTGCCATTGAAGACAATGACGAAGAAAGCAGCACCTACAAAGGCGATGCCGGCACGTTTAAGGCAGGTTCCATTGCTGTGAACGCAGGCACCGACCTGACGATGAATGCCATCGGTGTGGCCGGTGAAGCGGCGGCTTCAACTTCCGGTGGTTCAACCGGATCGGGCCAATCCCAGGGCAAGAATGCTACGGGTGTGGTCTCCGGACTCAATTCCGGTGGCGGCAGCTCCATGACGAGCGCCATCGGAAAAATTCAAGGCGCTACTTCGGATGCGTTGGCACAAAACAGTGCCACCGATTTGGAAAACCGCGTTCAGTCGCAACAAAGTACGCCGAGTGCCGGCAGTGCTGCAAAACCCGATATCGGTACGAGTCAAGGTAAGACACAGGCGGGACAGGCGACTCAAAGTTCGGGATTTAATCTCGCGGGTGCAGGAAGCTTTGCGTGGAACGATTTTGGCTCCGACAATGCCGTTCGCATTGTCAGCAATATCGGTGACTACACTTTCTCGACCAAACAACTCAATGTCGAATCTTTGACCAATAAGTGGGTGGGGGCTTTTGCGGGTGCAGCCGGCATTGCCGCCGCAGCCGGTCAGAACAAGAAACAGGCCAATGTCGGTATCGGCGGCGCGGTAGCAGTCAATAACGGCGCCTTTGCCAATACCGTCACGATTGGCAATCTCAAGACAACGGCTTCAACCATCAACATCCATTCGTTGGTAAACGGGTCAACCGTTGCCGAAGGTTTGGGCGTTGCCGTGGCCGCCGGACAAAGTAATGTTACCGTGGGTATTGATGCGGGTGTCTCGGTCAATCTCCTGGAAAATACCGTCGCCGCCGATGTGACCGGTTTAAAAAATGAAGCAAGCCAAGACGCTTTGGTTTTGGATCTCGCTGCGTGGTCGGGCGAAACGCAAGTCACGGGCGGCACGTCCGTGGGTGTGGCTGTAGGTAGTACAACTGCATCGGCCGCTGTCGGTGCATCGGTGGCTGTGGCCGATATCAACAACAAGATTTCTGCAACATTAAATAAGTCGACCTTGGTTAATGCCAATCAGGTCAACGTCAAGGCCCTGGCAAGTCTCACGCAAGTTAATACGGCAGTGGGTGCCAATGTGGCGCAAAGCTCAGGTTCTGCCTCTGTGGCGATTTCAGGCGCTGTTATTAGCGCCGGGATCAATAATATCGTGAGCGCTCAGGCCGATGACACGAGCATTTCCACGGTTGTCGTCACCGACAAGGATAAGAAAACGACAAATCCGCAAGTCGCGATTGTGGCAAGCGATGCCGGCACTGACAAGGGTGAAGCGGCCTACGCTTATGCGCAGTTGGCCAAGGGTATGGAAGGCGTCTTTGATGTCAGCGGCAAGACGCCGATGACGGGCGATTTACTTAAGGATTTGAACCTTCAAACGAGTGACAACGAAAAAGATCAGCAAAACATCAACACCTTTATTGATGACGCCGATATGACGCAAGTGTCAGTGGCCGTCGGTGTGGGCGTTAGTGTCAGCGGTGGTTCGGGTGTGTCGGCTTCGGGTTCTGCAGGCGTGTTGGTGACGGATTTTACCAACAGTTTCACTGCGAATTCTACGGGGCTGACCGTGCAAAGTACGGATGCCAAAGGCTTTGACTTTGTGCAAAAGGCCATTTCTGGTGTCTCGACCGTGAATGTTTCTGCCGGTGTCGCAGCTGCTGCCGGTGGCGACGTTTCGCTTGGCGTGAGCGGCTCCGTCGTGGTGGGCGGCATCAATCAAACGGCTAAAGCCACGGCCAAAAGACTCACGCTTGACGCAAAGACCGGGCAACTTGCAGCAACGATTGCGGCTGCCAACAAGGCGCATACCGTGAATGTGGCCGGTAACGTCACGGCTGCCATCAGTGCAGCCGGTGCAGGTGCGGGTGCCGCCGTTGTCGTCACGAACATTTCAAATACCGCACAAGCTTCGGTTGAAAAGAGCTCCGTCAGTGCGGGTAGCGGTGAAACAGATACGCTCACCGTTTCGGCTGAAAATTCGGCTGAAAGCTGGGATGCTGCAGCCAATGCAGCAGTGGCTGCCAATGCCGCTATCGGGGGCGCTTTTGCCTTAAACAATGTATCCAATAACGCCCTCGCACATGTAGCCGATACAACGTTGACGCTTTTGGACGCGATGAACGTTGAGGCAACGGATAATTCCGAACTGTGGACATTGGCAGGATCGGTTGCCGCCAATATTGCACCGGGCGCTTCTCTTTCGGGCGGTATTGCTGTCACAAATGCCGGTGGTACAACACAAGCGCAAGTCGAAAGTCTGGCATTGATCGGCAACGCATCGGCACCTAAGGTCGATATCACGGTCAACGCAAACGCCAATGATCAAATCAAGACTTTGACATTGGGCGTAGCAGCCGGCGGCGGTCATGTGCTTTCTAATGCGACGGCCATCAACAAAGTGAAACGCAGTGTCGAGGCTACACTGTCCGGCTTGAATGTGAAAAAAGCGGATGACACTGTCTGGGACGGTACTCGTCAACTCGGTTCCGTCACGGTACAAGGCCGAAGCAACGCGCAGATTTCCAACCTCGGCATTATGGCCGGTGTCGGTACGGGTGCAGCCGGCGGTTTGGGCTTTGCACAAAACACGGTTGCGGTTGACGTATCGGCAACGGGTTCCGAGATCAATGCTGCTCTCGATACTCTCAATGTGGCTGCGGCTTCTGCCAATGATATCGATACGATCGGTATAGGTATGGCCGGCGGCGGCTCCGGAGCCATTGGCGGATCGACGGCCGATAATGTTTCGGGCGGCAACGTTGAAGCTTCGCTTGCAAATTCTAAGTTTGCGGCTTCGGGTGCCGTTGCGGTGCATGCCGAATCCGACGACACGATCGGCACTTACAGCGGCCAAGCAACAGCAGGAGGCAGCGCAGCAGCAGGCATTTCCGTTGCTTTCTCCGAACGCAACGGGACGACTTCGGCGTCCATGATCAATTCCGAAATTACGGAAACCAACGAAACGAGCAGCACTCTCAAAATCAATGGCGGTGTCGCCGATAGCGACATCAATCAAGATGTTGTCGAAAACGTTTCAACGGGAGCAACCCTTGCCGACAAGCGCCAAGAGCAAACGGTCTCCGGCATTCATGTCGGTGCAACGAGCACGACAACCTTTAAAACGCTTGCGATCAATGCTGCTTTGGCAGGTAGCGCAGCGGGTGCCGGTTCCTCTAATTCCGTGACGCACGGTGGCGTAACGTCAGCAGCTGTCAAGGGTTCGACCTTGACAAGTGAAACAGGCAACGTCTCCGTTTTTGCCGGCGACTATGCCAATGCATTTACGTCGCTCACAAGTGTCGGCGTAGCCGGGACTGCTACGGCAGCAATCGGAGCCTCTCTGGTTGATTCCGAGCACCAAACGACGGCAACGATCGACACTTCGACCGTAACGGCCGATGATGTGAGTTTGACTGCAGAATCCAAGGAAGGTTTCTCGTCGTTGTTGATTAACGGTGGTGCTGCCATGACCGTCGCAGGCGCTGCTACGGCTTCCGACGTCAATCAATCTTCCGGTGTTGCGACTGCACTCACAAACAGCACTGTCGAAGGGGAAAATTACACGCAAAAAGCCGACTACTTCGGCTCGATTGCCAATCTAGGTATCAACGCAGCGCTTTCGACTACGGCCGCTGTGGGTGCCAATGTGGCGCTCAATACCAACAAGGCCACAGTTTCGTCTTTAGTTGATAACAGCCATGTCAACTCTACCGACACGGTGGACGTGACGGCGCATCGTCAGGCCAAGGTCAAGCAATACGGTGCAACAGCTTCGGGGTCTTCCAATGTGGCGGCAGCTGCTGCGGTGGTTGTCAACAACATGGGCGGCGAAGCGACTGTGAAAGTCTCGGACGATTCTTCGCTCGGTGCAGAAACGAGTGTTTCGAGTACGCAACCCGATAGCGAAACGACCGAAGTTGTAACGACAACGACTGAAAAGGTCAATGTTGCGGCTACCAATGACGATAACATCGATATCGTCAGCATCAATGCAAGTGTCGGTTTCTGGGCATCTGCCGGCGCAACGGTTGTGGTCAACAAGATCAACGGTGCCGCAGGCACGCGCATTGAAAATTCTTCCGTGACGGCTAACGACGTTTCGGTGACTTCAGCGCAAAATCGCACGATCAAGGGAACGGTCGTGACGGCCTCCGGTAGCCTTATTGCGTCGCTTGGCGCCAACATTGTGGCCACTTCCATCGGTCAATATCAGGGCGATTACGCCACCCTGTTGGGCGGCAAGGAAGTGCAGGGCAACGGTAGTGATCCGGCGCAGGCAGTTGAAAACTATGAAAACGGTGCAAGTGGCCTGACAACAAGCGATCTGAAGAAGTCGGCTCAGGGCTATCAAAGTGATTCCGCTACGCCTGACTCCGTTCAAACGCGGTCCGCCCAGTCCATCATCGATGACTTAAGCGGCACACAGACGCAATTGGTCGGGGCCACGATCACGGCAAAGAAAAATGCAAATGTTTCCGCTTTGGAAGATGCTAACGGTACGGGTGTCAATTTGACGCTCGGTAGCGGCAATGCGGGTGCCGTGTCGCTTGGCGCGGGTGTGGCAACGTTAACTCGCAATCATAATGCGGGCGTAACGGTTTCGGGCGGCAAACTTTCTGCCGAAACGTTGGATGTTTCTGCCAAGCTCGGCAGCAAAGACGACATTACTGTTTGGCAAGCTTCTGCCGGTTTGGCTGCAGGTGCTGCGGCCTATGCCGAGGTCAACAATCAGGGCGGTGTTGCGGTTCGCTTCACGAATGGCGCCGAGGTGGCAAGTTCCGCTAAGACGGTGAACGACGCACTTCAAGGAACTACGGGCGGAGCTGTTAACGCAAGCTCCACCAAACTTGATGTCAATGGTATCGCAGCCGGTGTTGTTGCCGCCGGGGCCATGATCGGCAAGATCAATGACGCCTCGCACGTGACGGTTGAAATGAACGGTGCAAAAGTGACGGGCCAAACGTCTCTGGTTGCCGATCGCGGTCAGACGCTTGACGTTGCTGCATTTGCAGGTTACGGCGGCGCTCTTGCCGGTGTCGGTGCATCGTCTCAAATTGTCGATAGCGGCACGACCACGGTTTCGCTTGTCGGTGTGACGACGGAAAATGCAGTAGACGAAACAGACAGTGCTCAGGATAATCGCCTTACGGTCGATGCCAACAGTCATGCGAACATGACGGTTGAGGCCGGTGCTGCAGGCGGTGCACTTGGTGTGGCCGTCGGTATTGTGGAAGGCATAATCAAAGAGTCGGGTAAGGTTTCTTATACCGTTACCGATAGCCAGTTCAATACTTCCGAAGTCAGTCTCACGGGAGCCTTGGGTACTTCGGCAGAGGCTTTGACGATGGACGGCAGCCTTGCCGGTTACGGCGGTGCTCTTTTGGGTGCCGGCGGAGCCAATACGCTTGATTTCACCAATACCGCAAAGGTTGATTTCAATCTTTCGGGTACGAATTTCGGCACGGCAACACAGGCCAATTTGTTTGCCGGCGGCAACGCCGTTTATAACGGAAAGTCGGACGCGATTTACGCCGGTGCAGTGGCTTCCGGCAGTAGCAAGCTTGAAGTCAATCACGGTGTTGATGCTACGATGAATTTGACGGGTACCAACGCTGTGGGCGGGCTGATCAATGCTAACGTCAACAATGTCGAAACCGTGACGATGCTCGGCGAGTCTGCCGGCGGCGGTTTGATTGCTGCCGAAAGTCTGTCGGGGGATGCTTTGCGAATCTCGCACACCGATACGTCCAACGCTCGCATCAATGTCGCAGGCAGTTGGCATACGGCCGGTAGCATCAACTTTGCGACCTTCTCGCAATCGATCCTGAAACTTTCTGCAGACAACACCAAGGGTGGTTTGGGAGCGTTCTCGGGTGCCTCGGTGATCAATCACCAAAGCGGCGAAAGCAAGGTTTTGATCAAAGACGGAGCATCGGTTAAGAGTGACGAGAATCTTTTGATGTCGGCCAAGTCCGACTGGTCTGTCGGTGCCGTTGACGGCAATAGCCATGTAGTCAATTCCGAAGTCTATGGCGGTGTTGCCGGTACCGGTATCAAGTACGAAGGTGTTAACAGTCGCTCGAATATCGTCGAAGTCGGTAACGCCAAGTTGGATGCCAGAGACAGTTTGTCTGCCGAAGCATTCTCACAAGGCAAGACCGATATTCGCGTGAAGTCCACTGTCGGTGCGCTTGCGGGTGTAGCAGTTCAGGCTACGCTGACGCAAGATCTTGATATCACCAACAAGGTTGATCTCAAGTCCGGTGCCAATCTTCGTACGCGTTTAGGCGACGGGGTGATGGTTTTGGCAGCTTCTGCAAATGATGATTTTTATCATGAAGCCGTATCCGATTTCTCCGGTGCGATTGGGGGTAAGGTAGGCTCGACGACAAATATCGACTATGTACGCAAGAATGCTGTTGACGTTGTCGCTGGGGCAAATATTCTCGCCGGCGGCGAGCTTTACCTAAGCGCTGGGGAAAATGCGGCTCGGGCCGATGCGTACTTGTTGGGCATTCATCGTGCAGAAGTCTTTGCTAAAGCAGGGCTTGCGTTACCCGAGGCTAGCCTCACGCTTAATACAACGCTATCGAACACCGTCAATATTGCGGGTGATGCGCTTTCGGTGGCATCTGCTGTTGTCAATGCAGACTCCGGTTGGTGGTTGCAGCAGACCGACTCCCTTTCGCATTATTGGGGGTCTCTGGGGACGGGCAATACTGTGAACGTGGCGCAAAAGGCCGACGGCAAGAATTCTCCCAATATGCATGAGACCAACGAATTGACGGTTTCGGGAACACTGGAAGCCGGTGTTTTGACGGGAGTCGACATCACCATTGACGGCATTATTGGGTTGGAAGGTTTCGAAATTGAAGGCGAAAATGTACACAACGATTTGCGTGACGCTCTTACTGTCAAGGTCGGAAAAGACGATAATCTCACGGATATCGAACAGCAGTTCCGTGATGAAATTCTCAACAACATTACTGTCGCCGAACAGGAAGCAAAGAACGATTACTGGAATCGCTACAACCAGTTGCAAAAATTGATTGCGGACTACACCCGCGATGGTGTTCAATCAAATCAGGACGCAGTAACGGCTTACAGAAGCGAGCTCGAAGGGTTGCAAGCGTTGATGCTGCAAAAGGGATTTGCCTACAAGGACGGCAGCGGCACCCTCGTTCCGATTCAGTCGCAACAGGAATTGGTGGTCAAGGTTCAAGACATCGCCGTTTCGGGCGGCTCGATTGAAATCAAAGCCGATTCAGTTAAGGGTAACGGCTCGATCAAAGCCAATGCCGTCGACGGGGTTTCGATTACAAACAACTCGAACGCCAATTTGAATGTCGGTAACATTCACATTCACGAAAAGGGCGGTGACTTGTTCTTTAACGGTGCAACGGCAAATAGCAATACCTTTGTCACTGCCGGATTTACCGGCACAGTGACCGGGCAAGAGTCCTCAGACACTCCGGCGATCAATATCAAGTCGGAATACACCGGAAATTCTTTCGTTCTTAGAGACGGGCAGGGCAGTTCGGAGGTTGTCAATCCCGTTACAAATATTACGGTGTCGGGTGACATAGAAAACCTTGCGGGCGACTTGTCTATTAAAGCTGTCGACGGCAACTTGCTCTCGCTTGCTGGCATAACGTCCTCAGGAAAAACCGAGCTGAGTGCTGGGGGCTCCGTGATGCAGTCTTATACGGCGGGTGTTACCGAAATCGGTGGAAAAATTCAGGGGAATTCTACGTGGGCTCAGCAACTGCAGGATATGCGTATCAATCTCCAAAACGGGTTGATAAACGGAACCGGAAGCGTGCACTCAAACGCGATGCAAGACACCTCCGGTTCAGCTATCGTCGCCGGTGGGCAGATCATCATTTCGGGTGAAATGATCAACCTCAACGGTTTAGTGCAGTCGGGCTTCAGTAAGTATGAAATCGCACTGACGGACGATCAGTTGGCATCTCAGATTGCTCAGGTGAAAAAGAATTGTACGGGCATCTGCACGCTTGTTAAGGGCGGAGCTGTCAAAGACGGCAATACTTACAAGTATCAGATCGGTTTGTCTTACGATACGGTCAATGATCGACTGATTCTTGATGATGTGACGCCTACCGGCGGCAATGTCTACATCAGCGGCAAGATCGCCAGTACGGGTGGCGGTAGTATCTATGCTGTCGACGGTACGGCCTACGTCAATATTGATGCAGCCAATTACGATATCCAGACCGGCAAGATTTCCACGGGCAATGCAGCCGGACTCGTCAAGATTACCGACACATTCAAAGCCAACGGCAATACCGCAGCCGTTGTAACGGAATATCAATCCGGTAATGCGACAACCTATGCGATCGATGCGGCAGGCAACACGATCGGTAATGTCGCGGCTTTAGCCGATGCGAGCAAGTATGACCCCAAGAGCGGATTGCTATATGTTTGGACAGAGGGTTATTCGTTTACAACAAGAAAAACCCAGGTAACTACGTACGAAGGTAAATGGTGGGGGGAACCGAAGTGGTCTGATATTACTCCTGGACCTATTATTCCCGAAACGAGTTACGATCCCTCCATGAGTTCCGGTGGCACTATTACCGACAAACTTGTTCGTCCTGATGGCGCAGGATCTCAGGATGTGTTCTATGCCTGGAATGAAAAAATCACTTTGTCGGAAAAGCATACACAACAGGACACGGGTGTATGGTCAACGGGATTCTTGGGATTCTATAAGCATAGGGTGGTCACGGACATCTGGGAATCCGGCGGCAAAGCGATCGGCACATATACGGTGAAAGCAGACCAAAGTATCAAGGTCGGCGTTCTTAAAGATGCAAATGCCAATACGATCAACCTGCGCGGCAAGAACGTCTATATCGGTGGAAGCTTGACAACCGATTCCGGTACGGTGGGTATTACTGCCAAGGCGGACATTGCGTCTCTTGGCAGTACATATAGCATCGCGGGAACATCCCACGTTAATCTCGTTGCAGGAGGAAATATCGGTTCGGACGGCAATGCCATTAAGATGACGGGCGGCGCGGGAACGTTGAATCTGTCGGCTCAGGCAGGTGGCAACATCTATCTCGATGCCAGAAGCTTGAATTCTGGCCGAGATGTTAAAGCTTCTTTGCTTGATGCGGGAGGAACGCTGTCTTTGGCAACGCGTAATGCCATGTATGTTGAGAAACTGCGCGGAAATGACATAACGCTTACGAGCGACAATAACGGCATTACGGTCAAAGATCTCGTGCAAGGCAAAGGCAATAACGATCTCGCTGATCAGACCTACCGATTCGATGCATCTGCCAGAGGTGATATCAATGTGACCGTGACAGAGGGGAGTCTCGGACTCGGTCTGGTGGAAACCGGTGCCGATGTGGTGCTTACTCTCAATGACGGTACGCTTTACGACGCGGTCAAGACCGATCAGAATACAGTCTCGGATAACGATCGCCTGCAAAGTTGGATTGCATCCGGCTTGATTGATGCCGAAGGCAACAGTCGTAGCGAACTCATTCATGAGGAAAATGTCAAGAAGCAAACAACGGCAGTTGAAAGCGAATTCACTCGTTACGAAAGCTATAAAGACTATCTTAAAGTCGAAGGGCGTAAGCTGACAGACCAACAACAAAGCGACTACGATGCTTTAAATGCGAAGTATCAGAACTGTGCTTCGGCCGAAGAAGCGGTCAAACTCATGGCAAACACCAAAGACTCTGCGCTTTATAAAGTCATGAACGAAACGCTCGATTCTTGGACGGCCAATGATTTGTTGTACTCTGTGGCCAGTACGATCGTCAACGGCACCGCAACTCCGACAACGGGTAACGCTAACATCGTGGCGCGCAACGTCACCATTCGTACGCCGAGCGGTTCCGTGGGTAGCGTAGACGACCCCGTGACAGGAAGGCTCAACGGTACGGCTGAAGAACGCTTGAAGATGTTGCAGTATCTCTCCAAGGCCGACGTCGGGGACTTCTCCGTTTCGGGTAACGAAGTGACCGTTACGCTCAAGGCGCCGATCACGATCGGTGCAACGGGTAACGTCAATATCGAATCGTCGAAGAGTGTGTTCATCGAGACGCCCAGAGAGGGTGGCTACGGCTTTAATATCGACCAAATCGTTTCGAAGACGGGCGACGTGCGCGTCACGTCTGGCAACGGTATCTTCGGCATCAATGATGGCACAGCTTTCATATCGGCTACCAAGGGGACGGTGACGCTTCGCGGCGGTACCAGCTCCGTTGGATCCGAAGCTGGAACAATTCATATCCACTCGGGAGATTGGACGGCCGTTTCAAGTCAAAGTGACATCTTCATCGAGTCTGTCGATGAAGCCAACCAAAAACTGGGCGATTTCACAATCTACTCTATTGCTGGTGGTGGTAATGTGTCCGTTGCTGCTAATAACCTTTACGCCTACAACGGTGAGAAGGCCGACGGTAGCTACGATGACTTTGCTCAGCTCGGTTACATTGGTGGCAAAGAACTGCAATTTAAGGTGACGGGCGACTTTGGTGAGAAGACCAACGCATTGCGTGTCGGTTCGGGTTCCACGATTTACTTTGAGCCCGGCGTCCAAAATCTGTGGTTACATGCCATGGAGGCGGGAAACCTTCGTATCAACGACATCCAAGCCAATGGCATTGTGGATATCCTCGGTGACGATGCAGTGACGGTCGGAGTGAACGATCGGCCGGGTGGTATCAAGGGCAACTCCGTGACGGTCAATACGGCAAATGCTTTGACTGTCAACGGCGATATCGTTAGCAACACCGAAACGTTACTCAACTCGACGGCAGGTAATGTCACGGTCGGCGGCAACCTGACGAGTCAAGGCAAGGTCGCATTGACGGCAGGCAGCAACGCAATGGTCGACGGCAATATCAAGAGCGCAAACGATACCGTCAGGATTGTTTCCGCAGCCGGCAAGATCGCCATCGGCGACAAGAATCCGGGTAGCGTTACTGGTACGAGTGTCAATCTTGATGCCGACGGTGGCGAAATCACTGTCAAGGGCAATGTTGCAAGTACGTCCGATAGCGGGCAAGTCACACTTGATGCAACTGAAGCCATTTCTGTGGTGGGTGACATCACAAGCAAGGGCAAGGTTGCGTTGACGGCCGGTAGCGATGCGAGTATTAACGGCAACATCAAGAGTGAAGCTGATGTTGTGACGATTCTTGCCAGGACGGGTGATGTTTCGATCGGTGAAAGTGCCGATGATGAAAGCGCCAAGGGTAGTGTCACAGGTAAGAGTGTTGACATTGAAGCCCAAGCCGGACGCATTTCTGTCAACGGTAGTGTCAACAGTTCGACGCACGCTAAACTTGCGGCAGTAAATAGTATCACTGTATACGGCAACGTCTCGGGTACCGAAGCTGTTGAGCTTGTTGCGGGTCAAGAAAAAAAACGTACGCAGGAAGTCGGCGATATCCTTGTTGAAGGTACGGTCGAAAGTACGGGAGACAACGGTTACGCTTTACTCTCTGCAACGGGCGACATCACTGTCAACGGTAATGTGACGAGTGTCGGCCGGACGACGCTTGAAGCTGGTAACGGTATCGAAGTTACCGGCGAGGTTCAAAGTACTAAAAACGCAGTCGAGATCGCGGCCGAAAATAAAGGCATCCGAGTTGAGGGCGATATCAACAGCAAGTTGCAGACCGCGTTGACGGCCGGACTCGATGTGGTCATTGACGGCAACGTTGAGAGCAAAACCGGCGTTGTGACGGTAGTTGCCGAAAATGGCGGTATCACGATCGGTGAAAAGAATGCTGGTAGTGTCTCGGGGCAGAGTGTTGCGTTGGATGCAACTTCCGACATTATTGTCAACGGTAGCGTGACGAGTATCGGCCAATCTTCGCTCACAGCTGGCAATGGCGTGAAGGTTGACGGTACGGTCGAAAGCTCTGCCGGTCAGGTGACGGTGGTTGCCCAAAGCGAAAGCATTGATATTGAAGGCGATATCGTCAGCAACGGTGAAGACGGCTTGGCCAATTTGAGTGCCAAGAAAGATATTGCTATAACGGGTAGCATTACCAGTGCGAAGGACGTTCGACTCGAAGCTCAAGAGGGCGGCATGACAGTCGGTACTGGCAATAGTGAGGTCAAGAGTTTTATCACCGCCGGAGGTTCGATCAATATCTCGGCAGATCAAAAGATTACGGTCTGGGGTGACGTGACGAGCAACGGAAACGTTGACGGTAATGGCATCACGATGACCTCCAAAGCTGATGCGATCTGGCTCGATTCCAAGGTCAAGATCACGGCCATGAAGGACGTTGCCATGACGGCGGCCAAGTCGGTGACGCTCGAAGGCGGCGTGATCACGGCGGGTGTCAAGGCAACGGTCAAGGCTGGTAAAGAGGGCATCGACTTTACGAAGTTGAAGCTTAAAGCAGCCGACGCACAAATCACGAGTGACGGTAATATCAAACTCGGTGCGGCTGATCTGACAGTGACGAACAAGGCTGATATCGTAGCCGCAGGCAGTCTCGGATTTGCCGATAGCGAACTCACGGCAGCTGAGGCTAAGCTCCAAGGTGTCGATATCACGGCAACCAAGGCTGTTGTCGAGGCAACGAAGAGCATTGAGCTCACTGCAACCGGCGAAGGCGGCATCACTGCAGAAGGCGGCCAGTTCAAGGTTACGACCACGGACGAGACCGGCGGCAATATCTTGGTCGATAGCCAGGGTAGCGCCAATCTTGCCAATGTGGACTTCACGATCAATAAGGGCGACCTCAAGATCGCGGCACAAGGTTCTGTTGATCTGAAGGGAGTGGATTTTGCGATTGCTGAAGGCGGCATGACGATCGAAGCTAAGTCGGGTGACATGGACTTGAGCGGTGCCAAGGGGCTTGACATGGAAGAAATTGATCTTTCTGCCGGCGGCTCCATGGCGGCAAACGACCTGGAAGTGACGGTTTCCAAACACCTCAATATCGCTGCCGGTCAGGATGTTAAGGCTAAAAATATTGACATCAAGGTCAAGGGCGAGTCGGGTGATGTGACATTTGAAGCCACGAAGGGTGCTGTGGACTTGGCGAACGCTCAAATCGACGCCGCCGGTGACGGTGCAACAGTAGGCAACGTGTCAGTCACAGCCGGAACCGAAGCCGATCTCACGAACGTTTTCGCCACGAAGGAAGCCTTTACGGCCGAAAACCTCACTGTGAAGGCGGGCGGTGAAGTGACGCTTGGCAACGCCTCGCAATCGATCAATACAACCAAGGGCAGTGTCTCGATTGAAGCTGCCAACTTGGACGGTAATCGCTTGACGGCAGGCTCGTTCATTAAGGCTGCCGACAGCGTTTCGCTTAACCTCACGAAAGCTGGGTTGACGGTCAACGACAAGACCGACATTGTGGCTCAAAGGAATGCTTCGCTCGTTGCCAATGGTGATGTAGCGCTTGTGGGTGACATCCTCGTGACCGGCAACGAAAGCGTTGATGTCAAGGCGCTTGCAGGTGACTTGGATCTCAAGGGCGCCGTGACGGTGGGCGACGAGACGATCGCTGAAAATCAGGCGAACGTGACGCTCTACGCCAAGAAGGCTTTGACGCAAACAACGGCTGACGGTGATGCAGGCGTTCGCGGTAAGACGCTCACGGCAACGGCTGACGGCGGAGATTTGACGCTCGCAGCCATTGAAGACAAGAGCATCGGTTCTCAGGGCAATGCCTTTGAAGAAATGACGATCGAGTCCGAAGGTAACGTCTATCTCGGTTCGAACGGTCGCGATACGAAGGTGACCATCAACAAGGATCGCGACGGCAAGGTCAACGGCGAATTGAAGGCATACGGTTTGCATAACGCCTTTGAGTTCACCAATGATGTGTCGGTCGCAGGCGACGCCCTGATCTACGCTTCTGCCGTACACGGCAAGAGCTTGGAAGCGGGCAAAGCCCTTCAGATCGTGACCGCCGGCTTTGACGACGAAGTAGGCGAACACCGCCTGACGGGTGTGGCCTTTACGGGTAACCTCAAGGCACAAGACCATGTCGGTATCTTTACCAACACGGGCGACATTCGGGTTGACGGTACGACTACGGCTACTGACGGCTACATCGACATCTATCGTCTGACAACCGAAGACGAAGGCACGGTGTCGATGGGCGGCGGCCGAGGCGGCTATACGATCTCGGTCTACAACGGCTCCGGCGACATCTATGTCACAGACGTGTTGTACGGTCAGGATACGGTCTACACCTTTACCGGCAACGGCACGACGAAGGGACGCGAGTATCTGCTCTCGGCCATTCACAAGCAAGCCGCCGTGACGGATGCCCAAAATATCGGCAACCAGATCGACCTTGAACACATGAAGGACATGACGGCATTCGAGTTGATGCCCGAGCTCCCGCATTTGGTCTTTGACGGCTTAGCGCTTGAATATGCCGACAACGATCGCATCAACCCGTTCGTTTACCCGGTCATCGATACGATTTCGCCGAGTCACGAATACTTCTTCTTGCATCTGCGCTCGGACGCTGCAGCGAACAAGGCAGCCAAGAGCGAAGACGAGAACGAAAGCAAGGTGCTCGAACGCGGTCTTCCCGCTAAGGGCGAAGGTCTGATTCGCGATTTGCGCGGACCGACGAAGACAGAGACCTTGACGGTTAAAGAAGACGCGCAGGGTTGGATCGTTTCGCGAGCCGACTGACGGTGTCAACGGTTTCGCAGGCGGCAGAGATTGCCGCTTGCGAGGCTCATAGAATCGCCCCCCCCCCCAAGAAGTAAAAGGACCTTCTTCGGGGTTAGGCTTTTTTGAGATCTTCGAGAATCAGACCTTTGAGTGTGTACTTAAAACCTTTGACTTCAGGCGTATTGCGAACGAAAACTTCAGCTTTGGCAGCAAGGCGCTCTAAGTCGATTTTCTTCGGATTGCGCTTGATTTCGAAAATTTCCATCGTCTTTGCGTTGGCGTTTACGGCGATGAGATCAATCTCGTTTTCACCTTTGCGATCCCACCATTGACCGATGTGCGTGTATTTTCCCGAGTCGAGAAATTGTTCTAGGAAGTATTGTTCCAACGCTCGACCGCTGAAGTTTTCCCACTGCGATCGAATTCTGGCGCGCAACTCCGTCGTGTTGTTTGAGCCGATCAATTGTTGATTGCTCTGGATGAATCTGAACCAAAAAATGAGAAAGCGATCGGTCATTTTGTAGCGCACGCCGCGTGTGCCCTTGGCAAACAGAGGTTGGCTTTTCGCGATCAGTCCGTAGTCGGTTTCAAGCTTTCGAAGGTGTCCGGAAATATTGACCGAAAGCCCGTCTTGCAGTTCCGAACCCTTGGTCACTCCGTGCGCGATTTTCTGCAAAAGGCAGAAGTAGTTGCCGTAGTCGGTTTTGAATTCGTTGGCCAATAAAATTTGCCCTTCGCTCCAAAAATAAGAGTTGGGATTTGTGACTTCTTCGAGGATTGCGTCAAGCGTCAAATACCCGTTCGTTATTAAGGTCTCAACATATTTCGCAACACCTCCCGTGAGGGCGAACAACCCCAAAAGCGCTTCGGCGTCTGTTTTGTTCGCATAGTCGGCAAAAATTTCTTTGAGTACGGCAGGAGAAAAAGGCTTGAGTTCAACGCGCGCCGTCATGCGGCCGTAGAGCGGTTGGCTGTAGACCGAAAACAATTGCTTGACGACGTTTGCAACGGAGCCGCTTTGAGTCATGAGCAAATGCGAGGGGCCAGTTAACGTCAGTTTGTCCCACTGACCACGCAACTTGCCGAAAAAGCTCGGAGCCACCGTGAGCATATTCTGGATTTCATCGATGAATAGATTGATGCGGCGTCGCTTGGCTTCTTCGAAAATAACCTCGATCACGTCTCCCACAGTCTCGGCCTTGTAGCGCTCGGGAAGTTCAAGCTTTTGGCAAACCTCGTTCATCCATTGGCGGGCAATCTCGCGCTCAACGGCGTAGGGATAGCAGAAAAGATAGATGCTCGGCGCTTGGTCTTTGGCAAAGGCCTCCAACACCAACCTCGTTTTGCCGACGCGCCTGCGACCGGAGACAACGATGAAACGAGACTTTTGCTCTTGCTCAACGCCTCGGATTTCCCGCTCAAAAACCGCCAGTTCTTTGTTTCTGTCGTAAAGTTTCATCGGAAGCCTTTATTTATTACACGTTGTAATATTACCGATTGTAATGAATATAGATTTGAGCTGAGAATGATGCAAACCTTGGGAAACCTTGTTTTGGGGGACGGCTTTTTTTTGTGCGGTGAAAACAAAAGAGCGGCTGTTTAGGCCGCTCTTACGAAATGTGGTGGTGGAGGTGGCGGGAATTGAACCCGCGTCCGAAGCGATTTTTCCGCCGGATCTACAAGCTTAGTTCAATCATTTAAGTTCTCATCATTTGCCCTGCCATTGAACGGGCCGGCAAACGACCAGTCGCTTGAATTTCGGAGAAGCCGTCACGACTCCGTCTGCTCCTAGACTCTGTGAATGACGATGCTGCCGGTTTTACCCGACCTGAGCCAGAGACCACTCAGTGCATCGCTCGCGGCTTAAGCGGCGAGAGCGAAACGCTCGTTGTTGGCGTTTATTTGTTTCTAGCGGTTTTACGAGGTGACTAGACCTCGGCATGCACCGTGCGACGTCCTACACCCCGTCGAAACCGGAACACCCCCACAAAAGGTAGACGCATTGTATGGGTTCGTGCGCCAAAAGGGAAGGATGCACCAAAAAGATTTGTCGCAAACTGTGAAGATGAGACGGTTTTGCGACAAGTCGCACGAAAAGCTTGACGAAATTCCGGTTTTGTGATTTAAAAGTGACTAAATCGAGTGAAGCGCATGCCCCGAATTGTGGCAACGCAACAAATGTTCTCGAAAATGGTGCATGGCGCACCAAAAGAGTGCGCATCAAAGTAAAATATCCGTCGCTCTAAAGGGTGTCGATAGAAAAATCGGCTGTCGGCATCGGTTTTAGAAATTGGCACGGTTTTTGCTTATGCAAGGACAGATCGAGGGGATAACAATTTTCTAAGCCTCTCACACCAATTGAATTTCGTTTCCAAGGAGAAGCAATCATGACGTCGCCTGCTGACGTACTGCAGATGGTCAAAGACAACGATGTGAAGTTCATCGACTATCGTTTGACGGATACCCGCGGCAAGGAACAGCACTTGTCCGTTCCCGCGCATCAACTCACCGAAGACACCTTTGAAGAAGGTCAGGCTTTTGACGGTTCTTCGATGGCAGGTTGGAAAGGCATCGAAGCCAGCGACATGCTCCTGATGCCCGATCCCGAAACGGCTCACATGGACCCGTTCCGCGAACAGAACACTTTGGTGCTGACGTGCGACGTGGTCGAACCCGACACGGGTAAGGGCTATAGCCGCGATCCGCGCTCCATTGCGCGCCGTGCCGAAAACTATTTGAAGACGACCGGTATTGGCGATCAGGCCTTCTTTGGTCCCGAACCCGAATTCTTCATTTTCGACGGCGTCACCTACGGTAACGAACCCAACAACACGTTCTTCAAGATCTTCTCCGAAGAAGGCCCCTGGTCTTCCAAGATCGAATACGAAGGCGGCAACCTCGGCCACCGCGCTCAGTTTAAGGGCGGCTACTTCCCGGTGCCGCCGGTCGATACCTTGACCGAAATTCGCGCCGAAATGGTGACTTTGCTCGAACAGCAGGGCGTGCCTTGCGAAGTGCACCACCACGAAGTGGGCGCAGCAGGTCAGTGCGAAATCGGCACGCGTTTCTCCACCTTGGTGCAGCGCGCCGACTGGTTGCAGATTCTGAAGTACACGGTGTGGAATGTGGCTGCCGCCTACGGCAAGACCGCCACCTTCATGCCCAAGCCCATGTTCGGTGATAACGGCTCCGGCATGCACGTTCACCAGTCCATCTGGAAGGACGGACAGAACCTCTTTGCCGGTAACGGCTACGCCGGTTTGAGCGAATTGGCTCTGTACTACATCGGCGGCGTCATCAAGCATGCTCGCGCTTTGAACGCCATCACGAACCCCACCACCAACTCCTACAAGCGTTTGGTGCCGGGTTTTGAAGCTCCCGTGAAGCTTGCCTACTCCGCTCGCAACCGTTCGGCTTCCTTGCGTATTCCGCACGTTCAGAGCCCCAAGGCTCGCCGCGTCGAAGTGCGCTTCCCCGATCCGATGGCCAATCCCTACTTGGCGTTCTCCGCCTTGATGATGGCCGGTCTCGACGGTATCCAGAACAAGATTCACCCGGGCGATCCTGCCGACAAGAACCTCTACGACTTGCCGCCGGAAGAAAACGCCAAGATCCCGACGGTTTGCTCCGAACTCTTCCAGGCTTTGGAAGCTTTGGACAAGGATCGCGAATTCTTGACGCGCGGCGGCGTGTTTAGCGACGACATGATCGACGGCTATCTCAACTTGAAGGCCGACGAAGTGGCTCGCTATCGCCAGGCCGTTCATCCGTGTGAGTACGAAATGTACTTTGCGGGTTGATCCCTTGGTATCAATTGTCGGGTGCTTAAAAAAAAGTGCCCGACAATCGTCCGAAATTCTCAAGCCGCCGCTTTGGTATACCCAGTCGGCGGCTTGATTTTTTCGGTGAAAGAATTTTTCTCGATCGATTTCTCATAAGGCTTTGAACATGCCGCAAAGCGCCCGTAGTTTCTATGCGCAGTTGCAATCGACTGCGGATTTGTTGTGCACGAGTTTGATCGTGCTCGATCGCTTTGCGCGTGTGCGATGGTGCAATTCGTCAGCCGAAGTTTTGGTGGGCTGTTCCAGACGCAATCTCAAGGGCTCTGATATCGGGCTCTTGATTCCGCAAGTCAGAGATTGGGTGGCGAGGTTTTCAGCCAAAGACGCCAAATATACGCCCTATAGCGCGGTGACCGAACTCTGTCGCCCGCTAACGGACCCCGAGCCCGTGCACGCAAGCATTTCTCAGATTGCAGGCAGCGACGGGTTGCTGTTACTGGAACTCACCCAAGTGCAGCACGTGATGGAGCTTGCCCGCCAAGAGCAGGAAGCCGGCATGAGCGAAGCCACCAAGGCGCTTTTGCGCAACCTCGCGCACGAAGTCAAAAATCCTTTGGGCGGCATTCGCGGGGCGGCGCAGTTGTTGGAAGGCGAATTGGCGACTCCCGATCAGCGCGAATACACCGAAGTCATCATTGCCGAAGCCGATCGCTTGCAGTCCTTGGTCGACAGACTCTTGATGCCGTATCGCCGCGAAAGGATTCTCGCCGAAGTCAACGTCCACGAAGTCTTGGAACACAGTCGCAATTTGGTTCTGGCGGAATTCAATCAAGGCTTGACGATTACGCGAGATTACGACGTCTCGGCTCCGGCAGTCAAAGGTGATCGCGAACAACTGGTGCAGGTCTTTTTAAACCTGATGCGCAATGCCGCAGAAGCCACGCGCCACCTTTTTTCCGAAAACCGTGCCGAGATTCGTTTGCGCACGCGTATTGCCCGTCAGTGCGTGATTCAAAGAAAGCGCTACAAGCTCGCCTTGAAAGTGCAGGTCATCGATAACGGGGCAGGGATCGACGAGTCGATTCGAGAAAAAATCTTTTATCCCTTGGTCACGGGACGAGACAACGGCACGGGCCTGGGCTTGTCGATCGTACAAACCTTTGTCGAACAACACGGCGGCAGCATTGAAGTGGCAAGCCAACCGGGCCGGACCGAATTCAGTCTCCTTTTTCCTTTGAGTGAACCCGTTTAACGCAATAGGCGCAAAAAAATGAAACAGATTTGGGTAGTCGACGACGATCGTTCCATTCGATGGGTCTTGGAAAAAGCGCTCACACGCGCACAGATGCCGTTTGCGCTCTTTGAATCCGCCAAAGACGTGGTTGAGGCTTTAAAGACCGATACACCGTCGGTTTTATTGAGTGACATTCGCATGCACGACATGAACGGGGTCGATTTGCTCGCGCACGTCAAAGAAATGCATCCGGAAATACCGGTCATCATCATGACGGCCTTTTCCGACTTGGACAGTGCCGTCTCGGCCTTTCAGGGCGGGGCGTACGAGTATTTGGCCAAACCCTTTGACATCAATCGAGCGGTAGAACTTCTTCGCCGCGCCTGTGAAGAAAGCGAGCGCAACGACGCCCCGCAAGACGCGACCGAACAAACGGCAAGCGAAATTATCGGTCATTCGCGCGCGATGCAAGAAGTGTTTCGTGCGATCGGGCGCTTGGCGCAAAGTAACGTGACGGTGCTTTTAACGGGCGAATCGGGCACGGGTAAAGAAGTTGTGGCACGAGCGCTTCATTGTCATAGTCTCAGACGCAATGCCCCCTTTGTGGCCATCAATACGGCGGCTATCCCCAGAGAGTTGTTGGAAAGCGAACTCTTCGGGCACGAGCGCGGCGCCTTTACCGGTGCCAATCAAACGCAGTTCGGGCGATTCGAGCAAGCCAAGGGCGGCACGCTCTTTTTGGACGAAATCGGCGACATGCCAATGGACTTGCAAACAAGACTTTTGCGCGTCTTAAGCGACGGCTACTACTACCGTGTGGGTGGCAGACAGTCTTTGAAAGCCGACGTGCGTGTCATTGCCGCTACCAACCAAAACTTAAAAGAGCGTGTGCAAGCAGGACTCTTTCGCGAAGATCTCTATCATCGTTTAAACGTCATTCATTTGCAGTTGCCGCCTTTGCGCGAGCGTCCGGAAGATATCGAGTCGTTGGCGGAGCATTTCTTAACGCAAGCGGCCGTGAACCTAAAAGCCGAAAAGAAGCGCTTGACCCCCGAAGCTTTGGCCGTGATCCAAGCGTTCAATTTCCCTGGCAATGTGCGTCAGTTAGAAAACCTGTGCAATTGGTTGACGGTGATGGCGCCCGCCCAAATGATTCATGTGGACGATCTTCCCTATGAATTCAGAAGCGAGGCACCGCAGTCGACGGCGCAAACGGCCGCAGGTGTTTCGACCGCTCCGATTGCAGGCGCGCAGGGACAGTGGACCGATTTGTTGAAAGCTCAAGTGATGGAAAAGCTTCAGGCCAATACGCCCGAGGTGATGGACGACTTGATGCGAGCATTTGAAACCGTTGTTTATAAGGCGGCTTTGGAACACACGCGCGGGCGCAAGATTGAAGCTGCCACCAAGTTGGGGGTGGGGCGCAATACCTTGACGCGCAAGATTCAAGAGCTCGGCATCTATTGAGAATTTCGAGATAACGAGCGAAGTTGGTACAATCGGCGCCATCCCCGACTTTTGAGTACAAGAAATATTTATGGCCCGATCGCTTCACCTTAGCGAATTCACACAAAAATTTCAGGCGCTCGGCGCCAAGCCTCAGCACATCCGTCGCATTTGGCGCGCTTGGCTGGGCTTGGGTGCCTGGGAGTGCCCGCAAGCCAATCGTTTTCCGGCAGCGTTGGAAAAAGAATTGCCGAACATCCGTCAGGAGCTCGACAGTTTGGCTACGTTTGACTATCGCCAAAGCCAAGAAATCGACTCCGTCAAGTTGATCGTTCACTTGGCCGACGGCGAAGTGGTCGAGTCCGTGTTGTTGCCCCGTCAAGCCTTGTGCATTTCCACGCAAGTGGGGTGCGCCGTGGGGTGCGTTTTTTGCATGACGGGCAAGTGCGGCTTGATTCGACAGCTTTCAAGCGCCGAAATTGCGGCCCAAGTCGTATGTGCCTTGAAAGTTCGCCCCGAAACAAAAAAGGTCGTCTTTATGGGCATGGGAGAGCCGAGCCACAATTGGAAGGCAGTGACCGAAGCCTTGGAATTTTTGGGCGATTTTGCGGGCTTTGCACACAAGCAACTCGTCGTGTCGACTGTGGGCGACATCAGACTTTTCGAGAGTCTTTTGTCGTTGCCGGTTAAACCCGCGTTGGCGCTCTCACTTCATACGACGGATAACGTCAAGCGCAAAGCGTTGCTGCCCAACGCTAAAGACATCAGCGTCGAAGAGCTCTTGGAAAGAACGCTTACCTACGCTGAAGCCACCAAATATCCGGCTCAGATTGAGTGGACGGTGATCGAGGGTGTGAACGACACCTTTGCCGAAGTCGAGCGGTTGGCAGAAATCATCCAAGGCCGCTACGCCATGGTGAATTTCATTGCCGTCAATCCCGGTCCCGGGAGCACTTTCAAGCGTCCGTCGCAGGCGCACATCGAAGACATGATCACGATTTTAAGAAAGCGCGGGATCGTGGCCACCTTGCGCGACAGTGCCGCACAAGACATCGAAGGCGGCTGCGGGCAGTTGCGTGCCAAATATATAGCCATTGAGAAAGAGGAGTGACGCGTATGGCAAGAAGAAAACAAAAGATGAGTCGCGCCAAGTCGAGAACCGCGTGGCTCGCATGGTTGGCTTGGGGCATTTTCGGTACGATTTTCGTGTTTGAAGACACCTTGGGCGGCAGCGGCCTTTTTGCTTGGATTTTTACGGCTCCGTTTTGGGTGATGTTTGCCGTTTGGCCCTTTATTTGGGCGTACTTGAAGACGCGCGTGACGCCCGAGATGGTCGAAGTCGACGACGATATTGCGGCAGGTGACATCAAATGCCGCCTGGTGCAAAAAGAGGGAGTGCGGTATGTGGAGCGCGCTTCTTTTGAGTCGGCTTTCGGGCAAAAAATCACGGAGACACCGGTAAGGCTGGCCGGGGGCGATGAAGACTTCATCGAACTATCCAAAGTTGAGAAGTACGCCAAAGACAACGAGAAATTCAAAAATTGGTTGGCAGTCGTCGAATCGTTACCGATCGTACGATAACAAAGCCGCAGACAAAGACACGGGCGCAAAGGAAAAATTCCGATGCGCCCGTTTTTCAAGCTTTGGAAGCTGTTCGTCAGTTGTTGTCAACCGGATCGAACATGAGTTCGAGAACCCTTGGCACCGGCTGCCCCGCAATACGCGGCACCGGATCGCATTGCACGATGGCGCGTTCCACCGCCTGATCGAATGCCGGCAAGCCCGAGGATTGAAGCTTTTGCGGGCGCTTCACGTGATCGCCCGTAGGCAACAATTCCAAGCGATAAACGGCTTGATACTGGCCGCGCACGACGCCTGAGGGGACGTTGAAGATAATGCGCGGACGAACGCAGCTGATTAAACGCGCTCTAAACTCTTGGCTTGCGGTGCCGGTGATATTGCGACGCACGGTTTCAGGCGACCCCGTGGTCTTGCCCACACGATCGGTGTCACGCTGGGGTGCGCCCGTAATACGCGCCAATTCCTGACGACGGATTTCGTCGGCAATGCGTTTTTGCTCGGCACGTTCGCGTGCAATACGTGCTTGGCGTTCGGCTTCGGCTTTCTTACGCTTTTCCTCTGCAATGCGCTTTTCTTCAGCGATGCGCTTTTCCTCGGCAATGCGTTTTTCCTCGGCAATGCGTTTTTCCTCGGCAATGCGTTTTTCCTCGGCGATACGCTTTTCTTCGGCAATACGACGTTCTTCTTCCAGACGCTTTTGTTCAGCGATACGGCGTTCTTCTTCCAGTCGCTTTTCTTCGGCGATGCGGCGCTCTTCTTCGATACGCTTTTCTTCAGCTAAACGGCGCTCTTCTTCGAGACGCTCTTCTTCCAAACGCTTTTCCTCGGCCAATCGATTTTCTTCAGCAATACGTTCCTGTTCGCGGCGCTGTTGTTCAGCAAGACGTTCTTGCTCGAGGCGCTCGGCTTCGAGGCGTTCTTGCTCCAGACGTTGTTGTTCAGCCAAACGTTCTTGTTCAAGACGCTCCTGCTCCAAGCGTTCCTGTTCCAGTCGTTGGGCTTCGAGACGTTCCTGTTCTTGACGTTGCTCCTCGGCCAAGCGCTCTTGCTCGAGTTTTTCCTGCGTCAGACGTTCTTCTTCCAAGGCTTTTTGGCGCGCCAACTCTTCTTCCAAAAGCTTTTGTGCGGAATCGTCGTCGGTGGGCTCTTCGGGCTTTTGCCCCGTATCACTTGTAGGCGACGTGCCTGAGGCGTCTTCGGGTGCCCACAGCTCGGCATAGACCGATTCGGGTTCGGTCTTCCACTGGAAAACGAAGGTAAAGCCCACAAACAAAAGCGCATGCACGGCAACGGCGGCGATTAATCCCAGGGGAAGATCGTACGGCTTTTGGTTGCTGACGCGTTTATTGTGCGGTTCGGTCATCGACAAACCTCGTTAACGGCGAGCGGGTTCGATTTGAAGCGCCAAACCCACACGCTCGATTTCTGCCGACTGCAATGCCTTCATGACGTCGATCACCTGCTCGTAACGCACGTCCTTGTCGGCGGCAATCACCACGGGCGTGGCGGTGCCTTGTTGCGCGGTGCGCACGTTGTTAATAAGCGACGTCATGTCCACGGGGTGGAGTCCCTGCTTGGTTTTAATCGAGATTTTGCTATCGGCATGCACCACCACCTGAATGTTTTCAGGGGGCGCTTTGCCTGCTTTGTGAACCGACGGGAGGTTCACAATCGAGGGGTTTACGAAGGGCGCTGCCACCATCAAAATGACGACCAACACGAGCATGACGTCGATATAGGGCACGACATTCATGTCGCTCATCATGCGACGTTTGCCTTTCCTGGAAAAGTTGCGTAATGCCATGGCAAAGTGACCTATTAAGCGACTTAGCGTTGACGCGCCAAGATGTTCAAGAACTCTTCGCTAAAGCTGTCAAAGCGATTGGAAATGCGCTCGATGCGGTTGGCAAAGTAGTTGTAGGCGGCCGTCGCCGGAATGGCGGCAAACAAACCGATGGCGGTTGCCACCAGCGCTTCGGCAATACCCGGAGCCACAACGGCCAAGGACACGTTTTCCAAAGTGGAAAGTCCCGTAAAGGCATTCATAATGCCCCAGACGGTGCCAAACAACCCGATATAGGGAGAAACGGAGCCAATCGATGCGAGCATCGGAAGACCGCGCTCCAAGTCGTCCAACTCGCGTTGGAAAGAGGCCGTCATCGAGCGGCGTACGCCCGGCAATACGTCTTCGCTCGTGCGATCGGTGCGCTTTAAAAATTCGGTCATGCCTGCAGCAAAGATGCGTTCTTCGGCACCGGTGCGGTTGGCGCGGGTCGTCGCCGTTTCATAGAGTTTGGCCAAGTCGGCGCCCGACCAGAAACGGCGTTCGAACTCATCGGTCTGGCGCATGGCGCGCGAAAGCACAAAGCCCTTGGAGAAAATCGTCGCCCAACTCATCAGGGAAGCGAAAACCAAAATTCCCAAAACGCACTTCACAACGATGGAAGCGTTCATCACGAGCGTAATGACGGAAAGGTCGGCAGTGGTATTCATCATTTGAAAAACAGGTTAAAACTTAAGAAAAAAATTTAATCGACGGCAATGCCCGCGGCTTCAGCCATCGCTTCGTAAATGGGACCGTACATCGTCACCGGTATACCCTTCACGGGGTCGATGCTCGCGCATCGCACGGACGCCGTTACCAAGACTTCGTCGCCTCTTAAAATCGTTTGCTCGAACACGGCCGAAGCACGACGTAGCGACGTAATGCGCGTGCGAATCGTGAGTAAATCGTCCAATTTGGCGGGGCGCCGATAGTGAATCTCGATTTTACTCACCACGATCAGCGGGTTATTTTCCGTCATCATGACGTTTTGTTCAAAGCCGAGTTCGCGCAACATCTCGCCTCGGGCGCGTTCCATAAAGCCCAGGTAGTTGGCGTGATAGACAATGCCGCCGGCATCGGTGTCTTCAAAATAGATGCGAACGGTGTGTTCGAAAATTCTTTCGGTCATTTTTTGTGAAAAAACGAAGGCTGCAGACAAAAGTCGGGGCAAAATCGGCGACAATACACCTTTGTTGCGCGCGATTGACAAAAAGTGCGCGACAAGGGCCCCCTCGTCGAATATACAAGACCTGTAAGTATATTGGATTTGACAGGTCCAAGTCGAAAATTTCTCGCAAAATCAAGGCGAAATTTGTGTCAGCGGATATTATGGCGGCAAGCAAATCGATTCCAAAATTGAAACTCTGGACGGCGGTTGCGGCCATTTCGGCCGTGGCCCTGACGTTGGTCGGCTGCGACAATGTCGTCAACAGTCCTCGAGAAACGGCCGATTACGGCACCAACACCATTTTTTCGAGTTTCTCGGGCAGAAGCCCTAAAACGCTCGATCCGCAAGCCTCGTACTCAAGCGATGAGACGCTTTACACTTATAACGTCTACGAGCCGCTTTATACCTACCACTACCTCAAGCGCCCCTACGAATTGGCGCCCCGCACGGCACAAAGCGTCGTCAAGCCCGTCTATCTCGATAAAAACGGCGTCGAACTGCCCCAAAACGTACAATCGAGCGACATCGCCACTTCCGTTTATCGCATTCGCATCAAAGAAGGTATTGTCTTTGCCCCACACCCGGCCTTTGCCAAGGATGACAAGGGCGAGTATCGCTATCACGATCTGTCTGAAAGTGAAGTCGCAAAGCTCACTTCTCCCTTGGAGCTGCCCGAAAAAGGCACACGCGAATTGACGGCCGAAGACTATGTCTATGGCGTCAAACGCATGGCTTCTCCCGCGACCGTTTCGCCCATTTTGGGTTTGATGACCGAGCATATCGAGGGCTTGGGCGATTTTGCCCAAACGGTGAAAAGATATGCGCAGGAAAATAAAGACGCCGCCTGGCTCGATTTGAGACCTCTGTCGTTTACAGGCGTCAAGGCGCTGGATCGCTACACCTTGGAAATTCGTGTCAAGGGCAAATATCCGCAATTTGACAATTGGCTTGCCATGGCCTTTTTTGCGCCTTTGCCTTGGGAAGCCGAAAAGTTTTATGCGCAAAAAGGCTTTGCCCAAAACAACATTTCGCTGGCCACGTGGCCGGTGGGCACGGGTCCCTATATGCTCACGGTGTCTCAAACCAATCGCGAGCACGTTTTACAGAGAAATCCCAATTATCGCTTCGACCCTTACCCTTGTGAGGGTGAGCCTGAGGACAAAGCCAAGGGGTTCTTGGAAGACTGCGGCAAGCCCATGCCCTTTGTCGACAAAATCGTGATGACGATGGAAAAGGAGGCCGTTCCGACCACGACGAAATTCCTGCAAGGCTACTACGACAGCCCGCAAATCACGCGTTTGGATGTGGGACAGGGCTTTTTGGTGGCAGCGGGCGATGATCCCGACAAAGCGAAACTTTATCGCGACAAAAACCTGCAGTTTCCCACGGCAGTCGAAGCCAATCTTTGGTACATCGGCTTTAATTGGCTCGATCCCGTCGTGGGAGAGGGCAAAATGCCCGAAGAAAAACTCAGGAACAAAAAGTTAAGGCAAGCCATTTCCATTGCCATCGATTGGGAAGAGCAAATCGCTATCTTTGAAAAGGGGCAGGGTTCTGCTGCGCACGGCCCCTTGCCGCCGGGGCTCTTCGGCTTTGATGAAAAGGGCAGAAGTGCGTTTAATCCCGTGGTCTACAAAAAGACACCCGAGGGTAACGTCGTGCGTCGCTCCATTGAGGAGGCCAAAGAATTGATGCGTCAGGCCGGTTACCCCGACGGGCGCGACGCCAAAACGGGGCAACCTTTGGTTTTAAATTTCGACTGGCAGGGGGCGAGCCCAGGTTCCAAAGCCTTCTTGGAATGGTTTAAGCGCCAGTTTGCCAAGATCGACATTCAGTTGGAGATTCGCGCTACCGACTACAACCGCTTTCAGGACAAGATGATGAAGGGGGCCGCTCAGATCTACTACTGGGGGTGGTTGGCGGATTATCCGGACGCGGAAAACTTCCTCTTTTTGCTCTATGGTCCGAACTCCAAAGTGGGCACGGGCGGCGGGGGCGAGAACGCAAGCAACTACGTCAATCGTGATTACGACCGACTTTACGACAAAATGAAGTATCTGGAAAATGGTCCCGAGAAGGTACAGGTGATCGACAAGATGATTACCATTGTGCAAGACGACGCCGTCTGGAGCTTCGGCTACTATCCGACGTCGGCCGCCGCACTGCATCAATGGGTCAAAAACGCCAAGCCCACCTCGATGATTCGCAACAACGTGCAGTTTATGCGCATCGACCATGAGACGCGCGCGGCCAAGATTGCCGAGTGGAATCGCCCCGTCGTTTGGCCGGTGGCGTTGATCATTTTGTTGATTGCGGCCAGTGTCCTTTTCGTCTGGCGCCATATGCGGGCCATGGCCGAAATCAAAGGGTTAAACGGTGACAAGGGAGGTGCGCGATGATTGCTTACCTGATTCGACGCATTCTCTACGGCGTCTTGGTGCTGTTGGGGGTGAATGCTTTGACCTTTGCGCTCTTTTTTGCCGTCAATACCCCGGACGATATGGCGCGTCTGTCTATCGGCGGGCGTTACGTCACGCAGGATGCGATTGAAAATTGGAAGGCCTCTCGCGGCTACGATCTGCCCTTGGTCTTCAATGCGCAAAAAGAGGGAACGGAAAAACTCACCCAAACGGTCTTTTTCCAGCGCTCGGCGCCGCTTCTTTGGGGCGACTTGGGTGTGAGCGACAACGGGCGCAACATCAATCGCGAAATCGCCGAACGCGTGGGGCCTTCTCTTGCTTTGGCCGTGCCCACCTTTATTTTGGGTGTGATGGTGATGGTGATTTTTTCCTTGATGCTGGTGCTTGTGAGGCGCACCGCCTTGGAGTGGGCGGGTGTGGCCTTTAGCGTGACGGTGATGAGTATTTCCGGGCTTTTTTACATCATTGTCGGTCAGTGGCTTTTTGCCAAAACATTGATGTTGGTGCCGGTGTCTGGCTTTATGGACGGTTGGCACATGGCGACGTTTTTGTTGTTGCCTGTGGCCATCGGCATCTTTTCGAGATTAGGCAGCGACACATTGCTTTATCGCGCTATGTTCTTGGAAGAGGTCGGCAAAGACTATGTGAGAACTGCCAGGGCCAAAGGGGCCGGTCCCTGGCGCGTGATGTTACGCCACGTCCTTGGAAATGCGATGCTGCCGATTCTCACGAGCACCGTGGCTGTTTTTCCGATGCTTTTTATGGGGTCTTTAATCATGGAAAGCTTTTTCGGCATTCCGGGGTTGGGGTCTTATACGATTGATGCGATCAACGCGCAGGACTTTGCTATCGTGCGCGCCATGGTGTTTTTAGGGACCGTGGCCTACGTTGTGGGGCTGATCCTTACCGATATCACCTATACGATTGCCGATCCGCGCATCCGCCTGAAGTAAGAGAAAGAAATGTTTGACGTGAAGTTTGTCGTTTTATATACCGACGTGGTTTTGTGGTTTTTGCTTGTGTTGATCATTCTTTACGCGCGCCACGTTGTCAAGAATGCGGAATTGCGGCAGAAGTGGGCGCGCGTTTTTACGAATAAGACCGCAACGGCCTGCGCCGCGGTGCTCTCGGTCTTTTTCGTCATGGCCTTGACCGACAGCATTCATTTCAGAATGAAGCTGCCTTCCAAGGCTGCAACGGTGACCGAGACGGCGGCTTGGGACACCGAAACCGTGTCTTTGATGGATGTGTTGGTTTTGGAAAAAATCGCCGGGCGCGAGCGCAGCTATTCGGCGCCTTTTGCTTTGCGCGAGTTTGACAAAACCACTGTGTTGGAAAACGGTAAACCCGAACGCGTATTTGCACGCTTAACGGGTGCCTCGCCCGAACTCAAAGAAGAAATAAAGAACACGTATTTGATGCGTAGAGTTGAAATCGGCACTATCGTGGGCTTTGTGAGCTTGGCCGCTTTTTGGATCGTGTTGGCTTTGGGACTCAAAATCGTTCGTCGCATCTCTTTTAAAGACGCGATCGCGTGCGTCACTTCAAGAAAGAACCCTGCGCGTCCGGCCATCATGGTGTGGCAGTTGACAATATTCCTGGCGTGTATTCTGATGCTTGTTTGGCCGCATTTTCATGTGTTGGGTACCGATACGACGGGTAACGATGTGCTTTACAACGCCATGAAAAGCGTGCGCACGGCCGTGGTGATCGGGTCTCTGGCAACGCTCACAACATTACCCTTTGCCGTGACGTTGGGCATTGCCGCAGGTTACTTTAAAGGTTGGGTGGATGATGTGATCAGCTACATCTACACCACCATCAGTTCGATTCCGTCGGTTTTGTTGATTGCGGCTTCCGTTTTGATGATTCAGGTCTTTATCGACAAGAATCCGACGATGTTTGCAACGGGGCTGGAGCGTGCCGACGTGCGTCTGTTTTTATTGGCTGCGATTATCGGTATGACGGGGTGGGCGGGGCTTGCGCGTCTTTTGCGTGCCGAAACGATGAAAGTGTCTGCCATGGATTTTGTGAGTGCTGCCAAGGCTTTTGGCGTGTCGCACGCACGCATTATGCTCAAGCACATTCTTCCTAACGTCGTTCACATTGTTTTGATCGTCACGGTTCTGGACTTTTCTGGGATCGTTCTTTACGAAGCCGTCTTGAGTTATGTGGGGGTCGGTGTGGATCCGACGATGCAATCCTTCGGTTCCATGATCAATGCGGCGGCAGTCGAAATGAGCCGCTCGCCCACGGTATGGTGGAACCTGACGGCGTGCTTTATCTTCATGGTGAGTTTGGTGCTTTCAGCCAATCTTTTTGCCTCGGGCGTACGCGACGCCTTCGATCCGCGCAGTAGCAAAGGAAAGAGCCATGCTTGAAGTCAAAAACCTCAAAGTTCAAATCGACGCGCCTAATCGCGTTTTGGAGGCGGTGAGCGGTGTTTCTTTTACGGTTAACAAAGGCGAGTGCTTTGCGCTTGTCGGTGAGTCGGGGTGCGGCAAGTCGATGACGGCGTTTTCCATCATGCGATTGTTGCCCGAAGGTGTCTATGTTTCTGAGGGTAGCATTCGAGTGGGCGGCATCGAACTGTTGGAGTTGACCGAAAAGCAAATGCAGTCGGTGCGCGGCGCCAAGGTGTCGATGATATTTCAAGAGCCCGCCACGAGTCTTAATCCCGTGATGACGGTGGGAGATCAAATTGTCGAAGCGGTGCGATTGCACGAAAAGGTTTCCAAAGCCGAAGCCCGAGCCATTGCTATAAAGTGGCTCGATCGCGTCGGCATTGACGAGCCTGAAAAGCGATTCTCCGCCTTTGCCCATGAGCTTTCGGGCGGGCAAAAGCAGCGCGTGATGATCGCCATGGCCTTGGCTTGTAAGCCCGATGTGGTGGTGGCCGACGAACCCACCACAGCGTTGGACGTGACGCTGCAAGCCCAGATTTTGGACCTTTTAAAGCGTCTTCAAAAAGAACGCGAAATTGCGCTTTTGCTGATCACGCACGACTTGGCGGTGGTGAAAACCTACGCCGATCGCGTGGCCTTGATGTACGCCGGCCTCATTGTCGAAGAGCAGTCGGTGGCAGACTTTTTCGCTGCGCCCAAACATCCTTACGCCAAGCAGTTGCTCTCGGCCGTGCCGGGCAAAGATAAAGCGGGGCGCGAGCTTGTTCACATCAAAGGCATCGTGCCCGAGCTCTCCGACATGCCCGCAGGTTGCCGCTATGCACCGAGATGCCCGTTAGCCAAAGACAAGTGCACGAAATCTTTGCCCGAACTTCAAATGATCGGCGACGGTGTCTATGCGCGCTGCTTTGAAATCGACAAGACCTTTGAAGAAGCGCGTTTGAAATTGACTCGCACGATCGAAAAGGGCGAGGACGTGTTTACGGTGCAAAACCTCTCGGTCAAGTACGTGAAGTCAAAGGGCGTGATTGCCGAACTCTTGCACGGCAAAGACGTTTTTGAAGCTGTTGCCGACGTGTCTTTAACTTTGGCTCGCGGCACCACCTTGGCTTTGGTGGGTGAATCGGGTTCGGGCAAAACAACGTTGGCGAAGGCCGCATTGGGTTTGTTGGAAGATGCGCTTGTCACCGGCACCGTCACGATTGCCGGACAAGCGGCTTATCACAAGTCCAAGTTTGATCCGAAACTCAGAAGCGCAGTGCAAATCGTCTTTCAGGATCCTTTTGCCTCGCTCGATCCCCGTATGACCGTGGGCGAATGTATTCGCGAGGGGCTCTCTGCGTTGGTGCCCGATATGGATAAAGCGCAGCAAGGCAGGCGCATTGCCCAACTCTTAAAGCAGGTGGGTTTGCCCGAGTCTGCCGCAGGGAAACTTCCGCATGAATTCTCGGGCGGTCAGCGTCAGCGCATTGCCATTGCCAGAGCCTTGGCAGTCTCGCCCAAAGTTCTCGTGTGCGACGAGCCTACAAGCGCCTTGGACGTCTCGGTACAGGCGCAGGTTTTAAATCTTTTGAAGGAAATTCAGGCGCAAACGGGCATTGCCATTTTGCTCATTACGCACAACTTTGCCGTGGTGGAATACATCGCCGATACGGTCGCGGTCATGAAAAAGGGCCGCCTCGTGGAGTGCGGCCCTGCTTCGGAAATTTTAGAGCATCCTCAAAACGACTACACCAAAGAATTGTTGGCTGCCGTCCCGAGGCTTTGATTAGCGCGCGTCCGAAGTCTTAAAGCGCTTTTCCATGTAGCCTACCAAACGTGTGATCGTGAGCGTCATGATGAGGTAGAGGATTGCCACGGCAGACCAAATTTCCAAAGAGCCATAGGTTTCGGAAATGATCAACTGACCCGAACGGGTCAATTCTTCAAAGCCGATGACCGACACCAAAGACGAGTCCTTCAACATGGCGATAAATTCGTTGCCCAACGGCGGAATGATGCGCTTAAAGGCCTGCGGCAGGATGATGTAGCGCATGGTCTGATACCAGTTCATGCCAAGCGAAAGCCCGGCGCGCATCTGGCCGATTTCAATGGACTGAATGCCGGCACGGAAGATTTCGGCCACATACGCACCCGAGTTGATCGAGCAGGCGGCCACCGCCGCTACAAACGGGTCGATTCGCTGACCGATGATGGCAGGCAGTGCGAAGTAGATGATGAAGATTTGCACCAACAAAGGCGTGCCGCGGATAAAGTCCACGTAAATTTTGGCAATCCAGCGCAAGGGCGCAAATTTGCTCAACTGTGCCAAGGCGGCCAAAAGACCGAACACCAAGCCCAAACCCACGGCCATGGCCGTGATTTCCAAGGTTACAAGTGCGCCTCGCAAAAGCAACGGCATCGAAGAGGTAATCAGAGAAAAATCGAATTCCATAAGGCTAGGGGCCCTTCTTGTTAGAGTTCTAAAAGTTCGGATCGACAAAAAGCCTCGCGAAAGCTTTCAGGCAGCTTCGGCGAGCGACTTTTGCGGCATAAATATCGGAAAACTTTGGACACAAATCCGACGGATGGGCAAAGTATAAGCGAATGCACGGCGCGCGGGCAAAAAACGAGCACAAAAAAAGGTCGTCGGCAATGCAAACGACCCTTTCTCGGAGTGAAGAAAGTCCGAACGGATTACATTTTGGGCGGTTCTTCCCCGAACCACTTCTTGTAGATGGCGGCGTATTCGCCGTTTGACTTCATCTTCTGCAAAGCACCTTCGACCTGGTTATACATTTCCTTGTTGCCCTTTTTGATGGCGATACCGAAAAGTTCCGTATTGAGCTTTTCGGGCAGGTGGTAGTAGTCGGCTGCCTGCTGCGGACGAGAGGTCAAGAAGTAGCTGTTAACCGGACGATCGCCGATCACGGCATCGCACCCCTTGTTCTTGAGTTCCAAGAAGGTTTCGGAAACGTTGTTGAAGTTTTTGACCTTAGCCCCCGGAACCTTGGCGGCACGCATAGAGCCCGAAGTACCGATCTGAGCGCAGATCGTGCAGTTTTCCAAATCCTTGATGCTCTTGATCTTGTCCTTATCCTCGGCACGAATCAAGGTGGAAAGGCCCGATTCGTAATAGGGAGAAGAGAACTGCAAGCGCTTGGCGCGTTCTTCCGTGATGGTGATGGCGGCCACACCCACGTCGGTCGTGTTGGTTAACAAAGACGGAATGATGGCGTCAAAGCCCATCGAAACCACTTCAAGCTTGCGGCCCATGTGCTTGGCGATGGCGTCCAACAAGTCGATATCAAAGCCGACGGTCTTGCCGTTGTCGGCATCATAAAATTCAAAAGGTGCGTAAGCGCTTTCGGTGGCCATGCGCAGAACTTTATCGTCGGCACAAGCATTGCCGACAAGAGCGGCGCCGAGGGCGGCGCACAAAACGAGCTTTTTAAACATCCCTGAAATTCTCCGGTTTTCTTTGCGGGCAAGTGTCGGGTTTGCCTGCGAAATTCTTTTGTGTCAAACCCTAAGAGCGCAAAACGCATGTTCGGGGCAGTCTTGGAAATATATACGTTTGAGAACAAACAGGGGAAAAATCGGCGGTGTGGATTTCCTGCAAGACTTTTTCCTTAAAGTTTTTTGCATAGATTGGCAAAAGGCTATTGATTTTATTGGGAAAAAGAATAGAAGGTCGAGGATTTTCACCCCAAAGACCGGCACTTGAGTCCTGCGAGCCGTTTGCCAGAGCCGAGAAAAAGCCCGCGAAGTGTTGCAGTTGGCAGACGGAATCAGGGTCGAATTGTCCTCGTTCATTGCCCAAAAAACGCAAGAAAATCGGGCTTAAGTCGACAGGCGGAAATAACCATCTTTTTTTGTAGACTATTTTTCTGTATGATTCCTGACCATCGGACTAAGGTATTGCCGATTTGCCTTTGCGACAGACCCCATCTTCTCGCAAAGTTCAAGGCAAACCGAAAAGGTCTTCTACAGGAAGAAAGAAGTGAAACTGACGACCCGAGGGCGTTTTGCCGTCACCAGCATGATCGACTTGGCTTTGTATGCCGACAAGGGCCCCGTGCGCCTTGCCGACGTCGCCCGTCGACAAAAGATGTCGCTGCCGTACTTGGAGCAAATCTTTTGCAAGCTGCGTCGTGCCAAGCTCGTGAAAAGCGTGCGCGGTCCCGGCGGCGGCTATATGCTCGCGCGCGGCGCCGACGACATCACGGCCGGCGAAATCGTTGAAGCCGTCGAAGGTCAGGTCGACATCAGTCAGTGTCAGGGCGGAGCAACCTGCCGAGGCGGCGCCGAGTGTTTGGCGCATGGTCTTTGGGCGGAACTCAACGTCAAAATGGCCGAGTTTCTCAATTCCCAAACCCTGCAGATGATCAAAGACAGAAATATCAGTCGCACGAGTGCGTTGGCCGGCAGTTCCGTGCCCGGTGCCGAAGTTCCCGTGCACTTCAATTTGGGACGCGCCTCGCTTGAAGGCTAACTCGTTAACAAGAGATAAAAAATGACTTTGCCTGTTTATCTTGACTATGCAGCAACAACGCCCACCGATCCGCGTGTGGCCGTCAAAATGATTCCGTGGTTGTGCGGCCGCTTCGGCAACCCCGCAAGCCGCTCTCACGCTTACGGGTGGGAAGCGGAAAAAGCGGTGGAAGAAGCCCGCAACGAAGTCGCTCAGTACATCAACGCCGATCCTCGCGAAATCGTTTGGACGTCGGGCGCAACCGAATCCGACAACTTGGCTGTCAAGGGTGCTGCACATTTTTATAAAGACAAGGGCAAGCATCTTATTACGGTGAAAACCGAACATAAGGCCATTTTGGACAGCATGCGTCATTTGGAAACCGAAGGTTTCGAAGTGACCTACATGGACGTGCAGGAAAACGGTCTTTTGGATTTGGCCGCTTTGGAAGCCGCCATTCGTCCCGATACGACCTTGGTGTCGGTGATGGCCGTCAATAACGAAATCGGCGTGATGCAAGACATCAAAGCCATTGGCGAGATGTGCCGTAAGCACGGCGTCATTTTCCATTGCGATGCGACGCAAGCTGCCGGCAAGATGAAGCTTGACATGCAGGAACTCAAGATCGACTTGATGAGCTTGTCTTCTCACAAGGTTTACGGTCCCATGGGGATCGGTGCCCTTTACGTGCGCCGCAAGCCGCGCGTGCGTATTGAGCCTCAGATTCACGGGGGCGGACACGAACGCGGCATGCGCTCGGGCACCTTGGCCGTGCACCAGATCGTCGGTATGGGCGAAGCCTATCGCTTGGCTCGCTTGGAGCAAGACAAGGACATCGCTCACTTGACCGCACTCAGAGATCGCCTCTATAAGGGCATCATGGACAATATTCCCGAAGTCTATGTCAACGGCGACATGGAGCATCGCGTCTGCAACAACCTCAACATCTCCTTTGCCTTTATCGAAGGCGAAAGCTTGATGATGGCTGTCAAAGACATCGCCGTGAGCTCGGGCTCTGCTTGCACGTCCGCATCGCTGGAACCCAGCTACGTCTTGCGTGCCTTAGGACGCGACGACGAACTCGCACACAGCTCGATTCGCTTCAGCATGGGGCGCTTTACCACGGAAGAAGACATTGACTTGACGGTGAAGGTGCTTTCCGAAAAGGTCAAGAAGCTGCGCGAACTCTCTCCCTTGTGGGAAATGCACAACGAAGGCGTGGACCTTTCTCAGGTGCAGTGGAGCGAACACTAATCGGCTTGACCGACATTAAACACACGAATTTGAATAAAAGCATGCGACGCGAAACCTCAAACCAAATAGCGTCGCACGACGGAGAAATAAAAATGGGCTACAGTGAAAAACTGATGGATCATTACGAAAACCCCCGCAATGTGGGCACGTTAAATAAAGACGACGAAAACGTCGGCACCGGCATGGTGGGTGCGCCCGCTTGCGGCGACGTGATGCGCTTGCAGATCAAGGTCAACGACGAAGGCGTGATTGAAGACGCCAAATTCAAGACCTACGGTTGCGGTTCTGCCATCGCTTCGAGCTCCTTGGTGACCGAATGGGTCAAGGGCAAGAGCATTGAAGACGCAGCCAAGATCACCAACGCCGAAATCGCCGAAGAGCTCGCTCTGCCTCCGGTGAAGATTCATTGCTCGATTTTGGCCGAAGATGCCGTCAAGGCCGCCATCGAAGACTACAAAGCCAAGCAAAAGAAGTAATGGGGAATCAAAATGGCAGTGACATTGACTGAATCCGCCGCCAAGCACGTGGCCGCCTTTTTAACCAAGCGCGGCAAGGGTGTGGGTTTGCGTTTGGGCGTGAAAACGAGCGGTTGTTCCGGAATGGCCTATAAGCTTGAATTTGCCGATGTGGTCAACGAAGACGATCAGGTGTGGGAAAGTTTCGGCGTTAAAGTGATTGTGGACGCCAAGAGTCTTCCCTACATTGACGGCACGGAACTTGACTACGTCAAGGAAGGCTTGCAGGAAGGCTTTAAATACAACAACCCGCAGGAAAAAGAACGCTGCGGTTGCGGCAAGTCCTTCCACGTGTAAAAGGGCCGGTCATGGCACAAAATTCTCCTTTTGCCGTTTTGGCGCTGCCCGAACGTTTTGATCTGGCCGAAGACGCGATTCAGGAAGCCTGGCGCAAAACCATTGCCGTGGTGCATCCCGATCGCTTTGCCGACCGACCGGCGGCAGAACGCCGTGTGGCCGAGCAGTGGGCCGGGCGCATCAACGAAGCCAAAGATGCGTTGTTGGATCCGGTCAAGCGTGCACAAGCCTTGCTCTTAAAGCTAGGGCTTGATATCGGTGCCGAAACCGACACCAAGATGTCAAGCGCCTTTTTGATGGAGCAGATGCAGTGGCGCGAAGACTTGGAAGACGCACAAAATCAAGACGATTTGAATGCGCTTTTGCGTCGAGTCGACGCTGCTCGAGGCGAACTCTTGGCCGCTTTGACCGAGACGCTCGACGTGACGCCTGATGCCGCCAAAGCGCGTGAAGCTGTGCGCCGCTTGATGTTTGTGCAGAAAATTCGGGAAGAGCTTTTGCGCAAGGGCGCCGCACACTAAAAACACAATTTGAAGCCAAAAAGGTCGGACACGGTACGTTGCCCGACTTTTTGGTATACGAACAATAGATAAAACGATCGAGAAATCCAATATGATGGGATTGATGCAAATTGCCGAACCGGGCATGTCGACCGCCCCGCACGAAGAGCGTTTTGCCGCAGGCATCGACTTGGGCACGACCAACTCTTTGGTGGCTTTGGTCATCAACGGTTCGGCCGAAGTCATTGCCGACGAAGCCGGCCGCAACCTGTGTCCGAGCGTAGTGCGCTATTTGCCCGAAGGCGGCGTGTCGGTGGGTTGGGACGCCGTGCGCGATCAGGCCGGCGACGCTTTAAATACCGTGAGTTCCGCTAAGCGCTTGATGGGCCGCGGCTTAAAAGACATTGCCGGCAATCTTATCTTTCCGTATCAGTTTGAAGATGCTCCGGGCATGGTCAAAATCAAGACCCGTCAGGGGGCCAAGAGCCCGGTGGAAGTTTCTGCCGAGATTTTGAAGGTTTTGCGCGCACGTGCCGAAAAGCGTGTGGGCTGCGAGTTGGTCGGCGCCGTCATCACGGTGCCCGCCTACTTTGACGACGCACAGCGCCAAGCCACCAAGGACGCCGCACGTTTGGCTGGCTTAAACGTTTTGCGTTTACTCAACGAACCGACTGCTGCTGCTCTTGCCTATGGGTTGGATAACGGCGCCGAAGGCCAGTACTTGATTTACGACTTGGGTGGCGGCACGTTTGACGTCTCGCTTCTTAAACTCACGCGCGGCGTCTTTGAAGTGTTGGCCACCGGCGGCAACTCTGCGCTCGGGGGCGACGATTTCGATCATCGTCTCGTGTGCTGGGCCTTGGACAAGTTGGGTCTGGGGTTGGAAGCCGATATTTTGAGCGGTTCTGACAAACGCGCTCTGACCATTGCCGTGAAAAAGGCACGCGAAGCTTTGACCGAGAACGATTCGGTGCAGGTCGTGGCAGAGCTTTCGGGCGGCAAGAAGTTAAACGAAACTTTGACGCGCGAAGAATTTAACGCCATGGTGTGCCACTTGGTGCAAAAGACGGTGGATGCGGCCAAGGCCGTGTTGACCGACGCCAAGATCGACGCCAAGGACGTCAACGGCGTCGTGCTCGTGGGCGGCGCCACGCGCATGCCTTGCGTGCGCGAAGCCGTGGCCCAATTCTTCGGAAAAGAACCTTTGGCCGATATCGATCCCGATCAGGTCGTGGCCGTGGGTGCTGCCATGCAGGCCAACAAGTTGGCGGGTAACGTCGCAAATGACTCGGACGATTGGCTGCTTTTGGACGTCACGCCCTTGTCGCTCGGTTTGGAAACCATGGGTGGATTGGTCGAAAAAGTCATTCCGCGCAACTCGGCCATTCCCGTGGCGATGGCGCAAGACTTCACGACCTTTAAAGACGGTCAGACCGCGATGGCTATTCACGTGGTGCAGGGCGAGCGCGAAGTGGTGGACAAGTGCCGCTCTTTGGCGCGCTTCGAACTGCGAGGGATTCCTCCGATGGTGGCCGGTGCCGCACGCATTCGCGTGACCTTCCAGATCGATGCCGACGGGCTTTTGTCCGTGTCCGCACGTGAAATGCAAACCGGCATCGAGAGCCGCATCGAAGTCAAACCCTCTTACGGTTTGACGGATGAAGACGTGATTCAGATGCTTCAAGACGGCAATAAGTCCGCGAAAGATGACATGCACGAGCGCGAACTCAGAGAGCAGCGCGTCGAAGCCTTGCGCTTGATCGAGTCGACGAATTCTGCGTTGGACACCGATGCCGATTTGTTAAGCGACGCAGAGCGCGCCGTGATCGACGCCGATATGGTTGCTTTGGCTAAAGCCGGCGAAGGCGACGATATCGAGGCTATTAAAGCCGCGATTGAAAAGCTCACGGCGTCAACGGGCGACTTTGCCGCACGTCGTATGGATCGCTCGATTCGTCAGGCCCTGGAAGGTCGCAGTATCGACAATGTGCTTTGATTGGCACAAATAAAAAAGTTAAGAGCCCCTAAATTTTGAAAAAAGAGGTAAAAAATGCCGTTTGTAACCGTACTCCCCAATGAAGCGATTTGCCCGGAAGGTGCCAAAGTCGAAGTGGCCACCGGTGCCAAAATTGCTCAGTCTTTGAATAAGGCCGGCATCAAGTTGCCGCATGCTTGCGAATATAACTGCGCTTGTGCCACTTGCCACATCATCGTGCGCGAAGGGTTCGACTCTTTGAACGAGCCCGACGATGACGAATACGACCAGTTGGATAATGCCTTCGGCAGCTGCCCGCAGTCTCGTTTGGCTTGCCAGGCCGTGATGGGCGAAAGCGACATCACGATCGAAATTCCGCGCAACAACCGCAACATCGTCAACGAACATTGATCGGGTGAGTAAAGATGACTCTGAAATGGACCGATGCCTTGGCCATTGCCGAGGAACTCTACGACAACGAACCGGAACTCGACCCCGTGACGTTGCGTTTGTCCGAGTTGCGCGATCGTGTGTTGGCCTTGCCCGACTTTGACGACGATCCCGACAAAAGCAACGAAGCGCGTTTGGAAGCGATTTTGCAGGCTTGGATTGACGAGCGCTGATTTTTTGACAAACGTCAAGCCGACAACTCTCGATGACCGGTGCGAAATGCACGAAAGGTGTCGGGAGTTTTTTATTTTTAGGATGTTGGTCGGAAGCGATTTGGGATGTTTGCCGTTTGTTCAGAGTCGGATGACGACGCCGACGTAGCAAGAATTTTGTTGCGGATTGTAGATCTTGAGTTTCTTTATTTGTAGATCTGAGTTTTTGCATTTCCTGGAAAATCAAGTCTTTGCGAGGCGATTTTGTAGATGTTGCTGATTCGCTTTTGTAGATGTTTGTCTTAGCGCGGCGGTAATACCTCAACAAATCGTAGGATATTTTTTCCAAGTCGTTTGCCGATCTGTACTATTATCGGCACGCGCACCGAGTGAGGTGCAAAACAGACAGAAGAAATCAAAAAAACAGGGAGTTTCAAAAAATGTTTCGTCGTCAATTGTTGAGTCTCGCCGTCGCCGGCGTTGTCGCTTCTTCCGCACTTTTGACCGGTTGCGGAGGTGAAAAGGCTGCCGAAATCAAAGTGGGTGCCACCGCAGGTCCCCACGCAGCCATCGTGAACGAAGCCGCCAAGGTTGCACAAAAGGATGGTCTTAAAGTGACCGTCGTCGAATTCACGGATTACATTTCGCCCAATCGTGCTTTGGCCGATAAGTCGTTGGACGCCAACGTTTATCAGCATGGGCCCTTCTTGGCTAACTTCAACAAGAACCAAGGCACGGATTTGCAAAAGATTGCCGACGCCGTCGTGCAGCCCATGGGCTTTTACTCCAACAAAATCCACTCTTTGGAAACGATTCCCGAAGGCGCCACCATCAGCATCCCGAACGATCCCACCAACGGCGGTCGTGCACTGTTGCTCATTCAAGCTTCGGGCTTGATTAAATTGAAGGACGGTGTGACGGGCAACACGGCAACCCCTGCCGACATTGTCGAAAATCCGAAGAACATCAAGGTGGTGGAATTGGAAGCCGCACAACTGCCGCGTTCTTTGGACGACGTGGACATTGCCGCTATTCCGATGAACTATGTCATCAGTGCCAACTTGTCGCCTGAAAAGCAGGGTTTCTATTTCGAATCTCGCGAAGCCCCGTTTGCTTTGATGATCATTGCTTCTCGCACCGACAACGCAAAGGACGCAAACATCCAGAAGTTTGTGAAGGCTTACCAGTCGCCCGAAGTGAAGGAATTCATCGACAAGACCTTTAAGGGCGCCGTGAAGGCCGCCTGGTAATTTGCCAAAAAGTCGCAAACTCGCTTGCGCCTCGTGCGACTCTTTTCCGATCGGCGTACCATATCGCTTTGTAAGTAGACAAAACATTTTGGTAGCAAACCGGGATCGGAGAGAAGGAGTCGCGCAAGGTGGCGAAAAAAGACATGGATCTTCTCAACGGCACGCTGTGGGACAAGATTGTCCTTTTTGCAGTGCCGTTGGCTTTTACGGGCGTATTGCAACAGCTCTTTAACGCGGCAGATGTGGCCGTGTTGGGGCGTTTCGTTTCCAGCGAAGCCATGGCTGCGGTGGGCAACAACGTGCCCATCATTGGGCTCATCATCAGTTTGTGTATCGGCCTGGCTTTGGGTGCCAATGTGGTGGTGGCACGCTTTCTCGGCATGAAAGACGAAGAAAAAGCAAGCAAGGCCGTACAAACCGCTTTCGGGTTGGCCGTCGTCTTCGGTATTGCCGTCACGATTTTCGGCGAACTCGCCACCGGTTGGATTTTGGGACAGATGGACGTGCCGGAATCGGTGCTCGATCATGCCGAAACGTACTTACGCATCTTCTTGCTCGGCATGCCCTTTGTGGCCGTCTATAACTTCCTGGGTGCCGTTTACCGAAGTAAGGGCGACACTCGTACGCCCCTGTGGGCATTGTGTGCCGCCACGGTCTTTAACATTGCCGGCAACCTCTTTTTCGTCTTGGTTCTCGATTGGGGCGTGGCCGGCGTGGCTCTGGCAACGGCTTTGGCCAATGGGGTTGCCGCCGTCATTTTGTTTGTCTGCCTTATTCGCATGCCCGGCGTTTTGCATTTGGATGTCAAGCGCCTCTTTGCCGTAGACAAAGAGGCGCTACGCATGATGGTGCGCATCGGCTGGCCGGCAGGGCTTCAAGGCATGGTGTTTTCGTTATCGAACCTTGTTATTCAATCGGCCATCAACAGCCTGGGCCCCGAAGTGATGGCCGGGTCCGTGGCGGCCTTTACGATTGAAATCAACGTCTATTGCTTCATCAACGCCTTCGGTTTGGCAACCACAACGTTTGTGAGCCAAAACTACGGTGCGGGTAACTTGGAGCGCTGCAGACGTGTGACCTGGGTGTCGATGGGGTTGAACTTCATTGCCACGATTATTCTGATCGGCTTTATCACGCTCTTCGGTAAAGAACTTTTAGGGTGCTTCACCGACGTGAGCTCCGTCATTGCGCTCGGCTGGATTCGCATCCTTTACGTCGTGTTGCCCGAGCCCATCAACGTCTTTATGGAAACGGTTTCGGGTGCCATGCGCGGTTACGGGTATTCCTTGCCGCCGGCGATGGTGACGTTGGTGTGCATCTGCTCGGTTCGTATCGCTTGGGTCTATACGGTGTTTACGGTGGAGCCCACGTATGAGAGTTTGATGACGGTTTACCCCATCAGCTGGTTGGTGACCACGATCGTGCTGGTGTGGCTCTACTTCCGTCACCAAAAAAGCTTGTCGCCGCGCCGTGCGCGTTTTGCCAAGGCCGCGTAAGGCAAAGCCCAATACCGAAAAAGCGCTCGCAAAACGGTTTGCGTTGCGCTTTTTTCGGTTGACGTGGAGGGGAAGGTTTACGCGATCTTCATCACAACCGGTGCATGATCGCTCGGCTTTTCCCAACTTCTGGGTACCGTATCGATCCAAACTTCGCTGATATCCTTGGCGACTGAGTCGGCAGCCAGCAGATGGTCGATTCTGAGCCCATGGTTCTTTTCAAAGCCCGACATGCGGTAATCCCACCAAGAGTAGGTTTCGGGTGCATGCAGACCCAGCATCCACGTATCCACGAGTCCTGCTTCGATCAAGCGACGGTAAGAAGCTCGCTCGGCGGTTGAGACCAAAATCTTGTCTTTCCACGATTCGGGATCCCAGACGTCTTCATCTGTGGGCGCAATGTTGAAGTCCCCGCCCAAAACCAAGGGAGCGCCCTTCGTCAATTCTTCTTTGACCCAGCGCGTCAAAGTGGCGATCCAATCGAGCTTATAGAGGTACTTGTCGCAACCGACTTCCTGCCCGTTGGGAAAGTAGCCGCCCGCTAGCCGCACCGTACGACCGCTCGTGTGCGTGATCGTGGCGGCAATAAAGCGCTTTTGCTCGTCCGGGTATCCGGGGATGTTGTATACGGGATCCGTCACACTTGTAATGGTGTCTTTTCTTGTGACGAGCGCCACGCCGTTATAAGTCTTTTGTCCGCAGTAAATGACCGAGTAGCCCGCGTCTTCAAAAGCGGCTTTGGGGAAGAGTTCATCCACCGTTTTGGTTTCTTGCATCACCAGAGCATCGGTCTTGGAGTCGGCCATCCATTTAAGGACGTGCTCGAGTCTGACTTTGATGCTGTTGACGTTCCAAGTTGCGATTTGCATAAAAATATTCAGTTCTTGAGTTCGATGGTTTTCAGAAATGCCACGGCAGTATCTGCGGGCGTCATGTTCATTCGTATTTTCTCAAGAAGTTCGTCTTGAGAAAAGAGGGCAAAGCGAGAAACTTCACCGTCGACATTGTGCACGCGCGCATCGTCTTTGACGGTGCAGGGGTAAACAAAGGCAACCTCATGCATCCAGCCCTCAGAAACAACGCGCGTGACGCAAAATTGCGCCGTTTCCTTGTCCAAAACAATGTCGGATTCTGTTAACCCCGCTTCTTCTTCCAACTCTCGAAATAGACTCGTTGCCGGCGTCTCTGCGGCAGCAATGAGGCCGGCAGCCAACGTATCCCACAGTCCCGGATCGATGGGCTTGGTAAGCGCGCGTTGCCCGCTCCAAAAGCGTCCGTCAGAAGAAGTGCCGACCGCATAGACCGCTTGCGTTTTCATGCCAAAAAAGCGAAAAAGGGCGCGCTCGACTCGTGCCACAAACAAATTGCTGTCCAAATCAAAGACGTCCAAGTCTTCGTTTCGCCACTTGGTGAGAAGCCCGGCTTTGTCCAGACGCAGAGCAATTTCGCGCAGACGGAGGCTGATGACCTCGGTATCTTCGGCAAGCGTCAAGTCGACACGATCCTGTCCAAAACAAAAGTCGCGGGTCACATCCGTATCCATCCGCGAGAGCGCTTTAAAGTTTGCCTCTGTGAGCACGCCGCAGCGATGCGCGTTGATATAAAAATCAAAAGCGTTCTCGGGCTTTGTTTCGGTGATGCGTGTGAGACACTCGTTTAAAAGTTTTTGCATGTCTTGTCCAAAATAAAAAGCGAACCGATCGCAAACAATCGATTCGCTTTTAAAGGTGTCAACGATGACGCATTAGGCTGCTTCGGGGCGCATGGCCGGGAAGAGCAACACGTCGCGGATGGTCGGCGCGTCGGTCAACAACATCACGAAGCGATCGATACCGATACCGCAACCGGCCGTCGGAGGCAGACCATATTCCAAAGCACGGATGAAGTCGGCATCGTAATACATGGCTTCGTCGTCACCGCGGCTCTTGGCATCGGCCTGAGCTTGGAAGCGGCGAGCCTGATCTTCGGGGTCGTTCAATTCCGAGAAGCCGTTGGCGGTTTCGCGACCGTAGATAAAGAGCTCAAAGCGTTCCGTCAATTCGGGATTGGTGTCGGACGCGCGTGCCAAGGGGCTGATTTCCACCGGGTAGTCTACGATAAAGGTCGGCTGAATTAACTTGGACTCTGCCGTTTCTTCAAACAAGGCCATTACCAAAGCGCCTAAGCCGACGTGTTCGGATTGAGGCGCGCCCAAGCGAGCCAATTCCTTACGCAGGAAGTCGACATCCTTTAAGTTTTCGGGCGTATAGCAGTCCGTGTACTTCAAAATAGCTTCTTCGGGCGTCAAGCGGGCAAAAGGCTTCGAGAGATCGATTTCGGTGCCCTGATAGTTGATGACTTCAGAACCAGTGGCCTGACGAGCGACATAGCGCAACAGGTTTTCCGTGAATTCGATCTGATCGCGATACGTCCAGTAGGTGGCGTAGAACTCGATCGTGGTGAATTCCGGGTTGTGGCGCGTGTCGATGCCTTCGTTACGGAAACAACGGTTCAATTCGAACACGCGTTCAAAGCCGCCCACGACCAAACGCTTCAAATAAAGTTCCGGAGCAATGCGCAAGAACTGATCGATGTCCAAAGCGTTGTGATGCGTCACAAAGGGCTTGGCGTTGGCGCCGCCCGGGATGGGGTTGAGCATCGGGGTTTCGACTTCGACGAAGCGATTGTCTTCCATGTAGCGACGCACGGCGCTCACGGCCTTAAAGCGCGTGGCAAAGCGACGACGGCTTTCTTCGTTGACGATCAAGTCGGTGTAGCGCTGGCGATAGCACGTTTCCGGATCGGTCAAGCCCTTGTGCTTGTCGGGCAAGGGACGAATGGACTTCGTGAGCAATCGAAGCGTCTTCACACGCACGGACAATTCGCCCTTGTTGGTGCGGAAAAGCACGCCTTCGGCAGCCACGATGTCGCCCAAGTCCAAGGTCTTGAACAGGGCATAGGCTTCGTCGCCCACGTCGGAAGGCGTCACGAAGTACTGCATGTCGCCCGTGAAGTCGCGCACGGTTGCAAAGGCGGCCTTGCCCATGACGCGCTTGAGCATCATGCGGCCCGACACTGCCACGGTGGGAGCGGCAGCTTCCAATTCTTCGCGGGTCTTTTCACCCCAAACCTGACGCAGGTCACCGAAGAGGTCCTTGCGCACGAAGTCGTTGGGGTAGGCAACGCCTGCTTCACGCAAACGAGCCAACTTGGCACGGCGCTCGGCAATGATATGGTTTTCGTCTTCAGCCGTAACGACCGGCTGATTGTTCTTTGCGTTTTCGCTCATTTTGTTTTCCAAAATTCTGTTTTTGAATTCTTTTTCGACAGATGTTTAACTCAAAGCGTTAAACACCCATCTTGAGACTGGCTTCGATAAATTGATCTAAGTCGCCGTCCAACACTGCGCCGGTGTTACCCGTTTCCACATTGGTACGCAAATCCTTGACGCGGCTTTGATCGAGCACATAGCTGCGAATCTGGTGACCCCAGCCGATATCGCTCTTACTTTCTTCCACGCGTTCTTTTTCAGCCATCTGTTTGCGAAGTTCCAAGTCATAGAGTTTGGCCTTCAACTGTCGCATAGCTTGTTCGCGGTTGTTGTGCTGGCTGCGATCGTCCTGGCACACGGTCACGATGCCGGTGGGCAAGTGCGTGATACGAACGGCGGATTCCGTCTTTTGCACGTGCTGGCCGCCCGCGCCCGAAGCACGGAACACGTCCACGCGCAAGTCGGCCGGATTGATCGTGATTTCGATCGAGTCGTCGACTTCCGGATAAACGAACACGGACACAAAGGACGTATGACGACGAGCGTTCGAATCGAAGGGGCTCTTTCGCACCAAACGGTGAATACCCGTTTCGGTACGCAGCGTTCCGTAGGCCCACTGGCCTTCCACATAAATCGTGCAACCCTTGATACCGGCTACGTCGCCTTCGGTTTCTTCGGTCAATTTTGCAGAGAAACCGGAGCGTTCCGCATAACGCAGATACATACGTTCCAGCATGCTGGCCCAGTCCTGAGCTTCCGTGCCACCGGCACCTGCCTGAATTTCGACGTAGCAGTTGGCACTGTCTTGCGGACGATTGAACATGCGTTTGAATTCGAGCTTTTCAACGTCGTGGGCATACCCTTCGACGTCGTGGGCCACAGACTCGGCACCGGCTTCGTCGCCTTCTTCCAAGGCCATTTCAAAGAGCTCTTTGGCGTCGGTGACGCCAGCGGTCAAGCGCTTAAAGTTACCCACCAAGTCTTCGAGCAACTTCTGTTCTTTGTTGATTTCTTGAGCGCGTTTGGGATCGTCCCACAATGCGGGGTTTTCAACCTCACGGTTGACTTCTTCTAAGCGACGTTCTTTGCGATCAACGTCAAAGATACCCCCTAAGCTCAGCAAGTCGGTGAGCTAGGTCGTCGCACAGGTTGTTGATTTGATTGATGCGTTCGGCTTCCATGGATATGTCCAGTTAATGGGCAAAAGAAAAATCGTAAAGTGTGCTGGCTTTACGGTTTGAAAAATGTGAACTTAAAATTATACCCGAGGGCTATGGTGTAATGTGGAGAAATTTTGAAGCGTAAGCGGGATTTTGAACGAGGGAAGTGGAAAGGAGAACGCAAAAGTGACGGGCAAGCAAAACCCCCGAAAATCGCGAGGATTGACGGGGGCTGATCTAATCAAGAGGAGATCTGATTACACAGATGTTTGATTAGAACTGGTGACGCAAACCGATCATAACCTGAGTAGCGGAAACCTTTTCTTCCTGACCATCAGAGTTGTCTTCCCACTTGTCCTGCGTCCATGCAACAACACCGTATACATTGGTACGCTTGCTCAAAGCATAGTTGTAACCGGCAGATACGATGTAGCGGTTGTAATCTTCGTCATCGTTGGAAGCCTTCTTGTCGCTATCAGCATTTTCAGCGTCAATATAACCGACGCCCAACATAGTCGTACCGCCAAAAGTCGGAATAGATGCGGTCAGGCCGATACTATAACCTTCAATCTTGATGGCTTTGTCATCTGCAGACAAAACATCCTTGGACAGACCGCCCAAAGAGCTGAGGGTAACTTCATCGAAGTATTGGATGCCGAGGAATACCTTTGCAACTTCGAAGTCATAGCTACCGCCCAATGTGAGGGTCAAGCTATCGTCGGTGTCATGAGCAGCTTTGTCATAGAAGCTGTGATAGTTGATAGAGTCAACTGCAAAGTATGCAGCAACAGGACCATTGTTGTAGGTTGCGCCGAGAGCGTAATAGCGATCACTCGAGGATTCGTTTTCTACGCCAGTATTGTTTGCATCAAACTTTTGGCCACCCATTGCATACTGGGCAGTCACTTTGAAACCGGCAAAAGCAGGCGTTTCATAGGCAACCATGTTATCCCAAACGCCGGCTGTCGAGAAGAGGGTGCCAGCTTGAGCAGCATAGCCCCAAGAGGTGCCGAAGGCCGTCAGCATGCCCATCTTAGCCCAGGAGCTCGTGCCGTTGTTGATAGAGCCGATGCGCCCCATGGCGAGCTTACCGAAACTGCCCTGCAAGAACAAGGAAGCTTCACGTTGGAAGAAGGTGTCTTTCAGTGCGCCGGTGTCGCTGTCAAATTGATTTTCAAGAACAAAGCCAACGGTCAATCCGTTACCGAGATCTTCGGTGCCCTTGAAGCCAAAGCGGGAACCGGACTGCTGACCGCTCTTCATCTCGAACTTGTCAGCGTCAGCAACATCAAAGTACTTGTTCCCTTCAATATGGTTGTATTGCAGGCCGGTATCCACAATACCGTAGAGAGTGACTTCGGTTGCCAAAGCGGAGCCGGCGAATGCGCCGAGGACGGCGACTGCTGCAAGAGTCTTTTTCATTTTAGAGTTTCTCCAAAGAGAGTAATCAAATATTTTTTCGAAAATCACAAAATAGACCAGAGAGTCCTAATTGTGTTGGCTATCTCGCATCCACTCGAGATCGCAGGTTCCATTTTGTTGAAGTGGTATTAAAAGTCAAAGATAAAGAGCAGTAATTAGACAAAGTAAGGGTTTTTACTGATAAATGTCTGAGACAATACCAAAAACAAAAGCTCCTTTGAAGCTTTTGCATCAAAGGAGCCCAGTCTAAAGAGATCTAAAGGAGGGGATCAGATTAGAACTTGTGACGGAGACCAATGCTCAAACCGAGGTTCGTGGGATCACGATCGGCTTTGCCTGTGATACCTTCAACCTTATCTTGAGTATAAGCAACAACGCCATAAACGTCAGTACGCTTGCTCAAAGCATAGTCGTAGCCTGCGCTCACGCCCCAACGGGTGAATTCTGCGTCCTTGTTGGTAGCCTTGTCGTTTGCTTCTTCGGCATAGGCGTAGCCGACTGCGAACATAGCCTTACCGCCGAGCACAGGTGCGTCAACACCAGCCGTGATGGCATAGCCCTTGGCCATGTCCATACCGGCAGCGCCGACAAAGCCGTAACCGTCCTTATCTTCACCCTTGATCGTGCCGGTGGCAGCAAGCATGTTGTCAAAGTACTGAGCACCAAAGTAGGCCTTCACAACTTCAAAGTCATAAGAACCGCCGAGGGTGATGGTATAACCGTCATCAATGTCAGGCGTGCCACCAGCAGCTGCGCTAGAGTTCCAGTTATACCAGTCAACGACACCAACCAAGTTCAAGCCCGAGTTTGCAAAGGTCACACCCAAAGCACCGTAGCGGTTGGAGTTACCTTTGTTTTCCGTCAAGTCATCCACCATGGTGTTCATGTCGGAGGAGTACTGAGCATACACATTCACGCCGGCAAAGCTCGGAGACTTGTAGGTGATGGTGTTATCCATACGGCTGTAGCCGACCATGAAGGTAGAACCTTCAACGGCCTGAATACCACCCCAGCTCGTACCGAACGGAGAGAGGTTGCCGGTAATACCGTAGGAGCCATTGCCACTGGTCAACTGACCAACACGGCCAAAGGATAATTCACCAAAGTCGGAACGAACGAAAAGGTTGGCTTCACGACCAAAGAGGCGGCTGTTGTTACCAAGGGAACCGGTATCGGCATCGAAACCGTTTTCAAGGACGAAGCCGACAACCAAACCGTCACCGATTTCTTCCGTGCCCTTCAGGCCGAAGCGAGAACCGGACTGCATACCGGAAGCCATCGTGAACTTGTCAGTTGCGTCGGAACCAGGGGCATCGGAATCAGCGTGAACATACTGGAGGCCAAGGTCAACAAGACCATAAACGGTAACGTCAGCGGCCAAAGCAGAACCGGCAAAAGCACCGAGAACGGCGACTGCAGCAAGAGTCTTTTTCA
>ERZ1035006.63-NODE-63-length-80758-cov-16.402253_pt1 | contig 80758 bp, 70 predicted proteins | sample MGYA00520694_ERZ1035006 | MGnify/ENA primary metagenome ERZ1035006 (study PRJEB33766, sample SAMN09781746) | gut metagenome | biome: gut microbiome | host: Homo sapiens | place: Madagascar | study: EMG produced TPA metagenomics assembly of the PRJNA485056 data set...
TTGTTGTGGTGTATTATGATGCAAATTTCATCCAAAAATACAGATTTTGTATATACTAATAGTATTTCAAGCAACGCTACGGCCTTTCGCCAAGGCTTGCACGACGGCATACCTATAGGATTGGGATATTTTGCCGTAGCCTTTTCTCTGGGAATCATTTGCCGCACATCCGGTCTTTCTGTAGTCCAGGGCTTTCTGACAAGCCTGCTCAACAACACTTCAGCCGGTGAATTTGCCGCCATTACCCTCATCGGTCAAAATGCCAGCTATACTGAAATTGCGCTTGTTACCCTCATTGCCAATGCACGCTACATGCTGATGAGCTGCGCTCTTAGCCAAAGGCTCAGCAACGCGCAAGGCTTTATACATCGTCTGGCTATGGCCTTCGCTGTAACGGATGAGCTTTTTGGTATCGCCATCTCCCGTCCCGGTGTTTTGAATCCATACTATTACTATGGCGGCATGGCCGTAGCAATTCCTGGCTGGTCGATTGGCACAGCCTGCGGCATTATAGCCGGTGCAGCGCTGCCAGAACGCATTGTAAGTGCACTGAGCGTTGCGCTGTTTGGCATGTTCCTTGCTATTATCATTCCGCCGGCACGCGAAAGCCGTATCATTCTCACTGTTGTAATCACAAGCTTCGTCGCCAGCTTCGCAGCAGCATATCTGCAACCGTTGGCACAGCTTACCGGCGGTACACGTACCATTATCCTCACTGTAGTCATCGCAGCGGCTGCAGCCTGGCTAAGACCGGTGCAGTCCCAGCAAAAGGAGGCTTAGCAGATGGAACACAATATTTACATTTATATTGCAATCATGGCTCTTGTTACCTACGCTATCCGCGTGCTTCCGCTCACACTCATCCGTAAGGAAATCAAAAATCCCTTCATCCGTTCCTTTTTATATTATGTCCCCTACACGACACTCGCAGTAATGACCTTTCCTGCTATCCTGCAGGAAACACAAACACCTGCTGCAGGTGCGCTTGCCCTAGGCGTCGGCGTTGTCGCCGCCTGGCGCAGCATGAGCCTTTTTCATGTGGCTTGCTGCTGCTGCGCAGTAGTGTTTATCGTAGAATTTATCATGGTGCCGTAAGGCACACAAAAAGCCGCCGGTTCAGGAGATTTTTCTCCGGGCCGGCGGCTTTTTATATTACTGTAATCAACGTGCGTTTTTTATGCACGCTGCAACAAAAAAGTCTTCGCACATATCTAAATATGCACGAAGACCAAAAGATTATTATAAAATTTTTACCTCACAGCAGCCAATGGAACATGCCGAAATAAGAGAAAACACACAACACGGAAACGCCCAGCGCAGAAACGCCGAACATTTTTATAAACAAATTCTGCTGCTGCTTCTGATTAGCATTAGCGGCCGAAGCATATGCTGCCAACGCCAACGCACCGCCTGTAGAAAGCGGACTGATGGCAGCGACATGTGAAATCGTTGTAATCGAGGAAGCCAATTCGAACTCATTCACCCCGCCAAGCTGTTGGGCAACATGCGGCACAGTCGGCAGCAGCGTAGGCATAACAACACCGCTGCTTGAGCTGAACCAGCTCATAATACCGGAGGTAAGTCCCATAACAGCGGCAGCACTTTTAGCGCTCATCAGCGAAACAAGCACATTGGAAAGCACCTCAATACCGCCGAGATCTATAATCAGCTGCATCAAAACACCGACACCGGTAATCAGCAGCAGCGTATTCCAAGGAATGTGCCTGATAGCTTTGCTCTCATCGGAAACACGTAAAAAGGACAATACCGCAGCAACTGCAAAGCTGACCAGTCCGACATTAATACGCAAAAGCATAACCATAAGCACCATCACTACAATACCGGCAATAGTCGTCAGCTGCCTTTTGTTAAAGCAGGGAACTTCTTTTTTCTGCTCCACAGCAGCAGAACGCAGCTTATAACCACCCAATAAAATGTAGACAATAACAGCATAAATAGTAAAGGAAAGAATGCCATTCATAAGAAAATCATTTTCAATACCGGTTAAGCCAAACTCTGCGCACAGATTCGCACCGATAATGCCGGTAGCAGCAAGCGGTGATAAACCACCGGCGCAGGCACCCAAAACAGTTAAGGTTGAAAGCAGCACAGGACTGATTTTCATTTCTGCTGCCAAGGACATGGAAAAAACCATCATTATAGCCATAGTAGGCACGGAGCCTGGGCCAAGCGCAGCAAGTATAATCGAGAATACATAAATAATGATCGGAATCAGGTAAACACGCTTACCTGCCAAGGAAATAACTTTTTGTGCCAGTAAATCCAGACTGCCGTTAATCTGTGCCAAACTGAACAAATAAGTTACACCCAAAAGCATCAGAAACAAAGAAGCATTGAAGCCTTTAATAATTTCCGCATCACTGATGCCTGCCATACGTCCCAAAAGCAAGGCAAAAGCTATGCACAAAAGCCCCGTATTAATTTTACGGATAAAACCAAGCATTATCGCCAGCAGTAAAAAACCCAAGGATAACAGAGCCATCGGAAACCTCCAAAAAATTTATTTGAGAGTGTATTTGAGAGTATAACAACGAGAATATTAAATATAACAGAATTGCCATTTATATAATAACACTTAGGAATTACTTTGTAAAACGGTAGTTTTGTTTATCTTATTCTTGTTTGGCATTAAAATTATTCCACACAGGAATAGTCTTTTTATTGTCGCCAGCAGTGCAGATATATGCTATGCTATTCCAACTCTTCAAAGTAAAATAGTTTATTTCCTGCAAAATAAATGTTACAATAAATAATTGAGAGAAGATTAGACAGGTTTCATGGCTAAGCTGATGCCGTGAACCTGATGATGGAGATGATTGCTTTGCCAAATTACGCAGATATCAACGGACGGCCGATGAAGAAGCTGCAAATAGAACAATACCTGCGCAAGCTGCAGCTCAACGACTTTGAGCCAACTGTTAATTTAGCAACCCTGACTAAATTGCAGGACGCGCACCTCAAATATATTCCCTATGAAAATTTTGACTGTCTAAACGGCAAAATTACCTCGCTCAAAAGACAGGATATGTTCAATAAGGTTATCATGCACAACCGCGGCGGTATCTGCTTTGAGCTGAACGGACTTTACAACTGGCTTTTGGAATCCCTGGGCTTTGATGTGACCAGCTATTCCGCCCGCTTTATCGATAAAATGGAAACCTACCAGCTGCGCCGCCACCGCGTAATGTGTGTAGCTTTAGGCGATAAACGTTATCTTACCGATGTCGGTGTGAACAGCGAAAGCCCGCGTGTGCCGCTGGAAATTACTGAAGGCCTGATTCAAAGCGACGGCATCAGCCAATACAAATTTACCCGCAGTGAATTTTGGGGCTGGCTGCTCTGGCAGAAGGAACGCGGCAAAATCTGGAAACGCCTCTTTGGCTTTACCGAAGAGCCGCAGATAGACAAAGACTTTATTACCGCCAGCTTCTGGTGCGACGCACATCCAGACTCACCGTTTATTAAAAGCAAAAAGCTGTCTATTTTCCGCGAGGACTGCAATATTACCGTTCGCGGCAACTATTTGAAATTTTACCTCGGCGGTCGCGTAAAATACCGCTATAAAATTAACACCGGTGCCGAGCTTAAGGAAATTCTTTGGGAATATTTCGGTATTAATGTAGAATACCGCCTCAAGGATGATGGTATAGAATACTAAGCCCGGCAGGAGATTTATAACATGCCTGATTTATTTTTTCCGAGTTATACAAAAAAAATACTGTCTGCTTTGAACGCTGCCGGCTATGAAGCCTATCTTGTCGGCGGTGCCGTACGTGACCTGCTTTTAGGCAAATCACCGGACGATTACGATATTACTACCAATGCTCTGCCGGAGCAGGTTTTGGCAGTTTGCAGTCAACAGGGATGGAAAACCGTTGACCAATTAGGTCACAATTTTGGCTGTGTAGTCATCGTTATTAATGGTGTTGCTACTGAGGTTACAACCTTTCGCGGAGAGCGTTATAACGATGACGATATGCACCGTCCTGCAGCAACGTGGTTTTGCAGCAGCCTGCGCGAGGATTTGTGCCGCCGTGATTTTACGGTCAATGCTATGGCCTTGTCTCTTGACGGAACTCTGCATGACTACTTTGGCGGCCGGCAGGATTTGCAACAGAAAATTTTACGCACCGTTGGTGACGCTAAGCAACGTTTTCACGAGGATGCCCTGCGTATGCTGCGTGCCTGCCGCTTTGCGGCACAGCTTGGCTTTACCTATGAGCAGGCAGGCTGCGAAGCGTTGCCTGCCTGCGGTGCGCCGAACACACCCTACTACCTGCCACACGGCTACAGCTTTCCGGTAGAACGCTGCACCGGCCTTTCGTTGGAGCGTGTGCGCAAGGAGCTGGAAAAGCTCATTACCGCTAAGCATGCAGGCAAGGGCCTGATGCTGATGATGGCAACAGGCCTTTTGGGTGCAAGCTGCCATACCCGTGAAAACGGCAGCGATACTGTCATTCCCATTCTGCCGGAAGCACTGCATCTTTTAGGTCTGCACCAAAATCCACGCTTTCATTTATATGACACCTGGGAGCACACACTGCTGGCACTCGACAACAGCCCGCGCGATTTAGCCATCCGCTGGGCGTTGGTGCTGCACGATCTTGGCAAGGGCTTGCCGAATGTACGCAAGCTGAACAAGGAAGGACAACCAAGCGATCCCGGCCACGAAGCAGAAAGCGCCAAAATGTCTAAGGCTATCCTGACACGCCTAGGCTATAACAAAAGCTTCGTACATCTGGTGACCTGGCTGGTAGCGCAGCATATGCGCTTCGCGCCTATGCTGCTCACCGGCGAGCGCACCCTGCTGCGCTGGGTGCGCAGCGAAGCCGCCAACTCCGGCTTCCGTACGCAGGCAGAGCTGACACAAGCCTACAGTCTGCTAGTCGAGGTTTTTCTTGCGGATATGGGCGCTACCCACGCCCGCGAGAACGAACAGCTGATGGCCGAAGGACGTCTTTTAGGCCGTCAGGTTGTGGAGCTGGTACGCACACGCATGCCCGTATGCACCAAGGATCTTGCTGTCAGCGGACGCGAGCTGCTGCAAATTATTCCTCAGCATGAAATCAAAAATATTTTTACCTACCTGCTGGAACGCGTACAATCCGGCAATCTTCCCAACGAAAAAGAAGCTTTGCTCACAGCAGTCCATAAGCATCAAAAGCGCAAAGCTACAATCAGTTCAGGAGACAACATATGAAAACAAAACGCATTTTACTGGCCATTGTTTGCCTGATAGTAATTTTAGGCGGCCTTAATTATCTTTTGCAGCAATCCCCTATGCCCATCGGCACTCCCGGAAGCACACCGGCAGCCGGTGCCGCACAATTCGTAGGCAAGCACGATATCAAGGATTCTCCTTATTTTAAGCATCCTGATTTTTATAATATGCAATCTGACGAGCATCTTACTATTCTGCCGAAATTTGCAACTACGCAGCAAATCACTCATTATACCTGTGGTCCGGCAACAGCAAATATGGTAGTAAAATATTACAAGGGCCAAACGCTTGATGATGAGCTGGCCGTTGCTAAAATCATGGGCAGCAGCAAAACAGTCGGCACTAATACCAAGGGCATGGTAAACTACTTTAATAAAATCGGTTGGGAGGTTCATTCCTCCATTAAAGATAAAACTCCCGACAGCTATAAGGATTACCTCAAATTTGTCGAGAGTAATCTGAAAAATAATACCCCTATTATTGTAGAAAACGTCGATTGGGGCGGGCATTGGCGCGTCATCATCGGTTACGACAGCATGGGCACCGCACACCAAAGTGACGATGTGCTTATTATGGCAGATCCCTATGACACCACCGACCATCTGCAGGACGGCTACAGCATTGTACCGGCAGAACGCTTCTTCTATATGTGGTTTGATCACCAGCTTTTCCCGCAAAGTGAGCAAAAACGCCAATGGCTGACGGCTAAACCGAAGGCTTGATGGTTCCGAAGAAAACATTCTATATTTTTCCAAAAATAAAACCGTTGCCGCAAATTCCCTGCAGCAACGGTCTTTTATTTTATATGGATAAACTTTTAGCTTGCAGCTTCCTGCTCCGCTCCACGCACATGCGTGAAATAAGAGTAAACTGCTACGCTCATAAGCACGCAGCCGGCAAATACAAGCACATAACGCGAGCTCATAAAGCTGCCCAAGGCACCGCCAAGCAGCGGTCCTACAACACCGCCAAACTGCTGCGCGCTCGTAACCAGGCCAAAGGCCTTACCGCGCATATTAGCAGCAGTAACACGCGTCAGGTTAGCATTGATATTAGGCACAGCACCTGCCAGGAACAGGCCGTAAACAAACTGAATAGCTGCAAACTGCCAAACAGTATTGATGAACACCTGGAAAAGGTTAATAAAACCGGCAATAAAGGTTACAATACAGAAAACGCGCACATAACCGAAGCGTTGGCCGCGTTTTCCCCAAAACGGCGCAGCCAAAATGCCGGTAATGCCGGACAGTGAGAAAACTACACCGGACATCTTGATAGCAGCATCACCCATATCATGCATCAGCTCGCCTACGTACAAGGTAATCAGCGGCTGAATCAGCATTACGCAGGTCTGCACCACAAAGAACATAGCCATAATATACAACAGGCCCTTGTTATGCAAAGCATTCTTTAAATCAGCCAGCAGATTACTTGCTTCGCGCGCGCCCTTATTCAGTACGGACATATCCTTAACGATAAACACTACGGCACTAGTTGCAATAAACAAGGCCAGACTGCCTACATAAAACGAAGCACGCATGCCAAACCAGCTGCTCAGATAACCGCCCATCAACGGTCCCATGATTGTGCCGCTGGCTACCGCAGTCTGCATCAGTCCCATACCCCAGCCCATACGCTCCTCCGGTAAGGATGAAGACGCCATCGACATACAGGCAGGCACAAAGCCGGCAACAACACCGCACACAATACGCACCAGAAGAAGCTGATAGACATCCTGACAGACGCCGGTAAGAAAATAGGTCAGCGCCAAACCATAGCCGGCGCGAATCGCCATCTTTCTCTGCCCGACATGGTCAGCCAAAGCACCCCAATAAGGTGCCATTACGGCAGAACCCATAAAGGTTACGGCAAAGGTAATACCTGCCCAGAAGTTAACGTCAGGCTGAGCAACATGCAACTCGCGCAGCAGATAAACAGGCAAAAACGGTATGCACATCGTATAGCTGGCACAGCATAAAAATACTCCCAGCCACAATACCGGCAAATTAGCCTTCCAATTGCCTTTGTTGTCAGAAGTAAAAGCTTGTATTGACATTTTATCTCCCTCTCATCTCTCTAATTGCTATTATAACACAACGCAGGCAGATAGTCACAGCAGATAAATGGCGAAGTTTTTTCTTTCTAGACAATAGATGCACTTTTAGCGTATAATATTGTTTAGATTAAATTCGTATTGTTAGCGATAAAATAAACCGCTGGCAACTTTATCAGCGTAAAAATCAAAATGCAGACTTTAAGCCTGTAAAGGAGAGTGCAGAATTTGAAACCTTATAGCATGCAAGAATTAGAAGAATGCGGCTTTTTATCAAAAATATTCGGCAGCAAGCCTACCGAAAACGGCTGGAAGGAGCTCAACAATCTGTTGGCTGCAGCACCCGACGCTTTGGCTGTCAGTGCCGATGATGTACATCACGCTCTGAAAAAATGGGGCGTAAAATTCAACGATGATAATTTCAACCAACGCAGCGGTATTTACCGCAAGCTGGCAGATGTTATCTTCACTGAAGTACAAAATAAAGAAGACAGCCTTTGGGCGCAGCTTGCACACTTAGCTGAAATTTTGGAGCTGCCGCCGCATCTGGCAAAGCAGGCTGATAAGGCAGCAAAAACAGCTGCTTATTTTGTCCGTTGCCGTGATTTGCTTGCAGGCACCGAAAAGCTGGATATCAAACAATTAAATGACTTATTCTGCTATGACTACGAAGACAGCCTTTCCATGCGTAAGCAGGTTTTCCAAGCACACTTCAACCTGAAGTTTGATGAAATCAGCAACGCACAGCGCTATACTCCGGAAGAAGAAGCTGCCCTGCGTGCCGATTGCGCAACATTGGATATCCCTTACGAATTAAAGAACAATATTGTCAGCGCTCTGGAAAAATACCGCAGCCTGTGGAATGCGGAACATATGCCTTTAGGTGATATCAAGCAGGATGCCTTCCCGCTCAACCCTGGCGAAATCTGCCACGCCTATACCAACTGCGGTCTATGCCAAAACAAAATGATAGAACGCGAGGACAATTACTATGAGCTGACACGCAAATTCCGCATTGATGAAACCGTTGCCTTCAAGGGCGAAAAAATAGAGCATCCCAAATTCACCGAGGAAATGACTATTATCGAAGAGCTTGGCATGTTCTTCCTTACTAACCAACGTTTAGTTTATATCGGTAAGAAAAATGCCTTCCATATCCCGCTCAACGTTCTCAACGGCGCTGATTTTGACGGCATCAACATTGTAACCTTCCATCACACCGATGGTACCGACAGTATCTTTAAATTCAGCGACGAGGCTGCCGGAGTTTTATACATTCTGTTCGAAAGAACCTTAAAAGCTGCTAAAGCTTAAAACCGCATACATAACAAAATACCCCTGCAGAAGAATTTCTGCAGGGGTTAATTTTTTTCCTATGAAATCAGCAAAGCAGTTTAAGCCTTCAAAGAATTACATGCATTCTTTAATTGCTTTTGCCATACGTTGGATACCTTCAACAATGCGGTCATCCGGCATGTTGGAGTAGTTGATACGCATGCTGCGGTCAGTCTTTTGGTTCGGATAGAAAGCATCACCGATAACGCCGGCAACCTTCATCTCGATGCATTTGTTAAATACTTTGCGTGCGCTTACGCCTTCAGGGAAGGTCAGCCACAGGAACAGACCACCTTCCGGATGAGTCCATTCGGTACCAGCCGGGAAGTATTTCTCCATGGATTCAAGAATCAGATCACGACGATGTTTGTACAGAGCAACGATTTCTTTAACGTGTGCATCCAGATCATATTGTTCCATGTAAGCATCTGCAACACCTTGGTCAAAGTTAGAGGTGTGCAGGTCAGCGCTTTGTTTGATTTTAACAAACTCGCTCAGCAGGCTGTGCTCAGCTGCAATCCAGCCAAGACGCAGGCCCGGGCAGAAGATTTTGGAGAAGGTGCCCAGGAACATAACCAAGCCTTTGGTATCCATAGATTTCAAAGACGGCAGGATAGTGCCTTCATAGCGCAGTTCGCCGTACGGATTATCTTCGAGTACCGGCAGGTTGTGTTTGTTAACTACTTCCATGAATTTTTGACGGCGTTCCATGGACCAGGTACGGCCGGTCGGGTTTTGGAAGTCAGGAATTACATAGATAAATTTGCAGTTCGGAGTGGTGGACAGGATTTTATCCAGTTCTTCCGGAATCAGACCACCGTTATCGGTCGGAACCTCAACAAATTTCGGTTGGTAAGCGTTGAATGCGTTCAGAGCGCCGAGGTAGGACGGGCTTTCGCACAGAACAACGTCACCGGGATCCAGGAACAGCTTGCCTGCGAAGTCCAGGCATTGTTGAGAACCGGTGGTAATCAGAATGTCATCGGGATCAACGTTGGTGTGATATTTATCAGCCATGCGTTTAGCAATTTTTGCACGCAAGGACGGACGGCCTTCGGTAGTTGCATATTGCAGCAATTGACGACCTTCCTTCAGTACCAGGTCATGAGAAACCTTGGCAATTTCTTCTACAGGGAAAAGTTCCGGTGCAGGCAGACCACCGGCAAAGGAAATAATATCAGGCTGAGCAGTTAATTTTAACAGCTCGCGGATTTCAGAAGCTTGCATACGCTCCATACGTGTTGCGAATTTCATGTTTAAAAACCTCTCTTCATTGGAAACTATATTATTTTACCGTAACACTTATTGTAGCACCACAGTCCAAAACAAACAAGCAAAATATAGCTTTTGCTTAACTCTATCTATTTTCATGGTAAATTATGTTAACTTATTAACGATTTACACGGAATTTTGTTTGTTTTAATATTTCAGATACTTCAGTAAGCCATCCAGACCTTCCATGATATCGTCATAGGTCACTTCAAAGTCACCCGTATACCATGGATCGGCAATGCTTGCACCCTTACGCTCGGTATAATCGAGCAAAAGATGCACCTTACCCTGCGTATCTTCACCAATTACACGACGCAAATTACGGATATTATTGCTGTCCATAGCCAGCAGCAAATCGTAATATTCATAGTCGCGCTTCGTTACCTGTACCGCATGCTTGCCTGCCACGCTGATGCCGTACTGTGCCAGCTTATTGCGCGTGCCATAATGCACAGGATTACCGATTTCTTCCCTGCTTGTCGCTGCCGAAGCAATTTCAAAATCAGCGGCAATACCGCGCTTTTTTACAATGTCCTTCAATAAAAACTCTGCCATCGGCGAACGACAGATGTTGCCGTGGCAGATAAAGAGAATTTTATGCATGGGTGTGTCCTTTCTAAAACTTAAGAATTAATTAGAGCCTTATTTAATCCGTTTCTGAATATCTTCAACAGATGGCAGTTGCTTTTCCAGATCATCAGGCAGGCTACTGGTTATTTTGTATTCGCTTACACCAATCGGCTTTGAAATATCCTTGAACGAATATTCTGCAACCACATTGTTTTTGCTTTTGCACAGAAGCAAACCAATGGACGGATTATCCTGCTCTTTTTTCAAAATGCCGTCCACGGCTGACAGATAAAAGTTTAGCTGACCAGCATATTCCGGCTTGAAATCACCGGTTTTCAATTCGATAACTACATAACAGCGAAGATTCAGGTTATAGAACAACAAATCAATGTAAAAATCATCGCCGCCTACATTCAGGTGATACTGGTTGCCCAGAAAAGCAAACCCTGTTCCAAGCTCCAGAAGGAGCTTTGTGACATCCCTAACAAGTGCCTGCTCAATATCACGTTCGAGCATATCCTCCCGGAAAGGAATAAAATCAAATACATATGGGTCTTTCATTGTCTGCACCGCAAGTTCACTTTGCGGAGACGGTAAGCGGTGATTAAAATTTGTAACTTTATCTGCCAGAACCTGCCGCTGATACAAACCGCTTTCGATTTGATGAATCAAAACATTGTGAGACCATCCATTCTCAGCCGTTTTTTCAATGTACCATATACGCTGTTGTGTGTCTTTGACTTTTTCCAAAATTGCAATATTATGGGACCACGGAATTTGTGCAGACACCGTCTGCACAAATTCCCGATTTGGATAGATCTCAGCAAATTTTGCCATATATTTTAGATTACGAACAGAATATCCCTTACTTTCTGGAAAGGCAATCCTAATATCAGTGGCAAGATTGTCAATAAACTTGTTGCCCCATGATTTATGTTCATTAATCACACAACCTATATCATGATAAAGGAGCAACATATCTGCATTCGCATGAACTGCTGCACGGTACTGTGCAGCCCTGATTTCGCTCTTGATATTTTCGATAATGGAGAGATACTCAGATGTATTCATTAACACACGCATCGCCTCGCTTTCACATAATTCTTATCATTATTTTCTCTATATAAGATGCTTCAATACTCCATCCTGAAATAATCAAGATATACCTTATATTTATCTTGCGCAGCAAGGCAGGTATCCGTCAGATAACCGTTTTCTTTACCCCACTCTTTTAAGCCACGATAGTAAAACATTTTCAGATTATCCTCTATAATAAACGGAACAATATGATACTTCAGGCACTCTTTAAACATAATCAGCCTGCCAACGCGACCATTACCATCCTGAAACGGATGAATCCTTTCAAAACGCACATGAAAATCCAAAATATCTTTAAACGTCTTACTCTTTTTCGCATTATATTTTGCCAAAAGCGCTCGCATCTGCTCGCTAACCTCTTCCGGTAAAGCGGTATCTCTGCCGCCAACCTCGTTCGGAAGTTTTTTATAATCACCGACAGCAAACCAATCCTTACGCGCATCACTCGTGCCGGTTTTCAAAATAAAGTGCAATTCCTTAATCAGCTTTTCGGATAAAGCAGTCTTTGCCTTATCTATAAGCAAATCAATACAGCGAAAGTGATTAGCAGTTTCAATAACATCATCCACGTTCAAAACTTCATTTTCCACACCAATCGTATTCGTTTCAAAAATATAACGCGTCTGCTCATGTGTCAGTCTGCTGCCCTCCATATGATTAGAGTTATAGGTCAACTCAATTTGCGTTTTATGATAGATGCCGCCTGCATATCTGCTTGCTTTTTCTTCCTGCAGAACCTTTAACAAGCTACGCTCGCTCTGCTTAATCTTATTAACACGCTCCGGTTTTACTGCCGTTTCCGGAATACTCCATACTCTGCCATTCAGTTCTGCTCCCTGCACACGTCCCTGCGCACAATAATTACGCACGCTGCGCTCGGATATCTGCCACTTTTTCGCTGTTTCCGCTACTGAAAGATACTTCATCTGCTCACCTCCGTTACGTTATATCTAAGAATAGTATAGCATGTTGACGGCAAAAACTTCAATTAATTTGTTTTGATAGCCAATTATTTTTGCCGTCAAAACAAGAAACAACCCCCAAAGCCGGACGATAAATCCTGCTTCAAAGGTTGCTTCATTGGAAGGCTATTCACATGTATAAAAGGAAATTTATTATAGCTTACAATTCGTATAGCTTGGCATTTTCCAAAAACTCTTCTACCGCAACGCCCGTCTGACGCGGAGCAAAACAGGTGTGGCCTGTATCTAGCTTGCTAATTTCCTGCATTTCCGCATCCGTCAAGGCAAAGTCAAAAATGTTCAGATTATCTGCCATACGCTGCGCATTAGCAGATTTTACAATCGGCACAACGCCACGCTGCACCTGCCAACGCAAAGCAACCTGCGCGACAGATTTTTCATGCGCCGCAGCAATTGTCTGCAATGTTGCATTAGCCAGAAAATCGGCCTGTCCTGCTGCCAGCGGTGACCATGCCTGCATAACAATATCTTTATTCTCCATATAAGTACGCTCTGCTTCACGCTGATAAAAAGGATTACATTCAACAAAATTTACTGCCGGCTTAACCTTGTTCCAAAAAACAAAATCCGCCAATTTGTCCTGCGTAAAATTATCTACACCTATAGCGCGAACCTTTCCTGCAGCATACAATTCCTCCAAGGCACGCCAAGCACCGTAATAATCATTATACGGCTGATGAATCAAATACAAATCAACATAATCTAATCCCAGCTTTTCCATAGAGCGTGCAAAGCCGCGTTTAGCACCCTCGTAGCTTGTATCTGTAATCCACAGCTTAGTGGTAATGAAAAGCTCTTTTCTGTCCAAGCCGCATTTTTTGACAGCCTGACCGACTGCGACCTCGTTCGCATAAGCAGCAGCCGTATCTATAAGGCGATAGCCTGTTTTGATAGCCTGAATAACTGCCTCTTCACAAGCCTTTAAATCTGTCATACGAAAGACACCATAGCCGATTTTCGGCATTTCTACTCCATTATTCAAAATAAACTTTTCCTGCACATCAATCAACTCCTTGCAATTATTTCTTTATTTACAAGTAGTATAAAGTCTTTTGCCGTCAATAGCAAATACCTATAAAAAATGATTTATCATAGTTGACACACATAGTTAGTCGGTTTTATAATCATCTTAGCAATAAATTGTCAGTGAGGTGTTTTTATGGATATCCGTGTTTTACGCTACTTTCTTGCCGTGGCACATGAAAAAAATATCACCCGTGCTGCCGAAAGTCTGCATATTGCGCAGCCTTCGCTTTCCAAACAGCTTATAGATTTGGAAAAGGAGCTTGGAAAAACCTTATTGGTGCGCGGCAAGCGTCAGATTACGCTGACGGACGACGGCCTTTTGCTGCGCAAGCGTGCCGAAGAAATCGTTGGATTACTGGAAAAAACACAGTTGGAATTAAGCGCCGACGATTCCCGGCTCAGCGGCAAAATATCCATCGGCGGCAATCCTTCAGACTCTGTTCTGAAAAAGGCCACTGCCTTGCGCTCGCAATACCCTGACATCAGCTTTGACTTTTACAGCAGCGACGCTATCGACGTGCTAGAACGCTTAGACCATGGCACTCTTGATTTTGCTGTTTTTCTTGAACCGATTGATACAATGAAATATGAGTATATCTCCCTACCGGATGCTTCACGCTGGGGAGTACTCTTACCTACAGCATATCCGTCGGCAGCAAAGCCTTATATTGAAAAGCAAGACTTGACAAGATTTCCGCTTATTTTTCACAGACGCGCAGGTCTGCAAAGGCTCATCTCACGCTGGGCAGAAGCAGACATCAGTAAGCTGAATATTGCAGCCACCTACAATGTTATCAACGGTTCGCCGGCAAGATTTGTCAAAAGCGGTTTGGGTTATTTTCTTACTACCGAGGATTTACTGTCATCTGCCTTTGACGAAGAATTATGCTTCCGCCCGCTTGAGCCGCCGCTGGAAATTCATTATGCGCTGATTTGGAAGCGCTACGCCTCCTTCAGTAAGGCTGCGGAAAAATTTTTAGAGCAGTTTTACTAAACTCCGTTAAAATTGCATTTGTACAATTTCATATAAAAACAAGAAGGGACTGTCACCGCAAGTAAGCTTTACTTACGCGACAGCCCCTTTTAGCTTATCAATATTACTTAAGCAATTTCTTTTCTTCCAGATACACAGCCAACAGCTGCGCCACCTTATTCACCAGCTTCAGGCAGTTTTTCAAATGCTCACGTGTATTAAACTCGTAAGGCATCAAATCGCCGCAGGCACAGGACCCGAATTCCTTGGCAAAGCGCTCATGAAATTCCAATGTCAGCGGATAAATTTCTGCCAATGGCTTATCGCTAGGCTGATTGCGGCCGGCCAACGTACTGATGACCATTACGCAGCCTGCCATCGCCCCGCACAAATCGCGCGCATGGCCAATGCCGCCGCCAAAACCGGAGCACAGACGGAAAGCGTTATCATCAATATTCACGCCTGCCTCCTTACGGAAGGTTTCCACAATTGCTTCACAGCAGTTATAACCGCTCTTAAAATTGTTGCCTGCTGCCATGCCCATTTTTTCGCTAAATTCACTCATACTTTTCTCCTCCTTGCATAACAATATTAAAATGCTTACTTTTTGTCGTTATCGCTTTCCGTCGCATACGGCCAACCGCTCATGCCTCCCTCCAGGCTGTAAACATCACTGAAGCCGCGGGCGCGCAGGATAACCTCCGCTTCGTAGCCACGCAAATCAATCTGGCAGGCTGTAACTATTTTCTGCTCTTTATCCATCTTGCTGATATCCGCTGTCCGCAAGGTATCAAGCGGCAGATTTACTCTCGACGGAATGCCGGCAATACGCTTAGCTGCCACCTCTGCCGGCGTGCGTACATCAACGAATAAATAATCCTCCTGCGTACGGTTCTTTTCAAAGTCTACAGGATTAATGCTGCGCAGCTGTCCGTCAAGTTTATTTTGCAGGACATTGGCTGCAGTTGCGATATTCTCAATCGGCGTATTAAACGGCGGAGCATAAGCCAGATCAAGTCCGGACAAATCCTCCAGAGTTGCACCTAAAGAAATTGCCGCCGCCAATGTATCAATACGCTTTGCTACGCTCGCTCCGACAGCCTGCGCCCCCAATACGCGGCCGCTGCTCTTTTCCGCCAACAGCTTCAGCACAATACGCCCTGCTCCCGGCATATAACCCAAACGATCGAAGCCTGGTACAACTACGCTTGCAAAATCAATACCGGCCTGCTGCGCAGTCCGCTCATTCAAACCGGTTGCCCCAGCTTCCTGCGCAAAGAAGCGACAAGCGGCAGTTCCCAGGACACCGGGATATTGCTTCCGCGCTCCGCAGATATTATCCGCAATTACGCGGCCATGCTTGTTGGCGGTAGAACCCATAGGCACAAACACCTTGGCTCCGCTGACACGATGAGTGTTTTCCGCACAGTCACCTCCGGCATAAATTGCATCATCGCTTGTCTGCAGGTATTCGTTAACCGCAATACAGCCGCTCGGACCTATAACAAGGCCGGCCTCACGCGCCAGCTCTACGTTCGGACGCACGCCGACGGCAACGATAACCAACTGTGCCGGGATTACACGTTTATCTGTCTGCACTCCGCTAACTTTACCGTTTTCTACGGTAAAGGCACCTGCTCTTTCCTCCAGATAAATATCGAGCAGCGGATTTTTCGTATCACGCAGCAACAGTGCTGCCATGTCCTCATCAAGCAGCTGCGGCAGCAGTCTGTCCTGCTGTTCCAGAACGCTGGTATGCAAACCTCGGCGTACAAAAGCTTCTGCCAGCTCCAGGCCGATAAAACCTGCGCCGATGATAACTACATCCTTAACGCCGCCTTCGGCAATTTCCTTATCTACTGCTTCAACATCCCACGGGAACCAGAAGCTGTGAATGCCTGCGGCATCAGCATTAGGCAAGGGAAGCTTCACCGGCATACTGCCAGTTGCCAACACCAGCACGTCATAAGACAGCTGTTTCAGCTCTCCCTTTTCCATATAATGCACGCATTTTTGCACTCTGTCTATTTTTTGCACATTACAGCCGCAGCGGGCATCCACGCCCTTCACGGACGCAAAATAATCACTGTCGCGCAAGGCTCCCTGCGGTGTATGGTCAAAGCTGTCCATGCTCTTAACCTCACCGCTGATAAAATACGGAAAGCCGCATGCGCCATAGCTCAGTTGCGGTCCGCGTTCCAGCACGATAATCTCTGCTTCGGCATCCAGCCTGCGCAAGCGCGTCGCCGTTTTCATACCGGCTGCCACCCCACCGACGATTACTACACGTTTACCCATAATGTCACCTCCAAGAACGAATTTAATGTTATCTTACTATTACGAAAATTTAATTGTCAAAATCGCTTCTGTCAGCAAATACTACTCTATAATCATTATAACAAAACAGCCTCCGAAAGCAAAGCTACGAAGACTGTTTACAAAAATTATTATATGCTATTTTGCTTCATACACACTCAAAGCTTCCATTGCCAAGGCATAACCCGCAAAGCCCAGGCCGCAAATCTGGCCGACGCAGCCTGCCACCGTTACAGAATGATGGCGGAACTCCTCGCGCTGATGGATGTTGCTGATATGCACCTCAATCGCAGGAATATTTACTGCCTTCAATGCGTCCAGAATTGCTACGCTGTAATGCGTAAACGCCGCCGGATTGATAACAATGCCGTCAAAATGACCGTAAGCATTCTGAATAGCGGTAACTATATCGCCCTCATAATTGCTCTGCAGCAGCTCCACCTCTACGCCAAGGCGGTCAGCCGCCGAACGGATGTAAGCACATAAGCTGTCATAATCATCACGGCCATAGATATTTTTTTCACGGATGCCCAGCATATTGATGTTAGGACCATTTAAAACTAAAATTTTACGCATCTTTATCCCTCCAGCTTAGCGGCAATATTCAGCAGTTCGCGCAGAACGCGGCCGAAATCGCCGTTATTATCAATCGTATAGTCCGCATATTGGCGGTACAGCGCAATACGCTCGTTATATAAAGTATAAAGCTTCTGCTTATCGGCAGCTAGCAACGGGCGCGCATCACCGGCAATACAGCCGATGATGTTTTCCGGCTTGCGGTCGATAAAAACTACAACACCGCCCTGTTTCATCAGCTCCATGTTTTCGGCACGTTTCACGGCACCTCCGCCTGTTGCGATAACAGCTCCGTCACATTCCGCCAGATACGCCAGCGTGCGCGTTTCCGCTGCGCGGAATGCATCCTCGCTTTCCGCGAAGAAAGCCTTTATCGTGCGCTGCTCACGCTCTTCGAGGACAGAGTCTGCATCATAAAACGGCAGCTGTAAGCGTTTCGCCATGCGCTTGCCAAAGGTGCTTTTGCCGCAGCCCGGCATACCAATCAGCACAATATTTTTCATATGTTCTGCTCCAAATCCTGCATGATTTTGACGATGAGTTCGCTGTCGTATTTTTCGCCCTGCCATATTTCCTGTGCAGCCACAGCCTGCGCCACAAGCATGAACAGACCATTGACAGTTTGCATTTTAGCCTCGGCAGCCTGCTTCAAGAACAAAGTCTGCTTAGGGTTATAAATCAAATCGACCGCAGCGTCAAAATTGCTGATTTCCTCAGGCGTAACAGGTGCAGCGTTAACCTTGGGATACATGCCCACAGGCGTGCAGTTGACAATCACATCACCTGTCAAAGCTGCTAAGCCGTCATAATCAATAAACTTGCACTTAGGCGCAATTTTAAGGAAATCCTTATCAACATGGGCAACGTCACGCGTAACAAGATACAGCTTGCCGACACGCTTATCAACCATATATTTGACAACAGCACGCGCAGCGCCGCCGGTGCCCAGCACCGCAACACGCTTAGCGCGCACATCAATATTGTTGTATTCCAGCATTCTGCCGAATCCGAAGTAATCTGTGTTATAGCCTTCGGCACCATTTTCATCGAACTTAATCGTGTTTACAGCGCCGATAGCCTTAGCCTCACGCGTAATACTGTCCAACAGCGGCATAACGTGCAATTTATGCGGAATGGTAACATTGCTGCCCGCATAGTTGGCACGCAGCTCTTCCATGCGCTTGGGCAATTCCTCCTGCATTGTTTCCAGTAGCGTATAATCGCCCTCGATACCGGTATATTTAAAAAACAGCTCGTGAATCTGCGGCGAAAGGCTGTGTCCCAGCTTACCGCCTAAAAGTCCGTAATGCTTCATCTGTTTATTCCTTTCGCTCGTAAGCACGATAATTGCCAAGAACCTTGCAATAGGTGCTCTTAGATTTTATTTCTTCCATCACATCGATAACTAACGGATCTGCCAGATTACCTGTGACATCGATGTAGAAAAAGTATTCCCACGTTTTGCCGACAATCGGACGCGATTCCAGATTCAGCATATTCAGGCCCATATGATAGAAGCTGGCAAGCATTTTATACAGCGAGCCTGTTTCGTGCTTCACGGCAACAATCAGCGTAATCTTATTTGCGTTCGCTACTATTTCCGGTTTTTTGGCAATAATAACAAAGCGGGTATAATTGTTGCTATTGCTGTTAATCGCCGGAGCAATAATCTTCAGGTTATAAAGCTCTGCTGCCTGCTTACCGGCAATAGCACCCAAGCTTACATCCTGCTTTTCGGCAACCTCCTCCGCACTCTTAGAGGTACTGAAATATGGAATTTTCTCTATATCCGGATAGTCATGAAAGAAATCAGCGCACTGCTTCAAGCCCTGCGGATGCGAATACACTGTTTTAATCGTGCCAAGTGACGCACCCTCACAGCCTAAAAGATTTTGTTCAATCTTTACGCACTGCTCGCCTACAATGCTGCAGTCATACTGACGCAGCAAATCATATACCTCGGTAATACCACCTGTCGAAGAATTTTCTATCGGCAGCACGGCGTAATCCATAGTGCCATCGCTGATACTGGAAATTACCTCTTCGAAGGTCTGGAAATGATGACGGTTGTATTGGCGTCCGTGAAAATATTCCTCCAACGCCTGATGCGTAAAGGAACCTGCCGGACCGAAGCAAGCCACCTCAAAGGTTTTGTCATTTACTTCAGCCAGAGCAGTTTCTTCCAACAGGCAGGCCTGGTCAATAATACCGCGCATAATATTTTTCACAGCAACGGAATAATCCTTATTCTCCAAAAAACCTGCTACCTTTTCGATAACCTTGGCTTCACGGTTTTTGTCCTTAACAGGCAGTCCCTTGGATTTTTTATAGGCAGCTACCTGCATAACTAACTGCAGACGGCTTTCCAGTACGTCTGCCAGCTGCTGGTCAACCTTGTCTATTTCTTTGCGGATTTTTTCTAAATCAAGCTCCTGCATCTTATTTCTCCCATTTCTTCGCTTCTAAAAGTAAATCCCACAGCGTCCACGCAACTACCGCTTCGATAACAGGCACAGCACGCTGCACAATACAGGGATCATGTCTGCCGACGATAGCAAGTGTTGTATCAGCCTGCTCCTTAAGGCTCACAGTCTGCTGCTCGCGTGCAATCGAAGGTGTCGGCTTAATGGCCACGCGCACTACCAACGGCATGCCATTGGTAATACCGCCGGTAACGCCGCCGTTGTGGTTTGTCAATGCCAGCACTTTGCCGTCAACGTAATGCAAAGCGTCATTTGCTTCAGCACCGGTTAGCCCGGCAAAGCCAAAGCCGTCGCCAAACTCTATGCCTTTAACCGCAGGCACGGAAAACAGCGCATGACTCAGCATGCTTTCCACGGAATCAAAATACGGTGCGCCGATTCCTGCAGGCAAATGCAGTGCAATAGCTTCAACTACACCACCCACGCTGTTAAGCTCGCTCTTAGCCTGCAAAATGCGCTCCTGCATTTTTTCGCCGACAGTATCATCCATAACCGCAAACTTTTTCGCATGCAGCTCTGCCAATTCTGCATCACTTACGCCCATTGGATTGAAGCACTCTTCTTGGATATCGTTAATCTGCAGAATATGCGAACCAACAACAATACCATGCTGTGCCAGTGCCTGCTTGGCTACAGCACCGGCAAAAACGAGCGGTGCCGTCAGTCGACCGGAAAAATGGCCGCCGCCGCGATAATCATTAAAGCCCTGATAACGCACATGGCCTGCGTAATCCGCATGTCCGGGGCGCATTTTATCGGCAAGAATGCTGTAATCCTTGGAATGCTGGTCGCTGTTGACGATACGCGCGCACAACGGCGTACCTGTCGTAAAGCCATTGAAGAAGCCGCTTTGGATTTCTACCGTATCGCTTTCCTTGCGTGCCGTGCTCAACGCATTCTGTCCGGGAGCACGACGTGCCATTTCGGCAGCAATCTTTGCTTCATCCAGTGCCAGTCCCGGCGGCAGTCCATCCAGCACTACGCCGATGGATTTGCCGTGCGATTCGCCGTATATCGCCATTTTTATATTCATGCCAAAAATTCCGCTCATGCCAGCACCTCAATTTTTCCGCCTACGCTTTGGTAATCCTGCCAGAAGTCAGGATAAGACTTGCTTACACTGCCTGCACCGGTTAATATAATAGGTTCCGCACAGCATTGTGCAGCAATTGCCAGGCTCATAGCGATACGATGATCGTTCCAGGCATCTACCTCTACGCCGCCTTGCAAGCCTTCCGGCTTGCCGGTAATTGTCAGGCCCTCCGGTTCTTCCGTAATTGCTGCGCCCATTTTATTTAATTCACTCGTCATAGCCGCCAATCTGTCGCATTCCTTGATACGCAGGCGTCCTGCATTGATAATCTTCGTTGTTCCCTCGCTAACTGCCGCCAGCACGGTAAGCACAGGAATAATATCGGGACAGTTCGAAGCATCTATTATCGTTGCCTGCGTTGCGCCGCTGTTTACGGTTACGCTGTCATCTGTTTTGGCAATATCAGCACCCATGCGCTGCATAATTTCTACCACAGCCTTATCACCCTGCAGCGAAGCAAAATCAACACCGCTTGCGGTAATGCCTGCGCCCAAAGCACCGCCGACAGTCCAGAATGCTGCCTGCGACCAATCGCCCTCAACCTTGCTGTCCTGCGCTTTGAAATGCTGCTTGCCGGGTACAAGATAATGACGGTGTGCGCCATCTACATTTTCTATTTTAACACCGTACTTCGCCAGGCAGTTCAGTGTCATATCTACATAAGAAGCAGATTCCAGCGGCGAAGTAATGATAATTTCGGAATCACCCTTTAATAACGGCAAAGCAAAAAGCAGACCGCTGACAAACTGACTGCTGACATCTCCCGGCAGCTCAAATTTACCCGGCATCAGGTGACCGTTGACCGTCAAAGGCAGATTGCCATTATCATTAAAATATTGCACAAACTGCTTATCCAGAATATCGTAATACGCCTGCAAAGGACGCGATACCAGTTTGCCGTGACCGATAAAGGTCAGCGGACAGCCAAGATTTGCTCCCAAGGGAATGAAAAAGCGCAAGGTCGAACCGGATTCACCGCAGTCAACATTATCTGCCGCCGCAATCGGATGACCTGTGCCCGTAATCTGCAAAGCCTTACGTCCATCTATCATGCTGGGAATTTCGTCAACGCTCACGTTCATAGCACGCAGAACGCGCATCGTTGCTTCGATGTCCTTGGACATGCTGATATTATCGACAATGCTGGTGCCGCCTGCCAGACCTGCACAAATGATTTCTCTGTGTCCCATGCTTTTAGATGACGGAACCTGCACCGTTCCTGCCAATTTTGCAGGATAAATTTTTATCTTTTCCATTTAGCCTCACCCCAAATACTTTGGCACTTCCTGCCAATCAACTTTCTGCAGTACGCCCTCGCCTATCTGCTGCAAAATAATGAGGGTAATGCTGTTGCCGTTCTTTTTCTTATCTCTTGCCATTGTATCAAGCAGCTGCGCTTTTTCTACGCCCGCAGTCAACGGCAAATTGTACTTTTCAAGTACGCTCTTAATACGCTCGGCGCTGCCTTTGGCTGTCATTCCCAGCTCTTCGGTGCGCTTAGTCAGCTGATACATACCAATCGCCACGCCCTCGCCATGCGTAAAGCAGCTATAGCCGAAATGCTGCTCTACCGCATGTCCCAAAGTGTGACCGAAGTTCAGCAACATACGCAGGCCCGTATCAAATTCATCCTGCTCTACAATGCGTGCTTTTATTGCACAGCAGGTGGCAACCACGCTGTCAATATCAGCCAAAAGCTCCGCATCATCGGCATAGCCGGCAATTTTTTCAAAAAGCGCCGCATCCTTAATACAGCCGTATTTAATCGCTTCTGCCAGACCGTCATGCAAAAATCTGGTGGAAAGCGTTGCCAATAAATCTGTATCAATAAAGACAGCCTTCGGCTGATAAAAAGCACCGGCAAGATTTTTTCCGGCCTTTAAATCTACAGCTACCTTGCCACCCACGCTGCTGTCAATCTGCGCCAGCAGTGAGGTTGGTATCTGCACAAAGGCAATGCCACGCATAAAGCTGGCAGCGGCAAAGCCGCCCAAATCACCGACAACACCGCCGCCAAGCGTCAGCACAACATCGGTGCGCGTGAGTCCTGCTGCAGCAAGCTGTTCCAATACATCGCTGAGCACCTGCATGTTCTTGCTCTGCTCTCCGGCTTCAATTACCACCTTATGCACAACAAGGCCAGCCTCTTCGAGGCTAGCCTGTAATTTTGCTGCGTATAAGGGTGCAACATTTGTATCGCTTATAATTGCAGCCTTGCGCGCCTTCGGCAGCAACGCTGCAACCTTAGAGCCGACCTGCGGCAACAGGCCGGCGGCTATTTCAATATCATAGGCATGAGCGCCTAATGCAACATGAATTTTCTTCATTAAAAAAGCTCCCTTCTCCGTGCTCCCGCCTTGCGCATCAGCTCCTTCAGCTTTTCGCCGTCATCACCGCGCAGAGCGTCGCGCCACAGCGCCAGCTGCTCCATATATTTGTCTATTTCATCCGCAACCTTTTCCCTGTTGGCAAGGAATAAATTGCACCATAATTCAGGATTGATATCTGCTACACGAGTGCCATCTCGGAAGCTGCCGGCAACGAAGTACTTGGTCTTATCATCAAAAGAAGCGCTGTCCATTAGCGCTACCGCAGTAACATGCGGCAAATTACTGGTATAGGCAATAGTGGCATCATGCTGCGCCGGTGTCACCTGCACAGTATGCTTGCAGCCAAGAGCCAGAGCAAATTGCTCCAGCCAGCTGACAGCAGCCTGCGTATTATGCTTTTCCGGCACGATGATGTAATTCGCATTCTGAAAGATATGCGCATCACTCATGCCCAAGCCGCTGCCCTGACGTCCTGCCATCGGATGGCCGGAAATAAATTCCATGCCATCCTTTAAAAGTGCCTGACCTCTGCTGATCATATCGTTTTTAATGCCTGCAACATCAGTCAGCAAAACGCTTTCATTAAAGAAATCAACGTTTGCAGCTATAAAGCCCACGATTGCTTCAGGATAAATAGCGCAGATGATTACGTTGGCCTCCTTAAGTCGGTTATCAGGCTCAGTCATGCCAATATCAACCAAGCCCTGCTGCTTTGCCTCCTGCAGTGTTGCTGCATCACGCTCTATACCGATAATCTGCTTAACGCCCAGTTTATGCAATGCTTTGGCATAGGAGCCGCCAATCAGCCCCAAGCCAACGATAGCAAAGCTGAGCTCCTGCCACTTTGTACTTCTATTTTCGCCACCAAAATCAGCTTCCAAAAAAATCACTCCTAATCTGCCATACTACTATTATAACTCTCTGCCGACAATGTTCGCAATGCCTCTAAGGTCGCCCATCAGCTTAGCAAAGCGGTCCGGCTTCAAGGATTGTGCGCCATCGCACCATGCTGCTTCCGGATCGTTATGTACTTCAATCAACAAACCGTCTGCGCCAACTGCAACTGCTGCTTTAGCCAAGGGCTCTACCATCCACCACATGCCTGCTGCATGGCTCGGGTCAACTACTACCGGCAGATGACTGAGTCTTTTTACCGCGGGAATAGCGCTTACATCAAGTGTATTGCGGGTGTAGGTTTCAAAGGTGCGGATACCGCGTTCGCAAAGGATAACATTTTCGTTGCCTTCGCTCATAATGTATTCTGCTGCCATCAGCCATTCCTCAATCGTTGCCGCCAAGCCACGTTTCAAAAGAATAGGCTTATTGGTTTTGCCCAATTCCTTCAGCAGATCGAAGTTCTGCATATTGCGGGCACCGACCTGAATCAGATCAACATCCTCAACAAAGCGTTCCACCATATAAGGTGACATGATTTCCGTAACAATCGGCAGACCGGTTGCTGCTCTGGCATTTTTCAGGAAATCCAGGCCTTTTTCCTTTAAGCCCTGGAAGGAGTACGGGGAAGTGCGAGGCTTGAAGGCACCGCCACGCATCAGCGTAGCGCCTGCAGCCTTAACATCCTCGGCAATTTCCGTTACCTGCTCCTGGGTTTCTACAGAACAGGGACCTGCAATAACCTGCAGCTTTTTGCCGCCAAATTTTCTGCCTGCAACATCAATAATGCTGTCCTCAGGATGGAACATGCGGTTAGCACGTTTGAAAGGCTCCTGCACACGCATTACCTTTTCTACACCCTCGACAACACGCAAAAGGTTGATATCTAAAGCACTGGTATCACCAACAACACCAAACAGTGAAGCATTTACGCCATCACTGGCATGAATCTGAAAGCCCTTGCTTTCTAATTGGTTTTTCAGCTTAGTTTTTTCCTCAACAGTTGCATTTTGTTTGAATACGATAATCATGATAAAATCTCTCCTTTAATCTAATCTACAATGCTACAATACTACTCCCAGATCAGGAGTTATTACAAACCCTTACGCTTTTTTATATTGCTAAGGGATAATGCCTTGATTTACATATCTCTGCCGACAATTCTGGCAATGCCCTTCAGCTCGCCCATCAGTCTGGCGAAGCGTTCAGGTCTTAAGGACTGTGCGCCGTCACAAAGTGCTGCTTCCGGATTGTTGTGGACTTCTATCAAAAGTCCGTCGGCACCGACTGCTACAGCAGCCTTTGCCAAAGGCTCTACCATCCACCACAAGCCTGCCGCATGACTCGGATCAACTACTACCGGCAGATGGCTGAGCTTTTTCACAGCGGGAATCGCGCTTACATCCAGTGTGTTGCGCGTATATGTTTCGAAGGTGCGGATACCGCGTTCGCAAAGAATAACGTTTTCGTTGCCCTCGCTCATGATATATTCCGCTGCCATCAGCCATTCCTCAATCGTTGCTGCCAGCCCACGCTTTAACAAAATCGGCTTATTGGTTTTACCTAATTCCTTCAGCAGTTCAAAGTTCTGCATGTTGCGAGCGCCAACCTGAATCAAATCTACATCTTCTACAAAGCGCTCAATCATATACGGTGACATGATTTCTGTTACAATCGGCAGGCCTGTTTCCTTTTTGGCACCCTTTAAATATTCCAGGCCAACCTCCTTCAAGCCTTGGAAGGAATACGGCGAGGTGCGGGGCTTGAAGGCGCCGCCGCGAAGCATTGAGGCGCCGCCAAGCTTGATGGACTTGGCAATGTCCGTAACCTGCTCCTGAGTTTCTACGGAGCACGGACCTGCGATAACCTGAATCTTACGTCCGCCGATTTCAACACCGCCGACATTAATTACGGAATCCTGCGGATGGAACATGCGGTTGGCTCGTTTGAACGGCTCCTGCACACGCATTACCTTGTCTACTGCATCATCAATACGCAGCATATTGATATCAAGTGTACTTGTATCACCGATGATACCGAAGATGGTCATGTTGACACCGTTGATTTCGTTAATTTGGAAGCCCTTGCTTTCCAGATTACTGCGCATCTTCGCTTTATTTTCATCCGGAGCTCCCGGCTTGAATACTATTACCATAGATTGTCTCCCCTTCGTTCTGACACCCTTGTCATTAAATTTACCATACTGCTATAAGCTACCATGCTACAAAAAAAGCAGGCTCCCGTAAAAGAGCCTGCTGTAAAAGCTAAATCTTAATTGCAAGCACTGCGCTCGCAAATACTATTTATAGTCTCCAATACGATGATTACTGCTATATGATTTTTCCCATGCAAAATAACCGGTGCTAAAATAATAGTTAAATACCGGTGCGTAATAAAAACCATATTCAATTGCAGTGTTCATCATTTTAGATTCCATCATTTTCACCTGCAACAAATTCAGCATTTCCTTATGCTTCAAAATTCATCGCCGCAATCAGCGATTGAGGTTATTTTACTCCTCCTGCTCCGCAAACGTCAAGGAAAAAGCTTAATTTTATTTATTTTTTATCTTATCGCACTATTATTGTAAACTAGGTTACAGTAATAATGCTATCTTCAAAGCATTAACACAAAATTTTACTGCTGATTTATAAGACACAGTATTTTTAAGCCTACTTATAAATTTTGCCAACCGCTCCACAGCAGCATCAGCGCTCCTATAAGCACCACCACCAACGCCAGCTTACGGAACAGATGCTGATTCAGGCGATAGAAAAATTTTTCTCCCAACCATATAGCCAAAAACATCACCGGTATAGTGTACAGCAGCAAACTCCAATCAACGGTACCGCTGACATTACCGTAAAAATAATTTACCAGCACTGTTAAAAAGCCGCTTAAGCCAAAGAACCAAATCATGTTAGACCGCATAACATCCTTAGGCAGCTTTTCGTTAAGAAAATATAAAACCAGCGGCGGTCCGCTGACGCTGGTAGATGCGCCAAAAAAACCGCTCAAAATACCTGCGCCCAAACGTCCGCAGGTTTTATTTTTTATCGGCAGCGTAAACTGCAGGCTCAACAACACCGTGGCGACCACAAGCACTGCTCCCAAAAACACTTCCAGCTGTGCCGCAGGCAGCACCTTCAGTACCCAGCTTCCGGGAAGCATGCCAACAACACTTCCTAAGGTCGTCAGGATAACTGTTGCTTTATCATAGCCTTCACGCACCCTGTACATAGTAATCGCCCGCAGGACCAAATTCAACAGCAGCACAAAAATAACCGCAGCTTTGACGGACATCACCAAAGTAAGCACAGGCATAGCCACCAAAGCAAAGCCAAAACCGGAAACAGTAGAAAAAAACGATGCGGCAAAAATAATACCTATTGTCAAAATAATCGCAGTACAATCCATTAGCTTCTCCCTTACAGATGAGATATTATAAATTTAATTGTAGCAAGTGCAGAATATGCCGTCAAATTAAATATCATATTAAAGCCAAAAATCCGTGCAAACCAAAGTCAAGCTTCTGTTTACACGGATTTTCTATTTCAGCTTTCTTCTAAAATACAGGGATTAGTCAAAGCACCTACAGCATCTGCACGACAACGGTTGCAATGCTGCATCTGCGGCATCCACTGCCTGCAAACCTGACGCAGCTGGGCAATTTCTTCAGCCGCAGGCTCCGCAAGATGAGCAAAGCCGGTTCCCTCCACCGACAGCATCGGTAAAATATTCTGCAGCTTCGCTCCCAACAAAGCCATACGTCTGGCAATCGCCGGGATTTCCTGTATATTCACGCCGGGGATAGCCACCGTATTTATCTTCACCTTCACGCCGTATTCACCAAGCAGCTGCAATCCTTCTATCTGCCTTTCTAAAAGCAGTGCAGCAGCCTCTTCACCGACATATTTTTTGCCGTCATCATTGATAAAGCTGTAAATATGCGCGCCGGTGTTGCTTGTAATCGCATTCACCGTCACCGTAACATAATCAACGCCCAAGGCTGCAATCTCCTTGGCATACTTCGGCAGATACAGGCCGTTAGTTGATAAGCAGAAGAAAACATCCTTATCAACCTCACGAATCATGCTCAGCGTTCTGCTGACCGCCGGCCAGTTGGCCAGCGCATCGCCGGGGCCGGCAATGCCTGCTACCGTCAGCTTCGGCACCTTGGCCTTCATCTGCAGATACCAGTCGACTGCATCCTCCGGCACCATAACACGAGCCACGACGCCGGGACGGCTTTCATTCACACAGCTGTATTTGCGCAGGCAATAATTGCACTGCATATTGCATTTAGGTGCCACAGGCAGATGAATACGGGCGTAATCGCTGCATTTAGCGGTAAAACAAGGATGTGTTTCAAGCTCACTCATGATTTACCTCACAAATACTTTCACGTAAGCCGGCATATCGGCCATCTGTTTTATATTGCTGCTGCAGAGCGCCGTTGACAATCTGCTCGATAAATAAAGCCGCGCCACGCGCTCCAATCAGCGTGTTATCGGTAAAGCACAATTGGTCAAAGGCAGGATAAGCACAGCGCACTAACGGCACCTGATATGTATCAGCCAAATTCTTTAAAAACGAAGAACCGCAAAGCAATACAGGCTTGTACTTTGCAGTAGCCTCCGTCATTTTATCCAAGCTGAATTCCGCTGTATCCTCTGCAATTACAACGCGCATGCCCAGTTCTTCGACAAAAAAGCTCTGTAAACCCTCTAAATGTGCCTTGTCCGTAGCCAAAGCCACCGGCAGCTGATACAGATTCACCAGATAATCGGCACTGCGATAAACGAGCTTTTCAGCCGCAGCTTCCAGTTTAGCAAGCTCATCGGCAAAATCAATTTTCAAAGCTTCGCCCAGCTGACGCAAAAACTTCTGCATGCCAGCCACACCATAAGGATAAACGCATTTGATGTACGGTACGCCAAATTTTTCCTGCATCTGTTTCGCCAACGGCTCACCATAGCCAAAGCAGATATTCAGCTCTGCCTGCGGCATCGCTGCAATATCCCGCAAGCTGCAGTCCTGCAGCGCGCAGTTAATTCTGACCTTCGAACCTAAAAACTTCTTTAGCTCGGCTAAATCATTATCTGCATAAGGATCATCGTTCATTATGCCAAAAATATTTATCGTGGCAGCTTCTTTTTTCTCCGCAGGTTGGAGCAATGGCAACAACGTCAGATAAGCTGCTTCTGCACCGCTGTCGATATTCCCTGCGTATCCCGGCGCTTTTACATGCAGCAATTTTTGCGAGCCTTCGGTAGTAGCCAAAATACCGTCCACATCATCGCCGATCATATTCGGCACACAGCCGCTGACTACAAATACTGCGCCGCAATGCGCAAAAACACGCTCCGCCTCCTGCAATGCCTTGCGCAAAACCTTTTCGCCGCCATTAACAACATCTTCATCATATATAACATCGGAGGCCTGACGTACATCATAAGGCTTGCCAGCATATCGGAAAGTCAGACTGCCCCACTGACAGCCGACAACGGAATGCTGCAGGATTAAGGCATCCTTAATACCGCCAAGAGCACGCACAGCGCCAAACAACGCACAGCTACTTAATGGTTTCATTATTTTCTCTGCCTCCAGACTCTGCTATACAGTTCGCGTGATGCTTTACTGTCTTTATCAGCCTCGCGCATCGGATAAAATACCGGGTCATAGGCCAGCTTGCTCAGCAAAAGACTGCTGCCTGTAAGCTGCGGTCGCTGCAGCATCTGCCAAACCTCTTCCATAATATCCACAAAGCCCTGATAAGACCACACCGAGCGGTCAAACAAATTATAAAGCACTGGCACATTTAAAGAAGCATAACGCGGGTGGCCGTTACAGATAACAAAATCACAGCTCTGTGCTGCCTCTCGCAAGGCCTCCGCAGAAGGCTCCAGTAAAATTTCCGCCTCACAGCCATACTCTTTCTTGGCAAGCTCAATTCTGTCCTTAAACCTCTGCATCATTGCATCATCAAGACCTGTTTCCGCCTGGTAGGAAGGATTCATGATAATACATATCTTCTCAATCGGCAGACCATAATCCTGCTGATAAACGCGCAGCGCATCCGGCAAATATGCAATACCATGCGCAATCAGGCAAAACTTATACTTGGCAAATTCCACACGCAGCTCCTGATACCGGGCGGCAACCCGTTCATATTCTTCCTGTAGCACGCGTTCAACAGCATTCTCGCAACCAAGCATTTTACCAATCTGCCTGTACAAATCACTGATTCCTTCAATACCATGCCACTCCTGCATATCAGCAACATGCAGAAACGGCGTGCCAAAGCGTTGCTCCATCGCCAGCGCCCATTTTTTGCGACGTACTATATTCAGCGCTGCCCTCGGAGCCCTTTTGATTGTCTGCAAATCAGCGGCAGGCAGATAAGCATTTACGGTGATACCTATTTTCTGCAGCATATCGCTCATACCCTGCAACTTATCCTCACCGTTATAGCCCCAGACAAAGGCTTCAATATTTACGCTCAACGGCTCTACGCTTTGAGGCTCCATCACCTGCTCAACCAGCGCATCCATCACCTCTACATAACCGCAGCCGGGATAGACCGCACTGGAAGAAAACTTTTGCTTCTGCTTTTGGCAAGCCTTTTCACGCAAAACCTTGCGACCGTTGCTCTTGTCCATATGCGAAAAAACCTGTGACGTAATCGGCACAAGCTTTGCTTTAAACTGCGGCTGCAGGCTGCAGGCCAAGCCTGCCAAATCATCATTAATAATATCCGACACCACGGAAGGCAGCAGAAAAATAATCTCCGGCTGCTGCTCACGTTCCACCTTTTGCAGTAAAGCCGTCAGCTTTTTTTCACCGCCGAAAATTACATCATTGTTGCGCAAATCCGCACATTCCAGCTCATAAACCGGACTTTGGCCGCTACGTACATGACAGCGATAATGAAAGCCGCAGCCGCGCGGACTATATAAAACTATTGCGGCATTTTTGATTTCGCTGATGCAGGCAAGATTTCCCGACACCTTGCCGTTAACGGCGTAGCGATGCAGATAACTTGAAGGGTTCATGCCCAAAAGCATGTTATCCTGATAATATTGGTTCAATGGTGTTCAGCTCCTTTTGTACTATTTTGCATCCTTATATAGCAAATGCAACTGACCATCTTCATCATTATAAGGTTTTATTTTAATTTTAAAGGTTTCTTCTATAATGGGAGAACAAAGTACATCTTTTGTATTACCAAAAGCAATAATCTTACCATCTTTTAACAAATAAAGCTTTTGGCAAAATTTAGCGGCAAGATTCAAGTCGTGCATCACTGCTAAAACCTCAACCTGCATATTTTTAATCAATTCTAATAAATGGAATTGATAATACAAATCCAGATGATTGGTCATTTCATCTAAAAGCAAAGTTTGTGGCTGACCAGTAAGGACTCTTGCAATCATAACTCTTTGCTGTTCACCACCGGAAAGCTGGTTATAAAGGCGTTCTTCATAGCCATTCAAGCCTACAGCAGCAAGTGCAACCTTTGCCAGCTCATAATCAGCCTGCGAATCAAGTTCAAAAGGCTTTTTATAAGGAGTGCGTCCCATAAGAACTAAATCAAGCACCTTAAAATCAAAGTTCATAGTACTATTCTGCTTCATTACTCCCAGCCTTTGAGCTGTTTGCTGTAAAGATAGCGTCTCCAAATTCACCCCATCGAAAAAAATCCTACCACTTTGAGGCTTTAGAGAACGATATAGCGCGCGTAAAATAGTCGATTTTCCACTACCATTAGGACCTATAAGACCAACGAACTCTTTATTCTTTACTTCTAAGGTTATTTTTTCTACTATTGTTTCATTATCAATAGCAAGATCCAGAGATTCTGTCTGTATTTCCATTACTTATCACCAAATCCATATTTTTTACTGCACATTAAATATAAGAAAAACGGCCCGCCAATGAAAGCTGTCAATATACCTATCGGTAATTCTGTTTTTATCAACAGACTACGTGCTAATACATCACACCACAGCATATAAATTGCTCCACCAAGTATAGAATATGGTAATAATTTCAAATGATTATTTCCACAGATCATACGCACTATATGCGGTATAACAAGACCAACAAAACCAATTATTCCCGTTGCAGCTACTACCATGCTAACTAATATAGCAACGGCTGTCAAAAAAAACATTCTGCTTTTTTCTAAAGATACACCTAGTATCAATGCCATATCTTCACCTAAAAGAGAAGCATTGAGAATACGGAAATTATATATAAAGAAAAATGCTAAAACACTAAAGGCTACAGTCACAAACGGTAAATAGTCCCAGGTAACCTTCCCCATACTACCCATAATCCAAAATGTCGCATCACGAATACCATCAACATCCTTGGCCAGGTAAACCAAAAGGCTTGTACTTGCACTGCAAATAGCATTTAATGCGGTACCAGCCAAAATAAGCTTGGTGTTATTTTGCACTCCACCTGTTGTATAAGTAATAGCAAAAACGGTAAAGGTAACTAAAAGAGCGCCACAAAAAGCACCTATCGACACACCATAGAGACCGAAGCTGCTGAACATGCCTAAAATTATACTTGCCGTTGCTCCCATTGCTGCGCCAGACGATACTCCAAGAATATAAGGATCTGCTAAAGGATTGCGGATTAAGGCCTGCATAACTACGCCGCCAAGCGCCAAAGCACCACCAGATAAAACTGCCATTATTATTCTTGGCAAACGTAAATCAAAAATAACGGAAGCATTTACAGACTGCAAAAGATTTTGTCCAGCCTGTGATTGTATATCAATCATATTATAATAAAGTATATTGATAATATCAATATAACTAATATTCACTACACCAATACTCAAAGAGTAGATAAACGAACAACACAATACTAGTGTTAAAACAAATAATGTTAGAAAAAATTGCATTTTTTTCATAAAAGTTCCCTTTAATTAGCACGTTAATATGATAGTTTTAATTATGGAGATAGCTGCCGCACAGAATGTGCGACAGCTAAAAAGATATATATGAGAAATATTAAGAGAAATTAGATAAAGTCACCCATTTACAGTTTAAAATTATCTTCAATATATTTATGCATATTTTCTACAGCCTCTACAGTACGCTCGCTGCCACAATAAAAAGCCCTATGCGGCACAACAAATATTTTATTATTACGTACTGCTTTAATTTTCTTTAAAACCTTATGCTCACGCAAAGCCTTGATTTTACCTGCAACAGGTGTTGTCGCCGTATCTATGACGATAATCATATCAGGATCAAGCTCTACAAGATATTCTACGCTTTTACGCCCGCCTAAATTATCATCAAGTGAAATACCACCCGCAAGCTCTATCATGTCAGCTGTAAGATCGTTAGCCGTCCTGCCAAAATATTCATTGCCATAAAGATATTGCAAGGTAATTACTTTCGGTTTTTTAGCTTCAGCTATACTTTTACTATGCATCCGTAGCTTTGCTATTCTACTCTGTAGATCAGCAATCTTTTTCTGAGCTTTCTCCTCTACTCGGAAGATTTTCGCAAGCTGCTGCAAATCACTCACAATATATTCAACCTTGCGTCTGCCTGTTGCACGAGTAGGTACAGTATTTGTCATAACGTAAGTGTGAATACCTTTATTATGCCAATATTCGACGCTGCCTAAGGCACTATCACCAAAAAGCGACCCCCAACTGACGATTAAATCCGGATGCAAATCAAGTACTGCTTCCTTTGATGGATAACCAGCGCCCTGCGTCAGGCGTCTTAGTTTGGCGTACTCCACATCATAAGGCGCAAAGCTCTTGCTATAGCACTCGCTGACTGCGCAAATTTTGTCCTGTACCCCCAGGAAAATCAAGTCATCGACCACAGCTTCAGAAGTTGCAAACACTCTTTGCGGAACTGCGTAAAAAACCTGCGCAATTTTTCTGCCACCACCAGCATAACCATCAAAATTTTCTATGACTATTGGAGCGGCATTTCCTGCTTTGGTTCTCTGCTGTTCTTGGTAAGCACAACCTACACTTAACATACTTAATATAAAAATGAAGATAACTAAAAACTGCTTAATCATTATTCAATAATTATTTAGAAAGAGTATTCAACGCCAACCATAAAGTTGCGACCCATTTTGCTGTAATAACGCACTTCACCATTAGCCTTATCCCATTCAGGAGTATACATATAAAGCTTATCAAAGACGTTATTCACTTTAGCCCAAACCTTAGTTGTTTTATTTACCTGATAATTGCCGTAAATATTCCATACCCAGAATTGCGGACAAGGCAGTTTGTAATCATTAGTGATAAAAGCACTTGCACGTTGAATATCATATCTGCCAATACCAGAAATGCCCACATTGTAATCTTTTTGTTTATACTTCAAATCAATGCTGATCGTGTCTTTAGCCATATTAGAAATAAGTGTTTCTTTATCAGCAGACAAATGGTTGTATCCTAAGGTTGCCGTAATCCTATCACCTAATTGCTGTACCAGATTTGCTTCTACACCTTTTATATGCAGAGAATCATTAATGTTTTGATACATATAGACATCATTAGCGCCATCTTTACCAATTTTTACAGCACTAATAGAATCTTTTTGGCGACGATCATAATAAGCTAAATCAAAATATGTCTTATCACTTAATTTAAATTTTGCACCAATTTCATTAGTCGTACCAGTCTGAGGCTTTAAATCAGGAGATGCTTTATAAATCCTTGTACCTGTGCGATAACCATGCATCCAGCTAAATGTAGGATAATTCATATAATCTTTGGAAGAAACATAAACCATAGCATTATCATTGAAACTATATCCCAAATCAAAGCTCGGTAGCACACGACTCTTAGCAATATTCGGATCAGCATAGCGAACTCCGGCAGTAAACTTCAGCTTAGGTAAGATATTCCATTCATTCTGTACATATACTGATTTTTCCTTCAGTGAATATTCACCTTGTAAATTACTTCCTTTAGGCGAAGGCAAGCCTTCAAATGACTCATCGAAATAACTAAAGCCCATAGACAAACGATTGTTATCCGCTAACTGATTATAATATCTGTCTTCAACAGACCAAGTTTTAGAACGGGATTTTTCTGACCAGTACATCACACCAGTGGTATAGTTATCTAATGACCTATCGTTAAGCATTGAGCCTCTATAGAAAGACAGGCTGTTTGCCCATTTGTCCGTATCACCTTTGGTATCCCATATAGCAGTAAACGTATTATATCTGAAAGTACCTACGCCAGGACAATCGTTGCCTTTGCCTCGACCTTCAACATAAGTCTGATCTTGATCATGATTTACATATTTAAAAGTCAAATCATTCTTATCATCAATATGAAAACCATATTTTAAGTCTAATTCAGTCACATCTGCATCCTGCGGTCTAAGACGGCCACTGCCATCTTTGTAGTTTCCCTGATGTCTTTGCATAACGGATAACGCATAATATGTTTTATCATTTTCACCAACATAATCTAACTGTCCGCTAGCAGTATGGAAATTACCTACCGAAGCAGATATAGTGCCTTGGTTTTTATCATAATGTTTACGAGTAATGATATTGATAACACCACCAACAGCCTCAGCACCGTAAAGTGTAGAAGCTGTTCCTTTTAATACCTCAATACGCTCAATATCATTAACATTTCTAATAGCGTTAGCAGAATAAAACCTACCGCCAAAATTTTGCTTTACACCATCGATCAAAACAACAGATTTATCGCTGCCACGCATATAGGGACGTGTATAATTGGAAACTTCAAAACCAACACCATTAGCAGCCATAAAGCCACCATAACCAGGAATACTTTCTAACACTTCCTGCAAGTTTGCATAATGCTTATCTTGGATTTCCTCACGCGTAATTACATTAACCGCAGCATTGGTTTTCATAACCGATTCTACCGGCGTGGCTGTCGCCGTAACAATCATCTCATCAAGGTTAAAAGTTTTCATCTCTTCGGCAAAAGCAGTCGTGCCACCGGAAATTACATAAGAGCCAACCAGGACAGACATCAGTACTGCATTACGCAGTTCAAACAATTTTTTCAATTTTAAACACCTCATCATACTTTTACTCATGAATGCAGGAAATTTTACCTCTGGCCAGAAAAATAAAACAGCCTGCTTGTTATCTGAATACAAACAGGCTGCACTACTAGCAACGCTAATAATCACATTACCTATCTGTCTATCGCAGATAACGGTAATATGCCTAGGAAGCTCTCTGGCTTAACTACGCTGACATACCAGCCTGAAAAATCAGTGGTTACAAAGTCTGCATCGTTTTACAGTGGCGGGACCGCATCGGATTTTCACCGAATCGCTTATCTAAGCATAACGATATTTTGACTTCAGGTCTAAAATCATAATAATCTACATAGCATCATTTGTCAAGAGTATTTTTATTTTTTTTTCGTATATCATCCCATCTAAAAAGAATCTTAGCATTCTCGTTACCCTAAACTCATAAAGACTCAGTCTTTCCCAAGCTATATCGCCATCATCGGCTATTGCATACTCGGCATTCTGAATCATATCCTGATAATACCCACGTAAAAAATGTTCCTGTACTTCAAAAATATAAAAAACCTCATTACGTGTAAAGCCGTTAAATTTATCTAAAATAATAGATTGTAACCTGTCATCTAGACTATTTACTGCTTTATTATATTGCAAAATATGCTCTCGTTTGCATTCACTAAAAATCCGCGTACTTTCGATAGAAAGCTTAATCAAAGTAATATAGTCTCTGATGTATATATCAGTCAATTTCATAATAATTTTTTTGAAGTCAACAATATTTTTTATAGAAGTTTGGTTAACCTCTAAAATAAAGCGTTCTATAATATCACTATGCAATTTTTCCAATACATTTAAATACAGAATTCCTTTTGATGGAAAATAATAGAAAATATTTGATTTTACTACTTCAAGTTTCTGTGCAATATCCTCTATACGTACATCGTTATATGAGCTTTGCTCCAGCATTTGAATTGCCGTATAGATAATCTGCTCTTTTTTTTGTGCTCGTTTTTCGCTTGCCATTTTTACTTCTCCAATTTTTTCTAGTGACATATTTCCTTAAATAGTATTATAGAAGTTTGTAATAAAAAAAGCAAGTATTTTGACCTCTGGTCAGATTTATATACATTGCAACTAATTATACAAAATCAAAGCACCGGAAAATTCAAAGTAAAACCTTTTGAAGCCTCCGATGTTATATGTTTCAATAACACATTTATCTAATCGTGATTTGTATAATCTAGATTAGATGAATTACATAGCATTCTGAAGAAATCCCTAATAGGGGATAAAATAAAAACTTTTACTGCTTCACTTAATCTCTATACCCGGATACATACGCTCTGCCAAAAATCTCAAACCATCCTCCGTGCGACAGCCTGTTCCGTAAGTAAAACGCAAAGGAATGCTGTAGGTGCGTTTATTTTTGATACATGGCAAATTTTGCAAAGCAGGATTTTCCGTAAGCTTCGTAATGCACTCGCCGTAATCTGCATGACTGCATACAACAAACAATACATCGGGATTCTCTTTGACAACATTTTCTAAGCCTATGACAGGCGGAGTTTCCGCAACCTTACCGCCGATTCTGCTTACCATATCACCAACTAATTTGGTGTTGTCATAGCTGATCATCGAGCTTAAAAATTCTACAATCATAACCTTCGGCTTAGTGTAGGAAGCATTAGCTTTATTAATGTCGTCAATCGTTTTATATGTACTCTTCACAACCGCTTCCGCCTTAGCATCAACCCGCAAGGCAGCACCCAAATCACGGACAAACTGCATTTCCTTGTCTACAGTTTCCTTAATGATATGCTTGCTCGGAGTATTGGTATTCAAAGGCACAAGCGTTTTAACTCCACGCTCATTCCAATAATCAGTGTTATTCAAACGATTGCGGATAAACACACATTGCTGGGCAATAATTAAATCAGGATGCACACTCGTAACATATTCCATATTCAGATAACCGCTGGGACATTTCTTTATTTTTTGAAACGCTTCCCAGTTTTCCTGACGCATAGCATACTTTCTGTTATTTTGGGCGACAGCCATTAAAATATTCTGTCCTGCGCCAAGCTCCAGCAGCGTTTCCGTCTCATTTTCACCAATTACAAGCACTCGCTGCGGTGCCTTGTCAAATACCTGCTGATTAGGCCCTTTGACGTAATAATTATCAACATTGATATTGTTGACCACCACCGGTTTATCCTGCTGCTGTACCTGTTGCTTATCAAGGCTTTGACAGCCCAAAGTACTGCAGGCAAGTGCAATAATAAGACTACTGATAATATATTTTTTCATCGCTTACCATACCCGTAATTCTTACTAATTAACAAATAAATAAAGATTGGCGCACCTATAACCGATACAACAACACCTATAGGCACCTCAGAGCCTTCCATAATCGTTCTGCTGATAACATCAGCACAAACCATGAACAGCATACCAAGCACCGCACTCATAGGCAGAACCTTTTTATAGTTACCGCCGCAAAGCAAGCGTGCTATATGAGGTATTACCAGACCGACAAATCCGATAATACCGCAATTATAAACAATCAAGCCTACAATCAGCGCACAAAGCAAAATGTAAATTCGGCGCATTTTCGACAAATCATAGCCTAAGGTTACGGATACCTCATCGCCCAACAGCATTAAATTGAGAATGCGTGAATTCTTAACAAAATATATCGAGATAAAAAATACTACAGCCAATAATGTACCTGTATTATGCCAATCTGCTGTCTGCAAGCTGCCCATCAGCCAAAAGGTTACGCTTTGAATACGTTCCGCATCAGCATAAATAGAAATCAAAAGGCTGATTCCTGCCGCACAAACTGCGTTCAAAGCCATACCGGAAAGAAGTATTGCCGTGGTGCCGGATTTACCGAATCTTAAAGATAGTAAAACAATAAATATGGTCACGGCAAAGGCTCCCAAAAATGCAAAGTAGCCAATAGCATCAAAGCCGGCAACACTGGTAAAGCCCAAAATAATTGCGATAACGGCACCTAAACCGGCACCGGAGGAAATACCCAGCAAATAAGGATCTGCCAGTGAATTACGCATAACAGCCTGCATAACACAGCCTGTTATACTTAGTCCATAGCCAACAACTGCTGCCAAAACCAATCTGGGTAAGCGCAGGTAATAGACAACGTCAGCCAGAATATTCCCGTTAGCCGTTCCCTGAACAATTTGCCAAAGTATCTGTGCTGTCTGCTGAAATCCTATATAGATAGTACCCATGCCAACAGTAAAATTTAAAATAGCACAGGCAAGAAGTGCTATACCTGTTATTTTACCTACTGTTTTTATTCGCTCCATACTGACCTCAATTTTTATATGCAATCAGAAGCTTGCCGTCCGCTTTACGCAAAACATCTGCTTCTACTTCATATAATTCACTGATAAATTTACTGTTTAAAAGCTCCTCAGGCGTTCCCTGGCCCAATACCTGACCATTTTTCATAGCGATTATTTCATCACAATACATGGCAGCAATATTCAAATCATGCAAGGCAGCGACAACAGTAAAGCCCTGACTGCTGATGATATTTAGCAGCTGCAGCTGATATTTGATATCCAGATGGTTCGTCGGCTCATCCAAAATCAGGCATTCTGTCTGCTGCGTAAGCGCACGCGCAAGCATAACCCTTTGCTGCTCACCGCCGCTCAACAGAGAAAAGCTGCTATGCGCAAATTTTTCCATACCAACTACTCGCAAGGCTTCATTAGCGATAGCGTAATCTTCCGCATTATCGTCTTCCATGGAGTTTTTATAGGGACTGCGTCCCATGAGGACAACGTCAAGTACTTCAAAATCAAAATTATAATAATTATGCTGTGCCAAAACAGACTGCAGCTGAGCACTTTGCTTGACAGTGTACTTTTCCAACGGCTTACCATTAAGATAAATGACACCGCTGTCAGGCTCCAATACGCGATATATACACTTAAGCATAGTACTTTTACCGCTGCCGTTAGGACCGATAATACCTGTAAATTTCTGTTTGGGAAAATCCAGAGAAATATTTTTGAGAATTTCTCTATCACCAAACTGCACCTTTAAGCGTTCTACTTTTATATCCATTTTATTTAGCTCCAAATCTGTAATTTTGTTTAAGCATCATATAAATAAAGCAAGGTGCTCCAATCAGAGAAAAGACAACACCCAAGGGAATATCAATGCCGTTGATTAAGGTTCGCGACAAAATATCCATCACCACTGTCACCAAGCCACCAAAGGCTACTGCTACAGGCAGCAGCTTTTTATGATTAGAACCAAAAATCAATCTTACAAAATGCGGAATCAAAAGTCCTATAAAGCCAATCGTACCGGAATTAAAGACAATAAAACCGACTAAAAGACCATTTAAAAGCAGATAACGCTTGATGTATCTTTTTAAATCTACACCCAAGGTCATTGCCGAATCATAGCCCGTAAGCATAAGATTTAAAATGCGCGTCTGCGTCATAAAGTATCCCGCCAAACAAACAACTACAACTGCTAAAATCAGTACATTGCCCAGCTTGGCATTGGCAACATTACCCATCAGCCAGTAGGTTATCGCTTCCATGCCTTCCTTATTACGTCCGACAAATGCGATTAAGCTGGACAGGCTGGCGCAGATTGCACTCACTGCCATACCGGCAAGCAACAGATTAGAGGCAGATTTGCTTCGCGAATTATCAGCGATATAGGTTACGAGCAAGGAAATGGCGAATGCTCCAATAAATGCACAAATTCCGATTGCCTGCGCGCCGAGAAAAGCTCCCAGCCCCAAGAAAATAGCACAGGTTGCTCCCAGTGACGCTCCTGACGAAACGCCCAAAATATATGGGTCAGCCAAAGGATTTTTTACCACAGCCTGCATGATGATGCCGGAAAGCGTCAGGCCCATACCAACACAGGCTGCAAGAATAATACGCGGCATACGCAGTATCCAGACAACATCAACAAGGTCACTGCTTATATCTGTTGCCGCTAAAAGCCCCGCTTTTATCAATAATATTTCTACTATCTCTGTCCATGCCAAGGAAATAAAGCCTAACTTCAAGCCCAAAATAATCATGCAAAGCATGGTCAGAAACAGTAACAGCAGAAGATACTTTACTTTTATATTTTTTATTTGTGCCGTTATTGCAAAATTCATCATCTATACCTAAAAATAATCAAACAGATGGGGAAGCTCCCCATCTGTTATGATTAAAACCCTTAATTAAAGTTCAAAGTTAGCAGAGAATACTACGCCAAGCATAAACCGCTGCTGCCAGAACGAGCGCTCCAGTAATCTTTGCCAGCTAGGTTGTAGCACATCAGGTCAAAGGTTACCGGTGTATTGTTCAATTTGGTCTTGTAGGAAGCACCTAAATCGTACTTAGCATAGGAAGGAACATCCAATGCACCATTATTAATAGAAGTAGAACCAAGGTAAGTCATTCTGCCGATAAAGGACAGTTCTTCTGTCGGATGATAAATAGCACCTACAGTGCCGGACCACTTGGAAGCACCATTGACTTTATTGCCCTTATAATCTTCAGCATTCAGGTACATAGCACCGCCAATCAAATCCCATTTTTTAGCCAGTTGGCCGGTGAAAGCCCATTCAAAGCCTTTATTTTCCTGTTCGCCGTCTTGTACCAAATATTTAAGACCGCCAATTACCTTATCAATGTTATTGGCCTGAGTAATCTTGAAGGCAGTAAAGGTATTCAGGAAATCACCAGTTTTTACTTTAACGCCAATCTCATTTTGTTTGGTCTTTGCAGGATCAAGCATTTCGCCTTCGTTCGCATAACCTCTGCCAAGAGATACCATGCTACCGCTACCGAAGCTTTCAGTATGGTCAGCATAAACGGTTACATTATCAGATACCTTATAGCTTACTGCAAAGGTCGGGCAGATAGCGTCAGAATCTTGATGAGAATTATCTTTCATAACCTTTTTAACCTTATGACCATGCAAGCCTAAGGTCAGTTGCAGCTTGTCATCCAGTGCTTTCATGGTATCTACCAAATGCCAGCCGGTCAATTGGGCTCTTTGGTTATGTGCAGGATCAAAAGAAGGTCTCGGCAGGGAAGGCCAGTGGTTCGGCTGATACAGGTTACCGGTTCCTGTCCATTTGCCGGCACCGCCATTCCATGCATTGTTATTGCTCAATGCATAGGTATACCAGGTTTTATCTACACCAACTAAATATTCATTTTCTACAGAATCGATGTTGAATTTACCTTTCAACCCGGTTCCTACAATTTTCTTAGTTAAATTCAAGGGATAATTGGTCATACTAATGTTAAAATTACCCTTGTTGTCAATAACAGTAGGATTGCCATCAACATAGCCATACCAGTCTTCACGATGATAGCCTGCATTGAAATATACATTTAAATTATCATTCAGCTTTTGCTCGTGGTTCAAGGCTACAATCCAGTTATCATATTCATTATAAGACCAATCAGGTTTATAAATTTTGCTGCTATCAGGAGCAGTCGGCAGAGAGGTTACGCCAGAGCCAAAGCTGATAGCACCGGTACCGCCTTTATGATCGGTATGGTCATACATAACCAATAAGTTACTAGTGGATTTATCGGTCTTTTGATCCAGGTTCAAAGAAAATGCCTGTTGCTCCAGGTTTTCGCCATCAATAGCAGTATCGCCATTAATATTGCTTGCAGTGATACGTACACCATAGCGGTCATTTTCGCCAAAACGACGGCCTACATCGATAGCTTCCTGCATAGAGGAACCGCCGCGATAAGCAACCTTCAAATTAGCATTACCGTCAGAAGTAGCAGCCTTAGATTGAATATTAACAGTGCCGGCAGCAGCTTCAGACAGCGGAGTAGCATTCAGGCCCAAGCTAGGACCGGAAATAACGCTGACACTGTCAGCCCAGAAATAAGGAATATTTTCCTGACACAGCAGACCGGGAATACCATTTACATAGTAGCTGTGGCCAGATTGGTAAATACCACGAATAGAAATATCAGTGTATGTGCCGCCACGATCAGCTCTTACAGACGGATCAAGAGACAGTGCATCACTAATGCCACCATTAGGAGTCGTAAATTTTTCAATAGTTTTATTGCTTATTTCGCTGACAGTCATCGGAGCAGACATAATATCCTGCTTGCCAAGCATACCCATGGTTACAGCTTCTTTTGCCAGACCGCCGGGCAGTTCATCCTTGCTGCCCTCAACAACAACTTCATCCAGATTGCCATGCATAGTTTCTGCACTTGCAGATACTACAAAGCCTACGCTTGCAATGGCACACAGTACTGACATAGCCAATGCTTTTTTGTTTTTCAACATACTCATACACCTCATCAAAAATTTATTTTTCAACCTTCCCCGCCGAGCTGTCCAAGTTTCGCGTGCGGCTCCGGCTAAAAACATGATTATAACAGACGTTCTTTATTTTTCCGGCAAGAAAAAACGTCCTTCTGCACACTGACAGAAGGACGCACTTATTCCTCTAGCAGTCTCCCGTCACTCGCAGTACACTCCCGTTAACTTCTTCAGGCAATTCTTCTGGCTCAGTTTCCTCACAAGCCTTGCCTTCCCAGTTTCCCAGTGGCATAATTAAGGCTCGCTCCACTTTACAGTTGCGTGACAGCGCAGGCTTCGCACCTGCTTACTTATTAAGTCTTCCGACACCCGATAGTTTGATTATTCTCAATTGTATATATTAGTCAAAATTTTATTAGAAAAGATTATACCATACCCTTTTCTATAAGTCAATACTGTTACATTCTAAACACTTTCAGCTAATTATATTTCTCAACCTCTTGCATTTTGCATATTGATAATATATACTATAAATTAACACTATTCAGCTTGTAATTTTTTTCACACAAGCTGTGGCAGTTGCTGCTGCCAAAAATTTTTTGATGAGTATTTTTAGGAGGCAATTCATGGAAGCAATTCAACAAACAATCATGTATTTTCACAAAGGCGGTCTCGTTATGTGGCCGCTGCTTTTCTGTTCAATCGCAGTAATCGCTATTGCTATTGAGCGTTTTCTGTTCTACAAGGCAGAAGACAGCGGTCAGCCCTTTGCCGCTAAGTATTGCGAACTTTTGCGAGCTGACGAAAGAGAAGAAGCTTTTCAATTAGCAGAAGCAACCAGCGGAGAATGCGCTAAAATCGTTGCTGATGCAGCTAAAATCACCGATGGCAGAGAACAACAAAAAGCATTTTTGGAAAGCCAGGCAGGTATTTTCATTGCTAAACTGAAAAATAAACTGGACTATCTTGCTATTATTGTTACTATGTCCCCGCTGCTGGGCCTGCTCGGTACCATCGTTGGTATGATTGGTGCCTTCAGTATCTTCAACCTGGAATCCGGCGCTCCTATCGCTATCACCGGCGGTATCGGCGAAGCACTTATCGCTACTGCTACCGGTCTTTGCGTAGCTATTCTTTCCTTGTGCGCACACTCTTATTTTGCCCATCGTATGGATAATATGATTACCGACATGGAGCAATGCTTCAGTGCTCTTCTCGAAGCAGAAACAAGGAGTGGTAAATAATGCAGCTGCGCAATGTACGTGACAGAAAAACTCCGGAGCTTATTATTATCCCTATGATCGATATCATGTTCTTCCTGCTGGTATTCTTCATGCTCAGCACAATGTACATGATCGACCTGAAAACCATTCCCGTAAAACTGCCGCAGGCAGCACATGCTGCTACGGATACAACGACAACCTTCGCTGTATCCCTGAAAAATGACGGCTCTCTTTATCTTGGCGATGCGCCGACAGATATCCAATCTTTAATAACCCAATCCTCAATCGAGCAAAAAAATAATCCTCGTTTTGCTATTGTTATCAGAGCAGACAAGGATGTTGATTACGGTCGTGTTATTGAACTTATTGATAAACTTAAAGGCGCAGGTATTACCCGCTTTGGTTTGGCAACGGATGGAGCTGGTAAATAATGAATTCTGGTCAACGCAGTAGAATCGGCTTTATCGGTTCTATCGTAACACATATTTTTATCTTACTTTTCGTAAGCTTCGTCGGACTGTTTAATTTATCGCATCCGCCTGCTAACGATATCGTAGAGGTATCACTGTTTGGCGGCGGCGGCGGCGGTGGCGGCAACGATGCCGACATCGAAGACAGTAATGCAAATGACGAAGAAAACTCTACTGAAGAAGATGTGCAGGAAGAGCCTACACCGGATCCGGATACTATCTGGAAAAACGATGACAACAAGCCTCAACCTGTACATAAAAAATCTGCTGTGAAAAAGGTTGCCCGTAAGGGCAGCGGCACCGGTCAGGGAAGCGGCCACGGCAGCGGTGTCGGCCCCGGCACAGGCTCCGGCAGTGGCGGCGGTAACGGCAGTGGTCACGGCACAGGCAATGGCAGCGGTTACGGTTCCGGCAACGGTAATGGTACCGGCGCAGTAGCTGTTATGCCGCGTATTATCCGCAAGATTGACCCTGTATATCCTGCTGCAGAACGCAATGCAGGCATCACCGGTTCAGGCGTTGTACGTCTTCTGGTCAACACTAACGGTACTGTTGATGAGGTTACCCTCGTAAGCTCCAGCGGTAACGCTAACCTCGACCAGGCAGGTATCAATGCCGCTTATAAATGGCGCTTCACCAGCGCTGTCGGTACTAACGGCCAAAAGGTTCGCTGCTATTTGCGCTTACCTTTCACCTTCAGACTAAGATAATTAAAACCTGTTAGCTGAGTTTCAGCTAACAGGTTTTTTTATGCCTAAAATATTAAGTTTACTTTTCTTGCTGACCTTCCGTCAGATAGGTCCAGCCGTTCTCCTGACGCACCTTGCCCTCTTTCATCAGATGGCCCAACGCACGCTTGAAAGCAGCCTTGCTGATACCAAACTTCTGCTTGATAATCTCCAGCGGCGTAGAATCGCAGTAAGGCATGCTGCCATTGCGCTTCACCAGGAAATCATAGATATCCTGAGCATCCGCAACAAGTGCATTCTCCTTCTGCAGACGCATAGAAACGTTAATACGTCCATCCTCGCGCAGATAGGTTACACGGCAGGTAACCTCCTGACCGAAGTCAAGTCTGCCACCGGGCACTTCACTGCGATGCAGGAAAGCAATAAAACGTTGGTTGGTAAAGAGGAAGAAGCCTTCCGGCAGAATGTTGTAAATCGTACCGGTAACCTTGTCACCGATTTTCAAACCTTCTGCAGGCTTGGAAGCTTTCACCATATCCTCTTCTACACGCATCGTCACAGCCTGACGACCGCTCTTATCGCGATACAGTCTTACCCACACGAGCTGACCGGGGTTTACATGGCCGCGCATCTGGCTATAGGGCAGGAAAACGCCACGCTCTGCACCGATATCAACGAAGCCGCCGTCACGGGTAACGCTCAGCACACGTACATAGCCTAATTGGCCTTCACGCATCTTCGGCAGCTTCATGCTGGCCGTCAGACGCTTGCTGGGATCAAGATAAAGATATACCTTTACCTCGTCACCAATATTAACCTCAGAGGTCTGCTGCAGCTTATGCAGCATGATATCGTCAGAGGTATTACCGGTGCCTGCGTCAAGGAATGCGGCATTTTCATTCGCACGCACAACCTTTAAACTGACTACATCACCGGGACGGTATTTCGTATTGTTCGTAACAACAGGAGCCTTTTTGGCTCTGCTGAATTTTTTATTATCAATCATCCGTATTCTCCACAAAGCTTTCAGACGGAGCATCTGCCCACAGCTGCTCTAAATTATAAAAATCGCGTTCTTCCTCCAGGAAAACGTGAGCAACAACATCACCGTAATCCAACAGTACCCAACGTGCGTCGGCATAGCCTTCCTTGTGAGTAGGATGCACGCCTGCTTCTGCCAGCTTATCTTCGATATTATCAGCAATTGCCTTAACCAGAGTGCTGTTGCCGGCACTGCAGATAACATAAAAATCGGTAACGGGAGATAAGCCCTCCATATTTAATAAAAGTATATCCTTTGCTTTTTTGTCATTGGCCGCAGCCGCAATTTTTTGTGCAATGTCTTTAGTTTCCATTAAACATCCTCCTTAATTATTGCTTGCCTTTTCAGCAAGCTTTGCTTCTTTTTCCAATTCGTCTCTATCCTTAGGCTGCAGATGCTCCTTCGGCTCTTCTTCTGCTTCTGTTGCGGTATCTTCCTCATCTTTAAGATAAGGTATCCCCAGCTCATCCAAGGATTTGTTTACGTCAGCCTGCTCGGCATTCCAATAGCTTACACCGGAGCTATCATCAAATTTGCCATAAAGCATACAGCTGCGCAGCTTATCATCACCAAACAGTTTAAAGCTGTTGGCAGCCTTAAGCATCGTCAAGGTATTAAGATCTGTTTCTACATATTTGTCCAGCGTTGCCAGCAGATTGCTTATTTTAGCTACATTTTGCACGGAAAACATCTGCTCAGCCGCTGCCTTCAAGAATTTCTGCTGTCTTTGCACGCGTCCGATATCACCAAGCTCATCCTTGCGGAAACGCACATATTTACCGGCAGTTTCACCATCCATATGCTGATAGCCATGCTTGATATCAATAACCAAATCAGCATATGGATCCTCGTAATACATATCCTTGTCTACGTAAATATCTACGCCGCCGATTAAATTTACGACATCAATAAAGCCGCGCCAGTTTGCCAACGCATAATAATGGATAGGTACACGCAGCAGATTAGCAACAGTCTGCTTTGCCATCACAGCTCCGCCATAGGCATAGGCTGCATTAATCTTCTCCGGGTCCTTGTGTCCCGGAAGTATTACCTTCGTATCGCGCGGAATAGATAAAACCGCTACCTTATTATTCTGCGGATCAAAGCTCAGCAGAATAATCGCATCTGTACGCTTAGGCTCGCTTTCCGCTGCTTCGCTGTCACCATCATCAATTCCCAGCAGCAGAACGTTGATGCGTTCATTGAGCTTCTGGTCATCACGTATTTTATCATCTGCCGCAGTTACGCTTACATGCGGCGGATTGATAAAATTGTTATAAATCCAGCAGGTTCCGAAAAAAAGTGCTGTTCCTAAAAGACCTGCAAAAAGCAGTAAGCAAAGCAATCTTCCCCAGCGAAACTTACGCCTGGTGCGACGTTTTGCCGGCTGCTGTTGATTATTATTTTCTTCCATACTTGCCCTGCCTATTTGTTATCTGATTTCTGCGCCAGCATCAGCTCATTATAACCGTCAATGCAATGCGGATGAATTAATTGTCCGCCGGCAAGCAGATATTCAATAGTATTGCTGTAGGCCTTAAGCATTGCTTTATCAAGGCTTTTATGTGCCAGCTTGCGCAAATCCTCTATCCCCGGGAAATCTCTTCCCGGTTCAATCATATCTGCCAAAAATACAACCTTTGCCAAATCCGTCATGTGGGCAGCACCGGTTGTATGCTGCGAAATACCTTCCAGAATTTCCTTATCGGTTACACCATACTTGGTCTGCGCATAGTATACACCTAATTTAGCATGCAGCAAAATCGGCTGGTTGCGTTCTACATCATCAATAGCAATTCCCAGTGCATCTGCCTTCGCCGCACTTTCTTTGCTGGCAACCTCACGGCCGCAATCATGCAACAGCGCACAAATCGCTATTTTTTCTTCCGGCAGCTTATGTGACTTTGCCAGTTCCAAAGCGGTTTCGTAAACGTGTACGGAATGTTTATAACGCTTCGGCGGCAAGGAAGCCTGCAAAAGCTGTTTCATTTCGTCTATTGTCATCATTTCTGCTTCATCCCTGCCTTTGATATAAATTGTGAGCATTGATATATTGCTCCACAGCCCGCGGCACCAAACCCGCCAGGCTCGCTCCTTCATGCAGCCTTGTCCTTATTTCGGTAGATGAAATATCATATTCGGGTGTATGCAGCAGCATAATTCTTTCTGCGGCAGCAGCGCCCAAATGATGCACTACCTCTTCCATCACACCTTCGTACCCCGGTCTGCCGGCAGCTACAAAGGTTGCCAGCTGCAGCATTTCGTTGATAGAATTCCATGTATGCAGCTGAGCCACCGAATCAGCTCCGATAATAAAATAAAGCTCCTTATCCGGATATATCTGCCGCAGCTCGCGCAGGGTATCTATCGTATACGATACGCCGCTACGCCGCAGCTCCATATCCGACACGGTAAAATGCGGATAAGGCTTTACCGCCAGCTCGGTCATCGCATAACGATGCTCTGCCGGCGCATAATCCTGTCCTACCTTATGCGGTGGTACAAAAGCCGGGATAAAAATAATTTGTTCCAGTGCAATACGTTCGTAAACAGCTTCAGCAATACGCAGATGCCCTATATGAATAGGATCAAAGGTCCCGCCTAAAATACCAAGTCCCTTTCCCGTCACAGTCATCCTCCTTGCTCAACACTTTTCTATTATTTTATTATATCAATCACTCAGCATTTGTACAACCTTCTGCAGCAGAATTATTATCGCAATAAGCAATAAAATTCCCTTTGTACGGTCTTTGAAATCAAAAACAGTTTTAGGCCTTCTCAGATAATCTGAAAAGGCCTGCAAGTAATCTTTAAATGTAGGTGGTTTAGGTTCTCGTTTTGTCATTTTTTCTCCAATTTTAAAGATAAAGTGAAGAGAACCACTCTTCACTTTATCATATTATTTTACTCGTATCTCAAAGCATCAATCGGGTCAAGCAGCGCTGCCTTACGTGCCGGATAAATTCCGAAGAACAAGCCGATGCCGACCGAAAAGATTACTGCGATAACAATCGCCCAGACGGAAATAACTGTATTCCAGCCTGCCATACTGCTAATGATGCAGGAAGCACCGATACCAAGCATTACACCTAAGGTGCCGCCGATAATACCTATTACCATGGATTCAACCAAGAACTGCAGCAGAATATTATTATAGGTAGCGCCCAAAGCCTTGCGGATACCAATCTCACGCGTACGCTCTGTTACAGACACCAACATAATATTCATAATACCGATACCGCCGACCAAAAGACTGATAGCAGCAATGCAGCCGAGAAGTATCGTAATATTGTTAGCCGTCGACATCATGGTTTCCATAATCTGTGCCATGTTGCCTATGGTAAAATCATCGTTAGCGCCCTCTTTAATCTTGTGACGTGTACGCAGCACCTGTTCTACATCGGCCTGCACATCATTAATAACGTTTTCATTCTCAGCCTGTACCGTGATGCGTTGTACATTCGTAATACCCATCATACGGTTCTGTGCCGTAGTCAGCGGAACATAAACCACGTCATCCTGGTCCATACCCATGCTACCTTGGCCCTTGCTTTTCAAAACACCGATAACCTGAAACGGTGCCTTATTGATACGCATAATCTTACCGACCGGGTTGCCCTCAGGGAACAGACTGTCAGCAACAGTCTTACCGATAACTGCCACCCTGCCGCGGCTTACAAGGTCACGCTCGTTCAAAACGCGTCCGTCCTCAACATCAAGACTGGAAATGGTAAAACTGCTCGGAGTTGTACCCTCAACACGGCTGGTCCAGTTCTGATTGCCGGCAACCATCTGATAGCTTCTGTTGACACTGGCCGTAATATTGGCAATACCGTCAACCTGCTTCTCTATAGCCTGCATATCATCATACGTCAGCTTAACGCCTTCACCGGCCGCCAGACGAGCGCCGCTGGCAGTACGGCCGCCGGAGGTGATAATCAGCAGGTTACTGCCCAATTTAGAGATATTGTTCTTAACATTCTCCTTTAGGCCGAAGCCAAGGCTGACCATCGCAATAACGGCGCCAACGCCAATAATAATACCCAAAAGCGTCAGGAAGGTGCGCAGCTTATTCGAGACCATGCCCTGCAAAGCCATTTTAATGCTTTCATTCAACATAAATATCTACCTTCCTTTATCAGCTCTGCGTACCGTCACGCATCTGCTGCAGCTCCTTGGCCGCATAATCAGTCCTGCCGCCGCTGCGTTCATCACTTACCAGCTGTCCGTCGCGCATTACCAGAATACGCTTCGTCTGCTCGGCAATATCCGGTTCATGGGTAACCATAACCACCGTCTTGCCGCTCTCATTCATTTTCTTAAAAATATCCATAATCTCGTAGCTGGATTTGGTATCAAGATTGCCTGTAGGCTCATCGGCCATAATAATCGCCGGGTTATTAATTAAGGCTCTGGCAATGGCCACACGCTGACGCTGGCCGCCGCTCATCTCCATAGGCTTATGCTCCAGCCTATCGCCCAGGCCAACAGCCTCCAGTGCCTTCTTAGCGCGCTCCATGCGCTCTTCCTCGTCTACACCGGCATATACTAACGGCAATGCTACATTCTCCTGCGCAGTCAGCTTAGCCAGCAGATTGAAGTTTTGGAAGACAAAGCCTATCTTCGCATTACGTGTATGCGCCAGCTCATCGTCATCATAACCGGCAATCTCCTTGCCATCAAGAAAATACTCGCCGGAGGTCGGTCTGTCCAGACAGCCGAGAATATTCATCATCGTAGATTTACCGCTGCCGGAAGGCCCCATAATAGAAGTAAATTCACCTGGTTCTATCTTCAAATTTACGTGATAAAGCGCGTGTACCACGCTGTCACCCATCTGATAGGTTTTCATAATATCTTTTAATTCGATAACAGACATAAAGCTAACGCCTCCTTAGTGCATCGGCGGTGGGCCCATTCTGTTACTGCTCTGCTTGGTGACAGCCTTCTTCACCAGCAGCTTGTCACCAATGCTGAGACCGGTTGCCGTAACTGCTACTTCGCTGTCACTCGTTAGGCCAAGCTTTACATCTACATCACGTGTTTCCTTAGTCTTCTCGTTATATACCTTGACGTAACGGCGGTTGCCCTCACTATAAATGCAGTTTAAAGGCACAATGGTTACATCATTAGCTTCGTTGATAATAATATCGGTTCTTGCTGTCATAGTCGGCAGCAGCTTGCCCTTAGCATCGTCAACAGTAACATAAACCTTATAATAGATAACATTATTTTCCGTAGTTGCACTGCGGGAAATCAAGCGTACCTTACCGGTAAAGGTTTCGTTAGGATAAGCGTCGACAGTAAACTTTACCTTCTGTCCGTCCTTCACCTGACCAATATCGGATTCATCGACAAGTGCTTCAATCTCCATATTATCCAGCGTTGCCACAGACATAATAACCTGCGGTGTGCTGATACCGGAGCTGATAGTCTGACCAACCGGTGTAGGCTTACCGATAATGTAACCGGAAATCGGTGTGGTAATAACAGTATCATTAACATCAGAAGCAGCCTTTTCATAGTTGCTCTTGGCTACAAGATAATCTGCTTCCACGCTGTCAAATGTTGATTGGCTGATAGCACCGCGGTTCAGCAGGTTCAGATTACGCTCATAGTTAGCCTGGGCATTATGAAGCTTGGCCTGCATCTGAGCCAGCGTTGCGTTCAAAGATGTTGCATCAAGACGCACCAACACATCACCGGCGTTGACATGCTGGTTTTCTTTAACCAGTACCTCAACAATTCGTCCGGTAATCTTGGAGCTGATATCAACATTATCCTGTGCGCTTAATGCGCCGGTTGCCGAAACAGTTTGCATAATGTTGCCTTTTTTTACTTCGCCCATCTTAACAGCAGTAGTTGTAACCTGCGTGCTTTGATAATATTTATAGCCACCATAGCTTCCTGCGAGCAAAATCGCAGCCGCTACGAGGATATATTTATTCTTTTTCACGAAACTCATCATTTTGCATCCCTCATTATTAAATATATTCCTTTACTATTATAACCTCTACTCTTTTTGAGGTCAAAGCAAGTATAGCAAAAAGATGTGTTTTTTTTATGGCACCATTAACAAAATTCAACACATATGACAAAAACCCCCGTCACTTTCGTGACAGGGGTTGATTTGCATTTTAGCTTACTAACCTAACAAATTATTTGCCAGGGAAGAACGGCCAAACCATCGGAATAACGATCAGGGATACGATGAAGCATACGATTACGAGACCGCAACCAGCTTTCAGGTAGTCCATGAATCTGTATCCGCCAGGGCCGAGTACCAGAGTGTTCGGAGGAGTACCTACCGGAGTTGCGAATGCGCAGGATGCTGCAACAGCGATAGCCATCAGAACTGCCTTCGGGTCAGCGCCTAATTGTTTGGAGATTGCAATACCGATCGGGCACAGCAGAGCTGCGGATGCGGTGTTGGACATGAACTGAGTCAGACCGCAGGACAGGATGAACAGTACACCGGTTACAACCAGCGGAGAAGGAGCGCCGCCCATCAGGCCAACAGTCCATTCAGCGATGAGTTTACCAGCGCCGGTTTTATCCATAGCGGAGGATACAGGCATCATGCCAGCGAACAGGAAAATGGTTACCCAGTCGATGGAAGCATAAGCTTGTTTTTCAGTTAAGCAGCCGGTCAGTACGCACAGCAGAGCGCCGATGATAGCAGCCATTTCCAGGGATACGCCCGGGATACCAACAGCCATTACCAGGATTACGCCCAGCAGGATAACGCCGGAAACCATTTGTTTAGATCTGGAAATTTCGTTAGCCTCTACCTCTTGCTCGATTTCTTGGTCAGCATCGAGTTGTTTGTTCGGGAGCAGATATTTGCCCAGGAACATCATGTAGAGCATACCAGCGACGGAGATAGGAACACCGATCCAAGCGAATTCGAAGAAACCGAACGGCTCGATACCGGCAGCATTCATTGCACCTACTGCAATGATGTTCGGCGGGGTACCTACCATGGTGATGATACCGCCCCAACCGCAAGCGAATGCCAACGGCATTAACTGACGGGAAGCAGGAATTTTAGCTGCAGAGCAGATGCCCAGTGCAACCGGCAGCATGCAAGCTGCGGTACCGGTGTTGGACAGAACTGCGGACATTACAGTACCAACGATCATCAGACCGAACATCAGGCTGTTTTCGCTGGTGCCGCACATTTTAACTACGGTGTTACCAATTTCTTGAGCCAGGCCGGTGTAGAACATGGAAGCGCCTACAACGAACATACCTGCAAAAAGTACTACAGTAGAGTTGGACAGACCGCTGAATACTTGCTTAGCAGGGATCAGGCCTAACAGGCCGCATGCCACAGAGGCACCAATAGCAGTAACTGCGAGAGGAATAAGTTCAGTTACGAAGAATAATGCAACTACTGCCAACAGAATAAGACATTTGATAGCTGGGGACATTGTTTTCCTCCTTAAAAATAAAAATGTTTTGTTGTCTGTGTGTCACTATACACACTGAAGGTCATCAATAAAATAATTCTACAAGTTATCAGTAAGTTCTATCATTAACAAGTTATAGAGCTTACATTTTAGCCAAAATTTCATTAGTTAAAGGCTTTTAGTTTTCCTTACTTACATAACTTACTTAATCGGCTTTTTCACTTACTTTAATTACTTAATTGTCAACAGTGTTAAGTTTAACACACTTCTGACAAATTTGCAAGCCTTTTTCATTTATTTTATTCCTGTGCTTTACATGTTCTTCCACTCAGCTTATTGTATATTTATGCATAATGTTGCTTGTTTATTATTATATCGTCTGATGCCTCTTTTTTATTAAAAATATGTCTGTATGCTCACTTTTAAAATCATGTATTTCTGCTGGTCTCAGCCATATTTTAAACAACAAAAATCCCCGTCACTTTCGTGACGGGGATTAATTTGCATTTTAGCTTACTAACCTAACAACTTATTTGCCAGGGAAGAACGGCCATACCATCGGGATAACAACCAGGGATACTACGAAAGCTACCAGAACCAGGCCGGTACCAGCTTTAACATAGTCCATGAATTTGTATCCGCCAGGGCCAAGTACCAGAGTGTTCGGAGGAGTACCTACCGGAGTTGCGAATGCGCAAGATGCTGCAACAGCGATAGCCATCAGAACTGCTTTCGGGTCAGCGCCCAGGTTTTTGGAGATTGCAATACCGATCGGGCACAGCAGAGCTGCGGATGCGGTGTTGGACATGAACTGAGTCAGGCCGCAGGACAGGATGAACAGAACTGCGGTTACAACCAACGGAGAAGGAGAGCCGCCCATCAGGCCAACAGTCCATTGAGCGATAAGTTTGCCAGCGCCGGTTTTATCCATAGCAGAGGATACAGGCATCATGCCAGCGAACAGGAAGATGGTTACCCAGTCGATAGAAGCATAAGCTTGTTTTTCAGTTAAGCAACCGGTCAGTACGCAAACCAGAGCACCGATGATTGCTGCCATTTCCAGGGTTACGCCTTTAATGCCGAGAGCCATTACCAGAACAACTGCCAGCAGGATAACGCCAGAAACGATTTGTTTGGATTTGGAGGTTTCATTTGCTTCGATTTCTTGCTCGATTTCTTGGTCAGCATCGAGTTGTTTGTTCGGGAGCAAATATTTGCCTACAAACATCATGTACAGCATACCAGCTACGGAAACCGGAACACCGATCCAAGCGAATTCGAAGAAACCGAAAGGCTCAAGACCAGCAGCGGTCATAGCACCGGTAGCAATGATGTTAGGAGGAGTACCTACCATGGTGATGATACCGCCCCAACCGCAAGCGAATGCCAACGGCATTAACTGACGAGAAGCAGGAATCTTAGCTGCGGAGCAGATACCGAGTGCTACAGGAAGTAAGCAAGCTGCGGTACCGGTGTTGGACAATACTGCGGACAGTACGGTACCAACGATCATCAGGCCGAACATCAGGCTGTTTTCGCCTGTGCCGCACATTTTAACTACGGTATTACCGATTGCTTGTGCGAGGCCGGTGTAGAACATGGAAGCGCCAACTACGAACATGCCTGCGAACAGAACAACGGTGGAGTTAGACAGACCGCTGAATACTTGTTTTGCAGGAATCAAGCCTAAGAGGCCGCATGCGATAGCCGCGCCGGTAGCAGTAACTGCAAGAGGGATAAGTTCGGTTACAAAGAATAATGCAACTACTGCCAACAAAATAAGACATTTGATTGCTGGGGACATTTTATGTTCCTCCTTTTAAAATTAATTTATATACAATGCCGAGGGAGGCATTCTATATCAGCTATTAATATGTAGTTTTCAAAGAGCTTATGGAATTTGCTTATGTATTTTCTTGCATTTCCATGTACCTATTATAACACTATAAGCGTAAAATAAAAAGTTATTTTATTGAAAAATTTACATTATTAACGTAAATAGCGTTTTTTTCTCACGTACTTCTATATTGTAATTTGTGTACATTGCTGTCATGGTGTTTTATTTTTATACTTTTATATGCTTTTCCGGAATTAAGTTAAACTTTAAGTAAATGATTTTTGAAATGCACATGACTGTTTTATCTGAAAATTGTCTTAATTCTTTTTATAAAATCAGCTCTGATACTTTGCAGCTTTCTGCTCTAAAGCCCATTGTATCAAGGGTTTGCTATTTATAGGACTTTTTTAGTACCTCCTATAAGTTATTTTTAACAGCTGGTGCTAATTTCACTTTTCTCATTGAATGTAATCCCACAGTACATGTCCACTGTTTGAGGACACAGAAATGCCATCTTTTTTGTATAAAATGTGACAGTTTAATATTCCAGATTGTTTTTTAGGCAAAAATTAAGAGGACGCGCCTTGCAGCGCGCCCTCAGGGGAGTTTCAGTATAAATTATTTACCAACAGGACCGATCATAGCCAGCATGGTACCTGCAGCAACTGCAGTACCGATAACGCCTGCTACGTTAGGACCCATAGCATGCATCAGCAGGAAGTTGGACGGATTTGCTTTTTGGCCAACAACTTGAGATACACGAGCAGCCATAGGAACTGCGGATACACCGGCGGAACCAATCAACGGGTTGGTCTTGCCACCGTCTACCATGCACATCAGCTTACCGAAGATAACGCCGGCAGCAGTACCACCGATGAATGCAACCAGACCAAGGATGATGATCAGGATGGTCTGATAGTTCAGGAATGCATCAGCACTCATGGTCAGACCAGTACCGGTAGCCAGCATAATGGTTACGGTATTCATCAAAGCGTTTTGTGCGGTGTCAGACAGACGATCCAGGCAACCAGCTTCTTTGAACAGGTTACCAAGCATCAGCATACCAATCAGAGCGGTTACGGAAGGTAACAGCAGAGAAATAACGATGGTGCACATGATCGGGAAAGCAACCTTTTCAAAGTGAGAAACCGGACGGAGCTGTTCCATAACGATTTTACGGTCAGCTTCAGTGGTGAACAGTTTCATGATAGGAGGCTGAATCAGCGGAACCAGAGACATGTAGGAGTAAGCAGCAACTGCGATTGCACCTAACAGCTGAGGAGCCATTTTAGCAGCCAGGTAAATGGAAGTCGGGCCGTCAGCACCACCGATGATGCCGATAGCAGCAGCTTCTTGTACGGTGAAGCCGAGGAGCATAGCGCCCAGCAGAGCTACGAATACACCGCCCTGTGCAGCAGCGCCCAGGAGCAGGGTTTTCGGGTTAGCCAGCAGAGGACCGAAGTCGGTCATAGCGCCTACGCCCAAGAAGATCAACGGCGGGAATACTTCGTGGTGAATACCATACATGATAACGGACATAACACCAGGTTCTTCAAAACCGTTTTTAGGAATGTTAGCCAGAATACAACCGAATGCGATTGGGGACAGCAGCAAAGGCTCGAAACCTTTAGCAATAGCCATATAAAGCAGAAGCAGACCAACGCAGATCATGATTACATGACCGCCTGTCAGTGCAGAGAAGCCGGAGTCTGCCCATACAGAAGACAAAGCAACAAAAAATGCCTCAAACATGTGAATTTTTCCTCCTTGTTTCCCTTAATTGGGATGTTATAAGTGCAAATAAGCTCCACAATAATGCTACAACACTTTCATTTTAACTGTATCACCACAGTCTCCCCTAGTCTACCTGTGGTCTGCTTGGCGAAGCAAGCAGAACATCAGAAAATGTCATTTCTTCTTATGAAGCTGCTTAAAGCAGCAGCACTGCTTTGAAACCTTTTTTCAGCTAAATCTTATTTAGCTTTGGTAGGATCAACTACCTGGATTAAACTCATCAACATACCTAATCCGATTAGAACTCCAAAGACAATGGTCATGTTGATTATGGCAATCAGCCACGGATTTGTTGTTACAGGACCCACTGTTTATCACCTCTTCCTAAGATAATTAAAGGGGAACTAAGTTCTATAAGCAAGATGCTTATCTTACTTTAATAAGTATAAAGTTATATTTTTTTATCTTCTGTTGCACAAGTCACACTTCTTTTTGCTGAACAGTTACTTTATTTACATAATTACTTCACTTTAACTTCTATACTATTTCAAAAGTTCATTAATCATTTTTGTTGCCTGTGCAACAGATTGTCATATTCAGTTTGCTAAAATAAATACTGCAAAGCAACAATTTAATATCCTCTCAGTTTTCAATTTGTCTAAAGAGAGATTGGGAGAATGCTGAAACGACTGCGAATTTAGTTTTGGCAATAAAAAATAACCAGCTGCGAACTGGTTATTTTTTTTGCTTTCAAACAGCCACATCATGGCGGCTGCAAGCATATTTATAGTTAAGCACAAGCAAAGCCCATCCGGTACAAACCGGACGGGCTTCACTTTTTAGGGAGAGTCATCACACTAACTGTTTATTTAGCAACAGGGCCAATCATAGCCAACATGGTACCTGCAGCAACCGCAGTACCGATAACGCCTGCTACGTTAGGACCCATAGCATGCATCAGCAAGAAGTTTGCCGGGTTAGCCTTTTGGCCAACAATCTGAGATACACGGGCAGCCATAGGAACTGCGGATACACCGGCGGAACCAATCAACGGGTTAGTCTTGCCACCGTCTACCATGCACATAATCTTACCGAATACTACACCGCCCCAGGTGCCTGCAGCAAAAGCGACCAGACCTAAGCAGATAATCAGGATAGTCTGATAGTTCAGGAAGGCATCAGCACTCATAGTAAGACCGGTACCGGTAGCCAGCATAATGGTTACAGTGTTCATCAAAGCATTTTGTGCAGTGTCGGACAGACGGTCCAGACAGCCTGCTTCTTTGAACAGGTTACCAAGCATCAGCATACCGATCAAAGCTGTTACCGGCGGCAGCAGCAGAGAAATAACGATGGTGCACATAATCGGGAAAACGACCTTTTCAAATTTACTTACCGGACGCAGCTGCTCCATAACAATCTTACGTTCTCTTTCGGTAGTAAACAGCTTCATTACAGGCGGCTGAATCAGTGGTACCAGGGACATGTAGGAATAAGCTGCAACGGCAATGGCACCTAAAAGATGCGGCGCCATTTTAGCTGCCAGATAAATAGCTGTCGGGCCATCAGCACCGCCGATAATACCGATAGCAGATGCTTCCTGTACAGTAAAGCCCAAAGCCATAGCACCCATCAGGGATACAAATACGCCAATCTGAGCAGCAGCACCTAAAAGCAAGGTTTTAGGATTAGCAATCAGCGGACCGAAGTCGGTCATTGCGCCAACGCCCAGGAAAATCAACGGCGGGAATACTTCGTGGTGAATACCATACATGATAACGGACATAACACCAGGTTCTTCGAAACCGTTTTTAGGAATGTTAGCCAGAATACAACCGAATGCGATCGGGGACAGCAGCAAAGGCTCAAAACCTTTACCAATAGCCATATAAAGCAGAACCAGACCAACGCCAATCATAATTACGTTGCCACTTGTCAGAGCAGAAAAACCTGAGTCTGCCCAAACAGAAGCCAAAGCGACGATAAATGCCTCAAACATAGAATAATCCTCCTCTGGGCCCATATTGGGAAAATAAGTGCATTTTTTAATAGATTAGACAGGGCAAAACTTTGCATCATTTGCTTCAATGATTATTTCTAGTAGGGTCAATCATACTCATGAGTACACCTAAAGCAATGAGCACACCAAAAACGATTGTCATGTTGATAATAGAAATCAGCCACGGATTAGTTGTTACGGAACCCATATAAATCACCCCTTCCAAATAAATTTAAATATAATATTTACCGCAATATGCTTCCGGATATTTGACTTCAAACACCCCTTTTTGCCTTGCTGAATTAAGTATAAAAATAATTCTGCTGTTATTCCGTTGCTTATGTCACACATAATAAACGGACGGTCTTAGTTTACTTACAGATTGTATTCGTTTTAAATTTGTTATTGTTATTAAAATTTAAAAAGCACTTTTGTTATTGAAAAGGATTAGTTTACTTATGTAACTTAAAAAAGCAGGCTCTTTGAGCTTGCTTTTCATATCAGAATAACCATTAACTTCTATGCTATTATTTATGTATAAAATTAAAAATATGCATTTTACTGCCTAACATCAGCTATTGAAAATTAAAAACGCCGCTCGTTTGAGCGGCGTTTTTTAGCAGCCTTACAGCTGTTCTGTTACATTGTCTTCGGGAGTCCCCTTCTTTTTGCGGCTGAAGAAGCGTTCAACAACTACAAAGAGTACAGGAATCAGGAAGATACCAAAGAGAGTAGCGATGGTCATACCACCAACTACGGCGTTACCCATGGATACACGCGCACCGGCGCCCGGGCCGGTAGCAATAGCCAAAGGCAGACAGCCTAAGATGAAGGCGAAGGATGTCATCAGGATAGGACGCAGACGGACATGAGCAGCCTCAACAGCCGCATGTACAACATCCATGCCCTGCTCCATATTCATCTTCGCATATTCTACGATCAGAATAGCGTTCTTTGCAGCCAGACCAATCAGCGTAATCAGACCAATCTGCATATAAACGTCATTCTGCAGGCCACGTGCATACTGTACCAGGAAGCAACCGAAAACTGCGGAAGGTACGGACAGCAGTACAGCCAGAGGAATTGTCCAGCTTTCATACAGAGCAGCCAGACACAGGAATACGAAAATCAGGGAGATGATGAAAATCTGCGTGGAACGGTTGCCTGCTTCAATCTCATCAAGGCTCTGACCGGTCCATTCGTAGGTGTAGGTGTTAGGCAGAACCTGCTTAGCAACTTCTTCAATGGCAGCCATAGCCTGACCGGAGGAATAACCGCTGGCCGGGTCACCGGAAATCTTAATCGCACTGGCACCGTTAAAGCGTGTCATAACAACAGAGCTGTTCTTAGGAGTAGGCTTTACGAGTGTATTCAGCGGAATAGATTTACCATCATTGCTGCGTACAAAGAAGTAACGCATATCCTCTACACCGGTACGATATTTTTCATCAGCCTGCATAACAACCTTCCAGGTACGGCCGAAGTTATTGATATCATTGATTTCGTTACCGCCTAAGAAGGCCTGCAATGCGGAATAAACAGTAGATACAGGCACGTTCATAGACTGTGCCTTTTCACGGTCAACCTCAAACTGATACATAGGAGTATTGGTGTTCAAGGTGGTGTACAGCATACCGATTTCCGGACGCTTACGACAAGCAGCCAAAAATTCATTAGCACGCTCACCCATGGTGTTAACATCCTCACCGCCCAAGTTCATGAGATAAAGGCTCAAGGTACCGGTACTGGAAGCACCCGGCAGAGAAGGCGGCTGGAAGGCCATAACGGTTGCATCAGGAATCTGTGCGCCCATACCGAAAATCATCGGAATAATATCCTGTACGCTGTTGCTGCGCTGGCTGTAGTCCTCCATAGAAACTACTGCCAGGCCGGCGTTAGCCTTCTGACCCATGGACAGAATATCAATACCGCTAACCTCCATAACATTTTTAACACCAGGTAACTTTCTCATATTTTGGGAAAGGCCTGCCATAATCTGCTGTGTACGATTACTGGAAGCACCTTCAGGCAGAGCAATAGATACAGCAGTCATGCCCTGGTCCTCGTTCGGTACAAAGCCTGTCGGCGTTGCCTTCGCCAGGAAACCGATGCAGATAACAACAACAACAAGACAGGTCAGAATCAGTTTAGATTTACGGATGCAGCCTTCAACGTTTTTCACGTATTTAGCCAACGTTCTTGCAAACCAATCGTCAAATGCTTTTACAGCCTTGCCGATAAAGCCCTTCGGCGCCTCCTCCTTCTTGACCAGAATCAAGGAGCAGAGTGCAGGAGTCAGGGACAAAGCTACGATAGCAGAAAGCATCATGGATACAGAAATCGTAATCGCAAACTGCTTGTACAATTCACCGACAGTACCGCCGGTGAAGGCTACAGGAATAAATACCGCAGACAGTACGAAGGCAATAGCCACAACAGGGCCGGAAACCTCGTTCATAGCACGGTAGGTTGCCTCCTTAGGAGACATACCGTTTTCCTGAATATGATGTTCAACCGCTTCTACTACAACGATAGCGTCGTCGACAACAAGGCCGATAGCCAGAATCATCGCAAAGGCAGTCAAAGTGTTGATGGTAAAACCTAAAATTACAAAGGAAGCAAAGGTACCAACCAAGGATACCGGTACAGCCAGAATAGGAATCAAGGTTGCACGCCAGCTGCCAAGGAACATAAATACTACCAGAATAACCAGAATCAAGGCTTCAACAAATGTATGAGCAACCTTCTCCAGAGATTCGGTAATAAACTGGGTGTTATCCTGAATAACGACCAGCTTCATATCATCAGGGAAACGGCTTTCTGCGTCCTTTAATACCTCGCGGATATTCTTAACAGTTTCGATAGCATTCGCATCGGAGGTCAAGGATACCGGGAAGACAACGGAATCACCGCCGTTCAGCTTGCTGACGATAAGGTCATTACGCGGCCCTTCTTTAATAGTTGCGATATCCTTCAGCTTCAGGTTATCGCCATTATTGGAACGGATAATTACGTTACCGAATTCCTCTGGCGTATTCAGACGACCTTGAGCACTTGCAGAATAGGTACGCTCCTGCTTGTCAACGGTAGGACGGTTACCGATAGAACCAACCGCTGCCTGAATGTTTTGCGTTTTGATAGCGTTGGAAACATCGGTTACGGTTACGCCCAGCTGTGCCATTTTTTCAGGATTCAGCCAGATGCGGACTGCATATTCAGGACCATATTCGCCAACGGTAGATACGCCCTTAACACGCTTTACTGCATCAAGGAAGTTTGCATCCGCATATGTTCTTAAGAACATAGCATCATAGGTATTTTTCGGAGAATAAAGACCAAAATACATAATGGTCTCGGCAGATTCCTTAGCAGTGGTTACACCGTAGCCGGAAACCTCGCTCGGCAGAGAGCTGGTTGCCTGAGATACACGGTTCTGCACCTCTACAGAAGCGATATCTGCGTTTTTCTCCAGGTTGAATTCAACATTGAGCTTGTATTCACCACTGGAGGTACTTACAGAGGACATGTTCAGCATATTTTCTACGCCGCTGACCTTCTGCTCAATGGTCTGTGCTACAGCCTTTTCAACGATATCGGCACTTGCACCGACATAGTTGGTGTTTACGCTGATACGCGGTTTGGTAATGTTAGGATATTGGGCGATAGGCAGGCTAAAGCCGGCAATCGCACCCAATAAGGTAATAATAATCGCCAGTACTATCGCAAATACCGGGCGATCAATAAAGAAACGAGCCATCTAGCCAACCTCCTTATTGCTTCTTGCCGGCGGTAGCACTGTTGTCAACAGTAGTATCCAGATCAGCCTCAGTCATCGGCTGCGGGTTAACCTGAGCACCCTGTCTGATCTTACCGGTGCCTTCAACTACGATTGTCTCATCGCCGGTCAGACCGCTTTCAACCATGTAGAAACGGCCAACAGAAGGACCAAGAGTTACTTCCTTCATGGTAACCTTGTTATCGCTGCCAACAACATAAACAAATTTCTTATACATTAATTCAACAACTGCACGCTGCGGAATCAAGAGAGCATCCTTTTTGGTGCCTGCGGTTGCCTGTACGTGAGCAAACATGCCAGGCAGCAGACGATGTGCAGGGTTTCTGAACAAAGCCTTTACAGTCATGGTACCGGTGTTGTCGTTGATACCGCGGTTAACCTCTGCTACGGTGCCCTTTAAATCATAGGTACTGCCATCGCTCAGAACAACAGTCAGGTTGTCAAGAGAAGCAGCGCCGCTGTTATCATGGGAACCGGAAAGCTTCAGATATTCCGGCTCAGCGATGCTGAACTGTACGAATACAGGGTCAGTGTTGCTGATTTTTGCCAGAGTAGTCTGACCTGCGGTTACATAGTTGCCAACCTCCAGCGCGGTAGTATCAATACGGCCGCTGAACGGAGCGGAAACGCTGGTATCAGTCATGTTAATCTGTGCATTTTCCAGAATTGCTTCCTGCGCATTTACAGAAGCCTGTGCCTGGTCACGCTGCATAATAGCGTTATCCAGAACCTGCTTGGAAATTGCATTCTGTGCATACAGAGTGCTGTAACGCTCTGCATTCAGAGCTGCGTTAGCCAAAGCCGCACGGGCATTAGCCAAGCCTGCCTGCGCATTGAGCACATTGGCCTGATAAGTACGCTGGTCAATAGCATACAAGGTCTGGCCTGCACTTACATTGTCACCGCCCTTGAAATACTTGGCTGTAATCTGACCGCTTACCTGAGCCTTCAGCTCCATTTCCTGCTGAGCCTGTACAAAGCCTGTATAATCATATACCAGAGGGGTGTCACGCTTAATAACCTTCATGGTTTTAACCAAAGCTGCCTGATTGCCGCCCTGCTGCTGTTTTTGACCACAGCCTGCAACGCTCAGTACAAAGGTTGCCGCCAGCGCCGCAGCCATTGCTTTTCTCGCACGGCCGGAGCGAATAAAACTTAACATAAAAAAACCTCCTTCACCTTCACTCTGAAACTACTCAATATATATAATGACAAATGATACTGCTATATTGTCGATAGCACCTTTACCTGAAAATATTCCTGCTCCAGTTTCAGAATACTACTATTATAATGGACATTTTTCAGAAAAGCAAACTTCATTTAAGCAGTTTTCGCCGCTTTTTCTTGCATTTTCTCCCATTATCTTCTTCTCACAAATTTTACTGACTGACCAGTCAGCTTTTGCTGTTCAACAGCTCTTTTTTCAGCAAAAATTTATGCAGATTGCCCATGGCAAAACCCGATACCTGGTCCACGCCATCAATACGCTGCATCAAGAACAGGTTATCTCCTTCAATATACCATTCATCCGGCAGTCTGTCCTTATATACAACCTTCTTATTGGTATTCAGCAGATTAAGCAACGGCAGCAAATCCTTATCCTTGACATTAAGCACTTCATCCAAGCTGATTTTTTCGGCAGTCTTTGGGTTTACGTTCAGCTGATGATGGATAAAGCTGTTTTTACCGCTGATCAGCTGCAAGCTCAGAATCTGTTCATCGGCACGCATCACCTTAAAAGCCATATCTGCCTCGCCATTGTAAAAATGCTCCAGATAATCTTTGCATTCATCCTGCAGCAGCTTATTCATTTTATTTTGCAGCTCTACGTCCTTACCGGCAAAAACCGGGAAGGTCGCTTCACCGCCGGGAACTACCATCTTGCGCACCAATATAGTACCGGCAGCAAAATCCTTGCCATCATTTACGGTATTATCCTTAGGCGTAGGCGCAAGCGTCATAATGGTCAGGGAAAACTGCTTCCATTCCTTAGTTTTCTTGTCCTGCTTCCAGATAGCGCCCACATCTGCCAGAGGCTGCTTTTTCTGCACCAGCTGCTGACAGCCCAACAATTCATCAGCGCCGTCATTATCTACATCGTGTGCTACCAGCGAATGTAAACCGCCATACTCCAGCTTGCCGTCTTCAACCTCACTGCCTGCTGCCGGCGTTAAATCCGATTTATTGCCGTCGATTAAAGCTACATGCATTTTACCGTCCTTGGCATAGGCTTGCGTCACCAGTCCCATGCTTTCGGCAGCACCAAAGACCTCTCGCACATTTTTCTTATTGGCAAAGGAAAGCACACGATATTCACTGGGCGCATGCCAATCTCCCTGAGCAGCACTCACCAGCAGCTGCTGTCTGGCGCTTTTGCCCGCCCACAGCTTAATAGGCTGCAGCTGGCAATTATATCCTCCCTTAATAGAAGGTGCATGAGCCGTCAAAAGCTTCTTGTCCTTATCCTTAATCATAATAAGCAGATCATTGGCGTAACCGTTAGGCAACCGGTCACCCCAAAGCTCGGCAGTAACAGTCTGCTCTGCAGTCAGCTGCAGCGGCACCTGCGCCAACAGCGTGTCAGCGGCTGCAGCAATAGTGCTGCAGAAAAGTACGCTGCTGCAGGCCAGGCCTTGCACCATCCATTTTATCTTCACGTCTTCACGTCCTTTCTTCAAACGTACTATTATATTATAGCATTTTTTTGTTATAAGTAGCTGTTAAAACACAGATTTTTTACATAACGGTACCCCAAACATCGGCAAATTCTGTTGCATTTCGTACAAAAAGGCTTTTTCTTATTTCTCAAAACGATTTTTTCATTAATATTACTGCTTTTTATTGTTAAATAGTGTAGAATAAAAGCGGTATTTTATGAATTTTTGGGAGAAGGGAAGGATTTATTAATGAAGAAAATTGTTGCTCTTCTGCTCAGCCTTTGCCTATTAGTATTAGCTGCAGGCTGTGGCGGTAACGATTCAAAAAAAGACACACCCAAAGAAAAGACTAAGGTAAGCCTTGGCATGCTGCGCCTGACAAGCAGCGCCCCTTTATTTATCGCTATGGATAAGGGCTTATTTGCTGAAGAAGGTATTGAAATTGAACCGCAATGGTTTGATGCCGCTCATCCGATTGCCGTATCCACTGCTTCCTCTAAGGTTGATGTCGGCGCTACCGGCATTACGGCCAGCCTTTATAACATGGCAGCCAACGGACAAAAGCTTGGCATTGTTGCGGATAAAGGACGTGAACAAAAAGGCTATTCCTCTTCTGCACTGCTTGTGACCACCGACAACTACAACGCCGGCGTAAAAAGCCTGAAGGATTTGAAGGGCAAGCGTATCGGTATTACGCAAAAGGGCTCTACCTTCCATTATATGCTTGGCAGAATGCTGGAAACCCAGGGCATGAGCCTCAATGATGTGGAAATTGTTCCCCTGAGCAAGCTCAGTGCTGTTATGGCTGCTCTGGAAAGCAAGCAGATTGACGGCTGTATCTTAAACGAGCCTAACATCACCAAGGTGCAAAAAGCAGGCTACGGCAAACTGGTCGTACAGGTTGGCGACGTTATTCCTTACCAGACCTCTGCTATTTTCTACTCACCTGACTTTATGAAGAATAAGGATGCGGCTGTACGCTTCATGCGTGCTTACAACAAAGCCTGCAACTATTACTACGAAGCTGCAGTAGAAAAGAAGGATGCCAAGAAGTTGGAAGAGGTTGTTAATATTGTAGCCAAATACGTTAAGGCTCCGGCTGAAGACATTAAAGCAGGCCTGCCCTATATTGACAAGGACGGCAATCTGCTTGTCAGCGATATTGCAACCCAGATTAAATGGTACACCGACAACAAGATGATTTCCGGCACACTGGATGCGAAGGATGTTGCCAACACCAGCTTTCTGGATGAAGCAATGAAGAAATAAACTATTGTATTAAAGCAAGACTGGCGTAAATGTAACAGCTGCAAAATGCGTTGACGATGCTTTAGCACCCAAACGCTGCGACTGATATATTAGCGCCAGTCTTTTTGGAGGATGGTAGAAAATGAAATTAGAAATCGCAAATATCTGCAAGGATTTCACCACCACCAGCGGTAAGCTGCTTCCTGTTTTGCAGGATATTAACCTCAGCATTAATAAGGAAGAATTTGTAGCATTGGTAGGACCGTCTGGCTGTGGTAAATCAACCTTGCTCAATATAACTGCCGGGCTTTTGGAACCCACAAGCGGTAACGTAAAATTTACTGATGTCGCTGCAGGCTATGAGCCTCGCATGAGCATCGTCTTTCAGGAAACAGGCCTCTTCCCCTGGCGTAATGTGCATGATAATATTGCCTTCGGTTTGGAAACAGCAGGCATGAAAGCAAACGAAAAGGAAGCACGCATTAAGCATTACATTGAGCTTGTAGGCTTAAAGGGCTTTGAAAAATCCTTCCCGCACCAATTAAGCGGCGGTATGCGTCAGCGCGTTGGCATTGCCCGTGCTTTAGCTATCGAGCCTGACCTGCTGCTGATGGATGAGCCGTTTTCTGCCTTGGATGCGCAAACACGCACCATCATGCAGGAGGAGCTGGTAACGCTGTGGGAAAAGACGCGTCTGACCACGCTATATGTTACACATAATATTCAGGAGGCAGTAATGCTTGCTGACAGAGTTGTACTGCTTTCGCGTCGCCCTGGAAAGGTAAGCAAAATACTGCAGATTACCATTCCGCGTGCCGACCGTGCTAAGACGAAGCACACAGACGAAATTGCGGAATTTGTCCGTATCATCTGGGAGCATATCAGCAATGATGCGCGTGCTGCCTTAATGGAGGTGGAAGACAATGCCTGAAAAGAAAACTGCTGCGAGCGCAGCTAGCGAATATATCGTACGCAATCGTATGACGCATTGGCAAAAGACCTATCCGCATTGGGTAAGCGTTGCTTCCATCATCATCCTGCTGCTCTTTTGGGAGGCTATCTGCCGCTGCGGCCTGGTTTCTTCTCTGTTTTTGCCGGCACCGAGCCAGATTATCAGCGCCCTGCTTACCATGCTTGCTGACGGCGAAATCGGCGTTAGTCTGGCCGCCAGCATATACCGTATTCTAATCGGTTTTGCTATCGGCAGCCTTATCGGCCTTGCAGTCGGTCTTGTTACCGGTACCTCGGCACTGGCAGATAAAATCGGTAATCCTGTTGTCAACGCTCTTTATCCTATCCCTAAAATCGCTTTGCTGCCGTTGTTTATTCTTTGGCTGGGAATTGGCGAGCTGTCGAAGGTAACGATTATTGCGCTCGGCGTCTTCTTTCCGGTAGCAATGAATACCTACAGCGGAGTCAAAAATGTTGATACACTGCTTATCAAGGTTGCCGTCAGCTTTAACGCCAGCTGGTGGAAAACGATGAAAAGTGTTGTTCTGCCTAACGCCTTACCTATGATTTTCGCAGGTCTGCGCCTTGCCGCCGGCACATCTCTGCTGCTGCTGGTAGCAGCAGAGATGATTGCCGCCCAGGTCGGCATCGGCGCCCTCATCCTGCATTACGGCGATTTGATGATTACCGACCGCTTGATGGCCGGAGTTATTGTATTGTCCTTGCTCGGCCTGCTCTTTAACCTGTTCCTGCAATGGTTGGAGAGAAAGGCTATCCCCTGGAAGAACTGATAAAAGCACAAAAGCACTGTCTGCTCACTGATATTCTTATATCAGATAGAGCTGACAGTGCTTTTTCTTTTTCTGCTAACATTTTTCAACAGTTTCTTAAAATACTGTTACGCTTATACACCAATACTGCTTTCTGCCGAGCTATTACTGCAGGCTTGCCGAAGCCTCTTTTAAAACTGCTGTCACGGTTTCCGGCGGCAGCTCGCCTATCTTCTTGATCAGCTCAGGCTGCTTGGGATGTTCGGCAATAACCTTCTCCATCAACACTATGTCCAGCCAATGGCCGTGCTTGAAGCCTGTATTATTAAAGGTACCAATAATTTTATAGCCACACGCCTCATGCATTTTGACGCTGTGCTCATTGCTGGCAGTAATGCAGGCATAGGTCACAACTATTCCCTGCAGGCGCAGTAAAGCTTCCAGCGCCGTGTACATCACCTTGCCCAATCCGTGTCCCTGACCCTCAGGTGCCAGATAAATCGTTACCGCGGCACCCCACTGATAGGCAGCACGCTGCATATAAGGATGGGCATAAACATACCCCAACAGTCTGCCATCATGCTCACAAACTATATAAGGATAGTGCGCAGAAATATCTTTGATTCGCTCTGTAAATTCTTCTGCCGACGGTACCTCATATTCAAATGATACATCACTGAGCGTCCTGTCGCTGCTGATGACAAAGGGCGCGTAAATTTCCAGCAGCTTTTCGGCATCGTCAGGCTTCGCAAAGCGAAGCGTATACTTCATCGACATTTTATCGCTCCACCTTTACTTCAAACATTCTGCTCCACGGCAGCGTAAATTTATATTCTTCGGCAGTATTGCCCATATACGGCTTGCTTACCTTGTTGATTTCCCGGGTAATAAACTCTTCCGCCGCAGTACGCTGTTCTTCATTCAGTCCGCTGTTGGGCCAATAGTTAGGCCAGATAAGCTGCTGATAGGTTTGCATGCGCACATTTGCCTGATACGCCCAATCATCAAGATAGCGTACATTAAGCAAATCTTCTCTTGCTTCCGGCGTTAACTGCTTATACAGCAGTCCCTGCGCCAGAGCAAAACCCAAGCTGTTGCCTGCGGTATTCCAACCGCCATACGATGCCAGACGGTAAGCAAGCTGTTTATCAAACAAGGTCTTTACCAAAGCATTGTCCGCACCGTTACCAAAGCGGATATCCGCCACAGTTACAGGATGATTATGCTTAAGAATACGTTCAACCTTATTGACGAAATTTACGGTAGCAGGCAATGCCTTATAGCTGTTGCTTGCATCAGACGCCTCATGCGTCACACCATCGGCAGGAGTGTTGACAGCCAAAACCAAATCCGCATTTTTGCGCGAATATACCGGGAAGGCACCTGCCGCATAGATATGCTGCTTGGCACTAACGGCCACAGTATCATCCTCGTAGGTAGGCACTGTTTTACCGCCCATGCCGGCAGCATAGGTTACATTTACCAAAGGCAGCTCATACTGCAAACGGTTGGCAGCACGGCTCAAAAGCAGCAGGCCCAGCTGATCAGCGCCGGCGAAGAAACGGATTTTCTCCTTCGGCAGCTCATTTACCAGGATATCCATCTCGCGTGCTTCCCTGTGTGCCTGCGAATAGGCTGCAGTATCGTCACGGCCGATAAGCATATAATCAAAATCGCCGCTTTCCACACCATGCAGCAAAAGCTCCGTAGCGTGGATATTATTGCTGCGGCGCACGAACATATCAGCCAGTATTTCCCGGGGAATGCTGCTGCGCAGCTCCGCCAGCTCCTTTACCTCTTTACGCTTAATCTGCTTAAGCTCCAGCTTGTCCTCCAACTCTCCCAAACGGAAAATCTTAGGGCCCCATTCCTTATAATATGCAGGCTCTGTCGGCGCACTGCTGGCCTTAGGCGAGCGCATAATAGTAGTAAATACATAAACCTTCTGTCCGCCGTGTTGCTTTTTCAGCTCTACCAGGCGTTCAGCACGCTGTTGCAGAAGCTCCGGTGAGATTTCATGCGTGCGCGATGCTACCAGGCCGCCATAAAGCAAAGCATCGGAAGAAGCAACAATGGCTACCGATTCACCAGCCTTAGCCTCCAGCCAGTTAAAAAGCTTTTCCGGCTGCCCTGCTGACTGAGCACTGGCAATATATTCGGCCGGCGGCAGCTGTACATCCCAGCCTGCAGCCTGCATCGTCTGCACTGTGTAATCAAGGCACACCGGTCTGTTGTCCATGGGTATATATAACAGAGTGCCCTTAGCGGCAAATGCTGTATGAGTAGTCAACAGTAAAGCGCAAAGCAAAACACTTCGCAAAACCTTCATCATTTTTATCACTACCTTTAACTCATTCTAAGCAGAGATATTCCTCGCCTTAATAGAATTTCTACAGCAATAAATAAAATTCCTGCGTTGACTTATAATTTCTTCTTGCATCTCTCGGTTATGATAAAAGCTCATCGCAAAACAAAAGCTCCCTGCTTCAAGGTATACCTTGAAACAGAGAGCAAAGCTACGTTATAAAATTAGCTTAAGCGTTAGCAAATCTGCTTAAGAAATCCTGTGTACGTTTATTCTTCGGATGCGTAAACAGCTCCTGCGGCTCGCCTTCCTCAGCAATTACGCCCTGGTCGATAAAGATAACACGGTTAGAAACGTCACGGGCAAAAGCCATCTCATGCGTTACGATAACCATCGTCAGGCCTTCCTTAGCCAGGTCGCGGATAACGCGCAGAACCTCGCCAACCATTTCCGGGTCCAATGCGCTTGTCGGCTCGTCCATCAAAAGAACCTCCGGCTCCAGCGCCAACGCACGTGCGATTGCCACACGCTGCTTCTGACCGCCGCTCAGTTGGTGCGGTTTGGCATTTACATAAGTATCCATACCGACATGCTTCAGATATTTCAGCGCAGTTGTGCGAGCTTCTTCCTTGCTTTTGCCAAGAACCTTAACCTGACCGACCATGCAGTTTTCCAGAACGGTCATATTGTTAAACAGGTTAAAGGATTGGAACACCATGCCTACCTTAGTACGATACATAGTGAGCTTTTTGAAAGCTTCATTTACATCCGTACCACGGTAATCAATAGTGCCGGCAGTCGGATGCTCCAAATAGTTCACGCAGCGGATGAGCGTAGACTTGCCGCTGCCAGAAGGACCGATGATGCAGACAACATCGCCGCGACGGACATCAAAGCTGATGCCCTTTAAAATTTCACGCTCGCCAAAGCTTTTCTTTAAATCATGGACTGATAACAAAAGTTCCTTTTCCATAGCTTAGTACCGTCCTTTCGGCTTCTTAGTAGGCAGAGGAATATCACCGCAGGGATCCATCATCGGGTCATAGGTAACCAGCTGATAATCCTTCGGGCCATCCATCTTGCTTTCCAACCAGCGCAGCAGGCGGGAAGCGGTAAAGGTCATAATAAAATAAATTACGCAGGTAATGAAGAAAATTTCAAAGTATTTGTAGTACACACCCGCAGCAGACTTGGAAGCAAAATACAGTTCTGTTACGGAGATAACGTTCAATACAGAGGTATCCTTGATATTGATAATCAGGTTGTTGCCCAGCTGCGGCATAACGTTGCGCAGAGCCTGCGGCAGAATAACGCAGCGCATAGTCTGGATATGGTCCATACCGATAGCAATTGCTGCTTCCTTTTGTCCCGGGTCAACAGATTCAATACCGCCACGCACAGTTTCTGCCATGTAAGCACCGGTATTGATAGAAACAACCAAAAAGCCCGCAAACAGCGGTGACATATCGATATCGAACAGGCTCATTGCACCGTAATAAACAACCATAGCCTGTACAATCATAGGTGTACCGCGGAACACCTCTACGTAAGCGTCTAACAAGCGCTGCACACAGCGCACCAAAGTTCTCTTAACCTTGCTGTCATTATCCTCCAAAGGAATTGTTTGGATAACACCAACAATAAGGCCGATAATACAGCCGATAAATGTGCCTACTACTGCCAGCAGCAGAGTAACGACCGCGCCCTTCAGCAGGACAGAGCCATATTGCTGCAGCAGGAAAACTACCCAGCCAAAAAATGTTTCCGGCATTACATACACCACCTTCATTTAATACAAAAAGGGGCGACAACCGCCGCCCCTTGCAAATGGCGTAACTCGTTATTGCAACGCAGCTATTCCATTCTTATACAGCTTATTTTGCCAAAGGCTGTTTCTTAATAGCTTCATCCATAATCTTATTGAAGTCAGCCTCGGTCATACCGCTCAGAACCTTGTTCATAGCGTCTGCCAGTTCCTTGTTGCCTTTTTTAATAGCAATGCCGATTTCAACATCCTCTTTGGAGGTTTTGAAGCCTTGACCTTCAGGGAAGGTTACCATGGTCAGTTCGGGGTTAGCAAAAGCAGCAGCCTTAGCAGTCGGGATATCGGTTACGATCAGGTTGCATTTGCCGGATTTCAGCGCAACAATCATGCCGGGAACGTTGTCGATAGCAGGCAGCTTTTTAACGTCCGGAACCTGGTCAATCTGGTCATACCAAATGGTATTCAGCTGAGAGGTAGCAATAGAGCCTTTGAGATCAGCAACGCTCTTAGCCTGAGCTTGCGGAGAATCTTTTTTAACCAGTGCTACTACAGTTGCATAGTAGTAAGGTTTAGTGAAGTCAACGGACTCTTTACGTTTGGAGGTAATGGACATGCCGGCGATAGCAGCATCAATTTTACCGCTTACTACTGCAGGAGCCAGGCCATCCCATTCAATTTTGTGGATTTCCAGGTCAGCGCCCATGGAATCAGCTAATTTTTTAGCAATCATAACGTCATAGCCGTAAGCATATTCGTTAGAGCCGGCGATTTTAACAGCGCCGCCGTCAGCAGACGGTTGGGACCAGTTGTACGGAGCGTATGCGCATTCCATACCAACCTTCAATACCTTTTTGCCGCTGTCAGCTTTTTTATCGCCACCGCCACAGCCAGCGGTAACAGCCATTGCTACAACCATAGCACTGCACAGAGCAGCTTTCAAAAATTTCTTCAAGTTCATCAAAAACACACCTTTCATTGTGAAATTATCTATTAAGTTACGTAATACTTTACTATATTACTGTCAAAAAAGCAAGAGTTCAAGCACAGATATAATGTATACATGAGCACTGCTACATAAAAGCCGTACTATCTCCCGCAAGAAACAGTACGGCTTGAAATGCTTAAGCTTATTTTTTCAGTCCGTTAATAATACGTTCCATAGCTTCGATGGTATTTTCACGGCTGCCGAAAGCAGTCAGGCGGAAGAAGCCTTCGCCCATTTTGCCGAAGCCTGCGCCCGGAGTACCTACAACCTGCAGTTTTTCCAGCAGGAAGTCAAAGAATTCCCAGGAGCTCATGCCGTTGGGGCATTGCAGCCAGATGTACGGAGAATGTACACCGCCATAATATTTAATGCCAACCTTATCAAAGCCTTCCATGATAATACGTGCGTTTTCCTGGTAGTAAGCAATGCTTTCGCGGCATTGTTTAATGCCTTCTTCGCTGAACACAGCCTCTGCACCGCGTTGGATAATGTAAGGAACACCGTTGAACTTAGTGGTCTGACGACGCAGCCACATTTTGTTCAGTTCCATTTCCTTGCCGCTTTCGGTTTTACGAACCAGTGCATGCGGAACAACGGTATAACCGCAACGGGTACCGGTAAAGCCTGCAGTCTTGGACAGAGAGCACAGCTCAATAGCGCATTTTTTAGCATCTTCGATAACGAAAATGCTGCGCGGAATTGCCGGATCGGTTACATATGCTTCATAAGCAGCATCGTACAGAATAACAGCATCGTTTTTCAGTGCATAAGCAACCCATTGCTCCAGCTGCTCTTTGGTATAAGCAGAACCGGTCGGGTTGTTCGGAGAGCACAGATAAATTACGTCAGCCTTTACATTTTCGTCCGGCATCGGCAGGAAATCATTTTCCGGCTTGCCTTCCATATAAATAATGTGACGGCCGCACATAATGTTAGTATCCAGATATACAGGGTATACCGGATCAGGAATCAGGATAGTGTTTGCATTGCTGAAAATATCGGTGATATTAGCGCAATCGCTCTTTGCACCGTCGCTGATGAAAATTTCATCGCTTTCCAAGGTAACGCCGAAGGAAGCATAATATTTTACCAGTGCTGCATGCAGGAAATCATAGCCCTGTTCAGGACCATAGCCACGGAATGTAGACTGTACGCCCATTTCTGCTACAGCCTTCGCCATTGCATCAACAACACATTTTGCCAGCGGCAGGGTAACGTCACCAATGCCCAGGCGGATAATCTTTTTGTCTGGATGTGCCTCAGCATATGCGCTTACCTTGTGCGCAATATCAGCAAAAAGAAAGCTCTCTTTTAAGTTGCAATAGTTTTCGTTTACAAATGCCATTGAAAAACCCCCATTATTAAATCATTTTAAATTTATAGCAAACGCCTGAAAAATTACTAGCTGCAAGCATTGCGATACCTGCAGCCAGTAGTTCAAGCAATTTGTTTACTCGTTAATAACACTCTCAGGAATATCAATTACGCCGTCAAATACTGCGACTGCGTTGCCCTCCAGGGTAACATGGTCATTCAGCTCATGCGTAACCTTGAGCAGGCCGCCCTTGCAGTGTACATTGAGCGGTTCGCCCTTCTTGCCTGCTTTATTCAGCATAATGCAGGCTACGGTAACAGCGCTCGCACCGGTGCCGCAGGCCCAGGTTTCGCCGCTGCCACGCTCCCATACGCGGAACTTAACAGTGTTCTTGTCAAGAACCTGTACAAACTCAGTATTCACGCCTTCCGGGAACAGCTTATGATGTTCAAATTGCGGTCCCAGCTCCTCCAGATTCAGGCTGTCCACATCATCCACAAAGGTAACAAAGTGCGGATTGCCCATAGAAATTGCCGTACCGTTATAGAAAACCTTTTCTTTGGTTACATCGTCATGATTATCATTCAAAACAATTGCCTGGTCAACAAAAATATAATGGTCGCAGTTCATCGGAATTTCGGTAGCGCGGAAAACAGGCTTGCCCATATCCACCTTAGCACCTACAACCTCGCCGTTTTCGACAACCATTTCAATTTCCTTGACACCGGAAAGAGTTTCCAGCGTAATGGTAGTTTTATCGGTCAGACCTTTGTCATGCACAAATTTAGCTACGCAGCGCACGCCGTTACCGCACATCTTGCCTTCGCTGCGGTCAGCGTTGAACATACGCATTTTGAAATCAGCAACGTCAGATTTGCAAACGCAGATAAGACCGTCACTGCCAATACCAAAGCGTCTATGACTTACATATTCGGAAATAGCGCCCGGGTTCGGCAGCATCTCCTTGGTGCAGTCTACATAGACATAATCATTACCAGCACCATGCATTTTTGTAAATTCTATTTTCATGGCCCTTCCTCCTTTGAATCCTCTTTACTCATTATAACAAAAATATACTGAAATTCCAACCGGATAAACAATAAAGTTAGCTTTAGCGCACAAAAAAGCCGGTACATTTCCGTACCGGCGAAATATAACGGACATGATTGCTTTTTTTATCTGCAAAGATTTCACGTAGAATGTTTTTCTGCAGTAAAAAACAGCTTCTGAAAGTATTTATGCAAATCTCCTGGACGGCCTGCACCACATCAGCGCAGCAAAAATCAGCACCGCAGTTACGCCCATGCTTACAGGATAAACATACATTAAGGTACGGAAATCATGATACACCGGGAAAACAAAGGCAACCCACAAGAAGCGTACACCGCAGACACCTAAAATCGTAAGCAGTGACGGTAAAAACGATATGCCGAAGCCACGCAGATAACCGGACATAACATCATACGAAAGGCTGAAAATGTAGGCACAGAATACAATAGAAGCCCTGATATAACCAAGCCTGATAACCTCGCTGTCATCATTAATGAGTGCAATAAGCCGGTCACCAAAGAGGAACACTATAAGCATGCAAATACCGGTGCAGATAACATCCTCCAGCAGGCACAAGCGTAAAATCTTGCGACAACGTGCCAGCTGTCTGGCGCCATAATTCTGCCCGACAAAGGTTGTGCACGCCTGTGTAAAGGAGCTGAAAATACTGAACGCTACCATCTCCAGAATCAGTGAAGCGCTGGAGGCAGCAATTACCTCTGTTCCAAGGCTGTTGATAGCCCCCTGAATAACAACATTCGCCAAGCTGAAAACTGCGCCTTGGATGCCTGCAGGCAAGCCGATGCTTACAATTTCTTTCAGCGTAGGCATATCAAGGTGCAGCTTACTCCATTCCAACTTAATTATAGAATCTGTTTTCAGCAATAAGCGAAGCAGAATCAAAGCAGAAACCGCGTTAGCCAACACTGTAGCAATCGCTACACCGGTAACATCCAGCTTGCATACGCAGACAAAGAATAAATCCAGCACAATATTAACCAGGCTGGCTGCAATAAGCGCCATCAACGGTTTTTGCGTTTCACCGATACTGCGGAAAATAGCCGCCTCAAAATTGTACAGCAAAATAATCGGCATACCTAAAAAATATATCCTGAGATACATCACAGCTGAAGGTAAAACTTCTGCCGGAATTTCCAGCAAACCTAAAATCGGCACAACAGCAAACTGTGCAAAAACAGCAACCGCAATACCGATAATCAGCGAAAGCAGTACAGCAGTATGCACCGCCTTCTTTACGCCTTCCGTATCACGTCTGCCGATAGACTGCGCAATAACAACATTGGAGCCTAAGGCCAGGCCCAAGAACAGAAAAATAATCATACCGATAATCGGCAAATCTGTTCCTACGGCAGCCATTGCCGCTGTTCTGTCGCTGTTAGCAAAGTTGCCGGCAATTACCACGTCTGTAGCGGTAAAAAACTGCTCCAGGATAGCGGTTGCAGCTACCGGCATAGAAAATGTTAGTATTTTATCCCATAAGGAACCATTAAGCATGTCCATGCTTGTCCGCATATCTTCAATACCTTCTCTTTCTTTTAGCTAGTGATAGATATTATAATACTAAATTTAGGCAATAGCAAATTGATATTTTCTATGCCCGGTTATAGTTATAAGGCATAATATAACGCTTATGATAAGCAATGCTTAACATACAAAAAGCCGATACATTTCTGTATCAGCTTTTCGCTCATAAAATATTTCATTTAAGCAGTCTGTTTACGCATATAAGTACGCATAACCAGCAATGTTACAAATAATAAGCACAGCGTAATAGGCAAAGCAATCAGCGCCAAGGAGCTTTCCGTAAAGTACGCAATACCGCCGGCAATCAGATAGCCGGCAACAGACACGGAAGCTGCAGTCAAAGCATAGGGCAGCTGTGTGGAAACGTGGTTAACGTGGTCGGAATGCGCACCTGCGGATGCCATAATCGTTGTATCGCTGATAGGCGAGCAGTGGTCACCGCATACCGCGCCGCTCAGGCAGGCAGCAATAGAGATAATCAGCATTTCATAGGTATCGCCGGAACCGAAGACGTTGCAAACAACAGGAATCAGAATAGAGAAAGTACCCCAGCTTGTACCGGTAGAGAACGCAAGGAACATAGCAACAACAAAGATAATTGTCGGCAGGAACATTTTCAGGATACCAGCAGAGTTTGCAACAAGATCATGCACATAGAACTTTGCACCCAAAAGACCGGTCATACCGGACAGAGTCCAAGCCATGGTCAGAATCATAATCGGCGCAACCATTGCTCTGAAGCCTGCAGGAATACACTCAGTAAATTCCTTAAAGGTCATTACGTTGCGCACCATGTAGAAGCAGAAGGTAAAGAAGAATGTTGCCATGCTGCCGAGTACCAGGCCTTTAGGAGCGTCAGCACCTGCAAAAGCATCAACAAAGCTTTCGCCTGTGAAGAAGCCACCGCTATAAATCATACCGATAATGCAGCAGATAATAAGTACAATTACAGGCAGTACAAGGTCAATAACCGCACCATTAGGCTTATCGGTATTGTCATCATCATCACCATACGGACGAGCAGCAGTAGTAAACAGGTCACCCTTATTTGCGTTATCCTCATGAACCTTCATGCTGCCGAAATCAAATTTCATGATGGTCAAAAGAAGCATCATAGATAAGGTAGTAATTGCGTAGAAGTTATAAGGAATAGTCTGCAGGAACATGTTAAAGCCGTTAATATCAGAGCCTTTAGGTACTGATGAGGTTACAGCTGCAGCCCAGCTGGAAACCGGCGCAATAATACAAATCGGCGCAGCAGTTGCGTCAATAAGATATGCCAGCTTTGCACGGCTAACCTGATGTCTGTCGGTAACAGGACGCATTACGGAACCAACCGTCAGACAGTTGAAATAGTCATCGACAAAAATAAGTACACCCAATGCAATGGTCGCGAGCTGCGCACCAACGCGGGTCTTGATATTTTTAGAAGCCCACTGACCGAAGGCAGCACTGCCGCCAACCTTGTTCATAAGAGCTACCATGATACCAAGAATAACCAAAAATACCATAATACCAACGTTACCGCTATCCGACAGCTTGGTAATCATGCCGCCGTTTTCATTGTAGAGCATAGTATTTAAACCAAGCTCAAGATTACCGTTGGAATATAACAGTGCACCGATTGCGATACCTACGAACAAAGAAGAATATACTTCCTTAGTAATCAAGGCCAAAGCAATTGCGATAACCGGAGGCAGCAAAGCGCCGATAGTCGAATATACGGCAGGCTTATAGGTTTCAGGATCAACAGTGTTAGGATGCTGTCCGCTTATATAAAATAGGCCAGCCATGATAACAAGCAGTATCGCCAAAAATAAGTAATTGTTTTTTCTCATCTAATTAATCACTCCATAATTTTTTTCTAAAAAGTCCGAAAAAATTATATCATGATTACGTAACTAAAAGCAAGTGTATTATAAAAAATCGCTGACAAATTGTTAAAAATTATACATTGTTGTGTAAATAAGTACAAAACAGGGCACTTTAACACTGGTTTATATTGCTTTAATGTCTATTTACAGTTGACAAATTTCGAAGTTTAAAGAGCAGGCGCATATATTCTTTATTCGCGCATCCAAGAAGCTAGTCCGCAGGACGACGCTGATTGATAAGAAGGCAAGTAAATTGAGCGATGGGTATATCGTGCAAGGAATAGCAATTTTAGCAAATGAGTGTCTGGAATCATAGAAACAAGGCAACTAAACCCTAACGATTACTTTCGAACAAAATCGGCACCGCATGTTTCGTTATGATTCCACACGAAATTTGCGTTAAGAAATTGCTGCTGACTGGAATGATATACTCTCGCGACCAGCAATACTTCATTAAGAAACTCCCGCTGCCAACTTTACTGCATAATTGTAGAATCTATCCTCAGTCAAAAAGCATGT
>ERZ1035006.64-NODE-64-length-79582-cov-60.494486_pt1 | contig 79582 bp, 69 predicted proteins | sample MGYA00520694_ERZ1035006 | MGnify/ENA primary metagenome ERZ1035006 (study PRJEB33766, sample SAMN09781746) | gut metagenome | biome: gut microbiome | host: Homo sapiens | place: Madagascar | study: EMG produced TPA metagenomics assembly of the PRJNA485056 data set...
CGATGGTACTGCAATGCAATGCGGGAGAGTAGGTAGCCGCCTTCTTTTATTTATTAAGAAGCCTCGATTACAATATTGTAGTCGGGGCTTTTTGTTTTACTCAAGTTTTATTCGTAGATTTCTTTAGCTTATATTTTATATCTTTTGATAGTGTAGCCTGATTTGCATCGAGTTAAAGTGTTATAAAGTGTTTCTTTATCCTAAATATGTGCTGATAATCAACGTTTTGCTTGCATATCTCGATTTTTTTTTGTACCTTTGCACCCGATAAGAATAAGGATATCATTCTCTTGTGATTCTTGTTTGCAAGGATGTTATCCGTTAAGGTATCTAACGGGACTGAGGTGAGCAGCCTTGCTTTTTCTCACAAGTTGCCACCGCGAAATCACTGATGTTGTAGTTCAGCTTTTCAGGTTCCATAAAACAAATAATATGAAGAGAATAACAATGATGTTGGTTGGCATGTTGATGCTGACTTTAGAAATGAATGCAGCGTCGGCTGCAAATTCAAATGGAAATGGTTCCTCTACCAGTAGCGATTTCGATTGGACTCCAGTGATGGAAGCGATTATCCAGGTAGAGAGTCAGGGCAACCCTCGAGCAAAGAGTGGAAACTCTGTAGGAGTGATGCAGATTACTCCAATCTTAGTGGCTGAGTGTAATAATATCTTAAAGAAGAAAAAGAGCAAGAAGCGTTACACCTTGGGTGATAGATTTAGTGTAGCTAAGTCTAAGGAGATGTTTCTCCTGATTCAGTCAGTCCACAATCCTCTTAATAGCATAGAGCATGCCATACGTGCATGGAATGGTGGTAATCACTACAGCGTGAAGCGAACCCAGCGCTATTTTGAGAAGGTCATGAATCTTTTGAAAAAGTAATTGATTTTGATAGAGTCCGATTATTCTTCAATGGAGAATAGTCGGACTTTTTCCTTTCCCTTTCTTTACTGCTCGTATTCCCTCTGTTTTGTCATTTTGCTAGTAAAATAGTGAATTATAAGTTAGTAACTGTTAAAATCGCTAGCTATATGGTTAAAAACAAAAGATTCTTCATGAAATATTTGGTAGTTACAGAAAAAAGTAGTACCTTTGCACTCGCAATTCAGAAATGAGTTGATTAGATCGCGGTGTGGAGCAGTTGGTAGCTCGCCAGGCTCATAACCTGGAGGTCGCACGTTCGAGTCCTGCCGCCGCAACCAATATCGGGTAAGAAGTTGGAAACAACATTCTTATCCGATTTTCCGTTTTGGGGAGGGACGGAAGCGAAATACTTTATTGTTGAATATCATTGGCTGGCAACGGACAATGAAAAAAAATGACTGCAAAAGAAATTGATTTTTTGAGCTCGCGTGAAATAGTAGGTTTCACGCTGCCTGTGTTGCATACCAAGGGCGGTTACTGGTATGTTGACTTTACTGCCTTTGACCCTGTTTCGGGTCGGATGAAGCGCAAGAAATATATGCTTAATAGGTACAAGACTGACCACAAGAAGCGTATGATGGGTACCTTGCTTATCCACAATATCACGGCAAAATTGACCGCTGGATGGAATCCTTGGGTGAATGCCGACAAGTCGAGACAATTCACCGAAATACCAATTATCTTTAGTCGTTATCGTGATTATATTAAGTCGATGACCGACAAAAAGTCGATGAAGGAAAAGACCTCTATCGACTACCTCAGCCGCCTCAAGACTCTGGAGTCTTTCATCACTGAGTGCAAGAGTGTCAAATATGCCTATCAGATTGACCGTGCCTTCGCCATCGACTTCTTAGACCACCTGATGTATGACCGTGATGTGAGTGCTACCACAAGAAACAACTATCGCTCTTGGCTTGTCTCCTTCGGCACTTGGCTTATGGATAGAAAATATATCAGCGAGAACCCTGCCATCGACATCAGAAACATCGCTCAGAAGGAGAAGTTCAGAGACCCTTTGACCGAGGGCGCGCTTAAGAAGCTGAAGACTTATCTCTATGATAACAACAGACATTTTCTCTTGGCTTGCCTCTTTGAATATTATACCTTTATCCGACCGAATGAGTTGACGCAGATAAGAATCAAAGATGTGTCGATTGCTGACCAGACGGTCTTTATCAGTTCTGCCATCAGCAAGAACCGTAAGGACGGACTTGTGGCATTGAACGATGAAATCTTGAAGCTCATGATAGAGCTGAAGATATTTGAGCATCCGGGACATTGTTTTATCTTTGGCAAGGGTTTGAAGCCTGGTGAGGAGCGAGCACCTTATAACCAACTGAGAGTAGAGTGGGGCAAGATGCGAGATGCTATTGGGTTTCCGAAGGAGTATCAGTTTTATAGCCTGAAGGACACTGGCATCAGGGATTTGGCGAACGCACAGGGTATCGTGGTCGCCAAGGATCAGGCACGCCACTCTGATATATCTGTGACGAATCGATATATCAAGAACCAGATGAAAGTGAACGAGGAGACCAAGCACTTCAAAGGTGGGCTTTAGTCTCCTCGATGAGGTGGTGTCGTGGCTTCGCTGGTTTGTGTTTGATGAGTAGCGAAGTTACGACATCATATAAAAATATCCTGTATAGATAGGCTCAATCTGGTCATCCTTGACCTCCATCTCTATTTTTTCGCATACGAATTTTTTGTTGTGTATGATGTATGTGTGAGATGGGTCAGGGATGGTATCAGATTGAAATTTTACCTGAAGGCAGTTTTTGTTGTCTATCTTGAGACCGCTGTCGTGGAGCTCACCCAAACAGGTTCCTGCTTGCCAAGCCTTGTTTAGGGATAGGGAAGCCATCAGAACGGTTGGAAACGTGCCAATATTGCCAGGATCGAGCAACTCCATCCTATACATGGAATTGATGCGGCTGTCAGTCATGAACTGCGGCCATCTGGACTTCTCCCCTACCCATGAGACGTTGCCATTGAGTGGGTGTTCGTATTTTTGAACTTTGCCAGGCACTATGAAAAACACATTCATGCACTCCTGGTCATCCTCGGAATCATCCAAGGTGGACTCATCATCGATGGCATCCTGTATGGAGACGTAGTTGTAGCCATCCTCGTCTGTGTCGCTCTCTTTGGCTTCGGCTTCTTTGTCGTTTGGCATAGACAGGAGGCAGCGCCATTCGCTGTGTTTACCCTCAAAAAGAAAAGACCTAAAACTAACATTTTCCACGACCTGTGCTGCTGGGGATATGTTGAGGTCTGTGTAATCATCGGAGGAGTTATCCCTTATCAGTGGCGACCAGACACCAGCCAACTGCCAGCTCTTGTTGCCGTCGGTATCCTCGACATATATATAATAATCGCTGCCCAGATGACGGATGATGGTGGTGCGCTTCTTCTTCTCGGACCATCCACTGGTAGTGGCAGGAAACTGAAAGTTGGTACCAACGGCTGTCTCGAACGAATCGACTATATCGAAATTATCAAAAACTTTTTTGGGAATGACTTCGTAATCACCTCTGTTGGCTGAGTCGCCTAAGTTGTACTGCAGGTTGGCTGTCGATGAGGTTGAGAACGAACCATCGGCATCGTAGTCGGTGGTGTACTCGTCGAGTGTCTCTATCTCTACGGAGTCGGCGGATGATAGCTCTGAGGACTTGATGACCTGACAAGTCTTTTTGATGTCGTCGAAGTATATGGTGGCGTTGAAGAGCTTGCGGAACTCCTCGATGAAGGTGTAGCTAGTCCAATGAGGAAGGGCACGGCGAAGCTCTAGGGTCTTGAAGGCGGAGGCGATGTAGAGCAAGTTCCATGGAGAAACATCGAGGTCGTTGCGTGTGAGGGTGTAGCCCTCGTAGGCGATGACTCGCTTGAAGATGTACATCAGGTTGGGCTGCACGGCGACGTTGCTGATGTATGGATCTTTGCTGCCTATGAAATTGCCCGTGCGGTCAACGCCCACGAAATTGGCTATCATGTCGTTGGTCTCGTCTCTGACTGGCATGAAGCACCACTTGCCCTGCTCGCCCAGAAACTTGCTCTGGTCGGCGACGAGCCTATAGACGGATTGAACCTTGGGGATGTTTTTCCAGCCCTGTGAAAAACCTTTATCTACCGTATAGCCTGGTGCAGATGCCTTGCCGAAGTCTATCTCGTCGATGTAGTGCTTGGTCATCTTGTCGTTGAACTTGATGCGAGACTTGCCGCCCACTATCTGAAGCTTTATCTCAGAGTCGGTGACGCTGATGATGGTACCCACGCCAGAGAGTACCAGGCGACCGCTCACGTAAAGCTTGCAATCGTTGTAGGTCTGGGTGGATTTGGAGACATCGAAGCGGCTCACGTTGTGGAAAACTCGGCGGTTGGGCATTATTGCCATGGGGAAATTGATGTCGTAGGAGTATTCGCCATCGTCGGTGACGTATTGGTTGGCGTATGTGAGCTTGATGGATTGGCTGGCAGCCGGATAGGCTGCCATGCCATTGATGATGCATGTTATCATAAACTTATCATAAATGAGGTTTGATGAAAACCGTTATTTGTTTGACTTCATTTTTTGATATTGGCTCCATTGGCGGTCGAAGCCATCGGGGCCGGTGATGACCACGTATGACTTGATGCCAGCGTTGAGCTGCTCGTTGAGTCTGTCGATGGTGGTATGCACGCTATCGAGGGATGCGCCCATCTGCTCGGTGTCGCCACCTGAGACGTTGACCACTGGGGCGACCACGGCTGCGCTGCCTGTGCCCATGGCACGGCTCACGTCTTGGGCGGTGAGCGAGGCGACCGTGTTGTTGCGCTGCGCCATATCGATGAGCTGCAGGGCAGGGAGGAGCTGAGGATTGTTGACGGCGTTGTGGTTGGCGACGAACTCGCCAGCGTGAACCACGCCAGCCTCTTTCTTGTAATTGCCAGGACCAGTGAAACCACCCTCGTAATAGCCAGCCGCCTCTGCCTGGTGCTGCTTTTTGATTGTTGCTATCTGGAGCATGCCCGCTGCGGTGGCGAGACCTGCGGCGATAGGACCAAGGATGTGACCCACCACTGGGATGGCTGCGGCTGATGAGTAGGCGTTGATGGCAGCCATGGCGGTTGAAGCTATGGCTTGTGCAATCTCTATCTTCATCGCCTTTTTGTTGGCCTTGCTCTTGGCTGCAGCCACCTCTTTGTCTCGCTTCGCCTCGAGACGCTTTTTCTTGGCTGAGTTGTTGCCAGCGGCAGAAATCTGCTTATCGTAGTTTTTCTCAATCTTGGCGACCTCTAGGTCTGAGCATGCCTGGGAGTAGGCGGAGGCAGCGCCCATCATCGTGTTGATGCTGCTGAAGGCAGCGCCAGCGATGGAGGCTATCTCTTGATAGGTCTCTTTGTTCATCTGCTTTTTGGCATCCTGGTATTGCTGCTCGCTGATTTTATCCTCGTCTCGAAGATTTTTGAGGTTATCGTTGACCATCTTTTGCTGTTGGATGGCTGCGATGGCACCACCAGCGATTGTGGCGAGGTTGTCGCTGCCCATGGCATTGTTGCTGTCACCATTGCCCTTGGTCATCTTTTTGGCGGTGTCGAGGGCGGTGTTGGCATCCTCCTTGCGCTGCTCATCGGCGGTTGGCTTGTATGAGGCGTATTTGTTGGCGATGCCCATCTTTGTGCGCTGGTATTCCTCCTCTCTGATGAGACCTGCCTTGTAGATGGCTTCGAGTCCCTGCAGATCTAGCTGCATCTGCTCTTCGTTGCCGAGCTTGCCGTATTCTTGGCGCAGCTGAAGGAGTTGCTCGTCGTGCTGCTTCTGAAGGTCGTATTTGCGTTGCTGTTGGGTCAGCTCTCGCTCTTTCTCGATCTGGGCATACTCGTCAGATGAGGAGAGGTAGAGGGCTTGCTTTTTGTTGAGATAGTCCTGGTATGAGAGGAAGAGAGCCTCGTTGACGGCATCCTCATTGTGATAGAGGTTGGAGTCTTTGTTGTAGTAATCGGCATTGAGCTTCATTTCTTTTTTCTGTCGCTCGGTCTCCAGGGCTTCGAGGTCGGCGGTCTGCTTTTTCTCGTAGTCGGCGGCGATATTCTCTTTCTCAGCGTTCAATCGCTTGAACTCTTCGCTCTCTGCCTCGCCATACTTTTTGAGGATGTCGAGGCGAGCCTGAAGCCCCTGTTCTTTGATATTCTTCATCTTCTCGTTGTATTCGGCGAGTCGAATCTGACCTGTAGCGTAGAGGGTCTTGGCATCGAGCTCTTCGGCTTGGTTGGCTTTCTTTGCATCGTCTAGCTCTTTTTTCATGTCAGCCTTGCGCTTAGCCTCTGCCTTGCGAGCGGCAGCCTCACGTTTCTTTTTCTCCTTTTCGGCAGCTTTGCGCTCTTTCTCGGTCATGGTATGACCAGAGGAAGGGGTGGTGTGTGTCTCTGTAGTTGCGCTATTGTTTAGTAAATTCTTCTTTACAGTCTTGTTGTACTGTTTCTGCAAATTTACGTTTTTCTCTAATTGCTGATTATAGAAATTCTCTTCAGCATTGACTTGCTTTTGCAGGCTTAGGTTTGCCTGTAGTCTTTGCGTATGAACTTGCTTTTGCTTCTCGTTACTCTTCAGTGCCTCGTTTTGTTCGATGAGCTGACCTGTCCATCCATCAGCCACGGCATTGCTCTCATATTGCTTAGGATGAGCCTTGCGCTCAGCATCGACAGCCTTCAGCGAATATCGTATGCGGCTTTCTTTTTGTTTGAGTTCCAGTTTCTTTTTATTGATTTCCACCTTGCGCTCATAGATGGCTTCTGCCATGGCAGCATTTTCTAGCTCCTTGATGTAGTTTTGGATGGCAATCTGGTTGTCGTTATACAACTTGCCCTCTTTGGAGATAGAGGCGTGATATTCTGGGACGAGCTTTATCATATTTGCGATAGCTTGCTTTCGCTCGTCAACGGTATAGGCATTGGAGTGGATAACCTTGTTGAGCATATCGACCTTGTTGCGCTCATCGAGGGTAGCATCAGACACCTTTTTGGCGAGGCTGGCTTGAGCCTCTGCCACTGCTCTGTTGTTTTTAGCCTCTTGCGTGTTGTTGCGCATCGCCTCGTTGTAAGATGTTATGGCTTTGTATGCCCCATAGGCAGCCACGCCCACCACGGTGATGACTGTGGCGAGGGCAGCCCATGGATTGGTGAGACTTGCTAGGCGTGCTGCCCTCATCACCACGATGTAGCCCTGTATGCCTTTTGTGAGATAAGCCCATGTGGCTTGCAGTGCCACTAAGGCAGCACGCAAGAGTGTAGATGTAGCGGTATAAGCTTTATCGACAGCTGAAGCGTATTGTACGGCGGCTGTTTTAATCTTAATGGCGATGGTCTCCTTGTACCAGAGAGCAGTACAAACAGCGATGGCTGTTGACAGCACGGCTATTTGTTTTGCATAGGTGACGGTGAAGGTGATGAGCGTGGACATGACCTTTATGGTCAGACTGAATGATGTGATGCCATATTTCATGGCAGGGATGAGTTTTTCTCCGAGTTCGATGGTGAGGTCTTGGAATCGCTTCTTGGCTTTGTCTAGTTCTGCCTGTACCGTTGTATTCTGGGTATTGAACTCATTGATGACACTGGTACCGTCGGCATACGACTTGGTGGCGATGTCTTGCGCCTCTTTCACTTGGTCGAGGTGTGTAGCCACGGCGGAGAGAACGCCCACGGCACGGGTGCCGTTAAGCTGCATCTCCTCAAACATCGGTGTCATCTCGGCGAAACCTCCCTTTGACTTCATCGCTTGCATGAACTTCATCAAGCCCTCATTGGCGTTGGTCTTCATCAGGTTGGAGAACTCCTTGACCTGCATGCCCGCTATCTTGGCGAACTTGGCTGGCTCTTGGTACATCTTGGTGATGAGCTGTGAGAAGACGGTGGCGGAAGTCGCCTCCTCTTGCATGTTTTGGTCGAGGGCAGAGGCGAGACCCATCAGCTGTGCCTGGGTCATGCCGGCTTGGATGCCGACACCTGAGAGGTCGGCGGTGAAATCGACGATGTAGCCAGCGTTTGCAGATGAGCTTTGTGCCAGCTCATTGACGGCGGAACCTGTGGCGAGCATCGCACCACGAAGGCCTTTGGTCTTATCCTCACCAAACATCTGGGCGAGCTTGCCGATTTTATCGACCGCCCCCTTGCCGAGGTCATCGCCGAGGGCGACATTGATTTTGTCGGCACCATCAACGAACTCCTCGATCATCTCTTTGCTGGTGATGCCGAGGCGACCGGCAGAGCCAGCCAGCTCGTTGAGCTGCTCACGAGCTGTGCGGGTATCCATGCGCTTGAAGTCCTCGTTCATCTGATGAACCTGTTCGTCGGTCTGACCGGTGTATTTGCGCACGTCTGCCATCGACTCCTCCATGTCGGCATAGGCTTGGGCTGCAGCTCTCAAAGTAAGAGTGAGTGTGGTGAGACTGCCCAGTATCTGGGTGAAGGCACCCCAGTTTTTGTTAAGACCATCCCACATTCTAGAGAACAAACTTCTGGAAGCTTTACCTTCGTCGTTGATGTGCTGCATCTCTGCTCGCACTTGCTTTAATTGCTTTTGCAGTTTTTTCCATTCGTCTGAGTTGCGCTTGATGGCACCGCTTTTCAACTCTCTGTTGAGAGCCTTGGCGACTAGTTGCAGCTCCTTGTATGATGCAGAAGAAAGATTGTTGAGAACTTGGTTAACCTTCTCTTGGCTAGTCATGTATGCTTTTGTCTCAGCCTTTAATCTCTTTATCTGTCGTTCGAGGGCTGTTGTTGACTCGCCCTTTGCATAAGCCTCGTCTCTGGCTTTTTGCACTTCTTTCAGCTTGTTTTGCAATTCGTTGAGTTTATCCTTAGCCTCTTTGGTATCAAGAATAACTCTGCTAACATGGGTATCTGTATTTGTTGCCATAATTGAATATTTTATTTTATGGCAAAGGTAATAAGGAGGAAAATATAATAAAAATACGAGACCGTATATATTGCGGTCTCGTATTTACTTGGTTATCTCTTGCTCTTTTTTAAAGAACTCGTATGCAAGATTGTTTGCATCCCAAACAAGATATTTCTTGTTGGTGTTTCTGAGTGTCTGTTTATCACCTGTTATGGAGTTTGCTATCGTGACGCAGAAGAATCTGCCTCGCTTTACGATTTCGGTTGCCGTATTGTTTGGCGATGCCAGTCTTATAGGCTCGTCAAAATTCTCATCAAAAGTATCAAACAATGGTTCGGAAGCCACTGTGGCTGGGCAAGAACTATTGCCAAGCTTGTCGAGACCTTTGAGGAGTGCAACTGTTATAATCGCTAGTATCCAGCATCCAAATATAGTCGTAATCATAATTTGCAAGTTTATTATTATCTTTGTTGCAAATTTAATAATAATATTTGGAATATGCAAGTATTTTGTGTTAAATCTTTGATTTGTTTTGCGGTATGGTGGAAAAATATTATATTTGCAGTGGCAATTTAATTTTAGAAAGTATGAATAAAGATTTTGCTTTAATATTGGTAAACATAATATGCGCCTTAACGGCATTTGTTTGTATGATAATCACTATTGTTATTTCATTAGTGAGATTATAATAGTAATACACATAGATGCGATTGTAATAATCGTGCAAATGATATTGATATATTCTTTGTATTCTTTCAGAAGTGTCAGTCTCTCCTGTCTTCTCTTCTGTTTGTTATAGCCTTTCTTGGCAGCATTCTCCCCTTGTGGTGTCAGCTTATAATAAGCTTCTCCCCACTCATAAACAAGTCCCTCGTCTTGAAGTGATTGTAGAACATCGTATGGCTCAATGTCATATCCATACGTATCATTTATAGCACTGTGTACATCGTCTTTGTTAGGACTACCTTCTAAGAACTGGCTTAAAATGAAATCTGCGATTTCTATTTGCTTTTTAGTCATCATGATCAAATAAAAACGGCTCGTGCATCGGGAGGGCAGTCCTTCAGCACGAGCCATTAACAGCTGTATATCTTTATGTCTTGCCACTCATGAGACCTGCCCGAATCATGTTTGACATCATTGTCTTTAAATATGGTGCAAAGATAGCGCTTTTATCTGAATGCACCAAATGATTTTACGAAAACTTTATTTCACCACCTCTATGTATCTCGAGTAATCAATCTTGGAGTGGGGATTGTGGCTGACTATCTGCACCTGATAGCCCTTGGTGCCCCATCGCCACCAGAGGAACTTGTGGCGGTAGGTGCGGCTCACGATGGTCGTCAGGCTGTCTCGAGACGAGTACTGGCACTCTCGCTTGGGGATGTCGATATGGAGGGAGAGCCATTGGTCTCGGTAGGTGTAGATGGAATCGGGGATGCCGGAACCAGCCACGGCGGCGGTCGGTTCGGGCGTGAGATAGACCGTATCGGCGGTGGTTGACGAAGCTGTGTGGATAGACTGCACATCTTTGAGCCGCACTTTGAGGTCTTTGATGAGCTTGGTATCGGCGAGGTGGAGCTTTTGCAGCTCGTCGTATTTCGACTGAAGGGCGTTGAATATGGCGACATTGAGAGTGTCTCTCACGTTGGCATATTCAATGTCGTAGTTGAGGTTGGCTACGTTGTAGCTCTGTCGGTCGAGGTCTGCCTGAAGCTGCTCGCACTTGTTGGCGGAGTGGATGAATGCGACTGCGGTCACGATGAGCAGGGCTGCCAGAAGCTGGATGATAATCTTGGGTGTAATCTTTTTTGTCATTGTCTTTTTGAAAATGATTGGTGAGTGAGTTATGCGATGTCTTTGTATTCGTCGATGGCATTGAAGCAAGGACACATCTTCTTCCATTTGGACTTGTCCTTGCCCCAGATGTCACGATGGCCCATTATCTGGGCATCTGGGAATTGTTGCTTCAGTTTGTGGAGTAGCAAAACGAGGGCGTCTTTTTGCTCTGGTGTGCGGTTGTCGATAGCCTTGCCCTTAGCGTCGATGCCACCGATATAGGCGACGTTGATGGCTGTGGAGTTGTAGCCCTGCACGCCGTTGCTCACCTTTTCGATGGCTAGGAGTTGGTGGATGCCGCCGTTTGGGGCGATGACGTAGTGATAACCTGGATTGGTCCAGCCCTTGCGGCGGAACTCTGCCTTGAGGTCGTCGATGGACTGGCTTTGCGACCCTGCGGTGCAGTGAACGAAAATGCGTTTAATCTGTCTCATTATTTTGCTTGTTATGATTGAACAATTTGTTTTTGATGTTGTCGAACTTGGCATCGATGGCGATGGCTACGCCGAAGATGGAGCCGGCATACATGAGCGACTGGGCAAAGTACCAGAGCACATTGTCGGTGACATCACGAGCCTGGGAGGTGAAGTAACTGATGTAAACCAGTATGATGGCGAGGAGGAGCACGGCGATGGCTGAGCCGTATTGTATCCATTCTTTAGTATTTCTCTGCATGGTGAATCTTGTTTTTGTTTTACAGTGCAAAGATAAGAAGGGTAGGGTGATAATAAAAATACGAGACCGCCCTAACGATCTCGTATTATATGTTTAACTGTTAGACCTCTCTTGAGAGAATCTCCTTGGCTATCTCTTTGGCCTCTTTGCGCCACGACTGATAAGCCTCGAACTCTGCCTCGTGAGTCTCGTCGCCATCGCCACGGTTGGCTAGGATGGCCTCTACCTGGTTTTGGCTGTATCGGGTGCGAACCAAACCAGCGGTGAAATCGTCGTAGGTGGCTGCGGTCGCCTGAATCTTGGTCGAGCCATCAGGCTCTGTGCCCTCATAGCTGTAAGCAGTGACACCCTCGGAGTTTTCATCTTCTGACTGCTCTGAGGTATCGGAAGAGCCTGTAGCGGTCTCTGGGTGATAGTTTTCAACTTTCTGCTCACCAGTGTAGAGCAGATAATGGTTATCGTCATACTTGACGAAGCTCTTGCGAGCGAGATAATACTTCTTGTTCATAATTGATCACGTGAATTTATAGAACTTCTTTTTGAATTTATTGTGAAGCTCTGCGACCACGGTGGAGAAGGGTAGCTCATCACGACAGAAGTCGTTGAGGGCTTGGTCTATCAAGATCTTGGAGCCTGTATAGAGGTAGTGCTCCAGAGGTTGCCATACCTCGGTGCCGTCTGGCTCCAGGTGGTCGATGATGCGATAGCGTAGGGAGAGGCGCTTCTTGGGCACCTCTTTGGTGACCATGTGGGTGGAGCCGTCCGGGGCGGTCTCCTCTTGCTGGATGGTCTCCTTCTCTATCACCGAGTCATCGACCTTGTAGTCTATCACTTGAACGAGGAACTTGTTCTCGTCCTGACCCTCACGGCAGATGATGTCCTCGATGGACTGCTGCTGTGATTTCTCCATACCGTCAAAAGGCACGCGCGCACGGCGAGCCTTGACGAGTTTACCGAATCTTTCCATACCGATTTTCTTATATAAGTTTTTAGAGTTTGCGTGGATGCCCAGACCTAGGCGAGAGGCTGCCTTGAGCTGTATCTGGCGGTCTGTGAAGCCCGCCTTGCGTAAGTTGGCGATCTGTCTGCAGAGGTCGTGCTTGAACCGCTTGCGCAACAGGGCGTGGTCGGCGTAGATGATCTGACCGCAGAAGTCGATGCCATCGCAGGTGCGGTGGATACCCCAAGACTTATTGATGGATAGGTGCCAGTCACGGGCGAGGTGCATCACGGCAAGCTCTGCCATCAGCCTGAGGAACACCTTATCCTCGTGGAGGATGTAGATGTTGTCCATGAAGCGGTAATAATGGTGAAGACCTTGGCGGCAGAAGCGCTCGAACCTATCGTTGAGCGACTTCACTCCCCCGCATAGCAGTTGAGCTTGCTGCTGAGTGCGACAGGTAACGAGCATGTCGCTCACGTAGCGAGCCTGCCAGTAACGGAACTTGTCGGTGTCTTGGAGAATGTCGAAGCATCGGAGTGCCAGGTAATCGAAGCGGGCGAGGAAGAGCTGACCCAAGAGTTGGGCGAGCTTGACGCCGAGCACGATGCCTGGATTGAAGCTATCGACCACCTCGTCGATGAAGGCGAGGAGCTTGCGGTCTTTGATCTTGCGGCGATATTCACTTTTGAGAAGAGCGTGGTCTATGCTCTGAAAATAATGGTGAATATCCATGGGCAAGCAGTAGAAGGTATCTTGCTGTGGCGAGTTGAAGATGTCTCGCTTGACAAGATTATAGAAATAATGGGTGCCCTTGCCCTTGGAACCAGCCGGACTGTGGCTGTAGAGTGTCTTGCGAAGGTTATCCTCTACAGGTTGCAGGGCAGCGTGCTGGATGACGTGGTCGATAACGGGCAGCTTGTTGACTTGGCGATGTTTTGGATAGTCGATATCTTTGGCGACATAGGCTGAGGTATGCCAAGTTTGTTGGGTGTAAGCATCGAGCATGCGTCCGATGTTATGGTCTAGGTTTGCCTCGAATTTTTGGACCGCACGGCGAGACATCTTTTGTCGGGCGTAGTCATAGAATGCCCGACGAAAGTTGTCTAGTGTCTCGACCTGTGGCGATATGTTGCCAAACCTTTTCATAAGCGGTGTAATGTCTGTGTTGAACGGTGTATAAACTGTGTATAGTCTGAATCGTCTGCTTTTGTACACTTGATAACCTTCGACCGGATGACCGTGTTGTCATCATCTACCAGCTGTCTTATTAATGTGTATGTATCGCCATGGGGCGAGGATTGACCCTGTAATCTCGAAGTGGGAGCAAACGACCCACGAAGAGATATGTCTGTAAGTTGAGGGCGGCGCCGTAGTTCACATTGGCATTCGAGACAGCATTGTTCACGTTGAGCGTCGAAAGACCGCATTGACCACCATTGTTAGCGTTAGCACCACGAAGGCAGACACGAAAACCGGCACCTAGGGTCACACCCTGGTATCATAACCGCCGCAAAGGTAATAAAAATAATCGGTATGGAAGCATGTCAAAGAGCTTTTTTGATGTTTTTATTGATATTTTTTTTGTCGCCGACCGCCACAGGCGGTAACTTAAGGCGAGCTACGCTCGCTGGGTGCTTCGGCTTCGCCGAGGGTGCTCAGGTCTCTTTTGCACACCCAGTAAACCGATGCACACCCAGCAAACTGATGTAGTCTCTTAGGCCGCCTCGTAATACACGGGTTCAACGGACCACTCGGATGCTGCTTCGCAGAGGGCGGCGCCGCAGTACACATGGGCATCCGAGACAGCAAAGCTCACGAGGAGCGTCGAAAGACCGCACTGACCACCATCGCTAGCGAAAGCACCACGAAGGCAGACACGAAAACCGGATGTAGCACCAGACGTATTCCAGAAATAGCTAGTCCAGTAGGTTGACTCGGATGCGCCCGTAGCGGTCGGGAAGTTCTCTAGATGCTCCATCGAGAGCGTCTTGATATAGCCTTCGCCCTTGGTCGGCGAGGTGCTGTAAGCCACCATGCCATCGGCGGAACCTATCGTCCACGTGCCGTAGATGGACGGTGCCACGAGATGGGTCACGGAAGTGTCCTCGTTGCAACGCACCTGCTCGTCATCCATGTGTCGCCACAATAAGCCGAAGCCATTTTTGTAGCCGAAGAAGGATGGTATCTTGGCGGTATAGACCACGGTGCCATCGTCTTTTTTGACCTCGTAGCTCGCCTCGCCGCAAGCGTCGCCAAGCTCGATGCCAGCCGACATCGGCACGACAGGGCGATAGCCGTTGTAACCACCCCAATCAGGCATCTGTGTCACGCCAGCGCCGAGACCACCCTGGTAGAGACCGTTGGCATCTTTTTGGCTGTTGACGGCATCCTGGTCGTAGTGGGTGCCGAAGATGACCCCGAAGAGCACGGAGATGGCAGAGGTGTGGCGCATGGTGGTGCAGAGCCAGCCTGTGCCGTTTTTGCGGGCAGCGGCACGCCAGTATTCGGTAGTCTGGTTGGTGGCAGCCTTGCCCAGCATGGTGCGGTTGGTGTTATCTAACGTGGAGTCGTTGTTGCCGCCTCGGTAGTCTGTGCCCTCGTTGATGTAGCTCACCAGCTTGCCTGTGCTGCGCTCTAGCGTGGCGAAGCCAGCGGCGGAGATGCTGCCCACAGGTATCTTGTAATTGTACTCGCCTGGTATCGGCGTAGGGCTGACCATCTCGTAATGGAGTCTGCCCACGGTCTTGATGACCATGTACCACTCCTTGCCCCAGCCCCACTGGTAGTGCCCCTCTGAGCCATCGAGCTTGGCTGTCTCGCCGGTGGCATACTTGTGGTGGTCTTTGGAGTCGAGCTTGCGACGGGAGTGGTCATTCTTGACCAGATAACAGCCCAGACCCAGCTCCGTTGGTAGGGTCTGCAGTAACTCTAGCGAGCCCACATAAGTGGCGGCTTTAGGGGTTGCATTGTCGAGGTTCCACACTCGACCACACCAAGGATGCTGTCCCATTTGGACGGCGCTTTTGAGCGATATCTGCTCAGACCTGCCGGATTTTTTGTCGAAGACCTCGACAATCTTGTCAGTGGCGCTCATGTCTGACTGTGGGAGGTCGTCAACCTGTTGACCTCCATCGAAAGCGGCTATGATAGCCTTGAGCTTACTCTCTTCTTCTGATGTTAATGTCATAATAAAAATTATATTTAATCGATTAAACAATGCGTAATTTATCACCAACTTTTCTAAGCTTGCCCGATGCCGACAGGCGAAGGCGAGGCTGGCGCACGGTGATGCTGACCTCTTGCCAGAGCGGTGTGTTGGCGGTGGGGATGACCCAGAACTTGGTGGTGCCCTCGCCCTTGATGATGAGGTTGCCGCTTGGGTCTGCCACGAGCGAGTCGCCCTCGGCTCGCTGGAAGAGCACGCTCTGAGGGAGGTAGCTCGGCAGGATCTGCACGGCGATGCGCTGAGCCACCTTGTTGCGTAGGCTTATCTCGGGGAGATAGGTCAGGTTCATGCGAGCTGGCGCGATGAAGCCTGTGGTTATCTGAGCGGCGAGACCATCCATCTGCGCTATCTTGGCATCGGCTCGCTTGGATGCCGCGTCAGCCTCTGCAGCCTTGGTCTCTGCCAAGGCTGCCTGTGATGCTGCAGCCTCGCCCTGCTCGCCAGCCGCCTTGGCTGCGCTCTGGGCGAGGTTAGCCGCCTTGTTGGCATCGTCGGCCGCACCCTGCGCTCTGACGGTCGGTGTCTTGTCGAGCCACAAGCGCCACTTGGCGTTGGTATCTGAAGGAGTCGTCGTGTTGCCATCCTCTAGGGAGGCGAAGACTCCTGACGATGTGTGAACGATGTCGCCCTCGTCGTAGCCCTTGACGGTCTGGCCATCCTCATCTTGATAGGAGTAGCCCGACTGCCAGGTGCCCTGGTCGGTGAAGGCGACATTGCCCACGATAATGATGTTTGTGTTATCTGCCATAATGATTTATACTTTAATGACTAACTTGTTTCTGCGCTTGACAACGTGTTCAGCGACATGACTGCCGTAGTCGATCATGAGGAGTTTGTTGCGCCGTTGACGGAACGCCGGATACATGGCACCGCCTCGGGCGATGACTCCTGTATCGACATAGGTGTGCTTGGAGAGATCCCACTGCCACCAGTTGCCGTTGTCGCCCATCTTGGGTGGATGGTCGTTGAGCTCCTGGGCTAGGTTGGTCTGCTTCTCGCTCTCGGTGAGGGCTGTGAGCGTATCATCGATGCGCTTGTTCTCGGCGGTGACACGACCCGCCTCGGCGGCTATGCGAGCATTTTCGGCTGTCGCTCGCTTGGTCTCTGAATCCATGCGAGCTTGCTCTTGGGACTGTCGGGTCTGCTCGGCAGCTTGTCTCTTGGCCTCGTTGCTCTCAATGGCAGCCTTGGAAGAGAGCGTGGCTTCGGTCGCCTGTTTGGCAGCCTCGGTCTGCGACTTGCTGGCACTGACCGCATCCTCTACCTTTTTGCGTTCGGCGGTGAGGTCAGTTGTCGCCTTGTTGACGCTAGCCGCCGCATCGTTGGCTTTGCCAGCTGCGGTGTTGGCCTCCTCTGTCGCCTGTTTCGCCTCCTCGATGCGGATATCCACATCTTTAGTCAAGAGTGACAGCGGTGCGATGACTTGCTTTTGCACACCGTCTTTGCTGTAGAGGGCGGGCATCGTACTGATGCCATCGAGCGAGGTGGCGAGCTCGCAAGAGAAGATGTTCTTGCTGTGCCGCTGTAGATATTCGTTGAACTTAGGTAAGAGCCGGGCGCATAGCGCCTCGAACTCTGTGTCATTCTCTATGCCCATAGGCTATGATTTTAAGATGTCCTGTTTCCACTCGGCAATCTTGGCGAAGACAGCCCCTGCCTCTTCATCGCTCAGCACGGCAGTGTTGATGCGACATGAGAGGTTGGCATCCATAAAGCTGATGTATCCAGCACCGCTCTCGGAGGCTGGTGCATCATCTTTGGACTCTGTACGTTTATAGACCTCACCGGAAAAAGAGACCTTGTCATCTCGCTTTGTCTTGGTGAACTTGACGAAAACGCCTGTAACAACCTCAATCTCCTGGATGTCGGTTGTCGTAACTGTTGACTCTACCTTCATAATTAATCTTGCTCTATTAGTTTAACAATCTGACAATATACCCCTGGCACCAAGGAAGCCTTGGCGACCTCTTTGATCATGGTTAAGTCTTCGGTCGTACACTCGACCTCACTTGGTTTAGTGTGCATCTGCACACTCAGGTTGTAGGCTCTCTTAAGAGACTCATCATCAGCCTTGACGCTGTTATTGCTTCCGTTGAACAGATGAAGTCCGAGCACCTCATTCATCATCTGAGGCTGTCCGTTGCTGTCTGTCATCACCCCGCCCCTGTAGTTACGGATGGCGACCTTAAAATTTCTTTTCATATCTGTCTAAGTTTAAAATTAATATGCGTGGTTCAGCTTGCGCGCTGTGTATTTGGTCGTGTAGTCACTCACCTTGTTGCCCATGGTTGAGTTATAGACCAGCAGGAACGTCGCACTGTCGCCCTGTCCCATCTCTATGTAATCTTTGTTGCCGCAGTTCTCATCGAGAATCAAAGGTAACTCCTCTTTGTTCCATGCGTAGGAACCGCTTTTGTCTTTGATCTTGTTGCGCCCATAAATGAAGAAGTTTGTCGTGCCTGGCTCAGCGACCACCGTAAATGTCACGGCGAAGTTGGTAGATGAGCCACAGCCTAATGCGCTGCGCACCTCAGACAGTGTTGGCAGCGTTATGCCGCTTGACGAGACGTAGCTGTAGATGAGCCAGACGTTATTCTCAGAAATCTTGGCATAGCCATTATAGATGGTGTTTTTTGTGCTAAGCGCATATCTGCTATACTTATATCCACCTATCCATCCATTGAGTACGCCATTGCCAGCACCTGTGAAAGCAAAATTATAGGCACCGTTTTTAGCCGAGAGTATGGCTGCGATATTGTAACCAAGCCCCCACCAGTCGCTGCTGTCCTCATTTTCGAATCGAGCCACCGCACGCTGTCCTGACGACGCAGGGAGCACGTTGCCACCGATGCCCGCAAAGCATTTATGGGTATCGTTGCGAAATATGATGTATGCATCATTGGTAAATGGGTCGTTAGTCAGACCCGTGCCCTGGATAGTGAAGCCGGCGATCTTGCCCGCCAATGCCTCCATGGAGCCATCTTTGTTGATTTTGAAATTGCTGTTGGCCGTGACCACACCGTTAAGGTTGATTTGGTCTGCCGTGATGGTGGCAGAGGAGATGCCGTTGGCAATCATTGTCTTGATGGTAGCCTCGGATAGAATCTTGCCATCGACACCCTCGATTTTTGTAGTCAACGCATTGTAGTCTGCCGTCACAAGCAAGCCACCTTTGTTTTTGAGCGTGCCATCGGCATTGAATCGCTCGCTCATCAGGGCGTTGTAGTCAGCGGTGGTGATAAGATAGCTCGTATCTTTGAGCTTGCCATTGGCATCGAAACGAGCAACTGCCGAAGACCACGAATCGGCGTTTTGACTGACCAACGATATAGTCGGACCATAATCGTTGCGTATGTCTGAGCCTACGCTGTCGGCGTGTCTCCTGGCTTCGGCAACGGAACTGTTGAGGGCATTGTAGTTGTCAGACATAGTCCCTTGCAAAGTGTTTTTGGCTGCATTCAGCTCGTCTTTTGTCGCAGCCTTGCCCACCGTGGTATTGATGCCATTGACCGTTATATTTAACTCAGCGAGTGCCGCCTTGGTGGCGTTGGCAGTATAGGTGACGCTCTCGACACGTGCAGTGATGCTGTCGATGTCGGTGTAGATGCCAGAAATTTTCTCGTTTGTGCTATCCTGCCAGGTGTTGATGAGGTCGATGCGACCTGCCTCTATCTCTATTCTTGACGAGAGTGTTGTGTTGAGTTCGCCGTATCTCTTATCGACATATAGGCGTATTGCCTCTTTCTCAGCGTCCAGCTCGATGCCGAGCTGAGTTGTGGTACCATTGACCTTGTCGATGTTTTGTCCCAGCAGCTTGATGTTTTTAGCCGTCTGAAGTATTTGTGTCGAGACGGTCTTGCTCAGGTTGTCGAGCGGCTCGTCGGTGATGGTGAGCAGCGCGACGTAGATGTCGCCTGTATATCGGAGCACGAAGTCGCCCGTGCCATTCCACTTGCCATTTAGCTCTACCGTCTGCCACTCTGCCGAGTATGGCACGCTGACGCTCTGGGCTGACAGGTCGTTGGTCTTGCCTTCGACAGCCTTGCAACCCTCGAAGCCAAAGGTGAGTGTGCCAGCAGTCTTGGCATAGATGCGAGCACTTATATATAAGGTGTTTTGCACCTCGGTGTAGCTGTCGCCAGTGGTATTCATGCCATCCTCGCCTTTTTCTGCCGATGGCTGGGTATATTCCTTGTGAGTACCGGGCTTGCGGATGAGGTCATTGGATTGTTTGACGCCGCTGTCCTGTATATGCAGCATGTTGCGCCCCTCGTTGTTGTCGATGCTCACTCGGTGGTTGCCACTCACGGTGGCGGCACCATTGACCATGACAGGTAAGCCATTGGCATCGACCCAGAACTGGGACTCGTCTGTATCGTCGATGGTCCAGCCATCAATGAGCTGCTCATCGTTATAGCCTATCGCCGTCAGAAACTGACCGTTATGGAGGTAGTTGTTCTCCTCTGTCGCCTCGTAGGAGGTCTGTGCGAAGCGGGTGGCGAACTGGTTCTGCAGCATCTGTATTTTGGTGTCGATGCTCTCACCTGTGCGGCGGAGCACGAAGTCGCCCGTGGCGTAGAGGTTCTGCAGGAACTCACCGAAGCCTGATAGTGCACCGAAGAGTGGATGGGTGATGCCCCGTAAGTTGCCGAGGCGACCTTTGAGCGCATTGTCTGGGTCTGTCTTGAGACCATAGATGATGTCCATGTAGGGCGTATCGCTGCCCACAGTCATCATCTGTATGATGCCCTTGCGGTCGGGGTCGGTGAGGTTGTCGACCCTAACAAAAGTGTCTCGCTTGGTGATGAGCTGCTCTGCGGTGGCACCCTCCATCGATGAGGTGAAGTTCTTGAACTTGACCCATGCTAGCATATCCTCGCCACTGCCCTCGCTGCCCACCTCTGTCACGATAAGCTCGTATCGCTTGGTGACATAGTGATTGTTTTCGGTGGAGGGCATGCCATTGTACTGCTGCACCATCACGTAGTCATCCTTGCGGAATGGGTTGTACATCCTGCCCTCGTGGGTGTCGAGATAGACCCTGCCTGTCTCTGGATCGTAGTGGTCAACCTCTAGCATCGCCGTGAAGATGCGGTTGTCATTCTCGCCCAAGAGTTGGGAGATAATCATCTCGAAGATGCGCATGGTACCACGCACGATGAGATTATCGAGCTCTAGACCATACCTATTCTCTTGCACCCCGGCAGCGTTGGTCGTGGGGTTGTTGGCGAGTCGCCAGCCCTTGCCATCGAGGAAGCCCGAGACGAAGTCGGGAGAGCCTATGGTATCATCAAAACGAGCAGCGCCCTTGACGTGCAGCGCACTGACTGTCGCCAAGCCCCACGCCAGGATCTCTTCGATGCAAAGCTTGTAACCCCCATTCTCTTTTGTGGCGAGGCAGAAGCCTTTTTGACCAGCCTCGGAGTAGTCATCAGTGGCGATGGAGTGGGCGATGATGTCGCCCTCTTTGGAGAAAGAAAAGAGGTTGCCTATCTTGATGCCCTTGAGAAAGGTGATGAGCCCATGGGCTGTATCGTCGTTGATGGCGGAGAGTTTATCGTTGTCAGCAGAGGAAGCATAGTCGAGCAGGGACAGGAAGGCGTTGCCAATGCGGCTTGCCGTATTGGCGTGCTTGACTCTCTCGTCACGGATGCCCTCGAAAGCCTCTCTGATTTTGTTGATGTCTTTATTTTCTGCCATATTTTTTATTTTGATGCAAAGATAGGTATGATGAGAACTATATAAAAATACGCTAGATCGGTGTGCCGAACATCTGCTTGAAGATGTCTGCCATCAGTCCCTGGTACTCATCGCCATAGAAGTAGCCCTCCATGTCGTTGAGCTTCATGATGGAGGCGTAGTACTTGCGATTGAACCATGGACGGCGCTGTCGTGGCTCGCCGAGGTTGTGCTTGGCACGGTACTCAGGGTCGAGAAACTCTAGGTCGCCGGGGTTGCCATGGTAATAACCATTGCCCGTGCCTGTCTCTTGATAGAGGCCGTAGAGCAGGAACTTGTGGGCTATCTGGCGAGAGGAACCGCCAAAGGATGTGGCTTGGACGGAACTGAAGAGGGCACCGGTATGTCGGATGCGATAGTGGATGATTTTCTCTTTCCAGATATGCACCATCTCCTCAGCCCATCCTCGTTCGTAGGCGTAGATGTCCTCTTGTGAGACGGGTTGCTTGATGTCATTCGTTCCATTCCTCATAATTATACTCCAGGTCTAGTGGCTCGCTCACGTCAAGATGGAACTCAACGCCTGTGAGACCGTTGATGAAATAGGCACCTATCTCTCGGCTGTCTATCTGGTCGCTGAGGGTGTAGGTGTTATAGTTGTCTTGCCAGTTGTATTTGTCGATGACAATCTTGCTCAGAAACTGTCGGAATATCTTGCGACAGGTGTTGAGCTTCTCTTGTCGGTCGTTCATGTCGAACTGTTTGTATCGCATGAGAATCCACACGGTATATGTCATGACCTTGCGATAGCTGCCATCGCCGTTGATGGCGACGTTGCCCTCGTTGGTGTCGTCGATGACCACGAAGTTTTTGCTCTTCGCCATATTCTGTAGCATGCCCTCAAACGAGGCAGGGGTGCTGCAGGTGGTAGGAGTGAAGCCAAGCTCGGAGGTGAGCTTGTTTTGGCGGGTGAGGTCTCTGAAGTAAGAGAAGGCATCGAAGCCCACCTGAGTGTCGGGAGTCTTAACATCTGTACTGATCATGATTTTTGTTTTAATCGTTTGTCTAACTCGTCAGCCTCGCGAGCCTTGGCATCCAGTTCGGTGAGTGCTCGCCATACGTCTGAGTCTCTAATCTGCCCTTCTTTGGTGATGTCGCCGCCCGTGAGGGCACGGATCTGGGCGTTCATCGCCTCTATCATATCGTAGTCGCCATCAGCTGAAGCTGGCTTGAAGAGGTGTGGAAAACTTGTGGAAAAGTTTTGCTTGACCCACATGAACCACAGGAAGGCACCCATCACCTCGACTGGCGTACACTCGATATGTTCGGGTGGGTTGCCCTTGGCATCGAGATAGAGGTAGCGCATCATCTCTCTGAGCGGTGCGTCGCTCGACTGGTCTGACTGCAGAAACTGCTGGAAGTAGTTGTCGGCGATGAGGTAATGTTGAAATGGGTACTCGTGCAGCTCGATGTCGGCGGCTTGGAAAAGCCCGATATGATCGAGGCGGTTGTCTGCGCCCTTGCCGTCGAATATGTAGTCGAAGGCTTGGCAGAAGTCTTGCACTTGCCATAGCTGAAGGAAGAAGCGCACAGTCTTGCCACTGTCTAGCTGGGTTTGGCAGAGCCAGCCGTCTTTTTTCTCGTTGAGCACCTCGATGCCAGCGAAGCGAGCGAAGAGGTAGGTGCGCACCTGCCACTCTTGCCACCCTTGGGTGAGGAGGTAGAGCACGTAGCGCAGCTGGTCTTGGGTGAGCTCGCCCCAGGAGTGAGGCACGTGGAGGTTGAGCGTGCCGTCAGCCAGCAAAGAAGAAGGTTGTGTCGTCAGCATTGTTTTCATAAGCTATATTGTGGCTAGCCTTGTAGGCGGTGGAATCTCTATATTTGGCGAAGTCATCGATGTTATCGTCTATGAGGGAGAGTAGGCTGAAGAAGAGTTTGTCTCTCGCCCTGAGGTCGATGGAATCGCCGTTTTTTGTGATATGGCACCCGATGAAATCGTAGATGCGCATGATGGCGACCCGATGGGAGGTGGTCGGGAACTGAGCCTTGCGCTCCTCTTCGAGCAACTGGTCTATCTGTGCATCGGAGAGCTCTCGGCGCAGGAAGGTCTCGGCTTGGTCTATCTCGCCCTTGTGCGCCACGAGGTCATCGAAGGTAAGCTTGCCGGGGATGCCGCAGAACTTGTTGAGGATGTATGGCGACCAAATGAAGGAGCGGATGGTGTTGAAGGCTTGCAAGCTGTCAGCCCAGCCCTCGACCTGTCGCAATCGGTTGATGACGTTGTGCAGGGCGTAGTCTCGCCTGTAGGCAAGCTCGTGCTCCATGGCATCGACACGAGCCTGTGAGGCTGGGGCGATGTTGTCGTTGGAGACCACCCCGAAGCCGTTGTCGGTCATGATGATGTCGTGGGAGTGGAGACTATCGAGGAAGGTGGCCAGTATGACATAGTCTCTGGCGTAGCGCTGCAGGGGCGAGTCTTCGGTCGAGACCGCTTGCTCGGCATCTGCGCCCACGACGGTGGCGATAAGATCGTCAAAATGGTTCTCGAAGGATGGCTGCATCTTGGTGAAGACATCCTCGGAGGCTGCCGCCACGAATGGCAGCAGCTGCTCGAACTGGTTTATATCAATCTGTATCATCTTGTTGCTTTGATTTTGGGTTGTTGGAAACTTGCTTGGCATCCTTGTTCTCGTCGAGGGTGGTGAGCATGATGAGCGGCACGTCTGGATAGACCTTCTGCTCCCAGTGGTTGAAGTAGATGACCACCCAGTGAACGGTCTCCATGAGGTCGTGGAACGCCTTCTCTATCGACTGCTTGAGGGTGAAGAGCTCTCGCTTGTCTGAGCCAGAGTTGTTGGTTTGGCTCTTGCCCGGTGTGGCGCCCACGAGATTAGGGTGGATGTTGTCGGCATAACACTGCATGTTGTTGCTCTCGGCGATGTCGTCGCTGTAGTCACCGCCATCCTTTGAGGTGTCGATGCGCGTGATGCGCACCATCTTTACCTCTTTGCCATCAGGTGTGGTGTAATAGCCCGCTATCCAGAGCTTGCCACTGTTCTCGATGCCAGAGATGAAGGAGCGGATTTTTTCTTTCTCCTTCAGCTTGCGCTCCTTTTGCTTTGCCTTGTCGGTGATGTGCTCCTCTTGGAAGATGCCTCGCCAATAGTCGTTGTGTATCTCTACGAGGTAAGGGATGGCGGCGTGGTTTTTGAGCTTTGCCATCTTGCCGATGGCGATGAGCCGGGAGATGTCGTACCACTTGTCTCGGAAGATGGCGCTGTAGTATGGCACAGGATAGTATTGACTGCCAGGCGTAGGGAAGCGGGTCACGATGGCGAAGACACGGTCATTGCACTTTGCGCCACCCGTCTGTCTGGTCAGGGTCTGTCCGCTTTGCCCATCGAGCCCCATGCGCTGCTGCAGGTCGCCCAGTGGGTCTAGCTCGTCGAGGAGCGGCAGCACCTCGATGTTGTCGGGATTGACGGCATTGCGCCAGTTGGCATAGAGCACGTATTCGGAGCGACCGTTTTTGCTCTGGGTGAACCGACAGTAGCACGCCTCTTTGTGCCGGATGCCCACGATGCGATCGCCCTTTTTGTTGAGGATGATGGCTGAGACACAAAAGAAGAAGTACTTCATGTCTGTGATTTGCTCGAGGAAGAAGCGCGAGAGGTTGTTGTGCATCTTGAAGAGGTTGACCTCTTTGTCTTGTGTCGGAAGCTTTGTCTTGATGTCGTTGTACTGGAAGCCCATGCCGTAGCAGGTGAGCACGTTGAAGAGCTTGTTTTGCGCCATCACGCTGCTCTCGCCGATGTTTTTGATGAGCTGGTAGGGCAGCTTGTTGTCTGCCCCGAAGGGGATGTAGGTGTATTTTTGCTTGTCCACCTCTACGGAGACGGTGGGTGTGGTACCATCATCATCGAAGATGGATGAGGACTCGACGAAGCCGCTGGTGGGCGACGAGGTCTGGTAATCGAGCACCTCGCCCATGGTGGCGTATGTGATGTCTATGTTATTGCTTTTGTCTGCCATAATCTTTATAAGTATATTGAATGGTCGTTGTATCTGAAGATGAAAATGTCTCTCACCTTGCGTATCTGGTGGTTGACTGGGTTGTAGAGGGTGTGGGTGCCGTTTTGCCAGGATGAGGACTTGACGAGCCATCCCCTGTACTGGATGATGGAACCATCGCCGCCCTTCCAACAGTCGATGTCAACGGGCGAGCGGTCGATGCGCGAGATGTCGAGGGCACGGCGCAGCTCGTTGATGTGTATTGCCTTGGGTGTCTTGTCTGCCATATATCTGAAGATGTTTTTTAGTTGAACGTATCGTCGAAGGAGTCGTCGAAGATGCGACCGCCCGTATTGTCGATGTTTTTGAACACGACATTCTGGACTCGCTGGGCATATTGGTAGCTGAAGGTGAACTCAGCCATGTCATCCAGCTCGTTGGTGCGCTCGCTCTTGGAGTCGGTAAAGGTTATCTCTTTGTCCTGGGTGTAGTCACGGAACAGATAGATCTCATCGGAGCGCAGCAGGTCTTCGGCGAAGTGTGCCATGGACGGTGGGATAACGCCTGTGTCGCCCTCGAAGGTGCGGGTCTCTTTGACGGAGTAGTTGATCTTTTTGCCGCTGATGACGGCGCTCTTGCGCTCGAAGGTAGGTGCGATTTTCTTTTTGCCCAGGCAATAGAAGATCTCTTGGCACCCGAAGGAGTTGGTGAAGAGGAGCACCGGGTCGGCGACCGCCTCGGTATGGTCTATCTGGAAGTCTTGCACTCGCTTGCCCACGGTGACGGTGTAGGCGAAGAGGTCGCCACGGTCGGCATCGTAGTAACGGTCGGGCGAGACATCGAAGGTGGTGATGTTATTCACCGTATGGGTAGGGGTGGCATCGGCGGCGATATTGCCCTCCACGACCTTGCCGTCTTTGTAATATCGGGCTGTGACGGCGGCAGTGGTTCTGTCGGCACCTGCGGCATGGAGATATTCACGGTGTCCGAGCTGTGTGAGCTTGGCACCATCGAGGAGGGTGAGGAAGTATTGGTCGAGGAACGCCTGGCACGACATGTTGATGTCAACGGTGGCGTAGTAGGCGGTGAACTCGCACGACCAGTTGGCGACATCGCTCTCGCCATTGTGCTCGACAATCTTGATGGCGCACTTGGCGACCACGGTCGTGCGCACGGCATCGGAGATGAGAGTGCCGAGGTCGTAGATGGTGATGGTGCCAGCCACTGGGTAGTAAGTCTCGCTGAGCAGCTCTTCGCCCTCGCAGGTGATGGTAACGGTAGCGCGCTCGCCACCTATCTTGAAGGAGAAGGAGTCGAGCGCACTGGTGAACAATGGCGAAGATGGTTGGTTGGTAACTGTAATCATATCAATGTCTCATTAAAACGATGCAAAGATAGGAAGGAAGGGGAGAAAATAAAAATACCTGATTGTCATCACGACAACCAGGTATCGACTCATGGAGCTGACCACGCCTTGTTAAGCCTCAGGCTCCATTCCGAGACTGTTTTATGTTGTAAATGAAAAAAAATGTGCTTGTCTTGCTTACTCTTCGGGCTGTGCGCAGTTGATTATCCAGACGAGTCTGCCACCCTCGATAGACTTCATCTTGAAGCCGTGCTCGACCATGTACTCGGTGATGACGGAGATGGGAGCGACGACCATGCCGCTGATGGCCTCTTGTATATCTTTGGAGGATAGGAAGTCAACGCATTGGCTGTATGGGTCATCGCCCGGTGTGTCGCCCTCGAAGTAAGCGTCGAGCGCCATGCGCACATAGTCGATTTTGCTCTCTTGCTCTGACTGTTGCTGCTCGTCGCTGTTAGCACTGAAGCCCATCACACGCTTACGTTTCATGCCTCACCTCCTTTCGCCTCCAGTGCTATGTTGATGGTCTTGAAGAGCTTGCTCATGTGGTCGAAGTTGTTGAGCATGAGTAGCACTTTGTCGGCACCGCCGAGGTCTTCGACGCAGTTGGTCACGACCTCGTCTGAGATAAGCACCTTTTTGACTTGCTCAAGGTACTCGATGAAGTAGCTGAGCTGGTTGACATCCATCATTTCTACGAGCGCATTCCAGACCTCTGCTGTCATGTGCATATTTGTTGCGTTGTTTGTGTTCATGCTACGACTCCTCCCATCAGATAACCACCAAAGAAAACCACTGCCATGAAGGCTGCGAAGCCTAGTGTGGCCTTGACCACCTCGCCGTAGGTCACGCTCTCGTCGCAGAGTGCGGTGAAGGTCTCGCTCTTGGTCTTGGCGAGCTTCTTGATTTCACACTTGAGGGTATTGATGCCCTCCTCAACGCTGATGCCTGCAGGTCTCACCTGCGCATCATTTAATAAAATAGAATTCTGCATATCGCATCATCTTGTAACCATTAACAGCCGATTGTATAAAAGGGTGGCGGCTGCATTCCCCGTTGGTTACAAGATGATGGCTTATCCGAGAGGACAAATCAAATCTTACGGTTCATGCAGCCGCCATATCGGTACACCTTTTTGCTGGCATCAGCAAAATGATACTCTTGGGCATAAAAAAAGCCTGCGGCTAGAAGCCATAGGCGAAACGGTCGCCCTGCCGGATAGTTTACTATCATCTTGTAACCGTTGGCAAAGGTAAGAAGAAAAAACGAGATGGCAAAGGAAAAAGGGAAGAAAATTTGCACGATGCCAATATTTTAACACAATTATATGCTCTATGGCATGTTTTTAGGGGATATGGGGATAAAAAAGCCCCGGATGCTCACGCACCCGAGGCTGACGGTTATTTTTGGAAATAAACTTTTAAAGGGATTGAATTCTCCACATTGCCAATTTTGAAAGAGAACTGATAGTTGCCCTCTGCAGGGAACTGGAGGTCGGAGAACTCAAAGATGAAGTTGCTGAAGAGAAACTCATCTGAAGGGTGTGGCTCAATCTTGGAATTGATGGGCTGGCCAAGAATCATCTTGCCAGTGCTCATCTCTGTAACCTCTGCCGAGAACTCTTGCTGAAGTTTGCTTTCCTCGCTGTTCATCTTAACTCTCGCTACCATGAAGAGGTTGCTCTTAGGCAGCGGTGCTTTTCTTACCACATAGTGGTCAAAAGTGCCCACGATGGTAAGTTTGCCGTCATTATCTTGTGCAAAGTCACACAATGCAAGAATATCTATGTTCATTTTATATGTCCTTTAATGTTAGACTCGATAGCCGAGTGTTTGAAAAGTTTTTTATAATTGTCGAATGAATATTTGAGTTTGCTCACCGTGCGCTTGTTTGTGCTCACTAGGTTGGCTCCATGTCTGCCAGAGATGCCCTCCTTGGTATTGAACTTCAGAGAATTTCTTTTGGAGTCAACCCAAAGCCTGATGGCATCGCCTTGTATCTTGTCACCCACATTGCCATGGACGTTGAGATCTTCTCGTATTTTCTTGTCCTCTTCGTTGAGCTCAAGAGCTTCGGTGATTTCTACGGAACTATTTCGGTCTAGTTCGTATAATGTCATCTTTTTGCCCGTGATAGGTTCCTCTTTGAGTCCCTTCCACTCAGCCCTTCTGGCAATGACATCAGCTTTTTTGCCCTCTATGATTTCACCTTCTTTGATATATATAGCCATTATTGGAGACTTTTTTGCATTGATTTTTCACTGAAAGAGAATACCTCAGCCATATCATCAGGCGAGGTGATGCTCATGAGCGATGGGCTGACCTCAAGAGCCACCTCAATGTCTTCAATGGAAGCATCTTTATCTTGTTTGATGATGTACTTATCCTCATGCTCTTCAATCTCTTTATCAAACTCTTCTTCGGTAATATTGCCGTCAAGCATTTCGCAATATAGTTTGAAGTAGTTGCGCTCACGTGTGCGGTTGTTAACGGCACGAGTCATCAACTCCTTGAGTCTGTCGGCAGTACTAATGTTGAAAAAGTTAGCCTTATTGGTAACACCAGCGAATGCAACCTTGCCAGTACCTTTGTCTTGTATAGCCACAACAGGGCTGCCATCAGTTTGGTATGTTGTATATATAGTCGTTGTATTGCTCATAATTCACATCCTGTTTATATTAACACGGTGCAAAGATACGGCTATTTTTTGTAAATCGCAAATTTAATGATAAATTTAACAACAAAAATTGCAATAAAGATTGGAAAATGGTATATAAAGAATGCTCGACCGCTTTTTGGCTCTTGCCAGACGCTTTCGCCGCAGGCGAAAATTTTTGGAAAATGAGGGGGAAGGTTTTAGCCTTCCCCTTACCTTATTATATATATATATTATAGCTTGCCTTTGTCGTGGTAGCTGTAGAAGCCATCCTCAGCCAAGATGATATGGTCCATCAAGAAAAGTCTCATCACCTCGCACGCCTTGGCTATCTTCTGCGTGAGCATATCGTCCGCCTTGCTCGGCTGCGTGCTGTTCGATGGGTGGTTGTGTGCCACGGCGATGATGGTTGCATTGTTGAGCACGGCTTCTTTCATTATCAGTCGAACGTCCACCGCTGTCTCGGTGATGCCTCCCTCGCTGAGCTTGGTGCACTTTATCAGCCTAAAGTTTTGGTTCATCAGCACTACCCAAAAGCCCTCTGTCTCATTGCAGCCTATCATTGGGCGAAGATAGTTGTAGAGTGCCAGGCTGCTGCCTAGGTCGGTGTTTCTCGCTACCTTTTCCATTTGGTAGCGTCTGCCTAGCTCGATGGCTGCCTGTAGGGCTATCGCCTTGCAGTCTCCAATTCCTGGTACCACTTCCAGGTCTTCTATTCTCGCCTTGCCGATGTTGCGAAGCGAGTTGCCCATGATGTTATAAATCTGTCGTGCCTGCTCTTGGCTGTCCTTGGTACCTGCCCCTCTGTTGATTACCAAAGAAATCAAGTCAACGTTGGTAAGGGTGTCGAAACCTTGGTTATAGGCTCTGTACTGCGGTCTCTCCTCCATACAAAGATTGTTATAATTTTGTCTCATATCTTTTGTTATTTGTTAGTTATACATTCTCTTTGTTCTCGCTAGGAACATCGCTCCCATCACTTGTGCGCCACATTCGGCTAGCTCGTTGGCGAACTCTCGGGCGGTCGCTCCGCTCGTCACCACGTCGTCGAAGATGATGACTTTCTTTCCGCTGAAGTACTCTCTATCGAGTGCCACTCTGTAGTCGAAGCTCTCACACACTCTGTCTGTGCTGAAGTGCTTGGCTGTGCGCTCTCCATAGATGGAAATGTGCTCGTTTCCGTTCTGTACCTTTGCGCCTTGGCTCACCTTTTGGGCGAAGCGAGAAAAGCGCTTGGTGTACTTCTTTGAGTTGGCTGCTGGAGCGCAAACCATCACGAAGTCGCTGGCTTTGTCGCCATAGGTGTTGACGAAAGAGCTGACCACCATATCGGCAGCTGCGTCTGTCGCCCACTGCTTTCCATCCTTGAAGGCAAAGATGAAGTTTCTCACTTGCTCTGCTTGTGCTGAGCGGTCGAAACGCTTGGAGCTGTACTCGTAATAATTGAAAGTTTTCATACGCTTAGAATTTTTATTCTAGCCAGAGGGAGGAAGGAGCTTTTTTATTTGAACTCGTCTTTGCCTGCCCGTCTGAGAGTTTTTTTTATTCTGTCCGTCGGTCGTTTTTGTCGCTTTTTACGGTGCGATGCAGACGAGCGGAGAAGAGGTATGAAAGCCAAGGAATTTTGCAAAAAGTTTATGGAAAACCGTCATCTCTGATTGCGGAAGGCTGCCGAAAAGTTTTTGGAAAATAGATTTATCGGTACTTGGTGCATACCATCCGCCGTACCTTTGCACCCGAAAAAGAGATAATGACCGATGGATAACCGATAAAGGGAAAAGCTCTCGGACAGGAAAAGCGGGCAAAGAAAAGGCTCTGCCTTACCTTGGTGGTTAAGCCTTAGCGACGTTTGAGCGCCATCACGGTCACCACCGCTTGAAAATTCGCAAATTTTAACCCTAGCGTATGAAATGAAAGATGGAAAATTTGCGTCATCAAAAACACCATGTTTTTCAGACTTCAGGAGGAAAAACATACCTTGGAGCGATGAAATCGCAGCATTTGGCAGGCTTCGACCCCGAGGTTGAAGATGCCAAATGTGTCGTTTTACGACAGGTTTTCCACACCCACGGATTGGAAAACCCCGATTTTATCGTGGTTTTAGGGATTCAAAGGGAAAATAATTCCCCTTTGTCGGCGATAGCACCCCCCACTGCCCTACGCCCGAGGGCGCTTCCTGCCTCCTTGGAAAAGACGGAATATGTAAAAGACCGTTAACGTTTTTGTAGGAATGTAAAAAGGCAAAAGGCACGAAAAAAGGGAGCACGCTTCACAGCGCACTCCCTTTATCGGCGGTCAGGCGAGAATGCCAGCCACCTAACTTATATAAGAATCGTACTATCTCAAGTAATCAAACTATAGCATTGAACCCGTGGCGATGTAGCCATCAGCCTGAGGATATTTCTCCATGCCAATCATGAGTGTGTCGTAGGCATCGGAGCCATCGGTGCGAGCCTCCAGCTTATCCTCCTCGGTCTCTGCCAGCTTCTCGCCTCGCTTATCCTTCTTGCCATTATAGACCCCTGCCAGACGGATGGAGATGAGCAGGTCTTCGTTGTTCTCGCTGTTGATCATCGAGCGATGCTCAGCCTTGCCTAGGAACATGCGGTTGAGGAGAAGCATCTTTTCCAAATGTCCCATTGGGTTGCCCAGATAGACCTCGTTGACATACCAGCCATGGTCGGTGAGGTAGTCGGTGATGAAGGTGTGGAAGTCATCGTTCATCAGGGCGTAGTTGTTGCCCACGAAGGTGGAGTCGTAGTAGAAGTTGACCTCCTTGCACCGATGGTACTCATAGTACTGCATGAACTTGTCGAGCAGGGCGGGCAGCTTCTCCTCATACTTCACGAAGATGCTCTTGAGGCAGCGTGCCTCGCCCCGCAGGTTGTCTTGTCCGACGGTTATCCAGTTGATGAGGGCGTTGGCATCGAAGGCGATGCAGAGCGGACGGTCGGGGTCAACGTCGGCATCCATTCTGGAATCTACATGCTTGAGCTTGTCGATGTCGTAGCCTAAGCCATCGAGGTAGGCGAGGTTGGGCGCCGTGTATAGGTTGGCATCCCTGAGGTTGGAGTAGAAGCCATCGAGCGAGATGGAAGGCCGCTTGCACATGATGGAGGTCTGGAAGGTGAGGGCAGGGAGGTCTCGCTTCATTTGCTTGATGAACTCCATGCCGAGCACCTCGATGTTATAGACCGATGAATACTCTTTATAGAAGAGTGCCTTGGAGCGCAGTTGTGCCAGGAGCTGACCAATCTCTCGGAGTCGGCGCTGGGCATAGCCAGAGACGTGGCCCGAGGTCTTGATGCGGTTGCGGATGTCATACTCCTCTACCACGAGCGAGGCGATGGCATCGATGAGCTGCTGGTCGCAGTCTTTCTTGTAGTTGAGGAACCAGGAACCCTTCTTGGTCACGGGCATATCAGAGGTGATGAGCATGCCATGGTGGTAGTAGTGCTGGCCGAAGAGGTTGACGTTGCCTCGGTTGGCAGGGAAGGTCTCGTCTTTGAGCTGTTCGAAGTTGATGAACTTCGCCTCGTCGATGTCGAGGTAGTCGAGCGAGAGGGAGTTGGAGGTGCCCTTGCGGTCTTGCGAGATGATGGTACCGATGCTGCCGTTGTAGAAAGAGATGGTGTTCTCCCAGTTGCTGGGCGGAATGACAGGGTCTGGCCATCCCAGTTTTTTGGGAGGCTTGACCCCGATGAGATAATGCTTGCCCCGGTGGAAGCCCCATCGCTCCCAGTGCTGAAGCATCGACGGTATGGTGTTGGTGAGACATCGCTTGGTGTTGGCGGATACGAAGCCGCCGTTGCTGCCAGGCATGCGCTGCATGTTGCGCAGGTTGAAGGTGGCGTGGAGAATGCTCTTGCCGATGCCTCGACCGCCCACGACCACGTTGTCGCGGGCGGAGATGAGGTTGACCTCCATCTGGGCTGGGTTGAGATATTGATCTATCATAGTGCTTTGTCCTCCTTGACTTCTTCTGTAGGTGTGTATTCCAAGAGCTGTTCGTCGTAGTCCTCGGCCTCGATCTTGACGAGATCCATGGAGTTGTCGGTGTATTTCTTGACGAGCTTCTTGATGGTCTGCATCACGTTAGGGATGCGCTTGAGACCCAAGTGTCGTGGGTCGGTGGTAGGGATGAAGACCTGAGGCTGAATCTGGTCGTAGCCGTTGTCGGTAGGATCCTCTTTGTCGAGCAGGTGATATTTGCCGTATGCCGCTGCAGCGGCAGCCATGGCCCGGGCATCGCCCACGGAGTCGGCCTTGTCGTAGGTGCGCTGTATCATCTGGTCGAAGCGATAGCGGGCGAAGTCTTTTGACACTTTTTGCAGGTTGCCCAATATGAGCTTGATGAGGTGCAGGTCGTTGTAAGCCATCATGCGCTGCACCTTATGGTCGTGCATATCTTTATAGACCAACTCTTGGTCGCTCTTGCGAGGGTTGATGAGCCACCAGGCATAGAGGGCACGGATGCGCAAAATGCGGTCGCGCACAGGGGCGGGCACATTTTGCGCATCCATCTCTTCGGGTGTGCGGTCCATCAGTTCGATGATGGCATCGATGTTGGCAGGTTCTCTCATATTCTAATCTCCTCTAACATTTTGTTCAGATATTCGTGTGTGCGCTGCACCGCCTGTGGCGAGCCAGCCGCAGCCAGGTCTAGCTCGTTTTTGCGTATCTGCTGGCGCACCGTCGCCATGCCCAAGTAATAGACACGGTGAAGCTCGGAGTCTGGCTTCAGTATCTCGTTTCGCAGATCGTCCTCGCTAATATCCAAAAGGACGGACATCTCGGATATCGGAGTCAAGGTCTCCGCCAAGTCTTGCACTTTTTTGAGTAATTCCTGAGAAATTTCCATTGATTCTTAAGCTTTGAGTGTCACAATGAAGGGTATATCCGCCGAAGAGGTCGGCGAAGACCTGCGGGTCGGTGGTGATGATGGTCGACTCGTCTCGGCTGCCGTATGTCTGGTTTTGCGAGGTGACGACCGACACGACGTGCTGGTCGTTGCGGAAGAGCGTCACCTTGGAGTGGTTTTGCCCCAGGAAGACATCGTCGAAGCAAGTTTGCATCATACGCCACAGCTGCACGGTCTTTTTGCTCGCCTTGACATCGAGCAACATCTTTGCCGACAGGATGCTGCCCGACTGGCGCATCAGGCGGAAGCCACGCAGGAACTCCTCGGAGGTGGAATAGGAAGACACCCACACATCTGCAGGGCCTATCTGGGAGAGAATCCACTTGATGAGACCGAGGGTGTGGAGGTGTCGCCCGAAGTAGGCTTGCGTCTGGGCATCGGCGATGGGACGGAGCAGGTCACTGACCTTGACCTTGGTCGGCATTGGCGGCTAGCTTAGCCTTGGCTACACGGTCACGGTCGGCAGTGGTGACCTGGTATGAGTCGTAGGTGAGCATATCGGCGCGATAGCGCTTGTCGAGGTCGGAAAGTATCTTGAGAAGCTCGTATCGGTCGCATGGCTCCTGGCGCTCCATCGTCTTGAGCGTCTCGAAGGTGGATTTAATCTCTTTGTATCGCTTGGCGTTGGCATCCCAGAGAGCGGCAACCTCGGCAGGAAGAAACTCATGGTCGCTGCGCTTGCCATTGCGGATGACCGCCACGCCATCGCTCTCGGAGGAAGGAAGCTCGGCATCATCGGTCGAGCCATCATCGTCGATGGAATCGGCATTTTTTGAGGTTTCATCGGTCGTTTTCTCGGTCGTATCGGTTGTCTCTTCGGTCGTAGCGACTGGTGCGCCCTCGTTGATGATGGCTTGCGCCTCAGGTATGACGATGGCATCCATCTGCTTGACCTCTTCGATGGTCATGCCATCGAGACGAATCTTCAGGAACTTGTTAAGCTCATACTCGATGTTGGTGCGATAAACCTGTGGCTGTCGGGTGGCACGGTAATGGTAGAAGCGATTGCGGTTGAGGCGGAAAAGCATGTCTGCGCCCTTGATGATGTCAGCATCGCTCTCATGCTTGGCATTGAGCCACGCCTGTATCTGTTTGGTGAATTGATGATCCATATATAAGAATGTTTTTGATGAAAAGAACAAAGGTGGCTCAGGCACGAAGCGAGAGCCACCTAAGCTTTGAAGTTTAAACCGTATGTAGTTATGCAAAAATTTGGGCAAATGAACGTTTATGCCGCCACTTGAATCGAACCATCGGCACCGCTGATGTCACCGGACTCTGTCTCGATCTTGCCAGGATAGAACGGTGTAGGGCAGAAGTCTGTCGCCTCGGTGTTGACGGTTGTGGTGCAAGCATCGGTCACGCCGCTGCCTGATGCCTGGCTGACGGTAATCTTAGGCGCGAATGCCTCGCAGCCGATGAGACGGGCACGACCCTTGCGGTCTTGCACCATCATGATGAGTTCGTCGTTGATAGCCATGGTAGCGAAGCCACTGATGTCTTCGTCGGTACCACCCACCACGAACTCGCCCTTGTTGAGGAACGTAGCTGAAGGTGCCTCGCCCTGAGTCTCTGCAGTAAAATTGCTCTTGGCATCTACGAGGTCGAGACTGTGCCACTTGGCATCGCTCGCCAAGGTGAAGTCGCCCGTATATTGAGCTAGTGTGGCTGGGTCTGTGGTCTTGTCAGTTGCCTCTGGCAATGTTGGCCAAGTGAGAATCTGACTCTTGAGGATGAAGAATACACGAGGTTTAATGCCTGGGGCTATGCGAGCCCCAGGACATTTTTTGACTGATTTATATAAATCTTTTGTATTACAAGCCATAATTTAATCTCCTATATATAATAAGGTGAAACTTTACTCCTTGCCCTCTGCATCAGTGGTGTCGCTTGAAGACGTATCCACTGGGTCGACACTGGCAGTGTTGCTTGCAGCCTCTGCGAGCGAAGTCTTCTGGATGAGCGGTGTGGTACCATCGTTGGTGATGACAAGAAGGCGCTCTTTGTTGATGCTCTCGTACTGGCAGCCGAAGAACTTGGTGGCGATGAAGTCGAGCTTCCAAGGGTGGTACTTCTCCACGCTGATCTTCTCCTCGTCGCTGTTGTTTGCCTCGTTGACACCCACGAGCATATTGTTGCGAGTTGTGAGCTGGAAGAATGGTGCATTCTTCTTGTTGACGAGCGGTACCATCTCTACGTTGTCGAAGCCCTCGATGGTGTTGTGGTTGTAACCTGTATTGTATGGCACATTGCCAAACTTTTTGAGGTAGTTGCGGTTGTAGAGGTTGATGAATGCCTGAGGCACGTAGAGATAAAGCTTCTCTTCGCCAATCAGCTCTTCGTCAGCCGACTCGCAGATGGCCTGAGCGAAGTCAACGGCGTTGTCGTCGCTGATGGAAGCGCCACTGCCCAGAATGTCTGAGACCTTGATGAGGTTGCCGAGTTCGCTAGACAGCTTGGCATTGGTCAACTCAGTCTTGGCGATGGTATCGAAACCATTGAAAAGGTCTTTTGAACCCTTGCCCTGGTCGTTGCGCACGGCATCGAAGAGGTGGAGGTTGAGGTTTTTGCCCAGCTTGAGCGCCAAGAGCTGCAGTACCTGAAGGGTGATAGGCACGTTCTTAAGTGCTTCGCCATTCATGGCGTTGGCACCCCAGATGGTGGAATAAACCGAGTTAGGAGAGAACTTGATGTCAACGTTGCCGAGGTACACCTGCAGGGTGCGAGGTGTAATCTTAACGCCACCATCGCCCACACGGTTCTCGTCGTATGGACCGAGCTCAGCGTTGCCGAGCAACTCGCCCACGGTCTCTGAAACTCTGATGCCCGGGCGCAGGGTCATGTATTTGAGCGACTGAGCCAAGCCCTTTGTCGGCATCGTAATCAATTGCGAACGGTAAGTTTTCGCAGTGTTCTGCAGCTGTACATCGACATCTGCAGGTGCAATGAATTTATTATCTGCCATATTATGCGAACTGATTTAAAGCATCCAACACTTGATCTGAGCAGAAATCCTCGACCTTGGTGTCATCGACAGCTGTGTGCGTGTCGCCACCAGGCTCTCCCTCCAGATCCTTCACTTTATCCTTCAGGTCATCTCTCTCCTTTTCGAGATTCTTGACCTGAGTCTCTAACTCCTTCTTCTCGTCCTTGACCTTCTGAAGCTCTGTGTCTTTGTCGGTCACGGCCTTGGAGTCGGCAGCGATCTTATCCTCCAGCTTCTGCATCTGCTCCTGAGAGATGGTGCAGTCTTTGGCTGAATCCTCTGCCTCAATGCCCTCGATATTGAGGACATTGTTGATGTGAGTCCATTTTTTAATCATATTAATAATTTTGTTTTGAGATTTATCTTTACCGAAAATTCGGTCGATGAAGCTTGGCTTTTTATCATACCAGGAGTTGACGACCTCAGGGAGCACCGGAAGGTCGTTGTACTTGATGAAGTCTTGCGTCTGCTCGGTAATGTCGGCAGGCTTGCCATCCATGGCTTCATCGACGAGACCGAGTTCGATGCACTCATCGACGGTGTGCCACTTGGCCTCTGACATCACCTTGACAATATCCTCGTGCTTCTTGCCCGAGCGATCGCAGTAAACGTTGGCGATGATGTTGTCGATTTTCTGCTGGTTCTCTTGCTGTTTTTGAAGCTGCTCGATGAGCGAGCCAATCTGCTCCTCGTTGAGCGCAGACCACACAAACTGCTCGGTGGAGCACTTGTGTACCAGGAGCAAGCTATATTTGCTCATGCGAATCTTGCTGGCACCCATCGCACAGATGGTGGCAGCAGAGGCAGAGAAGCCCGCCTGGAAGTCAACGGTCACGTCGCCATGGGACTTGAACATCTGACAGATGGCGAGACCTGCGGAGACCTCGCCACCCAAGGAGTCGATGGCAACATCGACGTGCTTATCTTTGTTGGCCTTAAGAACATCGCGAACCATGAGCTTGGTCCACGAGCCAATATATCCTGTGATAGAAATTTGGTACTTCATATATCTTTGCGATTTTTACGGCGCAAAGATATATAATAATGTATAAGGATAAAAAAACTTTTATTGGATGATTTGGAGCGGTTTTATCACGTCAGACCATGTCACGGTATAAGTGATGAGCGATGAGTCTGTGTGTGAGCTTGGCATATTCTCGGTGCGAGTGAGTACCGGGAATGGGCGTTGGTCTCTGCCCAGAAGATAGGCGCACCCATCGGCGGTAGTCACCTTGTAGGCGAGCGGATGAACCTCAGCGTATATCTGCTCGCTCGACTTGAAGGTGAGCTTTGAAGTGAAAATGCGAACCTTGGACTCAATTTTGTCGGTGATTTCACAACTCGACGGAGTTTTGCACTTTATCTGCTGGAAGATTGCACTTGCAGGAATGATGCAAAGATTTTTGGCTGGGAAGATGACAGCCTTGAGGTCATCGGCCCTCACGACCTCAATCTTGATGATGTTTTTGATGTATGACATAAGCATGAAAAATTATCTTTTTGTTTGGAATCGACGGATATTTCGGTTTTGTTCGGAGTTGTTTGCGGAGACGGAAAATTTTGTATTAATCTTTGCTAAATCTTGTTGTAGATATTAAATTTACGCCTCTTTTTGCGTGTTGATCACGCATTCTGTAGAAACATTGGCGCACAGTATCCTCGTAATCGATGCCAATGCCATGCTGCTCGCACCATGCCGAAATGAGCGATGAAAGCTTGCATGAGCGGTCGGCGATGTCTTTGAGCGAAGCCCAGAGATCCATCTTGAAGAGGTCGGAAATCATCTCTTTGACGGCACGTCTGGCACGCGGGCCAAGGTAGTTGTATTCTCGCACAGGCTTAGCCTTGGAGTCAGGCAGCTCGATGGCAAGATACTCTTCGGGATGGGTGAGCCATCGGCTCTGCTCGAACTCCTCGTCGTGGAAGGTATGCTTGACACTTTGGTGCAGTTGGCTGGCATCAGCCTGCTGCATCTCTTGGATGTTCTCTTGGTCGATAGGCGATAGGTTGACAACGGGAGGTCTGCTGGTGAACTTGCGGAGCACAGCCACCTCATTGCCAATGGCAGGGAAGACCACTGGGTCGCCATAAGCTCGGTAAGCCCATTGTCTGATGTGGGTAGGAACTTTGATGTAAACAATTGGATTCATATAGCTATGCAATTTTCGTGCAAAGATACAAAGAAAATTTGAAATAACTAACGATAATCGGTAAAAACTAACTTTTATCAGTAAATTTGGTGTGATATAATTTCGTCCGAAAAGTTTGTATTTTTGTATCGTACAAACAAGGCTCTGTAACTAGCTGATAATCAGTGTTATTTTTGTGATACAATTTTCTGATACAGAAATTGTAACTCTTTAGCTTTTGTAACTTGGGGTTTTGTCGAGGTCGAAGACCTGTAGGAGAAGGGGCTTGTTACAAACTTGAAAAACTTTGTAACCGAGTTGTAACGCAACTTTGTAAACATCGGCATGGCGGCTTAACTCACTCTTTTTTAGTTATTTACCTCTTTTGCCAACATTATGTTACAGAGTTACAAAGGATTTGTATAAAATAAAAGAAAGGGGTGTGGGGAAAACGATGGCACGGGGCGTGAAGGAGGGTAGGAAAGGCCCATCGAGACACCCTGGGCACCCCATTGGCCAATGGAGGGGTAGCGAGACGAAACATCGCCCATGGCAACGAAAAAAGGGAGCGACGGCCAATGCGCATCGCTCCCTCGTAACATGGGAAAAGAATTGTAAATCAGCAAAAATCTGCCTATGAAATCAGCCCTCGTCTGCTTGCAAAAATAGTGAAAAAATGCTTGAAAATTTAGCCGAAAATATTTGCATAATTCAGATATTTTTTGTACCTTTGCACTATAACTTGGGGTTATCTATTCTATTATTTATGGATGGCTAGAAAGGTTTATCACTATCTTTATCTACCTTGCTCCAGTCAATGGTAGATTGATATTCACCCCCAGCTGCAGGGACATCAGCCTTGGCAGCTTGTTTATCCTCTTTTTTATCATCACTCTTCTTGCTTCGGAGATAGATCATCTCGACAGGGCTGCTGTCTGGGTTGGCTGGATCGCGTCTGATGATGCGGTGCTGGCTGTTGCAGAGATCAGCTGGGTTCAGCTCTTGGATGTATGGACACAGCTCGACGAAGGCTCTGAGCTTTTTGGTGAAGCTCTGTGTGGTCGCCTTGTTGATGCCTGAGAACTGCTTGAAGTCATTGAACGCACGCTCTCTCACGATAAATGTATCGAGTCGCTCGCTCTCTTCTGAGAAGTAGGATGCAGCCCAGTCTTCGAAGTTGACACCCATGTCGGCCTTGAACTTGCGCTTGATGATGTTATCCATCGGTGGCATGATCTTGATAGGTTCGCCAGCCAAGGAGAGATAGAAACGACAGCACTGCAGGAAAAAGTTGATGTCAGCATTCCACTCATCCTCAGTGTATGTCTTTGAGAAGAGATCTTCGTCGAAGTCATCACGGATGCTTCGGGTCTCTTGGTAATCATTCTCCTCTGTGCGCTGATGGTAATAGTCGGAGAACACCATATAGAGCAGTCTCGCCTCTGAGGAAGGGTCGAAGTCTGCCGGCACGTAGTTGGTGGTGAAGGCAATCTTCGGGCTATCCTCGAAAGGAATTGTGAAGCTCTGGTTGTTCTTTGGGTTGACTGTCATATCTGAAGTAATGTTATCGTAAAATAAACCTGTGTTGAGATAGCGGTCACAGTCATCGAGGAGCAGCATCTGGGTGTGCTGTGTCACCTGATCGAAGACGTGTGGGTTGTCCATCAGCTTAGGGTTGCGTCCGGAAAGCTTGACTGTTTTCATCAGCAGTGAAAGCGTCTTGAAGAAGAAACTCTTACCGGAACGGCCGTTGCACTCGTTGTTTTCACCAATCTTGTTGTCCATCGCCATCGGAGCCCAAGCCCTGGATGGTGCCTTGTAATGATGGAGCATGTAGCCGAAGGTGAAAATCTTGTTTATCAAGTTCTGCTTTTGCTCTTGTATCTCGTTGTCGGCAAGCCCTTCGCCAGCGATGTCGAAGAGGTGTGCCTTGTGGTATGCCTCTTTCTCCTCGATGCTCTTGTCCTCAAAAGCATACTCTAGCTCTTTGCGCCAGTAGGTGCGAGAGGCGTTGATGAGATAGCCGAAGAAGTGGGACTTCACGTTCTTGACCTCGATGTCGAACTTCGGCCTGCCATCCTCGTCGATGGTTCGTGTGATGGAGAACATGTCATCCAACTTCTTGAAGTTGTGGTTGATGACATTCTCTTGCCAAACATAGTTTTTGAGCGAGCTGCCCTCACGCTGGTACTCGTTTAGTCCGTCTTTGGTGACCTCGACGCTGACACGAGGGAAGAAGAACAGCTGCGAGTGGTTGGTGTAGCTGGTGAAGTCTAGCGTAATCTCTTGGAGCGAGTCGAGCGCCGATGCCGACAGCTTTGGCGTGTTGAGCACCAAGTTAAGGATGTCACGCTTCTCAGCTCTCTCGATGACCCATTGGCGGCAGAACTCACGGATGTCTCTCGTGGTGATGAGCTTGACGATGTTGCCGGTGATGCGAACATATTTGGTGATGGTCGAGTTGTCATCGTGCAAGGTATAGAAACCATTGAGACGAAGAAAATTGTAGAGGCACGCTGTGTCGATGTAGTGGTCCCAAGTGTTAGCCTTTTTGTTGAGCTTGCTCACCCAGAATCGGGCTGGCATCGCCAGTGTCATGAGGTTGCGGAAGTCTTTGCGAGTATTGCGCAGCTCCATCCAGTCTCGCAGGTCTTTGCGCCCCTTTCCACGGTTGTCGTGGTAGGTGCGAAGCCAAGAAGGCAACCATATCGTATGGATGTCGATGAAGCGAAGGGCAAGCTCTGTGCCCTTGGCGATGCCCGTCTCGTCGATGTCGGGTATGTTGTAGAGCACCTCGACATACTTCATAATCTCTCGGTACTCCTCGTCGCTGAGCTTGTAGGTCTCGGAGTTGAACCATAGAGGGTTGTAGCCCATGGAACGGCAGCAGAGACTGTCACGCTCGCCACTGCAGATGAAAGCCTCGGGAAGTTTCTTCTCCTTGTAAGGCTTGGACTCGTCTGTGTTGGTCTTGTTGTACTCAGCCTCTTCACGGCGGTTGAACTCGTGATAGGCAGCCTTCAGCTCAGCCAGGCCATTGATGTATTGCTTAGGCTTGATGCCGTCTGGGGTGTAAGAGAATCGCCACTGCTTTTGGTAGTTGAGAGGCTCATATATCTTGTAGAACTTAACCTCAGGCTTGTCGCCCTCGGCAGGGCGAACCAAGCACTCTCGCATAAATATAGGGTAGTGCTCGTTGCTGTGCTTGATCTTGACTTTGCGGTCTTTAACGTACCCTATCCACTTGGCGGAATGCCAGTTGAGCGCATCGACGTGCTCTTGCTTGACGTTTGGACCCAGTATCTTCAGCTCATCCTCAGTGAACTTCTCGTTCAGTTCGAAAGGTCTGGTACCATCTTTCTCATTGATGGTGGCATCACGCTCTGTGAACGTAGGCTTGTTGACCTCTTTTTTGAGTTCGTCAGTCACCCCGTATTCGGAAGCCAGTCGCAGGATGGCATCAGGAAAGCGGTCGATGCACTTCTCTCTCATGTAGAGGTCGATAGGCGACTCGGCGGAACCGTCTCCGCCGAAGTCAGTCACTCGCCAGCAGTCTTTGAATTTTTTGAGACTGCAGGAAGGTGTTTTCTCTTTGCGGATGGCAAAGTGCTTTTTAGGCGTGCCAGTCGTGCAATATTTTTGGACGCATTCTTTTGCGTCCGGGTATAGTGAGATGATGATGTCGAGACCATCATCTGTAGCTTGATAAATTTGTTCTGCTTTGATCATAATTCTTTTCCATTGTAAATTTGCTTGCAAAATTATTGCAAAGCGAGTTCAAAACAAAATACTTATTTTTTGTCGCATAGAGCCTTTGGCTCATACTCGACGTATCTGTGGAGAGGGTGGCAGTATCTGCCATTGATGCAGTTGCTGCCATCCTCGCACTTTTGGCATTTAATCGGTGGCATCGACTTTTATATCAAAAGTGTCGTTGTGTAGCAACATCTTGGTATGAACATAAATTGGCTTTTGCTCATCCTCATCCCATCCAACCTCTCGGAAGTCTCTGCCATCGATATAGCATTCGGTGGCGTATCCTTTGTCGGTCCACTCTACGATATGGTCTTTGTCGAACTCGTCTCTTGCTGGCACTGTAGCCAGAACACGAGTGCCAAACTTGCTGTAGCTAATCTCGTGTATGGTTACGTTAGGATATTTCTCGATGATTGCCTCCTCGATAGATTTTGTCTTAGTCTTCTTTTTCATTGTTCTTCATTCTGAATTTAACTATACCTGCCACGATGCCGTCTTCTTGGTCATCGTAGAACATATTTAAATCTGTTGTGCCCTTATGGAGTGTACCATAGGACACGTCAACGGCAACGCTGGCATCCTCGAAATCTTTGAGGATGGCTTGAAGCTGTTTGCTGTTGCATCTGACTGTCATTTTTCCCATGATCCATCATTGATAATTTGCTCGATGACCTCTCTGTCGATGGCACGCCAAGTATTGGTGCGCATCTTATTGTAGATGGTGTTCTGGCTCATCTCTAGCTTTAGCTGCAGTGTGGCCATGAACTTGCTTCTCTTTTTGCGTGGTATCTCATTATACCATGCGAGGATGATATTTTCATCATCATTTTTTTTGTTTTTTTCTTGCATATTCCAATATTTATTATTAATTTTGTTGCAAAGTTAGTAATAAAAATCGGAAAATACTAACGAAAGTAAGTAAAAATACCTACGATAATAGGTTAAATATTATTAATTAAATTAGGTAATTATGTTTAATGGTCAGATAATCAGAAAGTTAATGTCGGATGCTGGCTTAACTAAAAAAGAGTTTGAAAGACGTATGTTCGGTAGTAAATCGACCGACCTCAACCATTTGGAAAAAGCGAAGAATCTTCGCAGTGACACTCTCGAACGTCTGCGTGATGTGTTGAAGTGCTCTATGGATGACTTCTTTACAGCACCCTCATGGGCTGAGAACGGAAAGGGGACAGTCGTAGGCTCTAACAATGTGCTGTCAACAGTAGCCATCGGCAACGAAGTGATGGAAGCCCAATATCTCAAGGAGTTGCTCTTGGAGAAGGACAAACGCATCAGCACTTTGGAAAATTATATCAAGCTTCTGGAGACTAACTTAAATAAGGACTAATACGAAACATAATTCGTAAGATGAATCCTTATATATAATAAGGTGTATAAAATATATCGTATAATCTCAGCAGTGATATCCAACTCGTTAGTCCTGCCGCCGCAACAATACTAGAGGCAAGAAGTTAGAAAATAACTCTCTTGCCTTTTTTCTTTTGCAATATTTATAAATTTAACACTAAATATTTGCGTATATCGAATAAAACTGCTAATTTTGCACACAGATAATTTTATGTGCAATTAAATAACTACGGAGGTACTTCGATATGTCAATATCCAAAACAAGACAAAAACTGGTAGATGTGGCTCGACAACTGTTTGCCAAAAACGGAATTGCCAATACAACTATGAATGATATTGCAGTGGCTTCTGGCAAGGGACGTCGTACTCTTTATACCTATTTTAGCAGAAAGGAAGATGTCTATTACGCAGTGATAGAATCTGAATTGGAGCGTCTATCTGAAAAGTTGGACGAGGTTGCCTCCTGCAAGATGCGACCACAGGATAAGATCATAGAATTGATCTATACTCATCTCAGCATGATTAAGGAGACGGTGGTGCGCAATGGTAATCTGCGCGCTGAATTTTTCCGCAATATATGGATGGTGGAGAAGGCTCGCAAGAACTTTGATGAGGATGAAATAGAGATTCTCCGTAAGATTTATGCCGAAGGTAAAGAAGATGGAGAGTTTGATATTGATAATATCGACCTGGTGGCAGATATTACTCACTATTGTATCAAGGGCTTGGAAGTGCCATTTATCTATGGACGTCTTGGTCATGGTCTGAATGTGGAGTCGAGCAAACCTTTGGTAGCTAAGGTGGTTTATGGCGCTTTAGGCAAATCCGGGTTGAAATTGTAGTACTCGTTCTCGGCAAATTTTCAGCAAATCATTTTGATAAGAATATAAATAACTGTAAATTAATAAATTAGAAAAGAAATGGGATTATTAAGTGGTAAGACAGCCCTGATTACAGGTGCTGCTCGCGGCATCGGTAAGGCTGTCGCTATGAAGTTCGCCTCTGAGGGCGCTAACATCGCATTCACAGACCTCGTACTCAACGACGATATGGCTGCAGGTTTGGAGGCTACTCGCAAGGAGATTGAGGCTCTCGGCGTAACTTGCCGTGCTTATGCAGGTAATGCTGCTGACTTTGAGGAGACAGAGAAGACCGTTAAGCAGATTCATGCTGACTTCGGTTCTATTGATATCCTCGTTAACAATGCTGGTATCACTAAGGACGGTTTGATGCTTCGTATGAGCGAGGCTCAGTGGGATGCTGTGTTGAACGTAAACTTGAAGTCTGCTTTCAACTTCATCCATGCTTGCTCTCCTATCATGCTACGTCAGCGTGGTGGTTCTATCATCAATATGGCTTCTGTAGTAGGTGTACATGGTAACGCTGGTCAGTGCAACTATTCTGCTTCTAAGGCAGGTATGATTGGACTTGCTAAGTCTATCGCTCAGGAGTTGGGTCCTAAGGGTGTACGTGCTAACGCTGTGGCTCCTGGCTTCATCGAGACAGCTATGACAGCACAGTTGCCAGAGGAAATCCGCAAGGACTGGATGAAGAAGATTCCTTTGCGCCGTGGTGGTCAGGTAGAGGACATTGCTAACGTATGTCTCTTCCTCGCTTCTGATATGTCTAGCTATGTAAGTGGCCAGGTTATCCAGATCGACGGTGGTATGAACATGTAATCTGCACAAGCTAGTTTTATCTAAAGACAAAACATGCAGGTAGTTTACGAAGACAACCATATAATCATAGTCTCTAAGAGAAGTGGTGAAATCGTACAGGGCGACAAGACCGGCGACGAACCTCTCTCGGAGACTGTGAAACAGTATATCAAGGAGAAGTACCAGAAGCCAGGCAATGTGTTCCTGGGCGTGGTGCATCGCCTTGATCGTCCTGTTTCAGGACTCGTGGTATTTGCCAAGACTTCCAAGGCGCTGAGCCGACTCAACAATATGTTTCGTGATGGCGAGGTACACAAGACCTATTGGGCCATTGTGAAGAATATGCCTAGGGAGACGGAGGCGACTTTGACCCACTGGATAGTGAGAAACGAAAAACAAAACAAGAGTTATGCTTACGACCATGAGGTGAAGAACTCGAAGAAGGCGATACTGAAGTATAAGGTGATAGGACATACAGACCACTATACCCTGCTGGAGGTAAACTTGATGACAGGCAGACACCACCAGATAAGATGTCAGCTAGCCAAGATGGGATGCCCTATTAAGGGCGACTTGAAATATGGATCGCCTCGCAGCAATGCCGATGGCAGCATCTCGCTTCTTTCTCATCGAGTAGAGTTTATTCATCCAGTATCTAAAGAAAAAATCGCGGTAGAGGCTCCTTTGCCCGACGATAATCTATGGCGAGCTATTGCTCCTTAACTTTTAAATGAATCCATGCTTATGAAGAAGTATGTAAAATGGGTGGCGGGTATCATCATGACCCCATTGCTGCTCATCTTATTGCTCACCCTGTTGCTTTATTTGCCACCCGTGCAGAATTGGGCGGTAAAGCAGGTGGCTGCCTACGCTTCTGAATCTACGGGCATGGATATTTCAGTGAAACATGTGGAACTGGTCTTCCCACTAAAGTTGGGCGTGGAAGGCGTAAAAGTTCTGCAACCCATTGATTCACTGCAAACTCAACCCAATTTAGCTTTGCGCAACAAGAAAGACACGGTGGCCGACATTCAGCGAATGGTGGTCGACGTGCAGTTGTTGCCGCTCTTTAGCAACCAGGTGATGGTGGATGAGCTCAACTTCACTCGCATGAAGGTGAACACCACCAACTTTATTCATGAAGCTCGCATCAAGGGAGATGTGGGCTCTTTGCGTTTGATGGCACATGGCATCGATTTGGGCAAGGAGCACGTTAACGTGAACCATGCCTTGATCTCGGATGCCAAGCTATCGGTGGAACTAAGTGATACCGTTCCGCCAGACACAACGCCGAGCACCAATTTTTGGAAGATCAATATCCAAAAGCTAAAACTAAAGAACACCGACTTTACCCTACACATGCCTGGAGATACCCTTCAGGTAAATGCTTATTTTGGCGATGCCCAAGCCCAAACCACCTATCTCGACTTGTATAAGGGATTGTACCAAGTGGGCAGTTTGGACTGGAAGGGAGGCCGAGTAAACTATGACAATAATTTTGAACGCCCCGTTTCGGGCATGGACTTCAATCATCTAGCCTTGACCGAGATGGCATTGAAGGCAGATTCCTTCTATTTCTGCGATTCCAAGTTGGATGTCAAGATTAGGGAGGCACTGTTCCGAGAGAAGTGTGGACTTGCCGTCAATCAATTGGCTGGCCGCTTTGTGATGGATTCGCTCAAGCTGCAACTGCCCGACATCTATCTCCGTACCCCCGTATCTCAGTTGAAGGCTCATGTGGATATGGACCTCGATGCCTTTGCCGACAAGAATCCGGGCAAGTTGATAGCGCAGATAGATGGCTCAGTGGGTAGATCAGACCTCTTCCTCTTTATCGGCGATGCCCTGCCTAAGCCAATGAAGCGTCAGTGGCCTTATTATCCATTGAACGTAGCAGGCACTTTTAGGGGAAATATGCAGCAGGCGTCCTTCTCGGGATTGAAGGTAAACCTGCCAACGGCATTCCAACTTAGCGCCGATGGCGAACTGGCGAATATGATGGACATGAGCCGACTGAAGGCAAATGTAAACTTGAAGGCACGCACCTACCATCTAGGTTTTGTGACAGCGATGCTCGATCCATCCTTGATGCGAGACATCCGCATCCCTAGTGGCATTGGCATCCAGGGCAATATCCAGGCGAATGGCTCCAAGTATGCTACTAAGCTAGCCGTCACTGAAGGCAAAGGCAGTGTGAAGCTGGATGCCAAGGTAGATGCCAAGATGCGCAAGGATGGCAGTTTTGATATGAATAGTTTGGCTTATCAGGCTAAGGTGCAGGCGCGCAATGTGCAGGCTAAGCATTTCTTGCCTAAGCAAGACCTCTATACCTTTACCGGTAATCTGGAGGCTAAGGGCGTGGGCGTGGATATGCTCTCGCCAAGAACGCGCCTACAAGCCAAGGCTAAGGTAAACCATGTGCATTATGGCAAGTACAAGTTGGATAATATCTTGGCTGTGGCTCATGTGGCAAATGGCAAGATACATGCCGATGTGGACAGCAAGAACCAGTATCTCAAGGGATTGGTGAGCCTGGATGCATTGACTCATTCCAAGAATCTGCAAGCCACATTGACGGCAGATGTACGTGATGCCAACCTCTATCTTTTCGAGATTACCCAGAAGCCAGTGAATGCTTCGCTTTGTGGAGTGGTGGATTTGAAATCCAATTTGAAGGATAGCCATCAGCTGATGGCTAATATGAGCGATATTACTATCAAGACTCCTGATGCGGTGTATCGCCCTGTGGGTGTGGATGTCGACATCTTCACTCGTAGAGATACCACCCATGCCATCGCAGAGTGTGGCGATTTCCATCTCAATATGGATGCGCATGGTGGCTATCAGATGCTCTTGGATAGACTCACTGGACTCCAGAAGGAGTTGGTCAAGCAACTGAAGAATCGTCGCATCGACCAGGTGAAGATACGCAATCAGTTCCCATTGGGACATATTTATCTCTCTACGGGCAAGGACAACTTCATCTCTCGATTTATCAATTACTGTGGCTATCAGTTTAAGGCAGTGGACATGGACTTGACTGCATCGCCAATTACAGGACTGAATGGTTACCTGAACGTAGACTCCTTGGTGGCGAGTGGCATTCAGCTGGATACCATCCGTGCCCTGATTCATACGCAGGGTGATACCATCAAGTATGCTGCTCGCGTGCAAAATAATCGCAACAACCCACAGTATGTGTTCAAGGCATTGGTGGAAGGCGAGCTGCAGGAGCAAGGCTCCAATATCGATGCCCGCATCTATGATGCCAACAACAAGTTGGGTGTGGATGTAGGTTTGGCTGCGCTCTTGCTGGATAATGGCGTCAAGATTTCCTTGATAGATACCCATCCTGTACTGGGTTATAAGAAGTTTACAGCCAATGACGACAACTACCTGATGCTGGGCAATGACGACCGAGTATCGGCTAACCTTGTGTTGAAGGCGGTTGGAGGCATGGGTGTGCGCATCTATAGCAATGATGAGAATGAGGATGCCCTGCAGGACCTCACGGTCAGCATGAGCAACTTCAATCTAGACAAGTTGCTCAGTGTGATACCATACATGCCTGATATCCAGGGCGTCATGGACGGTGACTTCCATATCGTGCAGACCAAGGAAGACCTCTCCGTGTCTTCTAACCTGAAGATAGACAACTTGGTATACGAGAAATGTCCGATGGGCGATGTCGGTTCCGAGTTTGTATATATGCCTAAGAGCGATGGCTCTCACTATGTAGACGGCTTCCTGACCTATGAGGGCGAGGAAGTGGGCACCGTAAAGGGTACTTATAAGTCGGAGGGCGATGGCTATCTCGATGCCGAGCTGGGCATGGAGCGATTGCCGCTCCACTTTGCCAATGGTTTTGTGCCCGATCAGATTATCGGTCTCAAGGGCTATGGCGAAGGTAAGCTCTCGCTGAAGGGAGCCTTGAGCAAGCTGGATGTAGAGGGCGAGGTATATCTCGACTCGGCTTATCTGGTGAGTGTGCCTTACGGCGTAACCATGCGCTTTGCCAACGACCCTGTGCGCATAGTGGGCAGCAAACTGCTCTTCGAGAACTTCATGATGTATGCCAACAATGAGAGTCCGCTCAATCTTCAGGGCGACCTCGACTTTACCAATGTCAGCAACATGCTGCTCAATATCCGCATGCGTGCCCAGAACTTCCTGCTCATCGATGCCAAGGAGAATGCTCGTTCCGAGGCCTTCGGTAAGGCTTACGTCAACTTCTATGGCATGATGCAAGGACCGCTGAGCAATCTCAGTATGCGTGGCAAGCTGGATGTGTTGGGCAACACCGATATGACCTATGTCCTGAGGGAATCTGAGCTTACTACGGATACCCAACTGGATGAGCTCGTCAAGTTTACCGACTTCCAGAGTGGCAAACCTGTGGCAGTGGAGCGTCCGGCATTGGAAGGATTCTCTATGCAGATGGGTATCTCCATAGATGAGTCAGCCCATATCCTCTGTGCGCTCAATACCGACAAGACCAACTATGTAGACTTGATGGGCGGTGGCGATTTGCGCATGGGCTACAATTCTGTGGATGGCATCACCTTGACGGGTAAGTATACGCTGAATGATGGCGAGATGAAATACTCTCTCCCTATCATCCCATTGAAGACCTTCAACATCCAGGATGGCAGCTATATCCAGTTTAATGGCGATCCGTTCAACCCAACCCTGAGCATCACAGCCACCGAGGACATCAAGGCTACGGTGAATGAAGGAGAGGGAAATGGCAGGCAGGTAGACTTCGTGTGCGGCGTGAAATTGTCCCAGACCTTGGAGAAGCCAGGTATCCAGTTTATCATCTCTGCTTCCAACGACGGTACCTTGCAGGATGAACTCAATGCGATGAGTGTAGAGGAGCGAGGCAAGATAGCCATCACCATGTTGGCATCGGGTATGTATCTGGCGAGTGGCAATACCAGCTCGTTCTCCATGAACAGTGCCCTGACTTCCTTCCTCAATTCCGAGATCAATAACATAGCCGGAACCGCCATGCGCTCCATCGGCTTGGATATGGGTATGTCCGTGGATAACTCCACCAATGCCGCCGGTGGCATGCACACCGACTATAACTTCAAGTTTGCCAAGCGATTCTTCAACAATCGTTTGAGTTTCACCGTGGGTGGCCAGGTATCTACAGGTGCCGAGATGGAGAATACAAGAAACAGCAATGATATGTTCTTCAACAATGTGGAGTTGCAATATCGACTGAACCAGGGTGCCAGCATGTATGTGCGCGCCTTCTATAACAATAATACCTACGACTGGTTGGAAGGTCAGATAGGCGAGTATGGAGTTGGTTTCACTTGGCGCAGAAAGTTGTCTAAGTTTACAGACATCTTCCGTTTCAAGACCGATACGCCACAGATACCAGTGGCAGCTCCCGTTCAGAAGAAAGATTCAGTGGACAAGGGTAAGACTGCCCAGCAGTTTGACCCATTGAAGATGAAATAAGCAGATATGAGAAGAGACCATCATTTACACCTTATTATATATATGGCAGCATGCTTGATGTTGTCAGGTCAGCTCTTGTCGGGTTGCTCGTCTACGAGTGCCCTCAAGGACGATGAGCAGTTGTTCACGGGTTTGAAGCCCATCGAATATTCCAATTTTGAGCCTTCCACGTATGTAGATACGGTGAAGGAGGAGATGGAGTATGCCTTGGCTTCGGCTCCTACGGGTGCCTTTATGGGTAGCAGTTACTATCGCACTCCCTTCCCGGTGCGTCTGTGGATATGGAATGCCTTCTCCCAGTCGGAGGATGGCTTGTCCAAGTGGATAACCAAGACTTTCGGCTCCAAGCCTAAGTTGATGGCTAATGTCAATCCTCAGCTTCGTGCCCAGGTGGCAGAGCATCAGTTGATGAAGTATGGCTATTTCAATAGTAAGGTGGATTATGAGGTGCTCACCCAGCGCAATCCGAAGGAGGCGAAGGTGGCTTATCGTATCAATCTGGGCCATCTCTGGACCTTGGATTCAGTGAGTTATCTCAACTTTCCTGTCTATGGCAAGCAGTTGATTGATTCCACTCGCACATCGGCACTCATCAAGAAGGGCAGTCCCTTCAATGTCTCCCAGTTGGAGTTGGAGCGTCAGCGCCTCACCCGTCTTTTCCGCAACAATGGATTTTATTATTACCAGAATGGCTATGCCTCTTATCTTGCAGATACAGTGAATGTTCCGGGCAAGGTAGACTTGCGCCTGATGATGGCTGATAGCATCGCCCCAGAGGTTAAGCGCCAATGGTATATCGGCAATATCAATATCAACTTCCGTCATCAGATGATGGAGGAAATGACCGATTCCTTTGTGCGTAGATACTTGAGTTTCAAGTATGCCGGCAAGAAGATGCCGATTCGTGCAGGCGTGGTGCTCAGAGAGTTGAAACTTCGACCACGTCGCTTGTATATGGTGGATCATGAGACCAATGCTCAGACGGGTTTGCAGTCGATGGGCTTGTTTAGCTATACCAACATCAAGTTTACCCCTCGCAGTGTGGAACTCAAGGATAGCTTGGGCAATGTGCAATATCGAGACACGCTGGATGCCAACATCGACTTGGTCTTTGACAAGCCTTATGACTTCTATGTCGAGGCGAATGCCAAGGGCAAGACATCGGGCAGAGTGGGTCCGGAGCTGGTGGTGGGTATCACCAAGCGCAATGCTTTCCGTGGAGGCGAGAAGTTGGACTTCAATATCCATGGTTCCCACGAGTGGCAAACCATCTCTGGTCAGAATGGTAGTTCCAATAAGATCAATTCTTATGAGTTCGGTTCCGATCTGTCCTTGGCTTTTCCTGGTATCATCACCCCATGGAATGCCTTCCGCACGATGGCACAGAATGAGCGCCGTTTCCGTAGTGGTCACATGCCTCGTCGCTATTATGGCACGCCAACCACCACCGTCAAGGCAGCTATGAATATCCTGAATCGTGCAGGCTATTTCCGTCGGCATGTGGCTTCGGGCGAACTGACTTATGCCTGGGCTACCTCTGCTCAGCATCATCATTCTTACAGTCCGCTCATCCTGTCGTATGAATACATGAACTCCACGACAGTCAAGTTTGATAGCGTGCTGGCTAACAATCCATACGTGATGACCACGATGAGCGATCGCTTCGTGCCCAAGATGAGCTATACCTATACGTATAATAGTCCGCTCAACTATCGTCATCCCATTGTTTGGACCACCACCGTGAGCGAAGCGGGCAATCTCCTTTCGCTCGTTAAGATGGTTGGAGGCCAGAAGTGGAACGAGGAGGGAAAGACACTCTTCAAGAATGAGTACTCCCAGTTCTTGAAAGTGGAGACCGACTTCGTGAAGTATTGGCGCATCAATGACAATTCCACTTTGGTGGGACATGTGGACGCCGGCTTGATATGGAGCTATGGCAACTCCTCGTCAGCGCCTTATACCGAGATGTTCTATGTGGGCGGTGCCAATAGCATCCGTGCCTTCAACGTCAGGGGCGTGGGACCGGGAGCGCAGAATTTGTCGGCGGCTAGCGGCAAGTATGCCAACGTGTTCCGTACGGGCGACATCAAGCTACAGTTCAATCTGGAGTATCGTCCTCGCATTTATGGCGATCTTTATGGTGCCTTGTTCTTGGATGCCGGCAATGTATGGATGAAGGATGGCGATACCGACAGCATCGAGAAGTTCAAGTGGAATAAGTTCTATAAGCAGATGGCTGTGGGCACGGGTGTCGGAGTGCGCTATGACATGGGTATGTTTGTGGTCAGAGTCGACTGGGGCGTAGGCTTGCATCTGCCCTACGATACGAGCAAGAAGGGCTTCTACAACATCCCTCGATTCAAGGATGCGCAGAGCCTTCACCTAGCTGTGGGCTATCCATTCTAGAAGAAATGTTGATGTAAATCAAAAAAAAGCTAGAAAATATTCGGCTACATCCGTTTTTTTTAGTACTTTTGCATCGTAAATAGAAACAAAACTATCAACTATTATTAAAATATTAAAGAAATGAAACCTACATTATTGCTTTTGGCTGCCGGTATGGGTAGCCGTTATGGTGGTTTGAAACAGCTTGATGGTCTGGGCCCTAACGGTGAGACTATCATGGATTATAGTATCTATGATGCTATCCAGGCTGGTTTCGGCAAGATTGTTTTCGTTATCCGCAAGGACTTCGAGGACCAGTTCCGTGAGAAGATCCTTTCTAAATATGAGGGTCACATCCCAGCAGAGCTCTGCTTCCAGGCATTGGACGATCTGCCAGAGGGATTCTCAGTACCAGAAGGTCGTGAGAAACCATGGGGTACCAACCACGCCGTATTGATGGCTAAGGACATCATCAAGGAACCTTTCTGCGTCATCAACTGCGATGACTTCTACAATCGCGACTGTTTCATGGTGATTGGCAAGTTCCTCTCAGAGCTTCCTGAGGGCAGCAAGAACCGTTATGCCATGGTAGGTTTCCGTGTAGGCAACACCTTGAGCGACAATGGTACTGTGGCTCGTGGCATCTGCTCTAAGGATGCCAATGAGAACCTTACCACTTGTGTGGAGCGCACTGAGATTATGCGCATCGACGGCAAGGTATCTTACAAGGACGAGGAAGGCAAGTGGGTAGCTGTAGAGGACAATACCCCTGTGTCTATGAACGTTTGGGGCTTCACTCCAGATTACTTCCAGCACAGCGAGGAGTACTTCAAGGAGTTCTTGAGCGATCCTAAGAATATGGAGAACAAGAAGGCTGAGTTCTTTATCCCATTGATGGTCAATAAGCTCATCAATGAGGGCACAGCTACCGTCAAGGTGCTCGATACCACCAGCAAATGGTTTGGCGTAACTTATGCTGCCGACCGTCAGAGCGTGGTAGATAAGATTCAGAACCTCATCAATGAGGGTGTTTATCCTAACAAGCTCTTCTAATAGACTAGATGGACATAAACATAAATAAATTATCAGATCAGGAAGCCGCTATTCTCCGAGAGACTATAGCGGCTTCTCATCGTATTGTCATCTGTGCCCACAAGTCGCCAGATGGTGATGCCATCGGTTCGTCCCTGGGATGGGCGGGTTATTTGCGCTCCCTGGGCAAGAATCCGCAGATATGTGTGCCCGATATGATTACGGATGCCATCTCTTGGCTGCCGGGCTGTGATGACATTTTGCGTTATGACAAGCGCCCTGCCGAGGTGGAGAAGGCGTTCCAGGAGGCTGATCTCGTATTCTGTCTGGACTTTGGCAGTGAGGGGCGTCTTGATGAGATGGACCATGTGCTGGCAGGTTGTCCTGCGCCACGCATTGTGATAGATCACCACTTGGCTCCTAACCTCAAGGCTAAGTTGATGATTTCTCGTCCTCAGCTCAGCAGCGCCAGCGAGTTGGTGTTCCGCTTGGTATGGCAGTTGGGCGGATTCCCTCAGCTCGACAAGGCTTGGGCCACCTGCGTATACTGCGGCATGATGACCGATACGGGCGGTTTCACTTACAATTCCTCTAGTCCAGATATCTATTTCATCATCTGCCAGTTGCTCACCAAGCGTATCAACAAGGACAAGATCTATCGCAATGTGTTCAACAATTACAAGGTGTCAGCCTTGAAGTTTCGTGGCTATTTGATGAGCCGCAAGTTGCGAGTCATTTCTTCTCTCCATGCCAGCTATTACACGGTTACCCGTGAAGAGTTGGAGCGCTATAAGTTTGTGAAGGGCGACTTGGAGGGACTGGTCAATGAGCCTCTCCGCATCAAGGGTCACAAGCTCTCCATCTCTCTTCGCGAAGATACCGAGGATACCAGCCGCATATTGGTGAGCCTTCGTTCGGTAGATGACTTCCCATGCAATAAGATGGCGGAGCAGTTCTTCAATGGCGGTGGCCATCTCAATGCCTCCGGAGGCAGACTGTTTTGCAGCATCCAGGAGGCTGAGGTGATAGCCCAGAAAGCCATCATAGCATTCGAAGATATGCTCAAATAATATAGAAAACAACCCGTTTTGAGGCAATAGGATGATAATAAGTGATAAATAATAATAAAATCAGCCTATTCCTCTCGGTGTTGTGTTTTCTTTTTTGTACCTTTGCCCAATAAATCAGATTTTAAAAGACAAGAATGAAGAAATTATTGTTAGCAATGATAGCATTTGCGGCTGTATTCTCTTTTGCCGCATGTAGTGATAATGAGACTTATGCCGATATGCGTAATCGTGAGCTTGATTCCATCAGCGCATTCCTGAAGAATGAGAACATCACGGTCATCTCAGAGGCTGAATTTCAGAAGCGTTTTGACGAGGGCAAGACGCTTACCGAGCATACCAATGGCAAGAATGAGTATGTCTTGTTCAATAGTAATGGTATCTACATGCAGGTGATAGAGCAGGGATGTGGTGATTATATTCAAAAGGGAGAGACCGCCGACGTCTTGGTCCGTTTCGATGAATACAATATCAATACTAGAGCCAAGATTTGCGATGAGTCATTGCAGCTCTCCAATAATGTGCCAGCTTATTCTTATTACATTGATAAGATGATAGTTACCAATACTTCGGGTACATTCTCTGGCTCTTTTGATACCAGCAGCAGTTTGATGGCGATCACCTATGGTAGCAGCAGTTACAGTGGTGTGAGTGGAGTGGTGCCTAGCGGTTGGCTGGTACCATTTACATGGCTCAAGATAGGTCGTCCGGCTACTGATGATGACCGCATTGCCCATATCCGCCTGTTGGTTCCTCACTCTTATGGCACTACCGTGGCATCTGGCAATGTGCATGCTTGTCTCTATGACATGACTTTGCAGCGAGGCAGATAATCTCCTTCTTATAGATTGGATTTGAAACATACAAAAATACTTTATATAATATGACACTGATCAAGTCTATTTCTGGCATCCGCGGTACTATCGGCGGTCCAGCGGGCGATACATTGAATCCGCTCGATATCGTAAAGTTCACTTCAGCATACGCTACTTTCATTCGTCGTAGCGGTGCTTCCAAGAGTAATACCATCGTAGTTGGTAGAGACGCACGTATCTCTGGCGAGATGGTAAAGAATGTGGTTTGTGGCACCTTGATGGGCATGGGCTATGATGTCCTGAACATCGGCCTTGCCACTACTCCTACCACCGAGCTTGCCGTAACCATGAGTGGTGCGGCAGGTGGTATCATCATCACTGCTTCTCACAACCCACGCCAGTGGAACGCCCTCAAGCTCCTCAATGAGAAGGGCGAGTTCTTGACCAAGGATAATGGTAACGAGGTGCTCAGCATCGCAGAGAAGGAAGACTTCGAGTATGCAGATGTTGACAGCCTTGGCAAATATACAGAGGACAACACCTTCAACAAGCGCCACATCGACTCCGTATTGGCATTGAAGTTGGTGGATGTTCAGGCCATCAAGAAGGCTCACTTCAAGGTGTGCGTAGATTCTATCAACTCAGTGGGTGGTATCATCCTGCCAGAGCTCCTCGATGCGCTTGGCGTAGAATATACCTTCCTCAACGGTGAGGCGAATGGTGACTTCGCTCACAATCCAGAGCCATTGGAGAAGAACCTCGGTGGCATCATGGACGAACTGAAGAAGGGTGGTTACAACATGGGTATCGTAGTGGACCCAGACGTAGACCGTTTGGCATTCATTTGCGAGGATGGCAAGATGTTTGGTGAGGAGTATACCTTGGTCAGCGTAGCCGACTATGTATTGAGCCAGGCTCCAGGCAACACTGTTAGCAACCTTTCATCTACCCGTGCCCTCCGTGATGTAACCGAGAAGCACGGTGGCAAGTATACGGCAGCAGCCGTAGGCGAGGTGAATGTTACCACCAAGATGAAGGATGTACATGCCGTCATCGGTGGCGAGGGCAATGGTGGAGTTATTTATTCAGAGAGCCATTATGGTCGTGATGCCCTCGTAGGTATCGCCCTCTTCCTGAGCAGTTTGGCTCACAAGGGCTGCAAGGTAAGCGAGCTTCGTGCCAGCTTCCCTAACTATTTCATTGCCAAGAACCGTATCGACCTCACTCCATCTACCGATGTAGATGCCATCCTCGTGAAGGTAAAGGAGATGTATGGCAAGGAGCAGGACGTACAGGTAACAGATATCGACGGCGTAAAGCTCGACTTCCCAGACAAGTGGGTACACCTCCGCAAGAGCAATACCGAGCCTATCATCCGTGTATATAGCGAGGCTCAGACCATGGAAGAGGCTGATGCCCTAGGCAAGAAACTGATGCAGGTGGTATATGATATGCAATAAAAGCAAGTATCACTTGTGCTTTAAGGATATATCACTTAAGGTTTAAGAATATAATAAAACGACTTTCATTAATGCTTAGATGTCTTTCTAAGAACTAATGAAAGTCGTTTCTTTTATTAATTTATGTCTTCCGAAGAATAAGGTTCTCCAGTCGCACAACAGCTGATGTGCGCTCGCACAGCAGCTGGTATGCACACGCACAACAAGTGTTGTGCACACATCCACCACTTGATGGGCGGTGAGTTTTATTCTGTTGTCTTGTCTTTCTTATTCTGAAGCCAACTCTTTCATCGCATCGTTCAGGGTATTGAAGAGCACATTGATGTTCTCTTCTTGGTTCTTGCATGCTTCCTTGAAGAGAGCTACGGGGTCTTCGGTGTCGCCCTGGAGAGGTGCCTCATTGAGCAGGATGTTGACATTGTTGAGCAACATGCCGTGCAGGGTGGGCATGTGGAGCTGATGCTGCTCGCCCTCTTTGCTGCCACATTTCAGTCCGGCTGCGTATGCCTTGACGATGATGCGCACCAAGAGGTGGATCGCCATGGGCTCATCGGCTAGGCTGATGAGGACTCCGTGGGTGTAGTCGCGCACATGCTCCTCGATGGTGGTAAACTTGCCCTGGAGAAGCCACGTGAAGTTGCGCTTGTATTCCGCCTCCATCGCCTTGTAGAGCTGAGCAGACTTGCAGGCTATGCGCAGATAGTCGAGCATCGTAGGCTCGAAGGTGGGATCGGCTTGCTTCATGCTCTCAAAGTTCTTCGCCATGCGCTCGTTGGCTTCCTCTGCCGTCTTGTAGTTGAGGCGCACGAGGGTGGAGAACATGATGTCGAAGAAGTATTGGTTTACCTCTCCATAGTGCTCCAGCATCATCTGCTTCACCTCCTTGGGGTCGTTCTTCTTCTGGAAGTCGTTGCCCTCGATGGTGGCGTCCATAATGCCTCGGGCGTAAGCCTCGAAGAAACCTCTTACAAATGAAGCTACAGCTTGATAACTATTGATTCTTTTCATGTCTGTTTATTCAAAAATCTTAAATTCATAACCCTGTTCCATGAGCCATTCAATGGATTGTGGAAGAGCTGTCTTCAGTTTGTCGATGCTCTTGAGCGAGTCGTGAAAGGTGATGATGCTGCCGTTGCGGGTATATCGCTTCACGTTGTTGACCACATCCTCGGCTGTGAGCCATTTGGAGTAGTCGCGCGTCACGAGATCCCACATGATGACTTTGTAGGTGCGGTGCAGCCACCAGTACTCGCTTGGTCGCATCCAGCCATGGGGCGGACGGAACAGATGGGCATGGATCAAGTCGTTAGCCTTGTTGGTGTTGAGCACATACGAGATGACTCGATGCTTCAGGGCACTAATGTGGTTGAACGTATGATTGCCTACCTGATGACCATCGGCTAGGATGGCATTGTAGAGATCGTGATTGCGCAGAACATTCTCACCCACCATGAAGAAGGTAGCCTTGATGTTATATTTTCTCAGGGTTTCCAGGATGAATGGAGTGGATTCTGGAATGGGACCGTCATCGAATGTGAGATACACCGAGTGGTCATTCTTGTCCATTCTCCAGATAGCCTTTGGATATAACCATCTAAGCCATTTGGCTGGTTGCTCTATGAACATGGGAAAAATTGATTATAATGAATAATGAAAAGTTTGATGTAGCCATTGCTACATCAAACTTTCTGTTATTTACTGATTGCCTTCTGGCATTTTGCCGCCTCTGCCGTGGTACAGGGTATAGAGGTTGTTGAGTTGCTTCTGATACTTCTGTTCCAACTGAGGACTTACCATTCCTGCTACATCGCAGATGTTCTGCATAATCATAATCTGACGGATGCAGTCGTTCTGACTCATGAGGAATTTGTCGTTAGGCAATGAGAGGTAATAGTTGAGATACTGTGAAGCGTTCTTCCATATAGCTTCTACGTATTCCTTACCCTTGGCTTTCTGACCGGCCATCAGCCAGCCGCGAGCCATATCTATGCCACCATTCATGTAGTCGAGTGGTACGTTGTATGTAGGAATCTCTACTTCAGCCTTCTTCAAGATATTGATAGCCTTCTGCTTCTTGCCTTCAGCGATGAGTTGGAGAGCAGTCTGACCAAGCAGGCGACGGTGAGTATAACACATGCGCATGGTAGTCTCGTCGATATAGAGACCCTTCTGCTTGAGGTTACCGAACTTGAATCGGGTCATGATCATATGATAGGTCTTCTCTGTATCGAAGCGCTTTGCACCCGGAACATTCGTTGTGAATGGAGTGATGCGGTTTACAAGACCTTCCTGAACGAAGTTCTCGCCAAGGTTCATGTAATTTTCTTCACCCACGGTGAGTGCTACATAGAGAGGACGTGTCCAGTTGCACTGTGCCAACATTTCCAACATCATCAAGTCACCCTTGTAGAGAGCGCTCTTGCCTGCAAGGGAGATGACCATCTTGTCTGGGATGGTATCAGAAGCCATCAGCATGCCACTCTTCTTCACCGCCTCCTTGTCGATGGTGACATAGACGGTGTCTGTAGGAATGAAGTGCATGTCTGGGTTCTTGCTGCGTACCCAGTACTTCAGGATGTTCTTCAGTTCGAATGGCTCTGCGCCGAATTGCTTCTTGGCGTTTACCGGGTCTTCTTTGTAGAAGTCCAATATCTGCTGCTTAGCCTCTGGCTCTACGCTGACATATTCGTTGGTACCTGAGCAGAAGTCGAGACGTGGCCAGGTGATTGGCACAGATGGTGAATTGTAAGCTGGGCGCATCATCTGGTCGATATACCAGTCAGTCTGCAGGTAACTCAGGTTACAAACGCGGGCATCTGTTCCTACGCCTTCTACTTCCTGATTGTACCAGAGTGGGAAGGTATCGTTATCACCATTGGTGAAGATGATAGGGTTGCTCTTCTCCTGGAGTGACATCAGATAGTTCTGACCAAAGTCACGGCAGGTATAGCGGTTAGAGCGGTCATGATCATCCCAAGTCTGTGAAGCCATCTGGATTGGGACGAGAAGTGTGATGACTGCTACGATAGCAGAAACGGCAGTACCGCTGAGCTTCATCTTCTGTTTCAGAAGGTTGATGATGGCGAGGACGCCAAGACCACACCAGATAGCGTATGCATAGAATGAACCGGCATAAGCATAGTCACGCTCACGTGGCTGCATAGGAGTCTGGTTCAGATAGAGCACGATGGCAAGACCTGTCATGAAGAACAGGAAGAATACCACCCAGAACTGCTGGATACCGATAGGAAGAGTCTCCTCTGTCTCTACACCGTTCTTCATTACCTTGCGTTTGCGGGTATACCAAGCCTGCCAGAAGAGACCGATGAGACCGAGAATCAGTGGCATGCAGTAGAACACGTTGTGTCCCTTGTTCGCCTTCAAATCGTCTGGCAATTTGCTCTGGTCGCCATAGAGTGCATCATCAATGAATGAGAAACCGGAAATCCAGTTACCATGTTCTGGTTCGCCATTGCCCTGAATGTCGTTCTGACGTCCGGCAAAGTTCCACATAAAGTAGCGCCAGTACATGAAGTTGCACTGATATGATAGGAAGAAGCGGATGTTGTCAATCTGTGAAGGCACCTTGACCATGATGTTCTCACCACAGCGGTCATAAGGTACGTCGGTACCATCCACACCGCCCAACCAATCTTCGTATGCCTGGGCATGAGCCGAGCTATACATACGAGGGAAGAGCATATTTTGTGCATATACATACTTATTCTTGTGGCTCACTACGAAGTAAGAGTCCTTCTCATCCTTCGAAGCCTTCTCCTTGCGCTGGTATACTGGTGCGCCTTCCTTCATCACAGGCTTGCACATGTTGCCATCTATCTCAAGGGCTACCTGAGAGGTATAAGCCTGGCCATAGAACAATGGACGGTCGCCATACTGGTCACGGCTCAAGTAACTACCGAGGGTAAAGATGTCCTCAGGAGAGTTCTGATCCATAGGAGGGTTGGCAGATGAACGGATTACGATGAGCGCATAGCTGGAGTAACCTATCATCAACATCAGCATGCAGAGCAAGGCTGTGTTCTTGACACGAGCCGAGATGAGAGGCAAGAGCTGCATCTTCTTCTTGGCGATGCCGGTAGCTTCGTCTACGCCAGTAACCACCTCCTGCTTGCGCTTGTAGTTGAGCACGAACCAGAGAATAGCCATGACGATGACACCGCAGATAACAGCACTCCAACCATATCCATAGAATGGGATGCCGAGCATACCGAAGCCCAGGATGAAGGCGATGTTCTGCTTTTTGACGTTCTTGTCTGATGCATTGTATGTCTCGTAGATACCCCAGATAACAGAGGCTACGAGGCAGATGATATATACGATTTCACCGGTATTGAATGGACAACCGAGCACGTTGACGAAGAACAGCTCAAACCATCCACCTACGGTGATGATACCTGGCACCACACCATAAAGTACGGCTACCACTACCAAGAAAGATACGATGAGGGCAATCAAGGAACCCTTGAGGTTGGCCTGTGGCACCTTCTTGTAATAGTATACCAATACGATGGCAGGGATGCAGAGCAGGTTGAGCAAGTGAACACCGATACTCAGACCTGTCATGTAGGCGATGAGCACGAGCCAGCGGTCGCTATGAGGCTCGTCGGCGTGGTCTTCCCATTTCAGAATCAGCCAGAATACCACAGCGGTAAAGGCAGAAGAGAACGCATAAACCTCACCCTCCACAGCCGAGAACCAGAAGGTATCGCTGAAGGTATAGATGAGTGCGCCCACCATACCAGAAGCCTCGATGGCTATCATCTTGCTGGTGGTCATCTCTTTCCAGTCGCCGATGATGAGCTTGCGAGCCAAGTGGGTAATGGTCCAGAAGAGGAACATGATGCAGACGGCACTGAGCAGTGCGCTCATCGTGTTCACCATCTTAGCCACCTGCGTGGTGTCGCTGGCGAAATGTGTGAAGAAATTGCCCATAAGCATAAAGAATGGTGCCCCAGGTGGGTGACCTATCTCTTGCTTGTAAGCAGTAGTGATAAACTCAGGACAGTCCCAGAAACTGGCTGTCGGCTCAATTGTGGAACAATACACAAAGGCTGCAATGACGAATGCAACCCATCCGAAGATATTGTCCACTAATTTGTACTGTTTCATTATTGCTTAAACTTTAATGTATTATATTTTCTATTCTTTCTCTTTGCTTTGATGCACTAGCAGTGCATAAATCTGTGCAAAGTTACTAAAAAGAAAAGAGATACGCTCGAATTGGGTGTGTTTTTTAGGTAATATTATATGTTTGGAATTATATCTTTACAAAATAGGCCTTTTGTTTAAGATGCTTAAAGGTGCCCTATATGACCACGTCCCGAGGAAAAAATATTTTCGTCGCCACAAAAATATAAAAACCTCGGGACGTTTGTTTTTTTTCGTCCCGAGGCTTATTATATGAAGTTTTAGAAAATTCTATACATTCTATCCTATCCAGTTGAGGAAGGTAGTGATGATACCTGTGTTGATGAGGTCCACAAACATGGCTCCGATGATAGGAACGATGAGGAATGGCTTCACGGTGTAGTGATACTTGTAGCAGACAGCACTCATATTTGCCATCGCATTTGGTGTGGCACCTAGGCCGAATCCGCAGATACCTGCCACCAAGACGGCTGCGTCATAGTCGCTGCCCAGGAGTCGGAAGGCTAGGAAGTAAGTGAGCAATACCATCACGATGACCTGGCATACCAAGATGCTGATGAGTGGCAGGGCAAGGCTCTGAAGCTCCCATAGCTTGAGCGAAATCATCGCCATGCCGAGGAATACGGAGAGCGAGATGTTGCCCACGCTGACTATCTTCTCCATCTCCAGCTTGCTGCGCCAAGGGGTCAATTCTATCAGGTTTCTTACTACGGCAGCCACGATGAGGGCTCCGAAGTAAGTAGGGAAGGTGATGCCCGTGCTCTGCAAGAGCTTGCTCATCACCGTGCCCAGTGCCATCACTACCAAGAGGGTATAGGTGGCGTTGGCATAGTGCTGGAATTCTATCTCATGGCTACTGAGATGCTTCTCACGACCGGCAGGCGACTGCTCATCGCTCTCGATACCCGCCATCGCTGGGTCTATCTCAAAGTCTTTGATAATCTCATGTTCGTAAGTGAGCTTGGTGCGAATCAGTTTCTCGGCGATAGGTCCGCCAATCACCGAACCAGCTATCAGACCGAAGGTTGCGGCAGCCATGGATACGGTGCCTGCTCCCTGCAAGCCCAGATGTTCCAATACGGATGCAAATCCTCCTGCCGTGCCGTGACCGCCCGCCATGGAGATGGAACCCGCTGCCATACCTATGAGTGGGTTTACGTCCAGAATCTTGGTGATGATGAGTGGCATCACGTTTTGCAATACGATGATGCCCACCAAGAGGACAAGCATCAGCACGAGTGTCTTACCGCCCTGTCTGAGCACCTTGAGATTGGACTGGAAGCCTACGGAGGTGAAGAAGGCGAGCATGAAGACATCCTTCAGAGTGCCATCAAAAGAAAGTTCGATGTGGAATACCTTGTAGAGGATAAGGGTGGCGATAGAGAAAACGAGTCCTCCAGATACTGGCGACGGTATACAGAACTTCTGTAGCCATTTGATGTTGCGTGTCATCAACATACCCAAAAGCAGTGCCAGGGCGCCTACGCCGGTAGACTGCAACATGTCTAGAGAAATAATCGTTTCGTTCATATCTTATCCTGTTTGTTGAAATCGTGTGCAAAGATACATAATATTTCTGACATATTGTAATCTTTATACGAAAAAAATCCATCTTTTCGTTGAAAAAGATGGATTTCTGTATGATAGTTGAATATTTATTCATCTATGGGTGCTCTTCTATACATTCAGGAAGTGCTCTTCCAGTTTCTCCCTAGGCATGTCGGCTGTATCGTGATAGTGCAGATGCTGGTTGACGCAGGCGATGTGTTTCACATTGTTGAGCACCTCGGCGATGTCGTGACTCACGATGATGATGGCGCATTCCTGGTTGATTTGCTCCAGCATCTCATACATCTGCTTTTGGAATCGGCGGTCGATGTAGGTGTTGGGTTCGTCTAGGATAACCACATCTGGCTTCGATACGATGGCGCGAGCCAAGAGAACTCGTTGCAGCTGACCTCCGCTCAGGGCACCGATGTGGCGGTCTTTGAGGTCGATGAGCTGCATGCGCTCCAGGGTGTCGAGCACCTGCTGGTGGTGCGCCTTGGTATAACGGCTAAAGAGCCCCAAGGTCTTGCTGAGACCTGAGAGTACCACTTCAGAGACCGAGATGGGAAATTCCTTATCCAGGTCGTTATATTGTGGCAGATAACCCATGGTTATCTCCTTCACCTCCTCGCCATCCTTGAAGAACTTGATGCTGCCATCGGTGGGCTTCTTCAGTCCCAGGATGAGGCGCATGAGAGTGGTCTTGCCACCACCGTTAGGACCGATGATGCCAAGATAATCATCTTTGTATACCGTCAGGTTCACGTCCTGTAGCACCTGCTTCTGGTCGTAACCTGCTGATAGATGTTCTATCTCTATTAACTTTGAATTTTGAACTTCCAACTTTGAACTTTGAACTTTGAACATTGAACTTTATGATTAGCTCTGTTATTTTTTGTTTTGCCCTGCCACTACGAGTTCTTTTCCGCAGAGCACTCTTACAACTTCTGCCATCGCCTTATCCCAGTTGCCTTGCAATGGATTGATTTCAAAAGGCTTGGTATGGCTCTCTTGGATAAAAGTCTTGGTATTGCGATTGGCAAATTCTGCTTGTACGAGACAATACTTGATATGCTCCCTCTTGGCTTGCATGATGAGGCCTTGGATCTGAGCAGCACTTGGCTCCCTGCCTTCCTCCTCAATGGCTAGCTGCTGGAGCTTGTAGTCTCGGGCAAAGTAAGTGAGGATGGGGTGGTATATCACAAACTTGTGCTCAAACTCTGGGTTGTTCTTCACATTGTCTTGTATCATGCTGTCTCGCTTGTTGATAATTTGAAGCAGAGATTGATAGTTCTTTTCGAAGAACAACTTGTTTTCGGGCTGTAGATCGCTGAGGGCTTTGAGAATGTTGCTGGCAATGATACGGGCACTGCTACAACTCATCCATGTATGCGGGTCGATGTTGCCTCCAGGAGTCTTGGCAGGTGTGATGCCAGCAGAGGTGTCGATGACCTTCATCTGTGGGGCGTTGTCCTGCAGTTTCTTCATCCAAGTCTGCTCGAAGCCGATGCTGCCCACTTTCAGGTAGAGGGCGCTCTTGGAGAGTTCCATCATCTGTTGGGCGTATGGCTCGTAGGTTTCCGGATTGTTGCCATTGGATACCATCACGTTGATATTCACTTTGTCGGCTGCAATCTTCTCCACGAAATATTGATATGGTGGGATGGTTACGGTAACCGTGGGCTTTTCACCGTTCGTAGTAGCCGCTTGCTTGCCTGGGCCTTTGCAACTCGCCAACCATAAGCCAGCCAAGAGAGCTACTATTAAAATCAGATTATATATAATAATGTAATGATACTTTTTCATTGTCTTTATGTTTTTTAGAAGATGAAGCTAAGTCCATATACCAGCAGCACGTATCTCAGTACCTTGCCGATGGTGATGCTGAGGATGGAGATGGGTACGTTGGCTCTAGTCAAGCCCAGCACAATGGTGATGGCACTGCCCAGGAGGGGGAGGAAGGCGAAGAATCCCATCCAGGCTCCTCTGCCTGCCATGAATCGCTCTGCCTTGTCCAGACTCTCCTTCTTGACGTGCAGATATTTCTCTATCCATTCCATTTTTCCCAGTCTGCCCACGCCATAATTGAACATGGAACCGAGCACATTGCCTATGCTGCCATAGATGACAAGGGGGAGGGGCTCAAGTCCGGCAGCCTGTAAGCCTGCCATCACCGCCTCGCTGCTGAAGGGGAAGAAACTGCCTGCCAGAAAGGCTGCGGCTAGCATGCCCCAGTAGCCCCAGTCCACAAGAAAACTCACTATCCAACTAATCATATCTCTTTCCTTAAATAGATAGATGCCCACTTGCTATTCGGCATTCTGGATAGCCGAGAGCAGATTGATTTCTGGTACGAAGATATTGAAGAGCAGGATGCCCACGATGAGCACGAGCATGGCGATGAACATGATGTTGGTGAGCTTGCCCTTGGTGAATGTGATGAAGTGGGCGATGAGCGGAGCCGTGTTTACAATCATGATGCCGCCCAACTCTAGGTCGTGTTGAGGCTGCAGTATGATGAAAACCAAGGCTACGAAGTTCATCATGATGAGCGACTCGTATATCATGCGGGTGCGTATCTTGTCGGCATAGCTGGTGTGCAGGAAGTGGAGGCTTCCGATGATGCTCAGCAGTAGGATGAAACCGATATTGACCACCTGATGGTCGGTGATCTGGGAGTAGTCGAAGAGCTCATGATAGTTGATAAACTCCAGGAAGTGGTCCAAGAGCCCCTGCAGATTGTCGGTGTAGGCGTAATAGCCTGCCGTGAACCAATAAGGGGCGATGATGCCTATGAGTGAGGCAAGGAAATTGCGAATGCTGAAAGAATTGGTGAATACCATCATCATCAGCCAGAGCAGTGGCATGAAGTAGAGTATCTGGATAAAGATGGTGGAGGCGAGACCGATGCAGAAGAAGGCATAGAAGGTCCACCCCGAAGCCTGACGCTCCTGGTAAGTGTTCCAGATGATGAGGTAGAAGGCGATGAAGCATAGCGTCACGATATTGGCTCGCAGCGATGGATGAGGCAGGCTTGCTATGGTGATGAGCACCAGGAAACTGCACGATACCATGCGGCTGTAGGTGCGCATCAGGGCATTGCGGTTGTTGAGCTCCACCATCAGGAATGTAGAGAGAATGGTGAAGGCAAACTGCACCCAAATGTTGGATACCAATAAACCCACTGCAACCCATACCAAGGCGGCAAGGGTTGCAGTGATAGGGAGTGCGTAGCGGCTAGCCGCTACCTTGTTTTGAAATCTTTTCTTTCTTAACATCAATGTCAATTAATAATTTATAATGTATAATTAATAATGTACGTTGTAGCAGGAGGATTGTGTCCTACAGATTTATACATTATTAATTATTAATTATTCATTATCTTAAAGGTCTTGTCCGATGTCTGAGCGGAAGTACTTGTCGGTGAAGTGGATCTTCTGGGCCTCGGCAAAGCTCTTCTTCAGGGCTTCTTCCTTGTCCTTGCCGTAGCTGCTCACGCAGATCACACGTCCGCCATTGGTTACTACCTGACCATCCTTCATGGCTGTGCCAGAGTGGAAAACTACGGAACCTTCTACCTGGTCGATGCCCTCGATAGGATAGCCCTTCTTGTATGCCTCTGGATAACCACCGCTCACGAGCATCACGCAGACTGCGGCACGCTCATCAAACTCGATGTTGCGCTTGTCCAAGTTGCCCTGAGCCACGCCCTCAAAGAGGTCTACGATGTCGCTCTTCAGGCGGAGCATCACGCTCTCAGTCTCTGGGTCGCCCATACGGCAGTTGTACTCGATGACCATAGGCTCGCCCTCAACATTGATCAGTCCGAAGAAGATGAAGCCCTTGTAGTCGATGTTCTCCTCAGCCAAGCCATCCACGGTAGGACGGATGATGCGGTCTTCCACCTTCTGCATCCATTCCTTGGTAGCGAATGGCACAGGGGTAACGCTGCCCATACCACCGGTGTTGAGGCCAGTATCGTGCTCGCCGATGCGCTTGTAGTCCTTAGCCTCAGGTAGAATCTTGTAGTTCTTGCCGTCGGTCAATACGAATACAGAGCACTCGATGCCGCTCAAGAATTCCTCGATAACCACACGTGCAGAGGCGTTGCCAAACATGCCGCCGAGCATCTCCTTGAATTCCTTCTTAGCCTCTTCGAGGGTAGGGAGGATGAGAACTCCCTTGCCTGCGCACAAGCCATCAGCCTTCAGCACGTAAGGAGCCTTCAGGGTCTCCAAGAACTTCAAGCCTTCCTCTACGGTAGTGCCGTCGAAGGTCTCATACTTGGCTGTTGGGATGTTGTGACGCTTCATGAATTGCTTGGCGAAGTCCTTGCTGCCTTCCAATACGGCACCAGCCTTGGATGGGCCGATAACTGGGATGTTCTGGGTGCGAGGGTCTGCCTTGAAGTCGTCATAGACACCCTTTACCAATGGGTCTTCAGGACCTACTACGACCATATCCACGCCGTTCTCCACAGCGAAGCTCTTGAGAGCCTCGAAGTCATCGGCCTTGATATTTACATTCTCGCCAACCTCTTGTGTGCCGGCATTACCTGGAGCGATAAAGAGTTTCTCCACTTTCTCGCTCTGGGCGATTTTCCATGCTAAGGCGTGCTCACGGCCACCGCCTCCTAACAATAAAATTTTCATTTCTGTAAGTTATTGTATTTATGTGTTATAATTGAATTCTTGATGTTTGCCTCTTCCGGGGCGATTACTTCAGATAGTCGAAGAAGTACTGGCTGATGCGCTCATGCAAGTGAGTGCTCTGATGACCTCTCATGTTATGAGGCTCGCCTGGATATACGAAGAAGTCGGGCTGGGTGCCAGCGGCGATGCAAGCCTTGAGGAAGGTGAGGCAGTGCTGAGGCACTACAGTCACATCGTTCAAGCCCTGGATAATCTGGAGCTTGCCCTTGAGGTTCTTCGCTTGGTAGAGCAGTGATGTCTTCTTATATCCCTCAGGATTGGTCTGAGGAGTGTCCATATAGCGCTCGCCATACATCACCTCGTACCAGTGCCAGTCGATGACGGGACCACCTGCCACGCCTACCTTGAATACATCTGGATAGTTGGTCATCAATGAGATGGTCATGAATCCGCCGAAGCTCCAGCCGTGTACGCCTATCTTGTCGGCATCCACGTATGGCAGGCTCTTCAGATACTCCACGCCCTTCATCTGGTCTTGCATCTCTACCTGACCTAACTGGCGGAAGGTGGCTTGCTCGAAAGCCTTGCCACGGTTCTCGCTGCCACGGTTGTCGAGGATGAAGAGCAGGTAGCCCTTCTCAGCCATATAGGTCTCCCAACCACGGCTGCTGTAGTTCCAGCGGGCATCCACATTGTGGGCGTGAGGTCCACCATATACATATATAATAGTAGGATACTTCTTGTTAGGGTCGAAGTTCACTGGCTTCACCATTCTCCAGTAGAGGTCGGTCTCGCCATCGGCAGCCTTCAGGGTGCCGCAGCTATACTCAGGCACATTGTAGCCCTTCCATGGGTTCTCGGCAGTGAAGTAAGCGGTGCGCTTGCCATTCTCCACATTTACGATGGCTATCTTGCGAGGCACTGTAGGGGTGGAGTAGTTGTCGTAGATATACTGGCCACTTTCGCTCAGCTGGGCGTTGTGCCATCCCTTGCCGTTGTCGTCCATCATGGCGCGCTTGCCGGTCTTGGTATCCACCACGAAGATATTGCGCTGGATAGGAGAGCACTCGTTGCTGGCTATGATGATAGCCTTGCGCTTGGTGTTGAAGCCGAGCACTTCCATCACTTCCCACTTGCCGCTGGTGAGCTGCTTGATCTCGAGCGACTCGGTGTTGCTAGCCATTCGGCTGCCGTGCTTGCCCAGGGTGCAGAGATACAGATGGTTGTAGCCATCCTTGCGGCTCTGCATGATGAACTGGTTGCTGTCCCATGGCAAGAACTGGATAGGGTTCAGAGGCTCCACATACTTGTCGTCGGTCTCACGATACAGCTCGCCCTGCTTCTCGCCAGTCTCTGCGTTGTAGGCAGTGAGGCGGCAGTCGTTCTGGTCGCGGTTCAGCTCAAACATGTAGATGGTCTTGCCGTCTGGGCTCCAGCTGATGTTGGTGAAGTAACGGTCGGTTGGATCGCCAGCCTTCAGATAGATGGTCTTGCCCGTCTGACAGTCGAATACGCCTACGGTTACCTTGTGGGATGTCTCGCCCGCCATCGGATACTTGTCTGGGGCTGGAGTGGCGATGCAGCTCTGAGTCTCAGGATGATTGAAGTAGTCGATTTCTGGGATAGTGACCTGTGGATAATCGGTCACCATGCTCTGGTCCATGCGATAGAAGGCTAGCTTCTCGCCGTTAGGACTCCAGAAGGTGCCCTTGGAGATGCCAAACTCATCGCGATGTACGCTCTGGCCGTATACAATCTCACGGCTGCCATCGGTGGTGAGCTGGAAGTCATGTGATTTCTTCTCTCTTGTTGGGGCAGCATTGGTGGTGGCGTTAGTAGAGCGCACGTAGAGATTGCTGCCTTTCAGATAGGCGAAGGCTGTGAGCTGGGCATTCGCCTCCAGGAGGCTCTCGCCATCCTCAAAGTCTACCTCGCCCAAGAGCTTGTGCTTCTTCCAGTCTACGCTGTAGGTCTTGCCGCCCTCGGTGATGGTCACGATGCTCTTGCCTGCAAATGGGAACTGGGCATTGTAGAGGGCATTCACCTTGACGTCCTTGGTGCCAGCGATAGCCTGGTTGATGTCATTGATGCCGAAGAGCTTGGTCTCCTTGCCCGTGGTCTTGTTGACTAGGTAGCAGGCATCGATGTCTTGGCGGATGAGCTCATCGCCCCACCAGGTACACCAGCGGTTCTTAGCCACCATGTTGCGATAGTTGTTGCCGCCGAAGTTGAGGTCTTCCAAGGTAAATGCCTTGTCGCCCTTCTGGGCTGCAACTACGGGCAGAGTCTGCTTGCTGGCAGATGGGCCTTTTTGTGCCATCGCCTCGCCTGCATTCATCGTCATCATCGAAATCATGGCTGCTAATGATATGTTATAAATTGAATTTTTTAGATTCATTTCTTCTTATGATTAAATTTTGGCTATACGGTGTTTTGCCGTATAGCCAAAGTGGTTTTATCTATTAATCCTCGTCGTCGAGGTCGTTGTTGCCTCCGAAGTTTGGCAGTCCGCCACGCTTGAAGTCCATGCCTCCGTGCTTGCTTCCCTTGAAGCCTCCACGCTTGTCGGCCTTCTCATAGCGCTTGCCGCCCTTGAAGCCACCTTCGCGCTTGCCTCCGAAGCTTCCGCCACGCTTATCGCCTCCGAAGCTTCCGCCACGCTTATTGCCTCCGAAGCTACGGCTGCCGCCCTTGCGGTCTCTGTCGTCGCCATTTCTGCGACCGCCACCTGCGCCTACACGTGGTCTGCCAGCGCCGCCCTTGCGAATCTCCTGTCTGCGCTTCTCGAAGTCTTCCAAGCGATGAGAGTGGAACTGGAATGAGCGGATGTCGCCATCTTCATTCTCTGTCTCCTCAGAGATGCGCTTCTTGAATTCACGCTCCTTCTTGAAGCGGTGCTTCTGTGCCATCTCACGCTTCTCGTGCTCGGTCTTCACGATGCCGCCCTCAGAGCGGAATTCCTTCATCTTGCCGTCGAACATCACGTACTTGCGGAACTCGCACTCCAGGCTGCCGTTGTATACAGGTATCTTGATGGATGGCTTCAAGCCGATCTGCTCAAAGCACTCCTCGCGGTAGCTCAATACCCAAGCCTCATTGCCTGCGAATGCCTTTTTGAAGCGCTCGCCTATCATCTTGTAGGTGCCCAAGAGGTTAGGGGTAGAGATGCGCTCGCCATAAGGAGGGTTCATCACGATGATGCTCTTCTCGGCAGGCTGCTGGAAGTCCTTGAAGTCTTGCTGGGCAATGGTGATGTCCTTGCTCATGCCGGCAGCACGTACGTTGAGAGATGCGGTGTTCACTGCCTTCATGTCGATATCGTAACCATAGATGTGGTGCTCAAACTCACGCTCCTGAGAGTCGTCGTTGTAGATCATGTCGAAGAGATCCTGGTCGAAGTCGTTCCACTTCTCGAAGGCAAACTCCTTGCGGAATACGCCTGGGGAGATGTTGCGGGCGATGAGGGCAGCCTCGATGGCGATGGTGCCCGAACCGCACATAGGGTCGATGAGGTCGCACTCGCCCTTCCAGCCTGTCATCAAGATCATACCTGCGGCGAGAACCTCATTCAATGGTGCCTCCACCTGCTCCTGGCGATAACCACGGCGGTGCAAGCTCTCGCCACTGGAGTCGAGGCTCAGGGTGGCGTTGTCCTCTGCGATATGGATGTTGAGACGGATGTCTGGGTTAGAAACGCTGATGTTAGGGCGTGTGCCCTGCTTCTCGCGGAACCAGTCCACGATGGCATCCTTTACCTTGTAAGTCACGAAGCGTGAGTTGCGGAACTCCTCAGAATAGACCACTGAATCTACCGAGAAAGTCTTCTTCACGTCTAAGATGTCATCCCACTTGATCTTCTGAACCTCGTCATACACCTCCTCGGCAGAACGAGCCTTGAAGTGCTTGATAGGTTTCAAGATGCGGATGGCTGTGTGTAACTGGAAGTTAGCACGATACATCATTTCCTTGTCGCCTGTGAAAGATACCATGCGGCGACCTATTTGTACATTGTTAGCACCCAGTTGGGTGAGCTCCTCAGCCAAGACTGGCTCCAGACCCATAAAGGTCTTGGCAATGAGTTCAAATTCCTGTTCCATTATTGAATTCTATATCTAATAAACTTTGTTTTTCTTTCTTATATTTCTTGGTCTTAGGCTGCATATCCTTTGTAACCCAGACATTGGCTCCCACCACGCAGCCCTTGCCGATGGTGATGCGGCCCAGGATGGTGGCGTTGGCATAGACGATGACGTCGTCCTGCAGGATAGGGTGGCGAGGGATTCCCTTGATAGGGTTGCCGTCCTTGTCCAAAGGGAAACTCTTGGCTCCCAGCGTCACGCCCTGATAGAGTTTCACATTGTCGCCGATGATGCAGGTGGCTCCGATGACCACACCCGTGCCGTGGTCGATGGTGAAGTGCTTGCCGATGGTGGCCTCAGGGTGGATGTCGATGCCCGTCTCCGAGTGAGCCAGCTCGGTCATCATGCGTGGTATCAATGGCACGCCCAGTTCATAGAGCACGTGGGCGATGCGATAGTTGGTTATCGCCTTGATCACGGGATAGCAGGAGATGATTTCTCCCTGGCTCACAGCCGCAGGGTCGCCCTCGTAGGCTGCCTCCACGTCGGTGGCTAGTATCTTTCTGAGCTTAGGAAACTCCATGATGGCCTTGGCTGCTATGACACCCGCCTTGGCTCGCTGGTGCTGCAACTCCTGCTGGGTCTCGGTCTCGCAGTCGTTGGCGAAACAGAGTCCTGCCAGTATTTGTTCGGAGAGCATCTCGTAGAGTTTCTCTACTCTCACTCCTATATGATATTTGATGGTGGAGATATTGACAGAAGAATTGCCGAAATATCCTGGGAAGAGGATGGAACGAGACAGACTGATGATTTCTTCGAGCGCCTTGCCCGAAGGAAGTGGATTTCCGTCTCGATGCTGATGGAAGAGGCCTCTCAGTGATTCGGCACTGGAGAGCTCGTCGATGGTCTCCGTCAGCTGATGAGTCAATGTATCTTTACTCATTTCTATAATGTATCAATAAAATTCGACTGCAAAGATACGATTATTCTGAGAAAATACAAAGAAAATGAGGTTATTTTTTCGCTAGAGGGGCAAAAAAATAACCTCATTTTTGATTTTGTCTCTTCTGGGGGCTCGCTTATAGCGATTCCTTTACCCCGCTATGGAGTCTAGGAAGAGAAGCAGACGGTTGGTGACATTCACCTCGCTCACGCCCGAATCGAAATCCAGGGATACCAGGTTGAGCTGAGGGAATCGGTCGTGGAGTCGCTTCTCTATACCCTTGCTTATCACGTGGTTGGCGATGCATCCGAAGGGCTGGAGGGAGATGATGTTGTCCACGCCGTCGCGGATGTAGCCCACGATGTCGGCTGGCAAGAGCCAACCCTCGCCAAACTGGGCTGCCAGTGACACCAGTCCCTTCACTTCCTTGGCATCATCATAGATGTTGGTGAAGCGGCGGAAGTAGCGGAACTTGCTGGCTGCCTTGTTCACCTGCTTCAGGCGTCTGCCAATGAGCCCCTTGTAGGCTCCCTTCACCACGAAGTCGGGCACCTTGGTGCAACTCAATCGCATGTGCTTCTGCACCTCCACATTCACAAACTCCTGGAGGAAGAATGGCGCCAGCAGCGGTGGCACCACCTCGATGCCCTTCTGGATGATGTGCTGCTCCAGGTACTGATGGGAGAAGGGATTGAACTTCAGGAAGATCTCGCCCACGATGCCCACACGGGGCACCTCTCGGTCGACGGTCATCCGGTCGAACTCCTCGGCTGCCTGCTCCAGGAGCTTGATGAGTCCCTTGGCTGAGTTCTGGGCGATAGGCTCGTCGATGAGGCGCATGTACTTGTCTCTCAGTTCTCGGGCGATGCCTGGCTTGCGCTCCCTCACGATGCAGGCGTTGTACATCTCATTGATGGCGTCGCCGTAGAGGATGGCGGTGATGATGATTTGCGAGTACTTGAGCCAAGGGATGTTAAAGCCCTCTTGCTCATTGTAGTCTTGCTTGTCGTCGGTGGAGCCGGATGCCTCGCCCGTTGAGGCTGTTACGCCCAGGGTGAGCAGCGGAACGTCCTGGAAACCATTGCTTACCATGGCTCGCTTGATGAGACCGGCATAGTTTGTGGCTCGGCATTGACCGCCCGTCTGGCTCATCACCACGGCAGTGTTCTGGAGGTCGTACTTGCCCGATTTCAGAGCCTTGATGATGTCGCCCACGATGAGGGTGGCTGGATAGCAAACCTCATTGTTGGCAAACTTCAGTCCCAGTTCGGCGCTCACCTCGTCGCTCATCGGCAATACCTCCACGTCGTAGCCTATCAGCTTGAGGATAGGAGGGATGATAGGCGTGAGATACTCGGTCATGAATGGGGCGAGTATCTTGCGATGCTTGTCCTCGTTCTTAAATATCTTAGTCCTCACTCCTAACTCCAGACTCCTCACTCCTAACTCCTCACTCCTCACTCCAGACTTCAAACTTTCCACGAGCGAGCGGACACGGAGCTTGAGGCTTCCGATGTTGCTCACGTCGTCTATCTTGAGCAGTGTGAAAGGCTTGCCGTGACGGCGCATGATGTCCCTGATCTCATCTTGGATAAAGCTGTCGGGACCGCAACCGAAGCTGGTCATCTGCACAAAGTGTACGTCGTTGCCCTGCTCAGCAGCCCACTGGGCGGCCTTCATGATGCGGTTCATGTATGCCCACTGCTTCACCAGGTAAGTCTCTGCCTGGCTGTGGCTTGGGTCGTTGCTGTCCAGCTCGCTTGCTTCGGTGGAGCGAACGATGTCGTCGCTAATCACGTTCACGCCCAGATTGGCTATCATCTCGCTGAGCTTGTGCTGGATGAGCGGGTCGGTATGGTATGGACGACCGGCAAGGAGGATGGTGAGAGGCTTAGTTGATAGGTAACGTTTTGTTACTTCAAGGTCTTTAACCTCTTGATTATTAAGTATTTCTATATTTATCTTTTTCAGCGTTTCCGCATACTCCTTCTGCGCCTCCATCGCTTTGGCAAGAGCCAGCTTGGCCTGCTTCTTGCTCACACCGAGCCCCTTCAGGTAGTCGATAATCTGATGCTCCAGTGCCTTCTCATTGGCAAAGTTGATGACGGGGGCATCGAGTGGCTTCTTCAGGTCCAGTACGCTCTTGATCACATCGCTATAGCCCGAAACCACAGGACAGTTGAAGCTGTTGAGGCTGTGCTCTGGGTCATCGTTGTGCTCATATACCACGTATGGCATCAGGATGCGGTCTACCTCCTGATTCTCATTCAGTTCCTTCAGATGGCTGTGAGCCAACTTGGCAGGGAAGCAGATGTTGTCGCTCATCACCGTATTGAGTGCACCCTCGTATTTGGAGAAGGTGGACTCGGAGGAGAGGATGATGTCGAAACCTGCCTCTCTGAGCAGCACATTCCAGAATGGGTACTCCTCGTACATGTTGAGAATGCGAGGGATGCCAACTTTGATTCCATGTTTTGGTGTATCAAGGTTTTCCCCCCTTACCTCGCCAGGCGCTAGGTATGCCCCCTGTGTGGGTCTGTCGAAGAGCAGCTGGTACTTAAATGCATAAATATTCATTCCCTTCTCATCTCCATTGCCCTTGTTGTTGAACACACGCTCGCACTTATTGCCCGAATAGTACTTGTTGCCATTGGCAAAGGTGTAGCGAGACACGTAGCAGTGGTTCTCGCAGCCCTTGCATTGCAGCTGCTTGGTATCGTAGTGGGCAAGGCTCAGCAGGTCGTCGATGGAGCGAGATGAGGCTGTACTGCGTTTTACCGTGTTGCCTAAATCCGTGTGATTCGTGATATCCGAGTGCTCTGCCTGCACCAAGGCATGGAGGGCGCATCCGTAGGCACCCATCAGCTCAGGCATATTGCTGCGAGCCACCTCGGTATGCGTCAGCAGCTCAAAGGCTCTCACCACGGCGTCATTTCTCATCGTGCCGCCCTGTACCACTATCTTGCCTCCCAGGTTCTCATTGCCATGCAGTTTGAGCACCTTGTAGAGGCAGTTCTTGATTACGGAGTAGGAAATGCCGGCTGAGATGTCGGCAACGCTGGCGCCCTCTCTGAGCACCTGCTTCACCTTAGAGTTCATAAATACGGTGCAGCGAGTGCCCAGGTCGCAAGGAGCCTTCGACTGGCAGGCGAGCTTGGCGAAATCCTGTACCGAGTAGCCCATGTTGTTGGCAAAGGTCTGGATGAAGGTTCCGCAGCCCGAAGAACAGGCCTCATTGAGCTCCATTCTCACCACGGCTCCCTTCTCCACGAAGATGGCTTTCATGTCCTGTCCGCCGATGTCGAGGATGAAACTTACGTCTGGCATCAGCGATGCGGCTGCCCTCTCGTGGGCCATCGTCTCGATAATGCCGCTGTCGAGCCCAAATGCGGCCTTTATGAGCTCTTCGCCATAGCCCGTGGAACAAGAGCCCACAATCTCTAGTTCGGAGCCTCTGAGGGCTGCTTCTTGCTTCAGGGCGTTGAGGCCATCGGCTACCGCCTTGATAGGATTGCCCAGATTCAGGCGGTAGTTGGTGAAGACGATGTCTCCATCTTCTCTGAGAGCGACAATCTTGGTGGTGGTAGAGCCCGAGTCGATGCCAATGACGATGCGCTGCTTGCCTTTGGCTAGCGGCTTGGTGTCGGCAGAGAATTTCTCCTTGCTCTTGATCCACTGCTGATGCTCCTCCTCGTTCTTGAAGAGAGGCAGCAGCGAACTGTGCCATTCGCTTGTGGTCTCCACATTCAGGCGGCTACGGAGTGTCGATAGCGATACAAAATCTGCGTTATTGTCACCCATGTTTTTGTTTGACGCTAGCTTATCTGCGTTGTCTGCGAAATTTGCGTGAGTCTTCTTTTCAGCGAGATTCTTGGCACGATAAGCGCAGCCCAGCGCAGGCACCAGATTGCTATTCTCAGATACGATAAAGTCGGCGGGAGAGAGATGCATATAGTCGCAGAAGGCCTTGCGCAGCGCAGGGAGGAAGGTGAGCGGACCGCCGCAGAGCAGGATAGGAGCCTCGAAGTTGATGCCATGGGAGAGAGTCACCACCGTCTGTACGGCGATGGAGTGGAAGATGCTGGCAGCGATGTCAGCCTCGGGCAGGTTGCGCGCCATGAGGTTCTGGATGTCCGTCTTGGCGAATACACCGCAGCGGGCAGCCATCGGGTATACGTGAGTGGCTTGCATGGCCAGCTGGCTCATCTTTTGGTTGTCCACGCCCATCAGCACGCTCATCTGGTCGATGAATGCACCCGTACCGCCGGCACAGTTGCCATTCATGCGCAGCTCCATTTTTCCACCATGGAAGAAGATAACCTTGGCGTCCTCGCCACCGATGTCGATGAGTGCCTTGGCCTCGGGATGCGCATTCTTGGCATAGATGGATGCAGCCACCACCTCCTGTACAAACTCAGCCCCGAGCTGTTCGGCGGTAGCCATGCCCACGCTGCCCGTTACGCAGAGGCTCACCTGGGCGTCTGCGCCCACCTGCTGCTGTATCTCGTCGAAGTAACGAGACACGAGTTCGCTCACACGAGCGTTGTGGCGTTCGTATTTTGAGTAGACGAGCTTTCCCTCGCCGTCCATTACTGCTATCTTGGCTGTAGTAGAGCCCACGTCCAGTCCCATGCTATACATAGCCTTCTGATTGTGGGTTAAGCTGCATGCAGCCTTCTCCATATCTTTCTCCATTTTTTTCTCTCTATTTCTTTACAAGGTGCAAAGTTACAAAAAAGTTTCGTAACAAAAAAATATTTCTCCCAGTTAACCCCCATTTTTTCCAAATTGGATAATATTCCCGAGTTTTCCCCCAGTTTTCCCAGCTCCCAGCATTTCTTGCTGATAGAATACGTGTGGCTCAAAAAATCTTGCACTTACAGTTCTTGCAGTTTTTTCGAGACCCTTTTATGAAGTATCAAATTATAAGTAATTATTTTATATTATATAT